>MTKX01014732.1_pt1 | contig 64383 bp, 53 predicted proteins | sample 1042771 | NCBI WGS metagenome assembly MTKX01 (sample SAMN06212183, study PRJNA360534) | anaerobic digester metagenome | biome: Wastewater treatment plant; material: sludge; isolation source: anaerobic digester fed with sludge from wastewater treatment plant | place: Denmark: WWTP Randers ...
TCCTCGACTTGTCGAGGCCGAGCCGTCACCCTGTGAGCTTGCCCGGACAAGTCCGGGACTCCCGATTCTGCGCCCACCTGGACTCCTCGACTTGTCGAGGCCGGCCGCCGCCCTGTCGATTTTCTGCGCCCCCAAACGACTACATGACGAACACCTATCCTGACTGAGGAGGAATACAATGCAGAGAATCACGCCCTATCTGTGGTTCGAGGACCAGGCCGAGGAGGCGGCCAGCTTCTATACCTCCATCTTCAAGAACTCGAAGATAAACGAGATCTCGCGTTACGGCGAGGGCGGGCCGGGGCCAGCGGGGAGCGTCATGCTCGTCTCCTTCGAGCTGGACGGGCAGCAGTTTATCGCGCTGAACGGCGGGCCCCAGTTCCAGTTCACCGAGGCCATCTCGTTCGTGATCAACTGTGAGTCGCAGGAAGAGGTCGACTACATGTGGGACAAGCTCACGGAAGGCGGCGAGGAGAGCATGTGCGGCTGGCTCAAGGACAGGTACGGCATTTCGTGGCAGGTCGTGCCCACCGCCCTCCCCGAGCTGCTGAACGCTCCCAATCCCGAGGCACAACAGCGGGTGATGGAAGTCTTCTTGAAAATGAGCAAGATCGACCTGCCGACCCTCAGACTGGCGTACGAGGGAAGGTAGCTCACTCGCCAGCGGCCGCGCGAATATCGTCTACCGACTCGATGATAACGTCGGCGTAGGGGGCCAGGCCCTCGCGGGTGCCGGCGCCGGTGAGGACGCCGACCCGCAGGCCTGCCCCGGCCCGCTCGGCCATGATCAGGTCGCCAAGGGTGTCGCCCACGACGGCGGTGCGGCCGGGCTCCACGCCCATCTGCCGGCAGGTGACCAGCAGCATGTCGGGCGCGGGCTTGGGTGTGACGCCGTCGTCGCCGCATAGGAGATAGTCGACCATGTCGGCGATGCCCAGGAGTTGGAGCGCCTCCTCGGTGTCGCGGCGGTGATCGGTGGTCACCACGGCCACGGGAACGCCGGCAGATTGCAACGACCGAAACAGCGCAGGCAGGTCGCCCGCGGGCCGGATCAGGCTGGCAAGGGGGATGATGTCCTTTGTCTCGAAGGCCGTTTGTGCCCTCTCCTCGGCCTGGGCCCAGGGCATGCCGTGGCGGTAGAGGGTGCCGGCCGCGATGGCCATGACCTGTCCGGTGGTGGCGATGGCCATGGGCCCCTGGGGATCGCTGTAGCGCTTCTCGTAGTCGTAGCCCAGGTTGCGGCCCAGGTCTTGCCGCAGCGCCTCTCCGCCCCAGCCCTCGACCAGGCGATCCACCCAGACGGCCGCCAGGGTGTTCCACATCTCAAAGTCGACGAGGGTGCCGTCCTTGTCCAGGACCACCAGTTCGGCCTCGAAGGGCACGGAGCCAAAGGTAAGCAGTGTCACGTCAAGCCTTCTCCTTGAAAGTAGATGGGATTGGCCCACGCCCAGTTTCCGCCTGCGTCGCGAACGGCGATGCGCACGTAGGTCTGGCTGCCGTGGACCGTGTGGGCTGCTTCAGTCAGCACCTCTCCGGGCGGGGCCGAGATGCGGCGGCTAAAAGGAGCATTGCCCACAAAGTCGATGGCCGTGGCCGGGGAGCAGCGCACCCGGACCCGGCTGCCCTCGACCACCATGTCGTCGATCCGGGGCCCTGTGCTGGCATAAAAGTGTCCCTTCGTCAGTGCATCCAGCAGAGCCTCGGCCTCAAGGCGCGGTGCCCTGGCCCAGGTCCAACCCAGGCCGGCGTCCTTGGTACCCGAGCGCCAGTGGGCGTCGTCGGTGGCCAGGGCGCACCAGCGGCGGCCGGCGGCCAGCAGGTCATCCCAGTGGACCGCCGAATAGCCCCTGGCGTCGTCCACCTCGCAGCCCCCGTTGTACACTTCCAGCAGGGAACAGCGCTCCAGGGCCAGCAGGTCGGCCGACCGCTGTCCCGACCAGTAGGGATGGGCCACGGCCACCACGGGGGCCACGGCCGCCAGCCGGTCAACGGCCTCCTGGAGGGGCAGCAACTGGAGATACTCCATGTCGGGCGGGTGCTGCCCGCCAAAGCCCAGGAGGTGATACAGCCCGGCGTTGGGATCGATGCCCTCGACCTCGATGCCGCTCAGTGTCACGAAATCATCCGCCAGGCGCTGGCTCTGGGATAGAACGTCGTGGTCGGTGAGGGCCACAAAGTGATAGCCCCGGGCGCGGTACCAGTCCAGGACCTCGCCGGGCGAGCGCTCCCCGTCTGACAGGGTGCTGTGGACGTGCAGCACTCCCCGGTACCAGTTGCCCGGCAGCGAAAAGGGCTCGACCTGCATCGCCTGGGGCCGGCCTGTGCTGCCGTTCTCCTGACCCCAGGGATGGGCGCCGGGATAGCTCATGGTCGTGGCTCCGCCATATGCCTGTTCTCGCGAGGGTGCCTGTCCTGGCCAGGACGCCTGGTTTGCCCGAGCATGCCGCCGGTCGCCTGGTGGCCGTGCCCGGTGACCACGAAAGCGTGGGGGTCCACCTCGGCCACCACGGTCCGTAGCGCGCGTTCGCGGGGGCGCCCTACGGTGCAGAACAGGATGGTGTGCTGGTGCTCGGTAAAGGCGCCTTCCACCGGCCAGGTGGTGACGCCCAGGTGCAGGCGGTCCAGCAGTGCGTGGGCCACGGCGCCCGGCTCGTCGGTGACGATAAAGGCCATGCGCACCACGCTGGGTCCTTCCAGGACGTAATCGGCAGCCAGGCCCCAGACAAAGAGAGTAATCATGGCGTACAGGGCGGCTTCCCAGCCAAACACCAGCCCGGCGATGAGGATGACGCCGCCGTCGGTCAGGAAATAGACCTGGCTGATGGGGATCCCGGTTTTCATCTGGATGACGCGGCTCAGCGTGCCCGTGCCGGCCGTCGTCCCGCCACTGCGATAGACCAGGCCGGTGCCCAGGCCGGCCACTATGCCGCCATAGAGCGCGTTCAACAGCATGTCGTCGGTGATGCCTGCCGCCGGCAGCCACGGAGCCAGGAGGTCGACGCCCAGGTTGTAGACCAGGACGGCATAGAGCGTCCGCGCCAGGAAGGCGAACCGCCCCAGGTAGAGGAATCCGAGGACGATCATGGGCACGTTCAGCACCAGCATCGTCAGGCCGATGGGCCAGCCGGTGAACTCGTTGATGATGATGGCCGAGCCCGAGACACCGCCGGGGGCAATTTTGGCCGGCGCCAAAAAGAGGTTGAGGTTAACGGCCAGGAGGAGGCCGCCGGCCGTCGTCAGGGCGTAATCGTAGGCCGTGGACCAGAAGTGCCGCCTGGAGCGCAGAGGCGCGCTGCCGGGTGACATGCTGTCTGAAAGCTCGGATCTGTCAGCCATGGATTGCGTGCGGCCAACCTCTGGGTTGGCCGCGGGCTCCCCTCACGAGGACAGCGCCTTGCCCTCGCCGATGATGCTTCTGCCATGCTCATCGGCAAGATGGCAGGCGACAAAGTGGCCGGGGCGGACCTCCCGAAACTCGGGCACCAACTCGGCACATTCCTCGACGGCCAACGGGCAACGCGGATGGAACACGCAACCGTGGGGCGGGTTGGCCGGGCTGGGCGGCTCTCCCTTGAGGATGAAGCGTTGCCTCCTTCGCTCCAGTTTGGGGTTGGGAATAGGGACTGCCGAGTTCAGCGACTGGGTGTAGGGATGCAGCGGTTCATCAAATAGCGTTGTGCGATCTGTCAACTCCATGAGCTTGCCCAGGTACATGACCGCAATCCGGTGGGAGATATGCTTGACCATGCTCAGATCGTGTGCGATAAAGAGATAGGCCACCCCCAAACGTTCCTGCAAGTCCTGCATGAGGTTGACCACCTGGGCCTGGATGGATACATCCAGAGCGGAGATCGGCTCGTCACAGACGATAAAATCAGGATTCAGCGACAGGGCGCGGGCGATGCCGATCCGCTGCCTTTGTCCGCCCGAGAACTCGTGGGGAAAGCGGCGCACGTAGATAGGGTCCAGGCCCACGAGTTCCAGCAGCTCGGCGACCCGATCGTGAAGCTCCGGGCTCCCTTTGCGCATGATTCCGTGAATGATCAGCGGCTCGCCGACAATCTTGCCCACGGAGTGACGCGGGTTGAGGGAGGCGTAAGGGTCCTGGAATATCATCTGCATCTTGGGCCGCAGGCCGCGCAATTCCTCGGCGCTGGCCTGCGTCAGGTCGACGTTCCCCAAAAAAACCTGGCCCGAGGTCGGACGGAGCAGATGGAGGATTGCCCGTCCAGCCGTAGACTTGCCACACCCGCTCTCACCGACCAGGCCCAGCGTCTCACTGGCCTGGATCTGAAAGGAGATGCCGTCTACAGCCTTGACGGCCCCAATCTGGCGACTCAAGAACCCGGCGGTGATGGCGAAATGTTTTTTCAGATCTACCACTTGCAGTAGGGCGTCGTTGTCAGTCATGCCGCTGCCTCCCTGTCTCCAGGTCGTAGAAACAGGCTACCTGGTGGCTCACCCCCACTGCCTCCAGCGGCGGGATCTCGGCCCAGCAGCGGTCAAAGGCATAGTCGCAGCGCCAGGCAAAAGGGCAGTGCTGGAGCGGTATCAGCAGATCAGGTGGTGTGCCGCGAATGCTCACCAGCCGTTTCGATTCGCTTACATCCAGGCGAGGCAGAGCGCCCAACAATCCGACCGTGTACGGATGTTTCGGATTCTCGTAAAGGTCGTCCACCCGCGCTACCTCGACCGGGCGGCCACCATACATGACCAGCACCCGCTCGGCGATGCCGGCCACGACACCCAGGTCGTGCGTGATCCAGATGATGGCCATGCCCATGGAATCGCGGAGGTGCTTGAACAGCTCCACAATCTGCGCCTGGACGGTGACGTCCAGGGCGGTGGTGGGCTCGTCGGCGATGACGATCTCGGGACCGCACGCGATGGCGATGGCGATCATGACCCTTTGGCGCATGCCGCCAGAAAACTGGAAGGGATAAGCGGTGTAACGCAGCTCCGGGTCGGGGATGCCAACCTCGTGCAAAAGCTGGATGGTGCGGTTGTGGGCATCATGGTGGCTCATACCCAGATGCCTGGCGAGGCTTTCGCTGATCTGCTCCCCGATGGTCAGGATGGGGTTGAGCGATGAGATCGGGTCCTGGAAGACAAAGCCGATCTGACCCCCGCGCACCTGGCGCAACTCCTCCGGTGGGAGCTGGAGCAGGTCACGCGCTCCCTGGGGGCCATGAAAAATGGCCTCTCCCTGCTCCACCTTGCCCGGTGGCATGGGGATCAGGCCCAGGAGCGACATCATGGTCACGCTCTTGCCGCTACCGCTCTCGCCCACGATAGCCAGCATCTCCCCTTCTTGCAGGTCAAAGCTGACACCGTTGACGGCGTGGACGATGCCATCCGTGGTATAGAACCGGGTGACGAGGTCACGGACTTCCAATATCTTGGGCATCGTCGACTCTCACTTTCGGGCCCGCCGCAGGCGCGGGTCGAGCACGTCACGCAGCCAGTCGCCCAGCAGGTTCATGCCCAACGACGTGAACATGATTGCCAGACCAGGAAAGGCCGCCATCCAGGGATAACTGGTGAGATAGTTGCGGCCGGCGTTCAGCATATTGCCCCACGTGGGATACTCGTTCGGCGGCACGCTGAGCCCGAGGAACCCCAGGCCGGCCTCGTAAAAGATCATCCTCGACATCTCAAAGGTGGCCAGGGTGATGAGCGGTCCGATCAGATTGGGCAAAATGTGGTCAAGTAGAATGCGCCCCGAACGTGCTCCGGCGCTGGTGGCCGATTCAACATAACCCGACTGGCGGATGCGCAGAACCTCGCCCCGCGTGACACGGGCAAAGATGGGCGAGTCGGTGATGCCGAAAATGAGGATGACATTGATCAGGCTCCGGCCCAAGACCGACGCAATGAACACCACAAACAACAGATAGGGCAGCGACAGGACCAGGTTGACAAAGCCCATGATGGCTGCATCGACACGCCCGCCGACATAGCCCGCGATGGCACCGATGAGCATGCCCAGGCCAGCAGCGATCAACACGCCAAACAGGCCGACCAATAACGACACGCGTGCGCCATAGATGACCCGACTGAAGAGGTCTTTGCCGAGGGAGTCGGTGCCAAAGAGGTGATCCGCACGGCCGCCTTCGATCCAGGCGGGCGGCATTTTGCTGTCGCGCAAGTTTTGCTGGAAGGGATCGTGCACCGTGATCAGCGGGGCAAACACGGCCGCGAGTACCACGATGCCAAAGACGACGAGGCCGATCATCCCGCTGCGGTCGCGCCAGAGCAGCCGGCCAACGTAGGCCAGTCGGTCGGCAAAGGTGCGCTCAACGTCAAGCATACTTTCTGGGGTTCTGCGTCTAGCCTCAACTGCCATAGCGAATCCTCGGGTCGATCACGGCGTAGGCCAGATCGGTCAGCAGGTTGAGAACCAGGACTACGACGCTGGTAAAGACTGCGATGGCCTGAACCAACGGGTAGTCGCGCCAACCGATGGACTGCTCTAACAGCCCTCCCATTCCCGGCCAGGAGAATATGGCCTCGATGTAAATCGAGCCACCCAGCATGTAGCCAAACTGGACGCCGACGACGCTCACCAGCGGGATGGCCACATTGCGTAGCACGTGCTTGACATAGATGGTTCGGGGTTCCAGACCTTTGCTGTGGGCCGTACGGATAAAGTCCTCGCTTCGGATCTCCAGGACAGCCGATCGGGTCAAGCGCACAAGCTGGCCCATGACCGGCAGGCCGAGGACAAAAGCTGGCATGATCACCGACTTCCAGGTGTCGCGGCCAAAGGTCGGGAACCACTGGAGCTTGACGCCAAAGAAGATGATCAGCATCAGGCCCAGCCAGAAGTTGGGGATGCTCTGCCCCAGGAGGGCCCACAGTCGGCCGAAGGAGTCCGGGAGGCTGCCTGGATTAAAGCCGCCTATGAGCCCCAGTGGAATCGACACGACCAGGGCCATTAGCAGTGCGATGCTGGCTAGCTGTAAAGTGGCCGGCAGTCGCTCCAGGACCAGGGGCATGGCCGGCGTCTTGAAATGCAGGGAGCTCCCAAAATCGCCCGTGATGGCGCCTTTGAGAAAGTCCCAGAACTGGACGATGAGCGGATCGTTAAAGCCCATCCTTTCGCGGAATGCTTCGATGTCGGCGGCTGTTGCCTCGCGTGGCATCATCAACGCCGCCGGATCGCCGGTGATGCGGACCATGGCAAAGACCAGTATGATGATGCCAAACAGAAGCAGTATGGATTGCCCCAGCCGTGACAGGAAGTAGCGCTCCAAGGCAGACCCCCAGCAGTATCGCCTATTCATTGGGCTTGGGAGGGCGCGCCGGGCGCACTCCCAAGCCCGCAGAATAGAGCAGATTATTAACCTATCTAGTCCCCAACCACAAAAGTGTCGAACAGAAAATAGTTCTCGGCCGGGCGCGGCTTGTAGTCCTGGACGCGAGTGTTGATGGCTTCGAACGTGTACGGCTCGTAGAGATAGATGAAGGGGGGATTGTCGCGCATGTAGACCTGCAGCTCGCCGTATAGCTTGGCCCGCTCCTCCTGGTCAACGGTGGACTTGATCTCGACCAGCATGTCGATAATCTTCTCATCGCTCCAGGATGAATAGGCCGCTTCTTCACCACCCAGCGCGCCGATGAGCCGCCGGTACGCTTCGCCGTCGGTCGCCGACCAGCTATCGCCAAAGAGGGGCGGTAGTTCTTTGGCCGCCTCCAGTTCCCAGTAATGGCCCGACTCCATGATCTCGAGATTGGCCTGGATGCCTACCTCGCCCAGGTACCCGGCAACGGCTTCGCACACCTCTTCGAAGTGGGTGTAGGCACCCGCCGGGCAGGCCATGTCCATCTCAAAGCCGTCAGGATAGCCGGCCTCGGCCAGCAGCTCGCGAGCCTTGTCCGGATCGTAGCCAAAGGGCTCAACATTGTCGTAGCCCAACTCGCCCGTGGCAACAAAGCCGATGGCCGGCTTGGCAAAGCCGTTGAACAGGGAATCGATGATTGCCTCAATGTCCACAGCATAGTTCATTGCCTGCCGCACGAGTGGATCTTCGGTCGGCTGGCCAACTCCGGTGCTCACATTGTTGAAGGCGATGTAATACACGCGTGCCTGGGCATACTTGATAACTGTGACGTTGGGCACGCCGAGGAGGCTCTGTGCCTCTTCCGAGGACAGGCGCGTCACAATGTCAACTTCACCGGTCTGGATGGCAGCCACGCGAGTCGCCGATTCAGGGATGGGCCGGAAGATGAGGTTCTCGAGCTTGGGCGTATCTTCCCGCCAATAGTCGGGGTTGGCCTTCAGGACGATCCGGTCGCCCTTGACCCATTCCACAAACACATAGGGTCCAGTGCCCACCGGGTGCTCGTCAAAGCCTGCCTGGCCCACTTCCTGGAAATACTGGGGCGGGATGATGGCCCAGTTGTCGGCCACAGTGGTCAGGAAGAGCGCGTCTGGCCCCTCGGTGGTGATCTTGACGGTATAGTCGTCGACCTTTTCTACAGTGGTGGCGAGCTGCCACAGGTTGCTGTACTCAAAGCCGGCATCCTTGGCCCGCTCCCAGGAAAAGACCACGGCGTCGGCGTTGAACGGCTCGCCATTGTGGAAGGTGACGTCGTCACGCAGGTAGAACGTGTACTCACTACCATCTTCCGAAACCTCCCAGTCTTTGGCAAGGGCAGGCTCGAGTATGCCTTCTTCGTTGACCCACAGCAGCGTGTCATACATGTGCCAGGCAGTCGTGGAAGCATTTCGCTCCGCGCACTGGGGCAGATCCAGGGAGTTGGGGAAGGTCGTCAGGGCTCGAACCAGGGTGCCTTCCGGGCCTTCTGGCGGGGGCACGGCCGTGACTTCCTTCACGACCTCGACCATCTTTTCCACTTCTACCGTCTCGACGACCGTGACCTCTTTTTCGACTTCCTTTTCGACCTCGACCGTCTGGATGATGGTCTGGGGAACGGGGGTCGGGCCACAGGCAGCCAAGAGTAGGCTGAACACGACCATGAGCCCCAAGATAGCTGCGAGTTTTGTCCTCATCTTTCTCCTCCTTCGGAGCAGGGTTGCGCGCCGCAAGCGCTGTGTTCGGCAAAGACTATCGTCGGCGAGTGTGCAATTCGTCGCTGAGCAGTTGTTGGAGGCATCACCCCCTTTCCGGTTGAATAGCGTCTCGATAAGGACCCGAAAAACAAACAGGCCCCTGGTGCGCCGGGCAGCGCGTGCCCGGGAGCTGGTTCCAAAGGCCTGTATCCGTCCGGTTTGGCGAACGTTTCTCCTTGTAAGCACTCGGCGCAGCAGCGCGCTGCATGTCGGTCCAGGTACGATGGCAGCATTATAACCGAAACGAGGCCGGCTGTCAAATCCAGGGAACTGCACACGTTTGCAGGTCCCACTTTCCATTGGACCTGACAGGCGACCAGAAACTCGTCCCGACCGATCCGCCGGGCTAAGGGCGGCCGCCGTTATCGGAGCGGTCCATAGCTCCCTCCACTCTAGAGGTTCTGCACCGGCGTTTCCGCCGCGACTGCGACGGCGCCCCTGCCCTCTCGCTGCCCTCTCTTGTGCCGGGTCGGCCTCGGGGTTATAATGCGGGCTGGAACAGCCTCAGCTCACCCACCGGCGATGGGAACACGAGCTTGGCAGAAGGGCAGGCATATCAGCGTGAAGGACGTGATACCCGGCTTTGAACGCGAACCGTTACCGGCAGCCTATCAGGGGCAGGGGTGGCAGCCCCGTCGAGGCAGCCTGGCGCAAGAGGTCTTTGAGGGGAGGTACTGGTCTCCATATCGCTCCAACACCGAGTACCGTCCCCTGGAGGCCGTATTGCTGCACCTCCCGGACCGCCACACGCCCCCGGTTGCGGACGTGAATGCAATCCAACACTTGCAGCCCATCGACTACGATGTGCTGCACGCGCAAATGCTGAGCTTGTCTGACCTGTACCGGGGACTGGGCATCGAGGTCGTCTTGATCGATCCTGCCCCTGGCGGGGAGGATCGTGAGGCCCGGCCTTTCCACAACCTGATGTACGTGCGCGACCTGTTCTTTATGACGCCGGAGGGCGCCATCCTCTCGCGCATGGCCAGTGAGGTTCGAGCCGGCGAGGAGTTGTTGGCTGCACGCAGCCTCGTCGGCCTTGGGATCCCCATCCTTCGAACTGTGGGCGGGTGGGGTACCTTTGAAGGCGCGGACGCCTTGTGGGCCGGTGCGCAAACGGTCCTGGTCGGTGTGGGAAACCGGACAAACCGTTCAGGCTTCGAGCAGGTCAAGTCGTGTCTCGAGTTTCAGGGGGTGATGGCCGTCGAAATCCCTCTCCCGGCCCGTGTGCAACATCTGTTGGGGCTCTTGCAGATCGTAGATGACGACCTGGCCGTCGTCAGGGCCGGCATCGCTCCTCCGGACCTCAAGGTCACGCTCAGCGGCCTGGGGTTCCGGTGCATCGCCCTGGACGAGACCGCCGAGGTTCGGGCCGGGCAGGCGATGAATTTCGTCACCATCGCCCCTCGCAGGATCGTCATGGTCGCCGGGAATCCCGGCACCAGGCGCATCCTCCAGGATAACGGCCTTGAGGTCGAGGCGGAAGCAGATCTGAGCGAGCTTCTGAAAGGCGCCGGCGGGCCAGGATGCGCGACAGGCATACTGCGCCGGGTGAGGCAGGAGCACCGCCTCGCCTAGCCGCCGGCCGAATCGAAACACACCTCGCCGGCCGAAAACACCCGAGGTGCTCGCCACATCCAGACCGCCAGCCCTATCATGAGCAGCAGCCACAGGCCGCTGCCAAGCGTCGACGCGGGCAGAAATACCGGGGTGACGTTGACGGACACGTGCAGCAGCATGGCGATGGGCAGGCTGCCCCTGGTGCGGTTGAAAAGGGCGGTGAACAGGACCGCCAGCGGGGCAACCTCCAGCAGCAGGTAAAAGACCACGCCCAGCAGCCCACCCTGCGCTCCACCGAACCAGAAGAAGGGCAAGTGCCACAGGGCCCACACGATGGCCAGGATCAAGCTGGCAGGCAAGGGGCCAAAGCGTTTCTGCAGGCCGGTCAGGAGAAAGCCGCGCCAGCCGGGCTCTTCCAGGCCCCCGCCACCGATCAAGAAGTAGAGCGAGGTCAGTAGCACGTCCGCCACCAGCCACGTCCACAAGCCGGCGGGCCTCGGCGCCAGCTCCTCAAGTCCAAACGCCGTCGACACGGCATAGCCGAGGGCCAGGACAGCCGGATAGAGGGCCAGGGCAATCGCCCACCAGTGCCAGCGAACAGGCTGCCGGCGCAGATCGAGCGAGCTTAAGAGGTCGCGCACGCCTTGCCGCGGCGAGAGTACGCCCGAGAGCACGAAAGCTACCACCGCTGCGGCCACGACGTCCATCAGAACAGCCACAAAGCTGGGGAAAGGAACTGTCGTCGTCCCGTCGCCGGCGACTGCCAACCACGCCGGAGTGATCCACAGCCGGCGAGCGGTTATCACCGCCAGGGTCAGGACACCGATGGCCCCGAAGGACCGCCAGCGTTTGCCGGCCGGCACCCCGGACGGCTCGGGCCTCACGATCGCCGACACGATCATGGCCGCCAGCGCCGGGCCTGCCGAGCCGATGATGCCAAAGCCGTTGGCCGCGCCCAGATCGATGCCAAAGCTCAACAGCCAGCCCAGCCAGGAGATCGCGTAGGCCAGGATGGTAAAGGCGACCAATGGATGGCGCGAGACGAGACCCCGGATTGAATTGCGACTCCCCGACAAAGGAATGGACTCTTGCACAGCACACCTCCCCCAACGACCGGTTGGTCCTGATGATCAGCACCATCGTGACTGTATACCTTGCCTTGCTACACTCCAGATACTCGTGACGACCTAGCTTAACAAATTTCCTGGAGGGCGTCAACGTCAAAATGCAGGACTGGGGACTACCGAAAAAGGAGGGCTTGCCTTGCGGCTCCTTTCATCATTTCTGGCAGGAGGGTCTACTGCATTCGTGGTAGCCGGGCCCGGAAGAACGGCCCGGCCGCCGCGTCCGGCTGTGCGCCGGGCAGTGACCGCTTGACTCTCCTGGCGCCTGTGCTATAATCGGGCGCGGAACGGGCCCGCGGCGGCCGTCCCGCCCCCGACCTGGCTCAGGGGGCGATCCAATGATAAGGAGCGCTGACGATGTCGCAGCCAGACGAGTTCGTGAAGGTCTTTCAGGTCCCGCCCGCGATGGTGCCCTACGTGCACCTGGTGGCCACCCGGCAAGAGATGGAGCTGGTGGTGGCGCTGGCCGGGCAGGCGCTGACCCTGGAGGAGGTGGCCGAGACGCTCCGCATCTCGCGCGAGGAGGCCACGGCCCTGCTGCGGGGTGCCTTCCATCGCGACCTGGTCAACCGGGAGACGCGCGCCGGGATGACGACCTACTCCCCCGGCAAGTTCTATACTACGCTGGACTATTTCAGCTCGGTGGAGACGAGTACCTGGAAGCGCCTGCCCCTGGCCGCGCGCCAGGCCGTCGGCGAGTGGCAGGTGCAGGCCTTTATCGAGCTGTGGAAGCCGGCCATCGACCGGGTGGTCGCCAACCCCGACGCCTGGCTGCCCATCAAGAACCGCGACGTCCTGCTATTGGACGAAGCCCTGGCCCTGGTGGAGGCGACCGAGGACATATGCCTCCTGCCCTGTTCGTGCCGGACGACGCTGGTGGGCGAAGGGCCCCTGGTGGAGGGCAGCATGCGCGTCGGCGAGCGGGCCCGGCAGACGCTGGAGCGGGGTCAGGGGCGCCGCCTGACCGTGCCCGAGGCCAGGGCGCACCTCGTCGCCCTGGACCGCATGGGCCTGGTGCACACCGGGCCCCGCGCCTGGCATAGGCACGACCCCGGCCAGGAATGGATCAGCCACGGCAACTGCGGCCCCTCCTACTCGTACATCTTTATCGCCGGCGTGCGCCTGGGCCTGGAAAAGGTCTATCCCCGGGCGCACCATGTCGCCGAGGTCGATTGGAGCCGCTGCACGCACTGCGCCGTCTGCACCGGCCGCTGCCCCTTTGGCGCCCTTTACCAGGACGGCAGCTTCGTGCCCATCCACGGCCAGGCGGTCCGGGAGGTGCAGTACGATTCGCGGGCTTGCTGGGGCTGCGGCCTATGTGCCACCACCTGCCCGGAGGCGGCCATCAGCATGCGGCCGTTGTAGCGGAGCCCGGCCCAAACTGGCGCGCCCTTTGCCGCTCCCCGGGATTTCAGGTATAATGGTCCCGGGCCGCGGCGTTTGGGCCCATCACCATTCGAGGAGGATGAACTATGGCCTTTGTTTATGCCGGCAAGCTGCTGAGGGTGGACCTCGGCGCTGGCACCTTGCGCTTTGAATCCATCTCCGAGGCCGACGTCCGCCGCTACCTCTTGGGCAGCGGCCTGGCGGCCAGGATCTATTACCAGGAGATGGACCCCGGCCTGGATCCCCTCCATCCTGATAGCCCGCTGCTGGCCATGAACGGGCTGTTGACGGGCACCTTTTCGCCCACCGGCTGCCGCAGCTCCTGGTGCGGCCGCTCGCCGCTGACGGGCATCTGGAACGAGGCCAACATGGGCGGCCACTGGGGGGCCGAGCTGCGCTTTGCCGGGCTGGACGGCCTGATCGTCACCGGGCGGGCTGCCGAGCCGGTTTACCTCTGGATCCACGATGGCCAGGCCGAGATCCGGCCGGCGGGGCACCTGTGGGGGCTGGAGCATTTCGACGTGTTCGAGCGGCTGCGCGGCGAGACGGACCCCAAGGCCCAGGTGGCCTGCATCGGCCCGGCCGGCGAGAACCTGGTGCGCCTGGCGGGGGTGATGCAGGGCGGGCAGGAGCACGCCCGCAGCGGGGCGCGGGGCGGCATGGGTGCCCTCTTGGGCTCCAAGAACCTGAAAGCCATCGTCGTGCGGGGCAGCGACCGCCCCCAGTACCCCGATCCAAAGGCCTTTCAGGCGTTCGTCAAGCAGATCAATGCCTTCATCAAGGACAACTCGGTGGGCATGTCGCAGCTTGGCACGCCGGGCGGCATCATCGGCACCGAGCTGACGGGTGACTTGCCCCTCAAGAACTGGAGCGAGGGAAGCTGGAAGGAAGAGACGGCCCGCATCTCGGGTCAGCGCATCGCCGAGACGATCTTTGCCCGGCACACCCACTGCTTTGCCTGCCCCATCGGCTGCGGCAAGACGGTCAAGATCGACGACGGGCCTTACGCTGGCGTGTACGGCCACGGCCCCGAGTACGAGACCCTGGCCGGATTCGGGGGCAACTGCCAGTGCGATGACCTGAACGCCATCGCCCGCATGAACGATCTCTGCAACCGCTACGGGCTGGATACGATCAGCACCTCCGCCGCCCTGGCCTTTGCCATGGAGGCCTACGAGAAGGGGCTCCTCTCGCGGGAGGAGGCGGGCGGCCTGGACCTTACCTGGGGCAATGCCCCGGCCATGATCGAGGCCGTGGGCCAGATCGCGCGGCGCGAGGGGGTCGGCGAGATCCTGGCCGATGGCGTGCGGGCCGCGGCCGCGCGCCTCGGTCCCGAGGCCGAGGCCTTTGCCGTCCACGTCAAGGGCATGGAGATGCCCTACCACGACCCGCGGGCCTTTGTCAGCATGGCGCCCAGCTATGCCACGGCCGTGCGCGGCGCCTGCCATTTGGAGGGCCTGAGCTATTGGGCGGGCTACGGCGTGCGCTGGCCGGGCTGGTACGAGCCCGAGACCTATGACCCTCACGACAGCACGGGGCAGGGGAAGGTGGCCGTCGATTTTCAGAACTATGTCGGCGTGTACAATCCCCTGGGCTTGTGCAAGTTTATCATCAAGGCCACCATCACGCCCGGGAACATCGCCGAGCTTGTCAACGCCGCCCTGGGTTGGGACTGGACGGCCGCCGACGTCGTCGAAACCGGCGAGCGCCTGTTCAATCTCAAGCGGCTCATCGACCTGCGCCTGGGGGTCACCGTCGCCGACGACACGCTGCCCCGGCGCCTCCTGGCCGAGCCGCGGCCGTCGGGCGGGGCGGCGGGCGTCCTGCCAGACCTGCCCGCCATGCTGGAAGAGTACTATCGCGTCCGCGGCTGGGACGCCGACGGCACGCCCGGCGCCGAGCGGCTCGCTGCCTTGAACGTCCTTCCCTAGATCCACCTGGAGCGCGTCGTCCGGTGTAAAGAATCAGCACTGGGCGACGCTCTTTCGTAACGAATCGTCACGGAATCTTGACTTCTGTGACGATTCGTGCTATACTGGCGGCGCATAGAGGAGGACCCTTGCGAGACGTAAAAAAGGAGCAAGAGAGCGCGGCCACCTACCACCTGGACGAGATCGACGAGCGCATCGTCCAGGCGCTGAAAGAGGACGGGCGCATGTCCTTTGCCGAGATCGCCCGCCGCCTGGACGTGTCGCCGGGCATGATCCGGCAGCGCTACTTTGACCTTGTCGAGAACCGGGTGGTGCAGGTAGTGGCCGTCACCAATCCCACCCTGGTGGGTTACGACAGCGTGGCCCTCATCGGCGTGCGCGTCGACGGCAGCCGCCTGCGCGAGATTGCCCGGGAGATAGCGGCGTTCAAGGAGGTCATCTACCTCGTCCTTTGCGCCGGCTCCTTCGACATCCTGGTCGAGGTCGTCTGCCGCGACAATGCCCACCTGCTGCGCTTCCTGAGCGAGAACCTTCGTGCCCTGGAGGGGGTGCATGCCACAGAGACCTTTGTTTACCTGGAGATTGTCAAGGAGACGTATCTCTAGGGTCGTGGGTTTGTAGATCGAGATCCGCCGAGCCTGTTTCTGAAGAGAGGAGAGATCGAGCCATGGCAGAAAAGAGTTTCCAGAAGACCCAGGCCCTCCGCGACCGGGCCGCCAGGGTGATGCCCCTGGGTGTCTCGTCCAACTTCCGGTACTGGGGACCGGAGGATTCGCCGGTGGTGGCCCGGGCGGAGGGCTGCTACATCTGGGACGCCGACGGCAACCGCTGCATCGACTACCGGCTGGGCTTCGGGCCCGTGATCCTGGGCCATGGGCATCCCGCCGTCGCCGACCGGGTCAACGACGCCATGCGCCGCGGCACGGTTGTGGCCGCCCTCACCGAGCTGGAGGTTCGGGTGGCGGAGCGCATCGTAAGCATGTGTCCCGGAGTCGACCAGGTGCGCTATGCCAACTCGGGCACCGAGGCGACGATGCACGCCATCCGCGTGGCCCGCGCCTACACCGGCCGGGAAAAGGTGCTGAAATTCGAGGGCCAGTATCACGGCATGCACGACTATCTCCTCTGGTCCACGGCCTCGGCCAACCCCGCTACCCTGGGCAACAGGCGCGACCCCATCCGTTACCAGCAGACCTCGGGCGTTCCGACGGCCATCCGCGGCCTCGTCCTCACCCAGCCCTACAACGACTTTGAGCTGCTGGAGATGGTCCTCAAGCGGGAGGGCCACCAGATCGCGGCCATCATCGTCGAGCCCATCCTGGGCAATTCGGCCAGCATCGGGCCGCGGCCGGGCTGGCTGCAGTTCCTCCGCGAGAAGTGCGACGAGTACGGCATCGTCCTCATCTTTGACGAGGTCAAGACCGGCTTTCGCATCGCCCCGGGCGGCGCCCAGCAGGTCTATGGCGTGCAGGCCGACCTGACCACCTATGCCAAGTCCATGGCCAACGGCTTCCCCTTGGCGGCATTTGGCGGGCGGCGAGAGGTGATGGACGTCGTCGGCAAGGGCGTGTCCCACGGCGGGACCTACTGCGGCAACGTGGTGGGGGTCGCCGCCGCCGACGCCACCCTGGAGATCCTGGAGGACGGCCAGGTGTTGGGCCAGATCGACGCCCGGGGCTGCAAGCTGCAGGAGGGCATCCACAACCTGCTGGCCGAGGCCGGCGTGCCCCACTTTATCAAGGGGCCCGGGGCCATGTTCGGCATCACCTTCATGGCCGAGGAGCCCTGGGAGTTCCGCGACATGCGGCGCCACAACGGCGCGCTGTACGAGGCACTGAGCGCCGAGCTCCTGGCCCGGGGCGTCATGCCTGACCCCGATGCCCGCGAGCCCTGGTTCCTCAGCGCCTCCCACGACGACGCGGTCATCGAAGAGACCATCGCCATCTTTGGAGAGGCGTTGGAGGCCGTCAAGGACACGGGCCTGCTGGAGGCCGAGCCGCCCCTGGACGCTGCCGAATGAGTGCGTCGCCACTCGTGGAGCCCATCGAGCCGACCGAGGCGACCGAGATGATCGAGCTGATAGAGATCGAGGGCGAGCCCTTCTCGCNNGCGGCGGGGGCCATCGGCCAGAACGCGGCGGCTTACCGGCGGCTCATCGCCTACCACGGCGGGCTCGAAGGAGAAGCGGCCACGGCAGCGGCCCTGGCCTTTGAGCCCCTCCTGGAAGCCCATGCACCCGCCCTCCTGCAAGAGATGCGCGGGATTGCCGCCGGGGCCGGCTGCGACCTGTCCGACGTGCTCCTGATCAACGTCCGGTCCGAGCTGATGGTCGCGCCGCCGCAGGGCGGCGAATGCACGGCCCTGGCGGCCACCGCGCCCGCCACCGTCGCGGGGGAGGTGCTCCTGGGCCAGAACTGGGACTGGTTCACGACCGCCGAGGCCGAGCCGGTGCTCCTCCACATCCGGCGGCCGGCCGGCCCCGAGATCCTGACGCTGGTGGAAGCGGGACAGGTGGCCAAGGTCGGGCTGAACAGCGCCGGGCTGGGGGTCTGCCTCAACTTCCTGGAGCACGCCCACCGCGGGCAGGGGCTGCCCATCCACGTCTTGCTGCGGCTCATGCTGGAGAGCGAAACGCCGGGCGTCGCCGCCATGCAGGCAATCGGGCATCCCCGGGCCGGGGCGGCCAACGTCCTCCTGGCCCACGCCGAGGGCGAGATCTTGGACCTGGAGCTGACGGCGTCGGCCGCCGACCACCTCTACGGCGATGCCGGCTGGCTCGTTCACGCCAACCACTTCGAGAGCCCCTTGCTCCGGGGCGGCGATACCGGGCTGGCCACGTCGTCCAGCACCCTGCCCCGCGCAGCCCGCGCGCGGCGCCTGATGGCGGCCCGGGCGGGCCAGATCTCGGCCGAGACCTTCCGGGCCATCCTGACGGACCACGCCTACGGCCATGCCGCCATCTGCCGCCACCCCGACCCGACTCTCCCGCCCGAGGAACAGACCGAGACGCGGGCCTCGCTCCTCATGGAGCTATCCGAGGGGCGGCTGCACGTGACGGTGGGTCAGCCGTGCCGGGACGCCACCCGGGTGTTGTCCCTCTCGCTGGCGAGCGGCTAACGGCTGCCTAGTCGTCCTCGTCCTCGCCCTCGTCCTCTTCCCCGGTGGGGTGGCATTCGACGCAGTCCTGAAAATCGCGGATGCCTTCCTCCAGGTGCTCGGCCTCGACCTCAGCGGCATCGTGCTCGTGGCATTCGTAGCACGTATAAACCTGCAGGCTCCCGGGGTGGCAGCGCCGGCACGGGCTGATCCCCTCTTCTCCGTGGTCGAAGGGGAAGGCGTGGGGCTCGTCGTAGCGGGCCGGGGTCCAGGCGGCCGTGTCGTGGCAGGCGGCACAGTCGGTGCCGAACAGCCCGGCGTGGAACTCTGGATCGGGGTGGCAGGCGAAGCAGTCGGTGGGCGTTCCCTGGAAGCCATCCTGGTGGCAGCCGGCGCAGTCTACTTCCACGTGGGCGCCGGTCAGGGCAAAGTCCGTCAGTGTGTGGTCGAACGTCGCCTCCCGCCAGTCCTCGGCAGTGTGGCAGGCGGCGCAATCGTCGCCGAACTGGCCCTCGTGGGCGTCGTCGCCGGCGTGGCAGGCGTAGCAGGTGGAGGGGGCGGCCTGGAGATCGGCCGGCGAGCCAGCGCCCTCGTGGCAGCCGCGGCAAGGCACGGCCCGGTGCCCGCCTTCCAGGGCAAAGGCCAGGGCATCGTGGTCAAAATCGTCCCCGTAGGTGTCCAGTCCGTCGTGGCAAGCCAGGCATTCGGAGCCGAAATCGTCCATATGCTGCTCGACATAAACCGAATCCAGGTCCCGGTGGCAGTCGCTGCAGACCGCAGGCTCGAAGCGGAGCAGGTTGTCGCCGTGGCAATCGTCGCAGGTGAACGCGCCGCCGTTGGCAGCCTCCTGGTGGCCCTCCAGCGAGTAGCCGGTCGCCTCGTGGGGAAAGGCAGCGACGTCCACCTTGGTCAGCTCTCCCTCGCTGCCCCGGTGCTCGGGATGGCAGTCCCGGCAGGCGGCGCTCCCCTCGCCGGTCATCATGCCGTGGAGCGTCGCCATGTCGCGCATCTCGGCGGCCACCTCTGGATGGCAGACCAGGCAGCGGTCGGCCATGGTCTCTCCGCTCCAGGGCGCGGCGTGGCAGGCGGCACATCCGCCGCCCGTCTCGGCGTGGGAGCTCACGCCGCCCAGCACCCGCCCGCTTGCCCGGGCATTGAGCGCCCCCGGGCTAAAGAGGCGGCCGCCCTGCAGCACCAGGAGGGCGCCGACGACGGCCAGGGTGAGGAGAGCCGTGACGATGCCGCCGGACGTCAGGCAGCCCAACCTTCTTTTCACCGCACCCTCGTGCCCATGGGAATCTCCTCGCCGGCCTCACCGCATCAGGGTCGCATAGTACAGGGCCCCGGTGATGTGGACCAGTGCCGCGGTAAAGAGCGCCACGCCCAGGGGAATGTGCACCGCGTGCCAGGTGGCCAGGGCGCGCCGGGCAGCGACCAGCGACGAAATCTGGCGCTGCAGCGCCCGGCGCCGGCCGAGCAGCCTTGCCAGCTCGTGGGTTTGGCCGCGGGTCGCGGCGCTCCAGCGGCGCCGTTCGCGCCACGCCTCCAGGCGATAGCCCCAGTCCATGAAGGTGTGTCCCAGCATCAGGAGCAGGCCAGAACCCGCCGGCCGGGGCGGTGAGGCCAGGCGCTCCACGGCCGCGGCCGCCTCCGGGCTAGCGGCCAGGTGGCGCTGCAGCTCGGCCTCGGCGGCGGCGATCTGGGCCTCCAACTCGGCGATCTCCAACTCGGCTCCGTCGGCCGTACGCGGCACGGAGGTATAGATGTAGCGTCCCACAAAGCCGCTGCCTACCACCACGAGGGTCAGGAGCATGACCACGCCGGCCAGGCCGTTGTAGCGCCAGGCAGTGTGAAACAGCACCATGAACGGCCCCACCAGCCCGGTAAAGATGTGAAAGCGCAGCCAGGAGGAGGTACGCCCCCACCGCGCCTGGCGCGACCGCTTGCGCAGCGAGTAGAGCGTCTCGGTCATGAGCATCAACACGAATCCGGCAATGCCCAGGCCATGGCCCAGGAGGCCGCTGGCCGCGGGGTCCAGATCCAGCCCGGTGACCGCCGCTGCATAGCCCAGGCCGATGAGGGCCATGGCGGCCACGGCGTAGAGCAGCTCGGGGCTACGGTGCTGCATTTCGCCAGCTCCCCTCGCTCCAGAAGCGGACAATGACTTCGCCGAGCCGCACCTCGGGCCGGAGTAGCTCGTCGCGGATGGGCGAGATGTCGGCCTGGCGGGTGACGAGCTCCTGAAGCGGCCGCGAGAGCGCCTGGTCGCCCATGACGATGGCGCCCCGGAGAGTGCTCTCGCCCACTAGCACCCGCACGCGGTTCACCTCAAAGGCGGCCTGGACCGCCGGGACGCCGGGATGGTGGCGCCAGGTTTCGCTGTCGCCCCGGGCGATGCCGGGCAGGTCGCCGTCGCGGCCGCGGCCCACGGTGCCGATGATGGTCGTCGTCAGGCCCGCCAGCCGGGTGACGTTAAAGGGCACCGGCTTGTGATAGGGCACCCGCTGCCCGGCCATGTTCCTGCCCGCCGCGCGGCCCTGGCCCACGGCGATGCCCCACAGCGTGTCGAGGACTGCCCGGCCCGAGGTGGGGTCAAAGACCTGGGCCACGTCGCCGGCGGCCAGGACGCCGGGCACGCTGGATTGCAGGTACTCGTCCACGAGGATGCCGCGGTCAGCCCGCAGCCCCGCAGAGGCCGCCAGCTCCATCCGCGGGCGCACCCCCACGGCTACAGCCACCACGTCGCAGTCGATGCGCTGCCCGCCTGCCGTGACGACCCCCCGCACCCGGCCCCCCTGGCCCACGATCTCCGAGACCTCGGTGCCGTGATGGATGTGGATGCCCTCCTTTTGCAGGCGCTCCTCGACGATGCGCGACTCGGTCTCGTCCAGGACCGCCGGCCAGTAGCGGTCCTGGCGCAGCAGATAGTGGGTGCGGACCTTGCGGGCGTTGAGGCCTTCGGCCAGCTCCAGGGCTGTGATCCCTCCGCCGACCACCACCGCAGCCCGCGCCCGGCGGCAGCGCCGCAGGATCTCGCGGGCGTCGGCCATGTCGTCCAGCTTGACGACGCCCTGGAGGCCGGCACCGGGCATGGGTGGGGCCACGGCCCGGGAGCCGGTAGCCAGCAGGAGGCGGTCGTAGGGCAGGCGGCGCCCGTCATCCAGCTCGACCTCCCCGGCCTGGGGATGGAGGGCCACTGCCCGGGCGTGCAGCCGGCGCAGATCGAGCTGGCGAAAGTCGGCCTCCGAGAAGGGCGCCAGCCACGACTCGGCCAACTCGCCCGTGAGATAGTAAGCCAGGCCGGGGCGGGAGTAGTACCCGTGGGGATCGTCGCTGACCAGGAGGATCTCGCCCGCCGCATCGAGGCCGCGGATGGTCTCGGCCGCGGCCAGGCCGGCCGCTCCCAGGCCGACGATCAGGTAGCGCCGCGCCATCTCAGCCTCGCCTCGCCGCCAGGTCCGAGTCGCCGAAGGCCAGCACGCCGCGGGGGCAGCGCGCCACGCACTCGCCACAGGTGATGCAGTGGCTGTCCTTCACCGGCTCGCCCAGCCAGGCGTGGCGGCGAACGTCGATGTCGATGGGGCAGTAGAAGGAGCAGATGCCGCATTGCACACAGCGGATGTTTTCGGGTACCACCCACCCGGTGGCGCTTATCTGTTGCCGGGATGCCTTTTTGCGCGGCAAATGTGCCATCTCACCCCTCAACATGCCGCTTCCACCTGCAGCCACCAGCCGGCCGCAATCCGAGGAAACCACTCCCTTGTACCATGAAAAGCCGCTGCTGTCAAACTGCCGCGCACGGGCCCGGGCCACGGCCACCGCGAGCAAACCAGGGTTAAACCTTCAAGAGTTCTTCACAGGTTCTTCAAACTCACCGAGTAGAATCAGCCTGTAAGAGATCCAACCGTTGCGTGGAGGACTGATGAAGAGAACAATTCGCCTTTCGAGGCAGACGCGGGCCAACTGGCTCATCGACGCCGTCGTGTTCGTGGGCGGCCTGCTGGCGGCACTGTCGGGCATCTATTTCCTGTACCTGCCCTCCGGCGGCTATCGCGGCGGGCGAAACCCGGCCTACGGCATCCAGATCCTGTTCGAGCGCCACACCTGGAGCGACCTGCACCTCGTGACCGGCCTGGTGATGGTCGCTGCCGTGGCCGTGCACCTCGCCATCCACTGGCGTTGGGTCAAGATGATGGCCCGCCGCGTCGTTTCGGCCCTGGTCGCGGGCCCGGTGAGCATGTCGCGGGCCGCCAGGCTGAACCTGGTGCTGGATGCCGTCGTGGCCCTCGCCTTTGTCATCTGTGCCTTTTCGGGCATTGCTCTCCTCCTCTTGCCCGGCGGCCGCGCAGCGGTGGGCCCTGGCCTGCTTTCCAGCCGGGTTGCCTGGGATCTGGTCCATACCTGGAGCGGCGTGGCGCTCATCGCCGCCGCAGCCGTACACTTTGCCATTCACTGGCGGTGGGTCAAGAACGTCACGGTGCGCTTCTTTCTGTCGCTGTTGCCGCAGTCGGCGGCCGGCGAGCAATCGGCGCCTGCCCGGACGGTGGCAGGCTAGCAAGCCAGAGCTGGGATAGGAGATTCCAATGGTGAAAAAGATCGTGTTGGGAACGCTGTTGTTTGGCCTCATTGGCATCCTCGTCGTGGGGGCCGTGATCCGCACGCTGGACAAGACGGGAAACGTGGCCGAGGCCCGGGGTGAGGGCCGGGGCTGGAGCGCCGGTGAGAACGGCAGCCTCCTCGCTGCGGAGCAGGGTCGCGGCCCGGGCCAGGGTGGCGGCACCTACGGGCGCTCCGACGGCTCGGGTGCCCTCGCAGTTGGCGAGCGGGCGGTTGAGGCGTTGAGCGTCTACGAAGGGACTGTGGTTCAAGCTCCTGCGGCAGGCATCGACCTGGTGCTCGAGACCGAGAGTGGCGAGGAGATCGTCGTGGGCACGGGCCCCGGCTATTTGGCGGACCAGGGCCTGGTTCTGGGAGCGGGCGACCCGGTGCGGGTGCAAGGCTTCTGGGAGGACGGCGAATTCAAGGCCGCCCAGGTTACTCGCCTCAGGGATGGCCTGACCATCACCCTGCGGGATCAGCTTGGCCGGCCGGCATGGTCAGGTAGTGGTCAGCGGGCCCTGGCCGGGCAGGCAGCGGCGGCCCAGGGCAACGGAGGCGGAGGCGCAGGCCTGGGGCAGGGCAACCTCAGCGGCGACCAGGCCGGGGTAGGCCAGGCCCAGGTGGATGAGTGGCTCACCCTGGAGGGCGTGGCCAGCGGCGTGAACGGCCTGACGCTGGTAGTAACGGCCGGCGACGGCCAGGAGGTGGTCCTCGACGGCCGCGCCTGGCGCTACCTGCTCGAGCAAGGGTTCCAGATCGCCGCAGGTGACCGGGTAAGGTTGGTGGGGTTCTACGAAAACGGGCGCTTTGAGGCCGGCGAGATCGTCAATCTCGGCACCGGGCAGGACGTGCTGGTCCGCGACGAAAACGGCCGGCCGCTGTGGGCCGGGCGCGGGCCGGGCGGCAGCTAGGTCCGCCGCCAGTGTATACAACGTGTGCCCCGGGAGAGTCGCCCCGGGGCACACGGTTCTTACGCTTCGTGAGGCTCCTCGTCGCCGAGGGCAGGAGCGGCTGCCAGGTGGCCTGCAAGCCACAGGGCCAGAAGTCCAAACAGGACGGACGCCATACCCGCGAGCGCCCAACCAAGGGCAACGGCCAATGCCCCTACCCCGACGGCCAGGAAGAACACCCGGCACATCTCGGGGTCCAGCGGCGGCAGCGGCTTGGCTCCGAAGAACTCCTTACCCTGGGTCTGGACGTCGTCGCTGTTCACAGTCCACCTCCTTGTGCCCGGAACCGTTCTGCATTGACAGGTACTACTAAAGATAGACGGAAATCGAGCCAAAGAGTTACGCGGCTGGGCGGTGCAATCGCCCCGGCTTGCCATTTGACAGGGTCTTTGCCTTGAGGTATGCTGAAGCCGAGTATGGGGGGTCACAGATGAGCGGAGAGACGATCCTCGTCGTGGACGACGAGCCCAAAATTGTCAAGACGGTGCGCGCCTACCTCGAGGAGACGGGCTTTCGGGTGGTGGCAGCCGGGGACGGCCGGACGGCCCTGGCCGCCTTTCGTCACGAGCGGCCGGCCCTGGTCATCCTCGACCTGGGGCTGCCCGGCGTGGACGGGCTGGACGTGGCGCGGGCCATTCGCAAGGAATCGGACCTACCCATCATCATGCTGACCGCGCGGGTGGACGAGACCGACAAGCTCATCGGACTGGAACTGGGCGCCGATGACTATGTCACCAAGCCCTTCAGCCCGCGGGAGCTGGTGGCGCGCGTGCGCGCGGTGCTGCGCCGGGCCGGCGGCGAGCACGATGCGCCGCCGCCAACCGTCGTGGCGGGCGACGTTAGCATCGACCTGGAGCGGCGGCGGGTAACGGTCGCCGGCCAGCCCATTGAGCTGACCGTCACCGAGTTCGAGCTGCTGGTCGTCCTGGCGCGGAACCCGGGCCGTGTCTTCACCCGGCTGGAGCTCCTGGACCGGGTACAGGGCTATGCCTTCGAGGGCTACGAGCGCACCGTGGACGCTCACGTGAAGAACCTCCGCCAGAAGATCGAGCCGGATGCCAGGAACCCGCGCTACATCCTGACCGTGTATGGCGTCGGCTACAAGTTTGCCGAGGACTGATGGAACGGCTGGGCAGTCTGTGGGTCAAGCTAGCTGCGGGCTTTGTGCTCGTGGTCCTCGTCGCCGTGGGATTGGTGGCGGTGCACGCCAACACGGCCACGACGCGCCAGTTCGAGTTGTACGTCAGCCAGGGCAAACTGCGGCGTGCCGAGCAGTTGGCGCCCGAGTTCGCGGCCTATTACCGGCGCGTGGGGAGCTGGTCGGGCGTGGAGGACTGGATGGCCGGCCTTCAGCCCGAACAGGGCGGCGGCCAGCGCCGCGGGCAGGGGGGGCCGGTAGCGGCCACAGGCACGGACCGCATTCTCCTGGCTGGCGCCGATGGCCGGCTCATCGCCGATTCGGCGGGCGGCCTGGCAGGCGCTCGACTGTCCGAAACCGAGCTGGCCCTGGGTGTGCCCGTGGACGTCGACGGCGAGCGGGTCGGCGTCGTCCTGGTCACGCCGGGCGGGACGGTCCACGAGGGCCTGGAGGCCGAGTTCCTGGCAGAGGTCAACCGCTCTTTCTGGCTGGCCGGGTTACTGGCCGCCGGGCTGGCGCTGTTGTTAGGATTGTTGCTGGCGCGGCAGCTCACAGCACCCCTCCGGGCCCTGACCGAGGCCGCCGGCCGGCTGGCCGATCCCGTCACGGCCGATGACGTGCCCCAGGTGCGCGTCCGCGGCAGCGACGAGATCGGGCACTTGGGCCGTACCTTTAACCACATGGCCCGCTCCCTGGCTCGCCAGGAGACGCTGCGCCGCAACCTGCTGTCGGACGTGGCCCACGAGCTGCGCACGCCCCTGAGCGTCATGCGCAGCGACCTGGAAGCCATCCAGGATGGGGTGTACGAGCCCTCTGACGACGTCCTGGCCTCGCTGCACGAAGAGACCATGGTCCTGGGGCGCCTGGTGGACGACTTGCAGGCGCTGGCCCAGGCGGAGGCCGGCCAACTGCGCCTCGAGCGGCAGCCGACCGACCTGGGCGACCTGCTCCGGGGCATGCTGCCTGGCTTCGAGTGCTCGACGGGGCAGGGGCCGGCCCTGTGCCTGGAGTTGGCACCCGACCTTACCCCGGTAAGCATCGACAGGCATCGAGTGCGACAGGTCGTCGCCAACCTCGTATCCAACGCCCTGCGCCACGCCGCCGGCAGCACCCGGGTCGTCGTCAGCGCCGTGCCCCAGGGCGATAGGGTGCGGATCACTGTGGCCGACGACGGCCCCGGCATTCCTCCCGAGGACCTGCCCCACGTCTTTGACCGTTTCTGGCGGGGCAGCCGGATAGGCCAGGGGAGCGGGCTGGGACTGGCCATCGCCCGGGAGTTGGTGCTCGCCCACGGCACCGACATCTGGGCCGAGAGCACCCCCGGCCAGGGAACCGCCTTCCACTTTACCCTTCCGCGTGCGTGAACATGCGGTCGTGCGCCACCGGGAGAGCTGGTGGCGGCGCTTTGCGCTGTTAGTCCTCGACCCGGTGATCGAGCGCGGGCTACTCGATGACCTCCGGCCCGGATTGGGCCATGAGCTGGGCGATGGGCCGCAGTTCCAGCCACCACTGGACTGCGGGCCGCTGGGCGTGCTTGGCCAGCAATCGGGGCCAGTCCTCCAAGCTGACGAACTGGACGCGTCCCTCCTGCAACCCGGCAAAGGCGCTTGCCGGCTGGTCCTTGCCCGCCTCCTCGATGATATGGTCGATGCACTTGGCCGCCAGGCGTGTGGCCTGGATGCGATCAAAGGGCGAGGGATTGCCGCCCTGCTGAACGTGTCCCAGGATGGCCTGGCGCACGTCAAATAGCGCGCCCCCCTCCTTCTCAAAGAGCGCCACCAGGAAGGGCGTCGTGTAGAACGCGTCGGCGTTTTCGTTGCGGATCATGAGGCCCAGGCGCTTGCCCTGGGTGAAGCTATGGATGAGCTGGTTCACGTCGGTCCTGAGGTCCGAGAGGGTGATCCCCTCCTCCGGCAGGTAGGTGCGCTCCGCTCCCGTCGAGAGCCCGCTCATCTGGGCCAGGTAACCGCAGTCGCGGCCCATCACCTCCACGACGAAACAGCGCCGCGAGGCGACGGCCGACTGCTTGATCTTGTCCACGTCGGCGACAATGTTGTTCAGCGCCGTGTCCGAGCCGATGCTTAGCTCGGAGCCGGGCAGGTTGTTGTCGATGGAGGCGGGCAAGCAGACGATGGGGATGTTAAAGCTGGGGAACTCGTTGCGCCGGATAAAGAGCTGATACGCGGCCTCGTATCCGGTCCAGCCGCCGATCATGAGCAGGCCGTCGATCTCGTGGGCCTCCAACTGGCGGGCGATAGCGTAAAAGTCGCTGCCCTCGGGCACCTTGCGATTGGTGCCCAACTCCGCACCCCCACGCGACACCCAGCCGGTGACGCTCATCCAGTCCATCTCGACAATGTCGCCGTTGACCAGGCCCACGAACCCGTTGCGCACGGCCAGCATCTTGTGGCCCTGATCGATGCCGAGCCGCACGGCAGCGCGCACGGCGGTGTTCATCCCGGGCGCCGGCGAGCCGCAGTGCAGGACGGCCAGGCGGAGCTGCTTGTGGTCCGGCTGCGGCGTGTGAGGCTGGGCCCGGAGCAGCGTGCGCAGGATGCGGAACGAATCCGAGAAGCTGCCGCCGCGCATGGCCATGGCCAGGCCGTAATTCTGGTTGGCAATCGCCTCGGCCACCTCGCGAGTTTTCGTGACGTTCTCCATCAGCGGCGAGCAGATGACGTCGTGCTGGCGAATGCCCACCACCTTGGCCGGATCGTCGGGGCCGAGGTGCATCAGCTCCTTCAAGGCGGCGTGGCCCAGGATGGTGCTCATGTAGCGGTCAAAGGCGCTGGGTGCGCCCCCGCGCTGCACGTGGCCCAGGATGGTGATGCGCACCTCTTCACCCAGGCGTTCCTGAAGCACCTGGCTGACGTACTCGCTGGTAATGGGCGTTCCTTCACGCGTGCGAGCCCCCTCGGCGATCATGACGATGCTGTGGCGGCGGCCGCTCTGCCGGCCGGCGCGCAGGGTCTCGCACATCTGTCTCTCCCAATCGTCCACGTCGGGCGGGCTCTCGGGCAGGAGCACCCAGTTGGCGCCCGTGGCCAGGGCGCTCATGAGGGCCAGGTAGCCGCAGTTGCGGCCCATGACCTCCACGACAAAGGTGCGCTGGTGGCTGGCGGCTGTGCTGGTGATGGCGTCGACGGCTTCCTGGATGCGGTGCAGGGCCGTGTCGGCGCCGATGGTCATGTCGGTGCCAAACATGTCGTTGTCGATGGAGCCCACCAGCCCGGCGACGTACAGGTGGGGATGCGCGGCCGCCGTCTCCTCGTCGATCTCGCCGGCGGCCAGCAATTCGGCGATGAGCTCCGGCCACTCCTGCCGAAAAATGTTCGCGCCGGTGAGAGAGCCGTCGCCGCCGATGACCACCAGGTGGTCGATGTCGTGGCGCACCAGGTTGTGGGCTGCCCGCCTGCGACCCTCCCGGCTGCGAAATTCGACGCTGCGGGCCGTGCCGATGATCGTCCCGCCCTGGTGCAGGATGCCCCCGGCGTCCTCCCACGTCATCTTGCGGATATGATCGCCGCCGAGGACCATGCCGTGGTAGCCTTCGTAAATCGCGTATACGTCAACGCCGTTGGCCAGCCCGGTACGGATGACCGCCCGCACGGCGGCATTCATCCCCGCCGCATCCCCTCCGCTGGTCAGGACCCCCAGGTTCTCGCGATGCTCCGCCATCCTTATCCTCCCGCTCGCATACGACTCGGTCGAACGTGATTCACGGGGCGATTATACTACAACCGGGTGCAAAATACCAGGTTCGGCCTGCTTTTGCACGGCAGGCACCGCTTGACGATTGCTGGCGCCCATGGTACACTGAGCCGGCAATGAGGACCGCCCGCACTGGCTCACGGGAACAGCTTGCACCTGGAGGGACGGACATGAAACGATTGAGAGGATGGCCGTTTGCGCTGGGCGTGGCCGGCGGGGTGGCGGCCTCCTGGCTGTGGAAGAGGCGCCAGCAGCGCCTGGCCCTGGCGGACCGTGCCGGCCACATCGCGGATCGCGCCATGCAGGCACTGGAGCCGGCCGTGCGCAGCAGGATGCTGGCCGGCGACGGCGTGCGGCTGCACGCGGTCGAGGCGGGGCCGGAGGATGGCCCCCTGGCCCTGTTGCTGCACGGCTTTCCCGACTGCTGGTACGGCTGGGCCAGGCAGATCCCGGCCCTGGTCCAGATGGGCTACCGAGTCGTGGCTTTGGACCAGCGGGGCTACAACCTCAGCGACAAGCCGGGCGAGGTGGCCGACTATGGCCTGGACCACCTGACTGCCGACGTGCTGGCCGTCCTCCGCGATCTGGGGCGGCAGAACGCCGTCATCGTCGGCCATGACTGGGGCGGCATCGTCGCCTGGCGCCTGGCCATGGACTATCCCGAGGTCGTGGACCGCCTCGTCATCCTCAATGCACCGCACCCGCGGGCCATGGCCCGCGAGATGCGCAAGGGCTGGATGCAGCGCCTGCGGTCCACCTACGCTCTCTTTTTCCAGATTCCGTGGCTGCCCGAGGCGCTGCTGACCGTCTCACCCCGGGCCACGGCCCGGGCCTTTTTCCAGAAGCTCGGCACGAGCGACGCCTTTGCTGCCGAGGACCTGGAGGTCCTGGCCGCTGCCATGGCGCAGCCGGGGGCCATGTCGGCTGCCCTCAACTGGTACCGGGCCGCCGTTCGCTTTCCCCCGGCCCGCCGCACGGCCGACATCCAGCGGCCCACCCTCCTGGTGTGGGGCACCGCGGACCCCGCCCTGGGCATCGAGCTGACCGAGGGCGTGGGCGCCTGGGTGCCCGGGATGTGGCTTCGCTACTTTCCGGGCATGGGCCACTGGGTGCACTGGGAGGCCGCGGCCGGCGTCAACGAGCAGATCGCCGCCTTCCTGGCCGCCGACTGGCAAGAGGAGCCGGGCGCCGGCGGAGCATAGCCATGGATGGACTGTCCATCGCCGACCGGCTGGCGCCCGCTTTTCAGGGAAGGCCCAGGCCCTACCTGATGGCCCATCGCGGCAACCGCGTTGCGTGCCCCGAGAATACCCTCGCTGCCTTCCGGCATGCCGTGGCCGACGGCGCAGACATCATCGAGACGGACCTGCACCTCACGGCCGACGGTGTATTTGTCTGCATCCACGACGCCACGGTGGACCGGACGACGGACGGCAGCGGTGAGGTGGCGCGCATGACCCTGGCCGAGCTGCAAGGGTTGAGCGCGGCATGTGGCCGGCCGGACCATGCCGCCGAGCGCGTGCCAACCCTGGCCGAAACCGCCGCCCTGCTGCCGCCCACGGTCGCCCTCGCCCTGGAGCTCAAGACCGACCGCTTCCTGGAGGCCGGCGTCGGGCGGCGGCTGGCCGCCGAGCTGGACGCGGCAGGGATCGGCGAACGCGCGCTGTTGCTCTCGTTCTCCCTGGCCCGGCTGCGGGCCGTCCAGGCCGTGGCTCCCCACCTGCCCATCGGCTGGATTACCCTGTCGCGCGCCTGGCCGCTGCCCGGCGTGGAGATGCTCGGCCCCCTCTGGCCGCTGCTCCTCGTCAACCCCCTCTACGTGTGGCTCGCCCACCGGCGCGGGCAGTTTGTCTGCCCCCTCGATCCCGCACCCGACCGGCGCCTCGGGTGGTACCGGCGCCTGGGGTGCGACGCCGTGCTCTCTGACGACCCCGGGGCCACGGCCAGGGCCCTCGGCCGCGGCCCGGCCGGCAGGTGACGGGCCGCCGCGCCAGGCCTTGCCGTCCGAAATCCAACAAGGAGCGTTTGCTTTGAAGCTATTGAAAGTGTGTGTCCTTTTGAGCCTGTTGCTGCTGGCCGCCTGTGGAGCGACTTCCACGCCGGCCGCAGCGCCTGTCATTACCGGAGAACCGACCGCCGTGTCGACGGCCGCGCCGGCCCCCACGGCCGTGGAGACGGTAGCGCCCGTGGGAGAGCCGGTCGAGATCCCGGAGGCCGGGCTGCGCCTGCAGCCGCCGGCCGGCTGGGAGCGCCTGGAGCCCGACTGGGCGTGGGCGGCGCCCGAGGTGGAAGAGCAGCGCGTGGGTTTGGCTTGGGTCGAGCTGCAGCCCCCGGCGGAGCCGGAGGCGGCGCTGCTGCCCGCCGGCGCTGAAATCCTGTCGTCAGAGCCCGCCGCCGTGTCGTGGGGGCAGGCCCGCCGCGTCACCGTGAATGTCTACGGCCCTGCCGAAGGCGAGGGCCAGGCGCCGGTCGCCGCCGTAGAGACCCACGTCCTGGTGGTGACGACCGAGGGTGGCCTGCGGAGAGGCTATGACTTCTATGCGTCGGCGCCGACGGCCGGCGACCTGGAGGCCCTCCAGCCCGTGCTGGATGCGATGATCCAGTCGGCCGCGCCCCTGGGCCAATAGGCCCCTTCGTGCACAACCCGGCCGCTCACGCGCTGTGTAACCTATGCCGCCACGCGCGAGCGGCCGGGTTTCCGGCTGACGTTATGGCGCCGGGCAGGCGCTGGCCAGCAGATCCACGCCGGGCGAGCCGGTCGACAGCTCGCTGATGGTGGCGTCGTATAGGTGCCACTCGGGCGGTGTGTCGTCTACGTTGGAGCGGCGCAGGACGTAGCATCCCACGAAGGCCTGCCGGCCGCTGGCCGATTGGGTGGCCATGAGGACCGCCGGCACGGAGGTGTATACGCTGCCCGCCGCGCCCTCAAAGTTCGTGGGAGGGCTCACGACGAGGAACGCTTCGTCGGTTCCGGCAAAGCCCTCTTGAAAGTCCTCGAAGGTCGGGTTGGGGGGGCTGTCCCAGTATTCCCACGCCCGCTCGTACTCCCGGCGATTGATGGCGTTGATGTAGGACGCCAGGAGGGCCACCGGGCTGCCCTGGTCATCGTATTCGGGCTCTGTGGAGCCGGGAGGCGGAACCTGCTCGCAGGCGTCCACCAGCATGATGGCGGCGGAGCTATCGTCGGGGGCGGGGTTGACCGTGGCGTCGTACAGCCACCAGCGGCTGTCGCCCGCGGGGTCCACGTTCTGCCGCCGTGCGATATAGCATCCCAGAAAGTTCTGCTGGCTGCCGTCGGTGTTGGTCGTCAGCAGCAGGGTGGCAATGGGGGCATAGACGCTGCCCGCCGCCGCGCCGAACCACGCCGGCGGCCGGACGGCCAGCAGCACCGACTCGGTGTCCGCAAAGCCCGCTTGAAAGTCCTCGAACGTCGGGTTGGGCGGGCTCTCCCAGTACTCCCAGGCCCGCTCGTACTCCTGGCGGTTGATGGCGTTAACATAAGACGCGAGAAGGGCTGCCGGGCTGTCCTGGCCGTCGTAGGCCGGCTCGGCTCCGGGCTCGGGCGTAGGCAGGGAGGTGGCAGTGGCAGCCGGCGCTTGTGTGGCCGGTGCCTGGGTAGCGGGCGCCTGGGTTGGTGGCGTGTCGGTGGCGGGCGCTTCCGTTGGTGAAGCCTGGGTGACCGGCGCCTCCGTGGGCGCTTCCGTCGTGGGCGATGCCTCTGTTGTCGGCTCCGTGCCCGGCGTCATCGTGGGGGCCGGTGCCGTGGGGACGGGCTCCGTGGAGCCGCAAGCCAGCAATAGACTGGGGAGCAGGATGCAGGTGCAGAGCACTGCTCCCAGACGGATTCTGATTCTCATTGCTTGTCTCCTCATGTGATGCATTATACCACAGACGGGCAAGGATGATGAAATGTTCCTGCGCGGGTGCCAATGCAACCTTTTGGCGGGATCGGGCGTCTATTGGGTGAGACGCACTTGTCACATCGTGGCCGGGTGCTCCAGTGCCGGGCATCCATCATTGATTCATGGTAGTCGCGTGACAAGTGCGTCGTGCTGTCAAAAAGCCGATACAAGCGAAACAGATGAGGAGTAAAAGATGGACCGTGGAAACGATCAACCCAAGGCCTGGCGGCGGCTTGCCCTGTTCCTGGCCGTCCTGACGCTGGCGCTGGCCGCCTGTGGGCCGGCGGCCGGCCCCGATCCGCAGCCCACCGCCGGCCCGGACGTCACCGTATTGGCCTGGCACCGCGAAGGAGGACTGGCCGGTTTTTGCGACGAGCTTGCCGTCTTGGGCGATGGGCGGGTGGTGGTGTCCACCTGCCGGGGTGGGGCCCATACCATCCTGGGGGAGGGTACCCTGACGCCTGCCCAGCAGGCACAACTTGACGACTGGGTTTCCCGGCTGGAGGCATTCGACATTCAGCAGACCGATCCGGCCACTGCCGACGCCATGACGGTGCGCCTGGCGTTGGCGGGGCGGGGAGGGGACGAGGCTACGGAACAAGAGCTGCAAGCCATCCACGATTATGTGGCAAGCCTGTACCGGGACGTAGGCGGGCTGCCCCAGGGGCCCACGCCTACCCCGGAGGTTTTTCAGCCGTTGCCTGCAGAAGAGCGTGCCTTTGCCGCCGCCCGCGCGGCCCTGGCGGCCGAGCTGGGCATCGACGAGGTGAGCATTACCAGGCAAGAGATCGCCCTCCAGGAGTGGACGGACTCCTGCCTGGGCCTCGGAGGGCCCGCGGAGTCGTGCCTCCAGGCGATCACGCCGGGTTACCGCCTTGTGCTCCAGGCCGGCGACGAGCTGTGGGAAGCCCGCACCAATCTGGATGCCAGCGTCGTGCGCCTGGTCGAGATAGCGCAGCAATAGGCCGTCGCCGAGCGGAGAATGTGAGCAGGGGGGCGGAGCGGCCCCTGGCCTACACCAAATGTGGTAGGCCGCCTACCGAAAATGTGGAAAAGGACCGCCGGGGAACGCGGTCCTTTTTTGCTAATCTGAAATCCCTCATCCCCCCGATGACATCGGTTGGCATCGCTGTTATCATCGGGCCAACGGACGACGATTGGAACGAGGCAGATGGGAATGAGGGAAAAGATAGACGTTCTCGTAGCGGACGATCAGCGCCGGGCTCGCCAGAGCCTGCGGGCGCTGTTGTCCACCTGGCCGCCGGCCGGCGCTGTTTTGGAGGCCGACACGGGGCGCGAGGCGCTGCGGATCGTCGAGGAGTCTCAGCCGGGCCTGGTGCTGATGGATGCCCGCATGCCAGAAATGGACGGCTTGCAGGCAACCCTCCAGCTCAAGATCAAGTGGCCCCAGATCAAGGTCGTGGTGCTGTCGATGTACGGCGAGTACGAGGCCGAGGCCCTGGCCGTCGGGGCCGACGCCTTTGTGGGAAAGGGAGAACCCCCCGACCGCCTGCTGCGCGTGCTCAGCGCGGTCATCTTGGGCGAGGATGCCCGGGAGTCGTGATCGTCACGCCGGCCGATTGCAGCCCCTGCCGTGCTGTGGTATAATCGCGCTCGACGTTCCACGTCTCCGGGGCCGGCGGGACGACGATGGAAAGGAAACGTACGGTGAGGGAGCACAACATAGGCCCGCGAGTTGCGCCCAACCTGGCGCCTGCGGGTGGTGCGGTTCCTGCCACCCGTGGGTCGTTTTCGCGACGCCGATTTCTGCGCCTGGCCGGGGCGAGCGCCGGCGCGGCCCTCCTGGGTTGCAATCCCGCCCGCCCCTCGACCCCGCCCACGGGGACCCCGGCCCAGGTGCAGCTCGTTTACCAGGATTGGAACACGGAATGGTTTCCGCCCATGGCTCGCCAGCTCCTGGAGCAGTTTCATGGCGAGCACCCCGGCATCCGCGTCTTTTACGTGCCCGATCCCCCATCCGAAACCTTCGAGAGCGATACCCTGGCCGACTTTCAGGCCGGGACGGCGCCCGACGTCTTTGACGGCTGTTGCAGCTCCTTTCCCGTCTGGGCCCAGCAGGGTTATGCCCTGGACCTGCGTCCCTACGTCGCCGCCGACCTGGATCAGGAGACTCTCGACGACTGGGATCCGGTGCAGTACCGCGCCTTTTTCACGCCCGAGGGGGTGCAGTACGGCCTGCCCAAGTACCACGGCGCCCTGGCCCTCTACTACAACAAGGACCTCCTCGACCTGCACGGCGTGGACTATCCCGACAAGAGCTGGGACTATGACGATTACCTGGCCGCCATGCGCGCCCTGAGCCAGGACCTCGACGGCGACGGCAATGTCGACCGCTGGGGGAGCATGTTCGACTTTTCCTGGGAGCGCATCCAGGTGTACGTCAACGCCTGGGGCGGGCACCTGGTCGATCCGGACGATCCCACCCGGCCCATGTTCGCCGAAGCGCCCGCGCTTCAGGCCCAGGAGTGGCTTCGGGCCTGTATCTGGGACCACCAGGTCATGCCCTCGCCGCTGCACCTGGGCTACATGGGCACCCAGGAAGCCTTTGTCGGGCGGCGGGTGGCCATGGTGGAAGACGGCTCCTGGGCGCTGAAGGGCATCCTGTCGTCGGCCGATTTCCGCGTGGGCGTCGCCCCCTTCCCGGCCGGGCCCGCCCGCCGTGCCACCCTGGCCACCACCGACGGGTTTGGCATCTATGCCCACACCCGCCAGCCCGACGCCGCCTGGGAGCTGCTCAAGTTTCTCATCAGCAAGGAATATGGGCGGGCCATGGCCCGTGCCCATTTCTTGCAGCCGGCGAGGGCTTCGCTGGTGCAGGAGTGGGTTGACCTGATCCGCGCCGAGTACCCGGAGCAGGCCGCCGAGATGGACATTGCCGCCTTTGCCGATGGCCACCTGGAGGGCTATTCCGTCATATCCGAGACCTTTGCCAACCAGGCCGAAGCGCTGCGCCTCGTCACCGGCGCGTGGGAGCAGATCCTCGTCCTCGGCGAGGCATCCGTCGATCTGCTCCGGGAGGTGAGCCACCAGGTTCTAGACGCCCAGAAAGGGGCAGGTTAGGGGCAGCCATGGGCCGCGGGATCCGGCTGGGGAGCTTGCGCACCAAGATCGTCGCCTGGTCGTTCGTGCCCGCGGCCATCATCCTCATCGCCGTGGCCCTGGTGGCCTTTTATGCCTACCAGCAGGTGGCCGAGGACCTGGTGGTGGAGCGCAACCTGGAGCTGGCGCGGCTGTCAGCCAGCCAGTTGGCCGGTGAGCTGGACGAGTACACGGCCATCCTCTCCGAGTGGGCCCAGACGTCGGGCACGACCGCCCGGAGCCCCGCCGCCCTCGAAACGGCCCTCGACCGCGCCAGAAATCGCTTCGCGGTCTTTGATGGCGGGGTATTTGTCCTGGACTGGAAGGGAGTGGTGGTGGCGGCCGAGCCGCACCGCGCCGACCTCGTGGGACAGGATTGGTCCGAGCGCCCCTTCTTTCGTGATGCGGTGCACACGCGCCGGCCGGTCCTGTCAGGCGTCCTCGAGGACGTCCCAGCCGCGCCCGCCGCCGGGGCCGCGGGTGCCACCGTGGCCGACGCCCCCCTGGTCATCGTGGCCGTGCCGCTGTTGGGCGGTCCTGCCGATCTCCAGGGCGTCGTCACCGGCGGCTTTCGCCTGGGAGCTGAGGCCATCAGCTCCTTCTACGGCAGCATTGTCAAGCTCCACATCGGCGGCAACGACTCGGCCTACCTGGTGGACGGCGAGGGCCTGATCCTCTATCATGTCGACCCCTCCCAGGTCGGGCAGGACTACAGGGCGCAGAGCGCCGTGCAACAGGTGTTGGCCGGGGGTGCGGGCGCCTTTCGCACCCGGGACCGAACCGGACGCAAGATCGTGGCCTCCTTTGCCCCGGTGCCGGGCACGCACTGGGGCCTCGTCGTCGAATCGGACTGGCGGACCCTGCTGCAGACCAGCCGCAGCTACCGGCCGCTCCTTCTGGGACTCCTGGCCCTGGGTGTGATCCTGCCCTCCATCGTCGTTGCCGTGGGCGTGCGGCGCATTACCGAGCCCATCGCCGAGCTCATGGCTGCCGCGCAGCAGGTCGCCGCCGGCAACCTGGGCCAGACGGTGACGGCTTCCACCGGCGACGAGATCGAGGAGTTGGTCGAGCAGTTCAACCGCATGTCGCTGCAGCTTGCCGAGTCCTATTCTGCCCTCCAGGCACGGGAAGAGCGCCTGGCCCTCGTCCTGGAGGCGACCAACGACGGCATCTGGGACTGGGACCTGGCCACCGGCGAGGTGTATTACTCGACCCGTTGGAAAAGCATGCTCGGTTACGAGGAGCACGAGATCGGCAGCGCGTGGAAGGACTGGCTGCGCCTCATCCATCCCGACGACCTTCCCCGGGCGTTGGCCCTGATGGAACAGGAGCAACAGGGCATTGCCTCGGGCTACGAGCTCGAGCATCGCCTGCGACACAAGGACGGCTCCTATCGCTGGATCCTGGCCCGGGGTGTAACCCTGCGCGACCCCCAGGGGCGGCCCTACCGCATGATCGGCTCCCACACCGACGTGACGCCTCGCAAGGAGTTCGAGGCCGAGCTGCGACGCCAGAACGAGTACCTGGCCGCCCTCCACGAGACGGCCCTGGGCGTCGTCGGCCGGCTGGGCGTCACCGAGCTGTTGGAGGCCATCGTCGAGCGTGCCGTCAAGCTGGTCGGCGCTGCCGACGGGTTCCTTTACCTGGTGTGCCCCGACGATGACCGCCTGGAGTTGTGTGTCGCCGCGGGTTGGTCCACCAAGGACGTGGGCGTATGCCTGGGGCGGGGCGAGGGGCTGGCGGGCAAGGTCTGGGAACAGGGGCACTCCATCGCCGTCGACGACTATGCCTCGTGGCCGGGCCGATCTCCCCATTTCGAGGCCCAGGCCATTGGCCCTGACATGGCCGTTCCCCTCCATTTCCGGGCCGAGACGGTGGGTGTGCTCGGCGTCGCGCGGGCGCCGGGGGACCCTGCCTTTGCGCCGGACGAAATGGACCTCATCGAGCGCCTGGCCCAACTGGCCTCCATCGCCCTCGACAACGCCCGCCTTCACACCTCCCTCCAGGAGGAGCTGGCCGAGCGCGTTCGCACCGAGAGCGCCCTGGAGCGCCGCCTGGCCTTCGAGAAGATCATTGCCGACGTTTCCAGCGAATTTGTCAACCTCGCCCTGGAAGAGATCGACCCCGGCGTCTGCCGCGCCCTGGAGGCGGCGGGCCAGTTCACCGGCTCCGATCGCAGCTACGTCTATGTCTTTTCTCGTGACGGCACGACCATGAGCAACACCCACGAGTGGTGCCGGCCGGGCATCGAGTCGGTCCAGGAAGCCTACCTGTCCAAGCCGCTGGCGGTGCTGCCCTGGAGCACGGAGCGCATCAAGCGCCTGGAGACGGTGCACGTTCCCTCGTTGGATGCGCTGCCCCCCGAGGCCGGCCCCGATCGGGAGCGCTGCCTGTCGCACCAACCCCCCACCGTCTCCTTCCTCAACGTGCCCATGATCTACCGGGGCAGGGCCATCGGGATGTTGGGCCTCGACGCCGTGCGCGCCGAGATGGCCTGGGACCAGGACAGCATCGCCCTGCTGCGCATGATGGGCGAGATCTTTGCCAATGCCCTGGAGCACAAGTGGGCCCAGGGAGCCCTCCAGTCCGCCTACCAGACGCTCGAACAGCGCGTGCGCGAGCGCACCCACGAGCTGGCGGCCTTGAACGCCATTGCGGCGCTGGCCAGCCGCTCTCTGGACCTGGAAGAGATCCTGCGCAACACTCTCGAGCAGATCCTCAGTACCCTGGACATGGAGGCCGGGATCGCCTATCGGCTCGAATCGGTACGGACCGAGGATGAGCAGGCCCGTCTTGCCCCCCTCGTCTGGCGCGGCGTGGACCGGGACCTGGTCCGCGCCCTCGGCCCCATCCATTTTCAGGGCATGGCGTTCGAAGAGGTGGCCAATAGCGGGGAGCCGTTGGTCTGGAAGGCCGGCGATCCCGACCTCGACCCGCAGCTCGGCCACTGGCTCAATCGGGGAGGGGTGGCCCAGGTCATCTCGGTGCCCCTCACGGCCAAAGGCAAGTGGGTGGGCGCCATCTATGTGGGGAGCGGCCAGTTGCGGCCCCTTGCCCCCGAGCAGCTCTCGTTGTTGGCCTCCGTCGGGCAGCAGGTGGGGGTGGCCGTGGAAAACGCCAGGCTTTACCAGGCCGAGCTGGCGGCCCACGCCGAGGCCGAGCGCCGGCGGCAGGTGGCCGAGGGCATGCGCGACATCATGAACGTCCTCAACTCCAACCGATCCCTGCGCGAGATCCTCGATTTCATAGTGCAGCAGGCCAGCCGCCTGCTAGGCGCCGATGCCGGGTTCATCGCCCGCTTTGACGCCGACGGCCGCTGGCTCACCTTTGGCGCCTCCCATGCCTGGCCGCCCGACCTGGACGAAAGAGGGGAGGGCACCCTGGCGTCCACCACGGGCAACCAGGCCCTCCTGAACCGCCAGCCCTTTGCCATCAGCGATCTGCCGGCCTACGTGGAGGAAGAGCAGCGGCGCCTGGGCTCGGAGAGCATGTCGCCGGGCCTGGAATGGCAACAACTGGTCGCCCGCCACTTTGGCGCCGTCCTGGCAGCGCCCCTCGTCGTCAAGGATTGTGTATACGGTGCCCTGGCCCTGTACTACCGCGAGTCCCGCGACCTGACGGACGAGGACTACCGGTTGAGCATGACCCTGGCGGACCAGATCGCCCTGGCCATCGAGAACGCGCAACTGCGCGAGCGGGCGGAGCAGGCCGCGGCCAACGCCGAGCGCAGCCGCCTGGCCCGGGAGCTGCACGATTCCGTGACGCAGAACCTGTACAGCCTGACCCTCTACGGCGAGGCTGCCGCTCGCCAGATGTCGGCCGGCCAGAACCAGATCGCGGCCGAGTACCTGCGCGATCTGAGCGATACTGCCCAGGAAGCCCTGCGCGAGATGCGGCTGCTCATCTTTGAGCTGCGGCCGCCCGCCCTCGAAAAGGGCGGCCTCGTGGGCGCCCTCCAGGCCCGCCTCGACGCCGTGGAAAAGCGCGGCGGCCTGGGGGTCGAGCTGCACGTGGAGGGCTTGCAGGACCCGGCCGACCACCGCTGGCTGCCCCTGCCGGTCCAGCAGGAGCTTTATCATCTGGCCCAGGAGGCCCTCAACAACAGCCTCAAGCATGCCAGGGCGCAGAAGGTGCAGGTCTGCCTGCGAGTTGACGAGGGAAGCGTGGAGCTCACCATCGCGGACGACGGCGTGGGCTTTGACCCGGCGACGGCCGGCGAGCAGGGCGGGCTGGGCCTGCCGGGCATGGGCGAGCGCGCGCAGCGTATCGGCGGCCAGCTCCAGATTGAGAGCGGGCCCGGGGGGACGCGCGTCCTGGTCCGCGTGGCGCGGACCTGAGCCGGTCGACCTCATCACGAGGAGGAGCAAACATGGAAACCGGGACGATTCGAGTGCTCATTTGCGACGATCACGCCATCCTGCGCAAGGGGATCCGGGCGCTTCTGTCGACAGAGCCGGACATCCAGGTGGTGGGCGAGGCTTGCGACGGGCAGGAGGTGCTGGCCCAGGTAGAGGCCCTGGAGCCCGACGTCGTGCTCATGGACCTGGTGATGCCCAAGATGGACGGCATCGAAGCCACGCGCAGGCTGACCAGCCAGGGGGCGTGGACCCGGGTCCTGGTGCTGACCAGCTTTGCCGCCGACGACAAGGTGTTCCCCGCCATCAAGGCCGGCGCCCTGGGATATATTCTGAAGGACTCGGGGCCCGACGACCTGGTGCAGGCCATTCGCCAGGTGCACCGCGGCGAGCCCTCGCTGGAGCCCGAGATTGCCCGCAAGGTGCTCTTTGAGCTGGCCCATCCTCCGCAGCGCCCGCCCACACCCGATCCCCTCACCGAACGCGAGATGGACGTGTTGCGCCTCATCGCCCAGGGCAAGAGCAACCGCGCCATCGCCGAGGATCTGGTCCTGGCCGAGCTGACGGTGCGCACTCACGTCAGCAACATCCTTGGCAAGCTGCACCTGGCCAGCCGCACCCAGGCGGCGCTCTATGCCCTCAAGGAGGGCCTGGCCTCCCTGGACGATTTGCCCGAGCGAGGAGCGACCTAGCGCGCCCGGCCCTCAGCCGCTGAGGCGGTGGCAGGCGGCCCGGTGGCCGCTGCCCACGGTCACGAATGAGGGCTCCATCTCGTGGCAAAGGCTCTTGAGCCGGGTGAAACAGCGGGTGTGAAACCGGCAACCCGGGGGCGGGTCCAGGGGGCTGGGCACTGTCCCCTCCAGGATGATGCGCTCGCGCCGTGCCTCTCGATCCACCACCGGCACGGCGGCCATGAGCGCCTGCGTGTAGGGGTGCGCCGGGTATTGAAAGACCGCGTCCGTGGGCCCTTCCTCGACGATCTTTCCCAGGTACATGATGGCGACGCGATTGCTCACATAGTGCACGACGCTGAGGTCGTGGGCGATGAACAGGTAGGTCAGGCGGAACTCTTCCTGGAGCTCGGCCAGGAGGTTGATAACCTGGGCCTGGATGGACACGTCCAGGGCCGAGACCGGCTCGTCGCAGACGATGAACCGCGGCTGCATGGCCAGTGCCCGGGCAATGCCGATGCGCTGCCGCTGTCCGCCGCTGAACTGGTGAGGATAGGCGTCCATGCGTCGCTCGGGAATGCCCACCCGGCGCAAGAGCCGGGCCACCTCCTCCTCCAGGGCCAGGGGATCTCGCAGCCCCCGGTTCCGCAGGGGCACCGATACGATCTGTCGTACCGTCTTGCGCGGGTTCAACGAGGAATAGGGGTTCTGGAAGATGAGCTGGGTGGTCTGATAGAAGCTCACGCGGTGCGCGCGCCGGTTGGGCCCGGCCGGCGCTTGGGGCGCGGCCTCGCCCAGGAGCATGGCCTCCTGCCCTGCCTCGCGGCCCCTGCCCTCGGGGCTGGCATAGGTCACCTCCCCGGCCGTGGGCTCGTAGAGGCGGGCCAGAACCCGGCCCAGGCTGGTCTTGCCGCAGCCCGACTCTCCCACCAGGCCCAACGTCTCCCCCGGATAGATGTGCAGATCCACCCCATCCACCGCCTTGACCCATTGGTCCTTTCGCCCGGCGAGGAGCTTGACCAACAAGCTGGGGCGGATGGGAAAGTGCATCTTGATCCCTCGTGCTTCCACCAACGGTTGTCCAGACACCCTGGCCCTCCTCGATTCACTCATAAAGCAGGCAGCGAACTTGCCGGCCGTCGGGCAGAGACCGGAGCGGCACGGCCTCGACCTCCGAACAGTGGGACATGGCCTCGGCGCACCGCGGAGAAAAGGCGCAGCCCGGCGGCAGGAACGCCAGATCCGGGACCAGCCCCGGGATGGGCAGGATCTTGGTCCGGCGTGCCCGGATCTTGGGCAGGCAGGCCAGGAGCCCGCGCGTGTAGGGGTGCATGGGCGTGTCGATGACCTGCTCCGTGGTGCCCTGTTCCACGAGCTGCCCGGCATACATGACCACGATCCTCTCGCAGAACTCGGCTACCAGCCCCAGGTTGTGGGTGACCAGCACGACGGCCGTGCCAAGCCTGTCGTTGATGGCTTCCAGGAGGGCGATGATCTGGGCCTGGATGGTGACGTCGAGGGCCGTGGTCGGCTCGTCGGCCAGGAGGACCTGGGGCTCGCACGCCAGGGCGATGGCCGTGAGGGCCCGCTGCTGCATGCCGCCGCTGAACTGGTGGGGATAGCGGCGGGCGTTTTCCGGCGGCACCGGGATGCCCACGTTGGCCATGGCCTCGTACACGCGCTCCCTTTCGGCGCGCCGTCGCCCCCTGCCCAGCAGCCGCGGCGACCCTCCCCGGCCCGAGTTGACGATGTGGTGGATCCGCAGCGATTCCTGGATCTGGTCGCCCACGCGAAAGGCCGGGTTGAGGGTCGTCATGGGATCCTGAAAGATCATGGCGATCTCTTTGCCGCGCAGCTCGCGCATCTCCCGCGGAGAGCGATGGCCCAGGTTTTCGCCGCGAAAGAACACCTCGCCCTTGACGATCTCGCCCGGCGGGGGCACGAGCCGCAGGATGGACAGCAAGGTGACGCTCTTGCCCGAGCCCGACTCGCCCACGATCCCCAGCCGCTCCCCCTGGTGAAGATGGAAGCTGAGGCCGTCCACGGCACGCACCAGCCCGCGGCGCGTGGGAAAGACCGTGGTCAGGTCCTTCAGTTCCAGCAGCACCGTCTTCTCACCGTTCCCGTTCGTCACAGAAGGCACCTCCAGCATCCAGCGACTCTGACAATGATGTTGCGGGCTCGCAGCGGGCACTCGCGCTACGAACCCTCCCTCTCCACCTCGGCCACGATATCGTCCAGGCAGGCGGCCACGCCGTCGGCCAGGGGTGTGGGCCGATGCTCGGCCAGGATGCGGCGCGCCAGGGCCCGCGCGTCCTCGCGCAGGTCGTGCGCGCCGGCCGCCTCCCAGGCAGCCCGCGGGCCGCGCTCCAGGAGACCGGGCACGTGGAGCTCGCTCCGAAAATGGCGCACGGTGTGGCCGGCCGTCGCATAGCCGCCGCCGGGCCCCAGCTCGTCGATGATGTCCAGGGCCAGCGCCTCGTCGTCCACGGCGATGCCCCGCAGGTAGCGGGCCACGAGCCCGAGCACCATGTCGTCCAGGACGAGCTGCTCCAGGCTAAAGCTCATCTTGGTATCCAGGGTCGTCAGGTTGATCAGGTCGACGCCGGCCAACGCCGGGGGCAGCAGCGTCATGAGCCGCTCCAGGATGCTCTGGGCGCCCGGGTGGTGGGCATCGGTGCCGCTGCTCAGGACGCAGGGCAGCCCGCAGCGCCGGGCGAGCTGGGCCAGGGCCGTGCCCATCATCCCGATCTCGACCGCGCCCGACAGGTTGGCGCCGCTGCGCATGTTGGGCACCGACGATGACATGCCATAGATGAGCGGCGTGCCTGGCCGCACCAACTGGGCGAGGGTCGCCAGGGCCAGGACCTCGGCGTGGGTGATGGCCAGGATGCCGGCCAGGGTCACGGGCGCCGTGAAACCGGCCATGGGGTGAGCGTGGATCGACAGCGGCAGGCCCCGGGAGCCAAAGGCCCGCAGGACCGCCATCTGGCTGGCGACCAGTTGCAGCGGTGAGGTGGACTCGGCCAGGGCGCTGAGAAAGGGCCGGCAGCGCAGGGCCTCTTCGCCGCCGGCGACGGCGGCCGCCATGGCAATGACCGCCTCGATGAGCCGCTCGTTGAGGCAGACGTAGCCCAGGGGCTTGGTCGTGTTGGCCAGGGCCAGCCGCGTCGCCAGGACGTCCACGGCCGTCACGGGCAGCTCGGCCGGCTGGACGGCCATGGTGCTCATGCCCTGGACGTTGGGCAGGGCGTCGGCGAGCCGGGCGACGTTGGCGGCATCCTGGCAGGTCGGCGGCCGGCGCCGGCCGTCGTCCAGGTCCAGCATGCCCGTGGCGCCGCTGGAAACGCGGACGTGCAGCGGCCCGGCGCCCAGGGCCATGATCGGCTGCCCCAGGCGGTCGTAGAGGGTGACCACGCGGGGCGCCTGGCTCACCGCCGCCTCCACGATGGCTGCGGGCAAGAAGGCACGAAATTCCTCCTGCTGCACCGGGCAGCCGGCGCCGGCCAGCAGGCGCAGCATCTGCTTGTCGTGGACGGCAATGCCCGTCTTTTCCAGTACCTGGAGGGCGCCCTGGTGGATGCCCTCGACTTCGGTGGCGGATAGGTTCTGCAAGGGACCGCCTCTCAACCCGGTGCGTGGGAAACCGGTCATGGTTCGCCTCCTACTCTACCTTGAGCCGCGGGTCGAGGATGTCGCGCAATCCCTCGCCGAACAGGTTGATGGACAGCACCAGGATCAGGATGGCGATGCCGGGGATGGTCGACACCCACCAGGCGGTGAGCATATAGTCCCGGCCCGAGGCGACCATGGACCCCCAGGCCGGCGTCGGCGGCTGGATGCCAAGGCCCAGAAAGCTGAGGCTGGCCTCCATGATGATCATGAACCCCATGCGCAGCGTGCCCAGGACAAAGACCGACTGGACGATGTTCGGCAGGATCTCGCTGGCGATGATGGTCACGTGCGATTGGCCCATCACCTTGGCCGCCTCGACGTACTCCTTGGGCTTTTCGGCAAACATCTCGCCGCGCACCAGGCGGTAGAACTCGACCCAGCCCTTGAACGTCAGGGCCATGATCAGGTTCCAGAACCCCGGCCCCAGGAATGCCATCATGCCTATGGCAAAGATCAGGTGGGGAAAGGCCAGGAGGAGGTCGGCAAAGCGCGACTGGATCTGGTCCACCACGCCCCGATAGTAGCCGGCCGACGCGCCCGTGATGAGGCCGATGATCACCGAGATGCCCACCGACAGGATTCCCACCAGCAGAGAAACGCGGGAGCCAAAGATGATGCGGCTCAGGATGTCGCGACCCTGTTCGTCCGTGCCGAGGAGGTAGGCCGGGTCACCCCCCTCCACCCAGGCGGGGGGCGTGAGGCGCATGCGCAGGTCGCCCATGGTGGGGTCGTGGGGTGAGATCTGCTCGGCCGAGATGGCCGCCAGGATATAGGTGACGACCACGATTCCGCCCAGGAGGGCCAGGGGCCGGCCGCGCAACTGAATCCAGAATTCCCGCGCGTTGGCCGCCATCAAGCGCAGCCGGATGCGCCAGGCGTATGCCTGCCGGGCCAGGACGTTTGGCGTCGATGTCGTCACTCCCATCCTCTTCCTCCGTGGTGCCCGCTCCCCAGCGGACGGCGTTCCCGTGTACGCCTCGCTATAGCTCGATCTTTGGGTTCAAGTACGTGTAGAGCATGTCGACGACCAGGTTGGCGATGACAAAGGTAAAGGCATAGACCATGACCGCACCCTGGACCAGGGGAAAGTCACGCCGGAAAATGGCATCGACCACGAGGCGGCCAAGGCCGGGCCAGCTAAAGACCGTCTCCACGATCATGTTGCCGCCCAGCAGCGTGCCGATCTGCAGCCCCACGACGGTCACCGTGGGTATGAGGGCATTGCGCAGGGCGTGCTTCATGACCACCAGGAACTCGCTCTGCCCCTTGGCGCGGGCTAACACGACATAATCCTGGCGCAGGATCTCGACCATGCTCGAGCGCAGCACCCGGGCCACCACGGCGGCCACCGCCGCTCCCAGGCACACCGAGGGCAAGATCAGGTGTTTGACGCTGCTGGCCAGCGCCGGCCAGTTGTGCCCCAGGAGGCTGTCGATGACGTAAAATCCGGTGCGGTATTCCAGGGGGGTGCCAAAGTCGAGGCGGCCCTGGACAGGCAGCCAGTTGAGGCGCACGGCAAAGAACAGGATGAGGATGATGCCCAGCCAGAAAGGAGGCATGGAGGTGCCCAGAAACGCGCCGGCCATGCTGAACTGATCGAGGAGGGAGTGCTGCCGGACCGCGGACAGGATGCCGATGGGAATGGCGACGAGGAGCGAGAAGAGGAGGGAGCCCAGCGCCAGCTCGATGGTCGCCGGCAGCCGCTCGGCGATGAGCTCGCTCACCGGTCGCTTTTGCGTGTAGGAATAGCCCAGATCGCCCCGAACGGCATCCTTGAGAAACAGCCAGAGCTGGATGTGCAGCGGCTCGTCCAGGTGAAACTCACTACGCAGTTGTTCCATCTCGCCGGCCGACACGGATCCGCCCTGGCCCATCATGATGTCCACCGGGTCGCCGGGGGTCAGCCGCATGAAGAGAAAGACCACCACCGCCACGCCGAACATGATGGGCACCGTCACCAGCACCCGCTCCAAAACCTTGACGATCCTCACCCTCGGCCCTCCCTGCAGATTGGGCGTGATGCGTGGCNNGGGCGTGATGCGTGGCAGCCGGCTGCCACGCATCACGCATTCAGGTCGTCGTTACGGCGCGATGCATACGTCGTGCAGGTTGATGCGGCTGTCGGAAGCCGGCTTCCAGTTCACGAGATCGGCGCGCGCCGCCTCGGCCTCCTCGGGCAGGATCAAGAAAACGGCCGGGCACTCGTCGTAGACGATCTGCTGGGCCTCGTCGTACATCAACTGCCGTTCCTCTACGTCGACGGTCACTTCGCCCAGCTTGATCAGCTCGTTGACCCGCTCGTTGTTGTAGGTGGAAAAGTTGCCGCGGCCGTAGGTCGAGTCGATGAAGCCATGCCACTTGGCCTCGAAGTGTCCCACCGGATCAAAGGCCGAGTCGCCCCAGTCGTCCAGGTAGGCCTGGCGCTCGCCCTCCTGGAGCATGGGCTTCACGACGGCATATTCCCAGAAGCGGACGCCGGCGTCAATGCCGATGGCCCGGAACTGGGCAGCCACGGCCTCGGACAGGGGACGCCATTCCTCGATGGTGTCGATGGTGAACGTCAGGTTCTGCCCGTCTTTGTCCAGCGTGCCGTCGCCGTTGGAATCGGTCCAGCCCGCCTCGGCCAGCAGCGAAAGGGCCTTTTCGGTGTCGTAGGCGTAGGGCTTCAGGCTCCTGTTGACAAAGTTGTTGTAGGGCGACAGGGCCCCGGGCAGGGCCACGGCGCGCCCTCCGTAGATGGCCTCGATGATGAGGTCCTTGTCCACGGCATAGTTCATGGCCTGGCGGACGCGCACGTCGTCAAAGGGCGGGCTGTTGACGTTCATCTCCATCCACTTGGGCTGGGTTCCGGGCGCCGTGCCCACCTGGAGGCCGGGTGTCTGCTCCAGGATGTCCAGCATCTCGGACGGGACTCCCTGGATAATGTCCACCTCTCCGGCCAGGAGGGCCGCCACGCGGGTGGACGACTCGGGGATGACCTTGAAGACGGCTTGCCGGGTACACGCCGGGCCGACCGGCTCCAGGTCGGGGGCGCCGCCATAGTAGTCGTCAAAGCGCTCCATGACGATCTCGTCCAGGCCCTTGGCCGATACAAACTTGAAGGGGCCGCTGCCGATGGGATGGGCGATAAAGCCCTCGGTCCCCACCTCTTCCAGGTAGTGCTTGGGGACGATCTGCTGGTGGACCAGCATCTGCATGGCCACCGGCCAGGCAGCGCTGAAATGCATGAGCACGGTGTAATCGTCCGTTTTCTCGATAGACTCCAGCGGGGCGATGAGTCCCTTGCGTGGTGAGGTGTGAGGCTCGGGATATTCAATCATGTTTTCATTGATAATGCGCTCGAAGGTAAAGACTATATCGTCAGCGGTCATCTCGACGCCATCGTGGAACTTGACGCCCTGGCGCAGCTTGACCTCCAGGGTCGTGTCGTCCAGCCAGTTCAGATCCTCGGCAAGCTCCAGGTGCACGCCGCTGGCGTTGTCCCTGGTGACCAGCCCATCGAACATGTTGCGGAGCACCGTCTCCGACTGGCGATTGCGGTGATCGGCCGGGTCGAGCGTATCGGGCGCTGCCGATAGCCCGACAATGATGACGTCACGTTGGGGAAGGGGGGTGGGGGTGACCACCTTCTCCACCGTCTCCTGGACAACCTTGGTCACTTCTTTTTCGACCACCTGTGATGTGCCAGCCACGACGACCGTCTCTTTTACAACCTGGATTTTCTCTTCCACCGGGGCGGGTGTTGCGCCACAGGCGGCCAGGAGAGCCAACAGTGTCACGAGGGACACACCGGCAAGCAGGGTCCTTTTGACAGTAGACATCCTTTCCCTCCTTTTCAGTTTTCGCATCTACGCTGACAAAACCATCGAGTGACGCAGAAATCTTGTCTGGCTTCTCACCCCCTTTGCTCAAGACCTTGATTCGAGCAGCGCGTCTGCTGCCACGCCGGCCATGGTCTGGCCTCCCAACACGTTGCATTGATTGTAGCACAGAAATTCCAGGCGCGCAAATTCTGCGATCGGCGGTTAAAATTTCCGTCACATAGGTTGACAACGGAAATAATTTCTGCTATACTGTGCGCGGGAGGACCCGGCTATGGAAGACACAGGTCTGTTGCTCCAGATCAAGAGCATGCTGCCGGCGTTGCCCGCGCAGGAGCGCAAGCTGGGGGAGTACGTTCTGCGGTACCCCAACGAAGCCGCAGACGAGACCATCGTCGGGCTGGCCCGGCGCGCCGGGGTGAGAACCACCACCGTCTCGCGCTTTTGCCGCAGGCTGGGCTTTGGTGGCTTTCGCCAGTTCAAGGTTGCCCTTGCCCGCGAGTGGAGCCGACCTTCTACCCTCGTCTACGTCGAATCCCGGCCGGGTGATACCCTGGACTCTATCGCCCAGAAGATCCTGGCGGCCAACATCATGGCCCTCCAGGATATCCAACGCTCCCTCGATCTCGCTGTCCTGGAACAGGTCGTCGACAAGCTCCTGAACGCCCGGCGAGTGGATCTCTATGCGGCCGGCGGGGCGGGCACCACGGCCCGCGAGCTGCACCTCAAGTGCATGCACCTTGGACTGAACGCCAACGCTTTCCTCGATTCGCAGATGCAGGTCATGTCGGCGGCCGCCTTGACCGCAGCTGACGTCGGCATTGCCATCTCGCACACCGGGATGCAGCGCCAGGTGGCCCAGGCTCTCGCCCTGGCCCGGGAGGGGGGCGCGACCACCGTGGCCCTGACCAGCTTTCCAGGCTCGCCCGTTGGCCGGGCGGCGGACCTGGTGCTCAGCACCGCCTCCCTGGCCGCCGCCATCAGCTACGACTCGCCCACGGTGCGCAGCGCGCAACTGGCCATCGTCGACGTTATCTACGAGGCCATGCTCCTGCAGGCGCGAGAGAGGTCCCGCGACAGAATGGCTCGCGTGGCCAGCGCCATCCAGCAGAACACGGGCGCGCCCGCCCGCCAGATCTGATCGCCTTCGGGGAGGGCCGATGCTAGAATACCAGACGCTCACGCTGCGGGGAAGTCCCTACGCCATGGGCTACCAGCACGGCCAGCAGGCGCTCAACCTTCGCCCCCACATCCTGGCCGCTATGGAGGCGCGCTTTCTCCGCCTGGAGGGCGAGGAGCCCGATGATACCTTCGATGTCCTGGTGGCAGGCACGCGCGCGCTGATGGAGGAACTGGACGCGCCGTTGTTGGCCACGATCCGCGGCCAGTCCGACGCCCTGTCCATCGAGTACGAGACCCTGCTGCGCTACGACCTCATCTCTTATCTGGGCGACGACCTGCGCGTGCGGCGCCTGGCGGGCGGGCAGGGCTGCACCACCTGGGCGGCGTCGGGCGCCGCCACCAAAGGCGGCAGGGTGATCCTGGCCAAGAACCGGGACTATGACCTGGACCACCTACCCCTGCAGGTACTCGTCCGGGCGCAGCCCGAGGGTGGCTTCCCCTACCTGTATATCACCAGCGCGGGCAGTCCGGGGATCTACTGCGCCGGCATGAACGCGGCCGGCCTGGCCGTGGCCGACACGCACGTCTACTCCAGCGACCTGGGCCCCGGCCTGCCCTCCTTTTCGCTGATGCTGCACCTCCTCCAGGAGCACTGCCATGTGTCATCGGCCCTGGACTATTTGCGCTCGGTGCCGAGACTGGGCCGCAACAATCTCATCCTGGCGGATGCTCGCGGGCACCTGGCCGTCTTCGAGGGGGGGCACACTCGCTACGGCCTCTTCGAGGCACGAGAAGGCATCCTGGTCAACACCAATCACTTTGTCAGCGACGAGATGCGCGGCTGCTATGCGGACGTGGAGCCCGAGGGCCGCGAGAATTCACTGGGCCGCTACGACTACGCCCGCCGCGCCCTGGCGGACGCCTATGGCCGTATCGACACCGTCTTGGCCTGCGAGCTGGCCGCGTCCCACGACGGGCCCCTGGCTTCTATCTGTTGTCACCCGCGAGCTGAGCGCAACGTGGCGAGCATCGCGGCTGCGGTCCTGGTTCCTGGCGAGGGGCGAATGCTCTTTTGCCACGGGCTGCCGTGCGAGGGCCGCTTCGACGAGCTCTACGTATAGGATCGGTTAACGGGTCGGGCGGCGCCGTTCAGGTCGCCATTCGGGATCAAGTAGCTTGTTCCAGAGGGGGGATCTGACATGCCCATGGCCAAGATCACCATTTGCGGTGGAGGAAATGGGGCCCAGGCGTTGGCCTGCATCGCTGCCCGCAACCTGGGCTGCGCCGTGGACGTCTATGCGCCCCTGGCCGGCGAGGCGGCCCGCCTGGCCGATGGCATCGCGTCCCACGGTGGCCTGGAGGTCTGCGGCGCCCTCCAAGCGCAAGCGCGGCCGCACTGCGTCAGCGCCGACCCCGCAGAGGTGATCCCCGGGTCTGGCATGGTGGTGCTGGTGCTGCCGGCCTTTGCCCATGAGGTCATCCTGGGCCAGATCGCACCCTACCTGGATGATGGGGTCTGGGTGGGAGCGATCCCGGCCCGGGGCGGCTTTGACTATTGTGCCGCCCGCGCACTGTTGTCGCTGGGTCCGCGCGACGCCCGCCTCTTTGGCTTGCAGACGCTGCCCTGGGCGTGTCGCATCCAGGAATACGGCCAGGTGGTCCACGTCCTGGGTGTCAAGGAGACCGTGGACGCCGCCAGTCGGCCGGCGGCTGCCATCGCGGGTCTGGCCCCCCACCTGGAAGCGATGCTGGGCCTGCCCGTGGAGCCAGCGGCCAGCCTCTTGGCCCTCACCCTGGCCAACACAGGGCAGCTCATCCACCCCGGCATCATGTACGGTCTCTTTGCGCGCTGGGACGGCGCCCCCTTTGACGCCGGGGCTGTTGCCCTGTTCTATCATGGCCTGAACGAGGAGGGAGTGCGGACGTTGGCCGGGCTCGACGCCGACGTGCAAGCAATCCGCCGCCGCCTGGAGCCGGAGCAGGACCTGGCGGCCGTGCGCCCACTGCTGGACTGGCTGCGGCGCTCGTACGGCCCGGCCATCGCCGACCCGTCTACCCTGCGCGCCGCCTTTGTCACAAACCGGGCCTATGCCGGCCTCAAGGCCCCCGTGCGCGAGCTGTCGCCGGGCCAGTTCGTGCCCGATTTCGGCGCCCGCTACCTCGCCGAGGACGTGCCCTTTGGCCTGGCCGTCAGCCGGGCCATCGGCGCCCTGGCGGGGGTCGAGACGCCGGCCATGGATCGGGTCATTGCCTGGGCCGGCGAGCGGCTGGGGAAGGATTACCTGGGGCGCGACGCCTTGGAGGCCCGCATCCCGCAGCGTTATGGATTGGAGGACCTCAAAGCGTTGATGGCTTTTACAAAGGAAGGAGAGGAGAATGACTGCTGACAGCAAGACCGAGGACAAGAAACGGCGCGTCCTGGCCGGATCCATCGGCGACTGCGTCCACTCCCTTGGTGTGGAATCGTTTGCCGAGTGGATGGAGGACCGTGGGGAGGGCTTCCTGGCGGTCAAGCTGGGACCGGCGGTACCCATCGAGGACGTGATCAACAAGATCCGCGAGTCGCGGCCCGAGATCGTGGCCATTTCCATGCGGTTGGGCGACCTGCACGTGGACAAGCTCATCAGCGAATTCATCGAGAAGGCGGCCCGCTACCACCTGCTGCCCCGGGAGAGCGGCATCCGTTACTCCTTCGGTGGGCTGCGCCCTGCTGCGAACCTGGTGCGGGCCATGACCGGCCTGCCCATCCAGGAGGACAAGTTCTCGCCGCCCGCGGACCGGCACTATGACCTGGACGAGATTGCCGAGAACTATGGCGACATTGACGCTTTCCAGGGCTTTTTCGACCTCGTGGTGGACGACTTTGTGACCATGGAAGATCTGGAGGCCTTTGCCCGGGGCTCCGTGGTCGTCAACGACAAGGTCGAGACTGTGTGGGCGGGCACCCTCCTGGAGCGCATCCAGCAGGTGCGCGAGAAGGAGAACCGGCCCATCATCCGCGCCCACATTGGCATCGCCGCCGACAGCATCGAGCCGACGGTGGCCGGCATCGAGAAGCTGGCCGACGCCCAGTGCATGGAAATCGTCTCCCTGGCGCCGGATCAACCGGCCCAGGAGTACCTGGCCAAGTTCGTCCGCGGCGAGGATGACCCGGAAAAGTATCTAAAGGGTCAGGGCGGCGTGCCCATCCGCTCCAAGGACGACCTGGAGCGGCTGAAACAGGCCACCATGCGGGGCAACTATCCCATGACCCGCATCTACTCGGGCACCGACGAGCTGGTGGAGCTGGCCAAGCTGTACGAGGGCGCCTTTCGCATGCCCTTCCCGGCGGTGCCCATCTTTTTCTACAACGAGATGGACGGCCGGGGCCCGATCTCGATCCGCGAGGGCTTTGACGAGCATTTCGACGTCATGCGCTGGTGGGCCTCCATCGACAAGCCCCTGGAGATCAACGACCCGCACCAGTGGCAACTGCGTAACAGCACCGACGATCTCCTGGTGGCCGACCACGTCATCGCCGGCGTCGTGGCCCTGAAGATGGGCATTCGCAAGTACGTGATGCAGATGATGTACGACCTGCCACCCGGCACCTCGGGTCTCAACGACCTGGCCAAGTTCCGGGCCGCCTACGAGCTGCTGGAGCCGCTGACGGGGGCCTTTGACTTTACCATCATCAAGGAAACCCGCGGCGGACTTTCGGACTTTCCGCCCAACCTGGACAAGGCCAAGGGTCACCTGGCGATCTCGACCTACTGGCAGATGTACATGGATCCGGACATTGTCCACGTGGTCAGCTTCTCGGAGGCCCACCACGAGGCCAAGGCCGAGGACGTCATCGAGAGCTGCGACATTGTCAAGCAGGTGTTCGAGGACTTTTCCCGGGACGACAAGCCCGACATCTGGCACGACCCGCGCCTGCTGGGGCGCAAGCGCCGGCTCAAGTTGGGGGCCATGTACAACCTGTTGCATTTTGCCCTCCTGGGTGGCTACGAAGGACCGGTGACGCTGGACAACTTTTTCGAGTGGGCCGTGTCGCCCGAAGACGCGCAAAAACGGGATCATCCCCGCGAGTGGAAACGCAACTACGAGACGATGCTCCTCAGCTTTATCGACGAGTCCAACTATCCATCGGGCCACTGTGGCATGATCAGCGCCGACACGCTGGACCTGGCGCTGCAGGTGGGCCTCTTCCAGGCGCCGCAGATCACCGTCCTGGACAAGCGCTACGAGGTGGTGGGCAAGTGCCGGACCAAGATCGTGGACGGCGGCTGTGTCATCGACGAGTTCGACGGCGTCAAGGTGGCCGACGAGATCGAGCGGGTGGACCTCCTCCGCCAGCGGAGCCCCTGGTTCTTTGACAAGACCATTAGCCGCGCCGACGAGGACCTGTACATCACCGAGACCGCCGAGGCCATGGACGAAGAGGTGCTGGCCCGGGCGCGCCGCCAGGTGGGGGTCCGCAGCCCGTCCGAGCTGGAGAACAAGCGTGTGCTGGTGGTCGACTTCGGGAGCACCTTTTCCAAGATCGGCATCTTTGACACGGCGACGGAAGAGCTTCACCTCCAGTACGTGCCGACCATCGTCGAGGACCTGCGCATATCGCTGGCCCAGGGGCTGGGCGTTCTGGAAGAGTGCCAGTGGCGAAACGACTGGGCGCCCCTGGCGCGAGAGATGGAAAAGTTCTACCTGAAGTTGCCCTGTTCCAGCGCCAAGGGCGGCCTGAAGATGGTCACCGTGTCGATGGTAAAGGAGGAGAGCGGCTTTGCCGCCGACCTGGCGGCTCTGACGGCCGGCGCCAAGCTGCTGAACAGCTACGACAGCGCGCTGACCGAGGCCCAGGCACAGGCGATCTACGAGCAAGACCAGCCGGAGATCATCCTCCAGGCCGGCGGGGTGGACTACGGCGGCGATACCGAGACCCAGTTGCATAACGCCCGCCTCCTGGCGCGCAACGCCCGCCGGGCCACCTATGCACGCTACGGAGTGCCGGTCATCTATGCCGGGAACCAGGACGTGCGCGACGAGATCGAGGCCATCTACCGCGCCGAGGGGATCGACATCCGCCTGACGCCCAACGTCATGCCCGAGATCAACCACTTTCGCATTGAGGTGGTCAACGAGGCCATCCGCGACCTCTTCCAGACGATCATTATCCGGGGCAAGGGTTTTGACGTGGTGGAAGAGTACATGAGCGCCCCCTTTATCCCGACGCCGCGGGCGGCCTTCCGGGGCATCAACTTGCTGGCCAAGGGCTACGGCGACGAGCCCGGGCTGGGCAACATCATGGCCCTGGACATTGGCGGGGCGACGACCGACTTTTACTCCAATGTGAGCGACAACCCGTTGTACGACTACCACGGCGACGACCCCCTGCGCAAGGTCAAGCGCACCATCCTGAAGACGCCCAACACGCCCCTGGCCTACCGCCGCGTGGAGGGCAAGTACGGCCTGGCCTACGACGCCGAGAACATCAAGGAGCTGGAGCGCTTTCGCAGCGGGGCCATGAAGCGCGACCTGGAGGCGTTCCTGTTGGACGAGTACCCCGAGTTCCGGCCGGGCGACGACGCCTTTGGCGACTTTGTCCGCCGCCTGGATGGCCGGCTGGACCTCGACCTGGGGCGCTACCTGGACTGGCTGTCCGCCAACCCCCACGCGCTGCCTACGAGGGATGAGGAAAACGCAGTGCGCTCCTTCCTGGCCAAGGAGATCATGGCCGCAACGACGGGCCGCAACCTGGGCTATGTCAAAGAGACAGACACCTACTTCTTGCAGTACGGCGTCAACTTCTTGAACCAGCCCTGCACGACGCTGCTCATCGGCGGCACGATCTACCACAAGTGCAAGGAGGGCCAGTTTGGGCGAGACCTGCGCCTCATTGCTGCCGGCACCCAGTACCACGAGGAGGAGAGCTGGATCCTGCGGCCCCAGGGCAAGGTGCTGCTGGACGCCGCCTACATGGTATCCACCGTGGGCGGGCTGTACGGCTACATCGATCCCCGGCGGGCGCTGCGCATGATGAAGCGCAACCTGGTGCCGCTGGAGTAGGCGCGGCTACGCGGCTACGCCCACGGCCACGATTGCCCGCTTGCCGTCCGAGACCGGGCCTTGGGCCCATAGGCTCAAGGCCCGGTCATGCCTGGTCAGAAGCTCCGCCGGCACGTCGCGCTCAGGGAAGTAGATATAAGACATATTGCCCTGCTCAAGCGGGTGGGCCTGCCCGCCTTCCCGGGCCTGGCGGCCGGGGGTTTCCAGCGGCAGATGGAGCGGGTGTACGACGCTGTGACCGAAGTCGCCCTGGCGGCGGCCTTAGCTGACGCCGTGGGCGAGGGCTGGGCTGAGGAGGTGAACGGGGAGCGGGAGAAAGAGCCCGGCGTGTAGGCCCCAGCCGGGCCGCGCCACCGGGCGGCTCGTTGGGTGATGGCTTGCCCTCGTTCATATATCACTCTGCACCAATTGCAAAGAGCAGCCAGTCCATCGAGTTGACAAACATCGATTAATGGCTTACACTGCGGGTACTCGTACCTTTCCACCTCTCGCGGTGGGGATGCATACTTGCGATCCATATTGAACGCAAGGACAACCACGCTGCCCCTCGATTCAGCGTGGTGGGCCTGATTTCCTGGATCCCAGACACCTTCAGCTGTTCTCGCGACAGCCACCCGGCAGTGCCCCTGCCAGGCACTTTGGCACTGTCGTCGCCTCGGCGACGGGGTACCCTACAATCCCTTTATGGGACCTGGTCCGCAGTCCACAAAAAGCTCAAGCACCGCCGGATGCCACTTGTATTCCTTGAAAGGAGGACGTGGAATGAACGCCAGGAGATTCACGTTCCTGTTTCTTGTTGCGAGTCTTGGGGTTGTCCTGCTGGCCCTTGGCTCGTTACGCAATTCAACGACAGAAAACGTCGTTCAGGCCACCGGTCGGCATGCCACGTCGGGCCATACTGACCGAGGATCGCAAGCGTTCACTCACTGGAACAATGACGACCCGCCTGTGGTTCCCACCCAGTGCGCTGCGTGCCATGGCACGCCCGGTTTCCTCGACTTCCTGGGGGAGGACGGCTCGGCGCCCGGCACGGTGGATCAGGCGGCGCCGGCCGGGGAGGTTGTCCAGTGCAACGCCTGTCACAATCCCAGTGCCCACGCGCTCGAGCGGGTCGCTTTCAACTCCGGGGCAGAGGTCGAGCCCGTGGGAAGTGAGGCCCCCTGCCTGATCTGTCACCAGAGCCGCCAGTCAACGGACAGCGTTGAAGCGGCTTTGCAGGGATTGGCGGACGATGTGGTCTCCCCAGACTTGAGCTTTATCGACCCGCACTACAAGATCGCTGCGTCCACCCAGCGCGGCTCGGCGGCGCGCAGCGGTTACCAGTACCCTGATCGGCAATACGCCGGCTACTTTGCCCACGCGGCCGGCGCCGAGATCTGCACAGACTGCCACAACCCGCACAGCCTGGCCGTGCAACCCCAGCTGTGCGCAACCTGCCACTCGAACGTAGCGGGCATAGGAGACTTGACCGGGATTCGGACGCAGCCCGGCGATTACGACGGCGATGGCGATACCAGAGAAGGCATTCACTCCGAAGTCGTGTCGCTGCATGAGCGGCTGTTGGACGCCCTTCAGCAATATGCCCGCAGCGTCGCCGGCAAGCCCATTGTCTATGGTGCTGCTTTCCCCTACTTCGTCGTGGACAGCAACGACAATGGGATGGCTGACCCGGAGGAGATGAATCCTGGCAACAGGTACGATGCCTGGACACCCCGGATGATCAGAGCTGCTTACAACTATCAATTCGTCCAGAAGGACGGTGGCGGCTACGTCCACAACGCGCGTTACGTGCTTCAACTATTGCACGACAGCCTCGTCGACCTGGGGGAGACTATTTCCCTGCCGGCCGCCGGACTGTCGCGCCCATGAGTATATCGCCCAGGAGGCTAAAATGACCGATACAACGAAAGCCAGATTCTGGATTGGAGTCTGTGCCCTGGTCATTCTCGCGCCGTTGCTAATCCTCTTTGTCGGCCCGCAGCCTGCCGGCCGGGAGTTCTGGCGCGAGCTGTCGGTTGCGCTGGGTTTCGCCGGCTTGTCGCTCATGGGCTTCCAATTCATCCCGACGTCGCGCCTGCCCTTTCTGGCCGAGCTTTTCCCGATGGATATCTTGTACGCCTTCCATCACAGGATTTCGGTTGCTGGATTTGTACTGGCCATGGCGCACCCACTGATCCTTTTCGCCGGCAATCCATACACGCTCAGATTGCTGGACGTGGCGAGCGCTCCCTGGCGCGCGCGGGCAGGCGTGATCGCGGTCATGCTCCTTTTGCTGCTCGTCGTCAGCTCGCTGTGGCGCAAAGATATCACGATCCGCTACGAAGCCTGGCGAGGCATGCACGATCTGTTCGCCGTTGCAGCCGCCGGGCTCGTGCTGTATCACATCTTTCGGGTGAATCATTACATGGCTCACCCGCTCCAGCGCGCTTATTGGGTAGGCGCGGCCACCATCTGGGCGGCGGCCATCGTGTACATCCGGGTCATGAGTCCGCTGCGGTTGCTGCGGCGGCCCTATCGCGTGACCGAGGTGCGGCCCGAACGCGGTGATGCCTGGACATTGGTGCTCGAGCCGGAGGGACACGCCGGGATGCGCTTCAGGGCCGGTCAATACGCCTGGCTGACGGCCCGCACCTCGCCTTTTTCTTTCCGTGACCATCCCTTCTCCTTCAGTTCCAGCGCAACAGCCCACGATCGGCTCGAGTTTACCATCCAGGAGGCTGGCGATTTCACCCGCAGGGTCAAGGAGTTCCAACCAGGCGAATGCATCTATGTAGAAGGCCCCTTTGGCACGTTCAGAGTCGAGCCGCACGATGCACCCGGATACATCTTGATTGCTGGCGGAATCGGTTCGGTGCCTGTCTTGAGCATTTTGCGGACGATGGCCGACCGCCAGGACCCGCGACCGGTGGTCTTTTTCTACGGCAATCCAGACTGGGAGAGCATAACCTACCGGGAGGATCTGGACAGCCTGGCACAGCGCATGAACCTCAAAGTGGTTCACGTGTTGGAACAGCCGCCGGCAGGGTGGTCGGGAGAAACCGGCTTCGTGGACAGCGAGATCCTGGATCGGCACTTGCCATCCGATCGCGCCGACCTGCAGGCCTTTATCTGCGGGCCCATTCCCATGATCGTCGCTGTAGAAAAAGCGCTGATGGAAGTAGGGGTACCTCTGAAGAACATTCACACCGAGAATTACGAAATGGCGTGAACGGAGGTCTTGACGTGGACGAACTCTATGCCCGGAATCTATTCATAGCGCTCGTTGGGTCGCTGTTGCTTCTTGCGCTGCTCTTTGCTTTGATGCAGGCTTTGTGAAGCCCCAGGCCGGCCGCCGGCAAGCTGCGCAGCTTGCCGGCGTATGACAGTTTGTGGTCCACCACAATCTACGCCTCCTGGTCGCTGCCTACACGGCTCGTCACGCTCAAGGACGTAGACATAACGTCCAAGCTTTTCTGACTCGTTACAAAACGCGTGCTCTCCGTGCAAAGCGACCTTACCTGTGCTATAATACCCAGCGAGCCTGGACCAGGCAGGATTCCAGGTACCAGGACTGGAGAAGCAGACAAAGGGATGGTCGTGTGATGTATGTCCTACACGGAACCTGGCACGACGGCCAGTTCTTTTTCTGGGGCGAGACAAACGAACGGGCACCGCGGCCGCGGGGGCGCAAGCGGCGTATTCCCCCGCACCCCAACGCCGCACCGGAGGCGACGCTGCGCGCGGCGCTGGAGGAACTGGCGCCCGGCGGCGCGTGGATCGAGGCCGTCCCGGCAAGGCACACTGCGCTCCTGCCTTCAACGGCCGTCAGGCCGTGCCTGCCTCCCTGGCTGGCCGCCGGCGAAGAGGCGGATGGTGCCGGCGACGGCCCGCGCCTGGCGCCATGGCAGGTGGACGGGCTGGCCCTGGACCTGCTCGCGGCCATGGACTTGCTCGTGACGCTGCCCGCGGGCAAGAGCCAGCGGTGGGGCGCCGACCTTCGCTATTGGAGCGTGGCCGCCAAGCTCGGGCTGGAGCTGCTGGCCCGGCAAAAATACCTGCCCGGCATGGTCGAGGAGCAGGGACACATCCGGGGCGCCTGGCTGCCGGTCCTGTCGGACCCCGAGGACGCGGAGCGGCTCGGCGCGCTGGCGCGGGCCATGCNNGTGTGCCCGAGCCCGGCGGCGCGCCGCAGCCCCACACCCTCCTCGATGGGTTCTTGCGACACCTGGTGGACCGCGCCGCGCGCGCGTGGGGCCGCGACGCTCTGGACCGGCGCCGCAAGGCACCCGAGGGCCTGGCCGGGGCCTGGTGGTCGGCCCTGTGGAGCGACGACGGCCGCATCGACCTGCCGCCGGCTCAGCGCCCCGCCCTGGCCCGTTTCTTTGGCGACTGGCAGGCGTGGGTGGGCCAGTTGCAGGCGGAGGCCGAGGCCCCATTCCGCGTCTGCTTTCGCCTGGAGCCGCCAGTGGTGGACCCGGAGACCGGCCAGGTGCGCTCGGCCGAGTGGCAGGTGCGCTACCTGCTCCAGGCGAGCGACGATCCGAGCCTGTTGGTGCCCGTGGAGCAGGTGTGGAGCAGCCGGGGCGGCACGCTGCAGGTGCTCAACCGCCGCTTCGAGGGGGCCCAGGAGCGGCTGTTGGCCGGGCTGGGGCTGGCCGCTCGCCTTTTCCCGCCCATCATGAAGAGCCTGCGCGCTGCCCGGCCGCAGTCCTGTCCGCTGACCGTGGACGAGGCCTATGCCTTCTTGCGCGAGGTGGGCGCGCTGCTCAAGGGCAGTGGCTTTGGTGTCCTCGTGCCACCCTGGTGGGACAAGCCCGGTGCGCGGCTGGGCGTGCGAGCCCGGGCCAGGACCGAGGCCAGCGCCGTCGGGCGTGGCATCCTCAGCCTCGACACCGTGGTCGAGTTCGACTGGGAGCTTGCCCTGGGCGACCAGCCTCTGAGCCGGGAAGAGTTCGAGCGGCTGGCCGCCCTGAAGATGCCCCTGGTGCAGGTGCGCGGCCAGTGGGTGCTACTCCAACCCGAGCAGATCGAGGCGGCCATCGCCTTCTGGGAGAAAAAGAAAGAGCTGGCCGAGATGCCGTTGCGCGACGCCCTGGGCCTGGTCCTGGGCGCTTCGGACGAGGTGGAGGGCCTGCCCCTCCAGGAGGTGGAGGCCACCGGCGGGCTGGACACCCTTCTCGGCCGGTTGAAGGCGGGCGAGCGGCTCGAGCCCCTGGACCCGCCGTCCGGGCTGAACGGCGAGATGCGCCCTTACCAGGTACGCGGCTACTCGTGGCTGGCGTTTCTGCGCAGGTGGGGCCTGGGTGCCTGCCTGGCCGACGACATGGGCCTGGGCAAGACCATCCAGGCCATCGCCCTCCTCCTGGCCGAGCGGGCGGGGCGGGACGGCGACGGGAGGCCGGCGCTGGTGCTGTGCCCCACCTCGGTCGTGGGCAACTGGAAGCGAGAGGTGGAGCGCTTTGCCCCTGGCCTGCGGGTGATGGTCCACCACGGTGGCGACCGGGTCAGCGGAGACGAGTTCGTGGCCACTGCCGGCGACCACGACCTGGTCATTAGCACCTATGGACTGGCGCGCCGGGACGTGGAATACCTGGCCCGGGTGCAGTGGAGCGACGTCATCCTGGACGAGGCGCAGAACATCAAGAATCCCCAGACCAGGCAGGCCCAGGCGGTACGCAGGCTGCCGGCCGCCAATCGCATCGCGCTGACCGGCACGCCGGTGGAGAACCGCCTGTCAGAGCTGTGGTCCATCTTTCAATTTCTGAACCCGGGTTTTCTGGGTTCGCAGGCCGGCTTTCGCCGCGACTTCTCGCTGCCCATCGAGCGCTACCAGGACAGGGCCGCCGCGGACCGACTGAAGGGGCTGGTGGGGCCGTTCATCCTGCGCCGGGTCAAAACCGACCCGGCTATCATCCAGGACCTGCCCGACAAGCTGGAGATGAAGGTCTATTGCAGCCTGACCGCCGAGCAAGCCACGCTCTACGAAGCCGTGGTCAACGAGTCGCTGGAGCGCATCCGCTCGGCCGAGGAAGGCATCGAGCGGCGGGGCATCATCCTGGGCGCCCTGACCCGCCTGAAGCAGATCTGCAACCACCCGGCCCACTTCCTGGGCGACGGCTCGCCGCTGCCGGGCCGCTCGGGCAAGCTGGCGCGCCTGGGCGAGATGCTGGAGGAGGCGCTGCTGGTGGGCGACCGGGCGCTGGTGTTCACCCAGTTCGCCGAGATGGGCCATATGCTGCGTGCACACTTACAAGCGCTCTTTGGCGTCGAGGTGCTCTTCTTGCACGGCGGCACGCCCCAGAAGCAGCGCGATCGCATGGTGGCCCGCTTCCAGGAGCGCGAGGGCCCACCCATCCTGCTCCTATCGATCAAGGCGGGCGGCACGGGGCTGAACCTCACCGCGGCCAACCACGTCTTTCACTTTGATCGCTGGTGGAACCCCGCCGTGGAGGATCAGGCCACCGACCGTGCCTTTCGCATCGGCCAGACCCGCGACGTCCAGGTGCACAAATTCCTGTGCGCCGGCACGCTGGAGGAGCGCATCGACGAGCTCATCGAAAGCAAGAAGGCGCTGGCGGCCAGCGTGGTTGGCAGCGGCGAGGGTTGGCTGACCGAACTGGGCACCGACGAGCTGCGCGACCTCATGGCCCTGCGGCGGGAGTGAGAGGTGAGCCATGGCCAAACGGCGCTCTGAAAGCTACGAAGGCTACTGGTACCGCTACGAGCCCACGGAGCCCATCGAGGTTGAGGGGGGCATCAAGGCCAGGAGCCAGGGACACAAGTTTGTCAAGAATTGGTGGGCCAACCGCTGGATCGCGGCCTTGACACCCCTCATGGACTCCGGGCGGCTGAGCCGCGGGCGGAGCTATGCCCGCAAGGGCCAGGTGATGGACATCGAGGTGGAGCCGGGCGTGGTCGTCTCGCGGGTGCAGGGCACGCGCCCCAGACCCTACAACGTCAAGATCCGGCTGAAGCCGTTGAGCGACAGGCAGTGGGAAAAGGTGCTCGACGCGCTGGCCGGGCAGGCGATCTTTGCCGCCCAACTGCTCAACGGTGAGATGCCGCCCGACGTGGAAGAGGTCTTTCAGGCGGTGTCGGTGCCGCTCTTCCCCGACAATCGGGGCGATCTGGTCACCAGTTGTTCCTGTCCCGACTCGGCCAACCCCTGCAAGCACATCGCCGCCGTCTACTATTTGCTCGGCGAGCGCTTTGACGAGGACCCGTTCCTGCTGTTCGAGCTGCGAGGCCGCAACCAGGATGCGGTTACCGCGGCGCTGCGGCAGCGGCGGGCGGCCGAAGCCGGGCCTGTCGAGGCGGCCTACGGAGCCACGGCCGTGGCTCCGGTCGACGCGCCATCCCTGGACGAGGACCTGGAGCGCTTCTGGGCAATGGGCGAGGCGGCGGCGAACCTGCCCCTGGCCATTTCCCGGCCCACACCACCCTTTGCCCTGCTCAAGCGGGTGGGCTTGCCCGCCTTCCCGGGCCTGGCGGCCGGGGGTTTCCAGCGGCAGATGGAGCGCGTGTACGACTCCGTGACTGAAGCCGCCCTGGCGGCGGCCTTTGCCGATACAACAGCCATGGGCTGGGACGGGGAGGACAACGGGGAGCGAGGGGACGACTAGCCCCCTGGCGTGGGCCGGCGGCTGGCCCGGCCCACGATCTTTGGCCGCGACGCCGGGTTCGTTGTAGTCGCGACCGCCGGCCGGGACTTCCCTGAGCGCTAGGCCTGGGCTGGCGTGTGTGCCAGGGCGGCAGTCATCGTGGCTTCGATGAGCTTGCCTGCGTTCAATATCGAGTCGCCGGACACGAGCGCCATCTCGGCAGTCAGGAGGTCACGGCCCAGCCTGAGATTCTCGGTGTCTGTCCTGGTGAGGTGGGCCAGTTTGCGGTGCCACGTGAGATCGCGCACTGCCCTGGCCAGGTGGAGCACCCGACCGGTCCTGAGCTGGGTCCCGATCCGTTCCTGGCGCTCCTTGTAATTTTGCGGCAGTGGATGGGGCCTACCCTGCAGGATGACCAGGACCCGGGCAAGATCGGTCTTGGGCATGGCCATCCTCATGCCTACATCGTCGGCCTTGCCCACCGGGATTTGCACGGTCAATCCCCGATCCGGCATGTCGATCACGTAGTAACGCTTTGTCCCATCCATGAGCTCTTTGCGCTCGATGCTGGCGATCGCACCAGGCCCGTAGTGGGGATGCACTACCTTGTCGCCCACTGAGAATTTCATTGACTTTGCTCCCTTCAGCTCTCTGTGCATTCCAGATGCCCTTACCGGTCCATGGCCGCGGCCGGAAGACAACAGCGCGGACCAGAACGAGTCTGGTCCGCGCTGCGGGACGTTGTTGTATGTATGCCGGCACCGGCTACCTGGCCGGGCCGACGGGTGCCTGGATCGGGTCCTACCAGCGGGGCCGGCGCCCGCCACGGTCGCTCTGGGGCTTGGCGCGGTCGACCTTGATCTCGCGGTCGTCCACCGACTTGCCGTTCAGGGCACTGATGGCGGCCTGGGCACCCTGGTCCGTAGCCATTTCCACAAAGCCAAAGCCCTTGGGCCGGCCTGAGTCGCGGTCCGTGATCAGGTTAACCGATTCGACCTCGCCGTACTCGGCGAATAGGGTGCGCAATGACCCTTCGGTTGTGTCATAGCTCAAATTGCCAACGTACAGTTTTTGCGTCATGAGGCCTCCTACCAGCCACTCACGGCTACGTCAGTTGCTTGCGGGCCCTTTGGGCCCTGCTCGACGTTGAATTCCACGCTCTGTCCTTCTTCCAGATTTCGGAACCCTTCCCCGCGAATTGCGGAGAAATGGACAAAGACATCGGAGCCTGACTCTTGAGCGATAAAGCCATAGCCCTTGTCTCCGTTGAACCATTTGACGGTTCCAGTCGTTCGTTCAGACATGTAATACCTTTCACTGCATTGTTAGGAAGAAGGAACAGCCGGCTTTGACAAAGAAAAAGCACCCAGACTCGTAACAGTCTGGGTGCTCATCGCCTTTGACGGAACCAGAATCTTACTTCATCCTACAGGCCTATCATACCACGTTTGCCCACTTCTGTCAAATGGCACACCATGTGTAGCAGCAATTCTAAATTTGAAAATGTGGTATAATGGGGCCGCCAGGGGGAGGAAGGGGCCATAC
>MTKX01002455.1_pt1 | contig 64093 bp, 61 predicted proteins | sample 1042771 | NCBI WGS metagenome assembly MTKX01 (sample SAMN06212183, study PRJNA360534) | anaerobic digester metagenome | biome: Wastewater treatment plant; material: sludge; isolation source: anaerobic digester fed with sludge from wastewater treatment plant | place: Denmark: WWTP Randers ...
TGAAACTTACAGCAATTTATTGCAGGACAGGGAAAAGTTCCAGAAATATATCGACAATATTTCTCAACCTGAGAGAAGTAAGAAAAGAAGAAGATTTACAATACCTGAAGGACTTGAGAATATATTTTCACGACCGTACTCGCCTCCAAATGAGGAATTGGTGAGGAATGAGATTAAGACGTTATGGGAAGAATATGAGAAATATAATTTAAGCGAGTATGTGGATTTATATTATAAAAATACTTATGCAGTTTTTAAGTATATATATCATTGGGATAAATACTTAGACCCCAGAACTAAGAAGCAAAGCAAACAGTGGTGTGAAAAATTTAAATATGCGAATGAGGCTTTAAAACGAATCTTGGAACATAAAAAGAAGAAGATATTGGGGAAAAATGATTTGTAATTTAAACTCAACCAGAAGACATGCTACAGAACATACTAATAAGTACTCTATTTTCACCCAGAGCATGTTATGCTTGCTATCATCGAATATTTAATGGTCAACTAATCTTAAACCAATATTAAAAACATGAAGTTTCAGATTATTTTCAACTCTCTCCCACAACACCTCTTCATTTTCAATCTTTTTGTAACGCAATAGATAACTTTTTGGATATAATATCTTGGTTGGTCGAATCCACGCTTCACGTTTTAGTCCCTTCGATTCATCAAGGTATGTTACACGAAAAATGAAATGGTGCACTTGAATGTTGACCATAAAGAATTCATTTGCTATGTCCTCTGCAATTCTCTTATCCAATTTCTCCACACTTAATAAGTCAGCGAATGCTTTTATACCTTTGTTTACAATGAAATCGATATCTGATGATTCAACTTCTGCTATCTCAATCAAAAAACCTTCTGGAATGTCACCATTCTTTATATCAGAGAGTGCATTATCAGGAAGTATTGGACTAAGGTTGCCCTTTAATGAAAGCAAAATGGATTTAATAATAAGCCATAATGCCAATTGTTTTGAATTCTGGTCATCGATTGTTAAATCACTTATTTTCTCTCGAAAGCCATCTTTCTCATCCACCAAAAAACCTTTCGCCTTTTCTTCAAGTTGGGACATCCATGTACCATTACAGTCAGCACAAACCAAATGGCTTGTATAACCATATGAACTTTCAGTTCCTTTAGAGACTCCGCTTTTCAGTGTTTCTAACAATTTGTCGTCAGGAGTTCGAGCATGAAGAGTACTGGCGAATTTCTTCTCTGGAAAGTAGGCTCTCATCCACTGTGCAAAGATATGTTCTTGGCTTACCTCGCTTGAACCACAAAAAATGCATTTATTGCTTTCGTGTTGAGGTATAACAATTATCTTCTCACCCTTCCCCAATGTACTTACCAAATCAATAATTCTGGTAAATGGCTGTAAATACGTTTTCGGAATCTCGATTTTAAATACAGACTGTTCACTGTCTTGTTCTTCGCTAAAGGATACTAATCCATCATTGTTTCCTTTTTTCTTGTTCAATATTTTTAATCCCGTTCCACCATATGGATTAAGCGTTTCTGTTATCTCTTTTAAATACGTGTACCACTCCCGTGGAACTGGCATTTCAGTTGTTTCAATATCTTCAAGCCACAAAAGATACTTATTGTTATTAATTGCAAAACAATAGTAGCAATCGACCCAATGGAGATTGTTTTTATTCTTTTCATTATAAAACACATACGATTCACAAGGGATATGAACTGAGCCTAAAATCTCCATCAACTGATTAGGGGATTCAAGGTTACCATGTATCAACCTTCTTGTATTTTCAATAAAATACCCTTCTGTTGTTCCTATTCTAATCTTACATCCATATTTATGGGCGAACAATTTAAGCACATCAAGCAAGGGCACATTATGCGTTATTAATTCTGATGGAATCCAATACGCAAATGAGAACAGTATTTCTTTCTTTACAAGTTGTGTGGCTAACAATAAAAAAGCACACTTACCATTCTTAAATTCCTTTAAATGAAGTGTTACATTATTTTCCAATTTCTGTACAACTGTAGATAATTTAAATGTTTCATACACATGAGAATCATCAATATGAAACTTGTTTTTATACACCTGATGATATGCTTCTGTTAATATCAATTCCATACTATCAAAAATAACAAAAAGGTATAAACTCGTTATAATCAAAAATTAACACATTGCAATAAACAATCAGAATGAATATCTTAGATGCTTATTTTGACTTCCCATTAGAATTCCGTCATGAAGTGTAGGGTTTGAGGCATTCCTAATTGGGAATCAAATATTTATTTGTTCAACAAAAAGTAAAACGACCTAATGAGCGAAGACCTTAAACGCCAACTGGAACAGCAACTTTGGAATATAGCCAACACCCTGCGGGGGAAAATGGATGCAGATGAATTCCGTGATTACATTCTCGGCTTCATTTTTTACAAATATTTGTCAGAGAAAATAGAATTGTATGCCAATGGCATCCTGAAGGAAGACAAAATAAAATATCTGGACATCTCAGAAGATTCAGCCAAAGGTCAGCAGTATCTGGAAGCCATCAGGGAAGAATCGCTTGAAAAACTGGGGTACTTCCTAAAGCCGTCAGAACTGTTCAGTCAGGTTGCAAAACGTGGTAATGGCAATGGCAAGAACATAAGCAACTTCATCATTGAAGACATACAGAAAATCCTCATCAACATACAAAACTCCACGATGGGGACAAGCAGCGAAGAAGATTTCGACCACCTGTTCGAGGATATGGATTTGAATAGCACCAAACTGGGTAAGACTGCGGAACAAAGAAATGAAGTGATTGCAAAAGTCCTGTCGCATCTTGATAAAATTGACTTCCAGATAGAAGATTCAAAAATTGATATACTGGGTGATGCTTATGAATATTTGGTTGGACAGTTTGCAAGTGGTGCTGGCAAAAAAGCGGGAGAGTTCTACACCCCTCAACAGGCATCAAAAATACTTGCACAGATTGTTACACTGGGTAAAACACGTATTAAATCAGCCTACGACCCGACATGCGGGTCAGGTTCTCTTATCCTTCGGTTGGGCAGAATTTGTGATGTACTGAAATTTTACGGGCAGGAACTTAACCGCACCACTTACAACCTGTGCCGAATGAATATGATATTGCATGGCGTTCATCATACCAGATTCGATATTAAACTGGAAGATACGTTGGAACACCCGCAACACGAAAAACTGGAAGCAGAGGCAGTTGTGGCGAACCCGCCATTTTCGGCAAAATGGAGTGCCAGTCCCCTGTTTATGACTGATGACAGATTCAGTGAATACGGAAAACTTGCGCCTTCTTCCAAGGCAGATTTTGCCTTTGTGCAGCATATGATTTACCATCTGGCAGAAAATGGCGTTATGGCTGTTGTAATGCCTCATGGTGTGCTTTTCAGGGGTGCAGCCGAGGGACATATCAGGAAATACCTGATTGAAGAGAAAAACTATCTGGATACCGTTATCGGACTTCCTGCAAATATTTTCTACGGGACATCCATACCAACATGCATTCTGGTATTTAAGAAGTGCCGTGAACATCCTGATGATATTTTGTTTATTGATGCCAGTCAGCATTTCGANNTTCGAAAAGGTTAAAACACAGAATTATCTGCGTGAAGAGGATGTGGACAGGATAATTGACACGTATGCAAAACGCATCTCAGTTGATAAATACAGTAATGTTGCCAGTCTGGATGAGGTTAGAGATAACGATTTTAACTTGAACATACCCCGATATGTTAACACTTTTGAAGAGGAAGAATCCATAGATATTGTTGCTGTTTCCAGTGAACTAAAAACACTGGAAATGGAAATGAAAGACACGGATGAAACCATTGCAGGGTTCTGCAAAGAACTAAACATACCAACACCGTTTTAATCATGGAAATGCAAAAGAACATGCCGCAATTGCGTTTCCCTGATTTTGAAGGTGAGTGGGAGAAGAAAAAATTGGGTGAACTATCAATAATAAATCCTACCACTGTTAAACTACCAAACAAATTCATCTATATTGATTTGGAGAGTGTTACTAATGGGCAATTAATTAAAGAAGAGGTTGTATTTAAAAACGAAGCACCAAGCCGAGCACAAAGAGTTTAGGAAATAGAAGATATTTTGTTTCAAATGGTACGACCTTACCAAAAAAACAACCTGTATTTTGACAAAAATGGAGATTATGTTGCTTCAACTGGATATGCTCAAATAAAAACCAAACAAAGTTCCCGATTTTTATATCAGTACCTTCATTTGCAACAATTTGTTGATGAGGTTATCGAAAGATGTACAGGCACAAGTTATCCTGCTATTAATTCGAAAGATTTAGCAAAAATTAGTGTTAGTTACCCCACTCTTCCCGAACAACAAAAAATCGCATCTTTTTTCACTGCCATTGACAAAAAGATAACGCAACTCAAGCAAAAGAAAACACTGCTGGAACACTACAAAAAAGGGGCGATGCAGAAAATATTTTCGCAGCAAGTCAGGTTCAAAGACGATAAAGGGTTCGAGTTTCCGAAGTGGGAGAAAAGTAAGTTCAATCAAATTTATTCCTTTAGAGTAACAAACTCTTTTTCAAGAGATGACCTGAACTATGAAGAAGGAGATGTAAAGAATCTTCACTATGGAGATATCCACACTAAGTTTAATACACTTTTTGACATCACGAAAGAGGAAGTTCCATTTATCAAGCCTGACGTTTCGATAAAAAGAATAAGTTCTGACAATTACTGTAAGACCAGCGACATTGTATTTGCTGATGCATCAGAAGACCTTGCTGATGTGGGTAAAAGCATTGAACTGGTTAATCTCAATGATGAGAAAGTTCTCGCTGGTTTGCATACAATTTTAGCAAGACCCGATGTAACAAAAATTGCTTCTGGATTTGGTGGTTATTTGATGAAGTCGCCTGAAGTTCGTCNNTGAAAATTGCACAAGGGTCAAAAATTACGAGCATATCAAGTACAAGGCTTTGCGATATTGAATTGAACACACCATGCCCTGATGAACAAACCAAAATCGCTAATTTCCTATCATCCATTGATGTTAAAATAAACCAAACCCGAATGCAGATAGAAAAAGCAGAGGTTTGGAAGAAAGGGTTGATGCAACAAATGTTTGTATAAAATAATACTGAACGATATGTATCGCATAAACAAAACAAACAATAATGTTACCAAACTTGAACAACGGTTGTTTAAAGAACTGCGAATCAAGGAAAGGGAGCATCTTCAGGAATGGATTGCAAAGAATCCTGATATGTTGGGAGAAGAATTATTAATAATTCAAAAAGAATTCAGTGGTTTCAATGACACCAGTGAGCGACTTGACCTTTTAGCCATAGACAGGGATGGTGGATTGGTCATAATTGAAAACAAACTTGATGATACAGGTAAAAATGTGGTTTGGCAAGCACTCAAGTATACCTCTTATTGTTCGACACTTACCACAGCACAGATTATCAAAATGTATCAGGAGTATATCGACAAATACGGAAATGGGGAAGATGCAAAAGAAAGTCTGCTTGAATTTCTGGAGTGGGAAGAAGAAGAACTCTTATTGAATCGAAACGACCAAAGGATTGTTTTTGTTTCAAATAATTTTCGCAAAGAGGTAACCTCTACTGTAATTTGGTTACTAAAGCACGACATTCAAATCCAATGTTTTAGGGCAATACCTTACAGTATGGGAGACGAGTTGTTTTTACAGATGGAGCAAATTATTCCATTGCCCGAAACAAAAGAATTTATGATTGATGCACAAGAAAAGGAAAAGGATGAAAAACATAAAAGCAAATCCGTTGAGGAATCCGAAGCACTGCTTATTAAATTTTGGGGACAACTGAAACATCATTTAGTAGAGCAGAATATTGATTTTCTTGAAAGAGTTAGTGCGCATCCGAAACATAATATTGGTTTTTGGAAAGGGCATGGCAAGTTCGCCTTCTGTCTCGGCAGAAGTAATTTCAGAGTTGAACTTTATTTTTCTAATGACCCTGACAAAAAATTTATAGATGCAATGGCAATCCATAAGGATGAAATAGAAAATTCATTTGTCGGGAAAATTGTATGGGAAAGATTGGAAAATAAAAGAGCATCACGTATCAAGCACGAAATGACACCCAGCGAATTAGAAAAGTTAAAGGGACGTTTTAATGATGAGACCTATTGGGAAGAACTAATTGCATGGTACAAATTAGCAATGGTGAAATTCTATGCAACCCTATATCCTGTTTGGGAAAAAGTTCAGAAGGAAATTTCATAACGATGGCAAAACAACCCGAATTGATACTTGAAGAACAACTTATTGCAAAACTGCAAGAAGTGGGTTATGCATTGGTGCAAATAAATAATGAAAATGAACTTATAACCAACCTTAAAATACAGTTGGAGAAACATAATAACATCCATTTCTCCGATAAGGAATTTGAAAAAGTATTAAACATTCTTAGTAAGGGTTCGGTATTCGAGAAAGCAAAAACACTTCGTGAAAAACAGCATATCATCAGGGATAACGGTGACAACCTCTATTTTGAATTCATCAACACCGACCAATGGTGTCAGAATGAATATCAGGTTACCCATCAGGTTTCGATGGAAGGAAAGTATAAGAACCGCTATGATGTAACACTGCTTATCAATGGTCTTCCGTTGGTTCATATTGAACTAAAGCGCAGAGGTCTGGAACTGAAAGAAGCATTCAATCAGGTAAACAGGTATCAGCGTCATTCCTTCAGCAGCAGTTATGGATTGTTCCAGTACATCCAGATATTTGTCATTAGTAATGGTGTTAATACGAAATATTATGCCAACAACCGCTTCCAGTCGTTCAAGCAGACATTTTACTGGACTGATAAGGAAAACAAACGGCTTACCAACATATTGAACGGCTTTGCTACTGATTTTTTGGAGAAGTGCCATATCTCAAAGATGATTTGCAAGTATGTGGTGCTAAATGAAACTTCCAAGATATTGATGGTGCTCCGACCCTACCAATACTATGCAGTTGAAGCACTTATTGACAGGGTAGAGCACAGTACTAAGAACGGCTATATCTGGCACACAACAGGTAGTGGGAAGACACTCACATCATTTAAAGCAGGACAAATACTTACACGTGTTCCGAAAATTAAGAAAGTAGTATTTGTTGTTGACCGTAAAGATTTGGATTATCAGACAACAAAAGAATTCAATAGTTTTAGTAAGGGGTCTGTTGATGGAACAGACAATACAAGACAACTGGTAAGACAATTCACAGATGATACAAAACTAATTGTAACAACCATCCAGAAACTCAATGCAGCCATCAGCAAAAAGCATTTTCTGGAAGGGATGAAGGCACTTCAGGATGAACGAATTGTTTTCATCTTTGATGAGTGCCACCGAAGCCAGTTTGGTGAAACACATCAACGTATAATATCATTTTTCAGGAACATCCAGATGTTCGGCTTCACTGGTACTCCGATATTTGCTGAAAATGCTGTAAAGAATGAATTGGGTAAGAAAACCACAAAGGAATTATTTGGTGAATGTTTGCACAAATATGTTATTACCGATGCCATCCGTGATGAGAATGTGCTGAAGTTCTCAGTTGAATACGTTGGCAGGTACAGGAACAAAGAAAGTGCCACAGAGATTGATATTCAGGTTGAGGATATTAATGTTGATGAACTGATGGATTCATCGGTACGACTGGAAAAGATTGTTGATTATATCATTGCCTACCATAACAAGAAAACGCATAACAGGGAGTTTACAGCCATGTTCTGCGTGAGTAGTATTCCAGCATTGATTCGCTATTATGAATTGCTCCAGCGCAAGAAAATGCTCGGAGAACACGATTTAAAAATCGCCACGATATTTAGTTACATTGCCAATGAAGATGATGTCGATGCAAACGGTTTCATACCTGAAGAAGTTTCGGTTGCAGCAGAGCCAGAAATTGCTTATGCAACCAATCCACATACACGTGAAAAACTTGATGAATTTATCGGTCATTATAACCAGATGTTTGGTTCTGCATATTCCACAAAAGACAGCCAGAGTTTCTATAACTACTACAACGACATCAGTAAGAAGGTTAAAGAGCGTAAGATTGACATATTATTGGTGGTGAATATGTATCTAACTGGATTTGACAGTCCGTCACTTAATACTTTATACGTTGATAAGAACCTCAGATATCACGGACTGATACAGGCTTATTCCAGAACCAACCGCATCCTGAATGAACTGAAAAGTCAAGGCAACATTGTGGTTTTTCGTAACCTGAAAAATGCCACAGATGAAGCAATTACCCTGTTCAGCAACAAAGATGCCATTGAAGAAATCATTATGAAGCCGTATGATGAATACGTGAATGCATTTAATGATGGATTTGTCAACCTGCTCCATATAACACCCACTGTCGATAGCATAAATAATCTTGTTACGGAAGATGATGAACTGAAATTTATCATTGCTTTCAGGGACTTAATGCGTATTAAAAATGTGCTGGCATCATTCTCCGACTTCAAATGGNNTCAAATGGAGTGACTTGTCAATGACTGAGCAGCAGTTCGAAGATTACAAGAGCAAGTATCTTGACCTGCACGATAAAGTAAAGAGCGACCATGCAAGAGAGAAGGTAAGCATACTTGAAGATGTTGATTTTGAACTTGAATTAATTCACCGTGACGAAATAAATGTTGCATACATCATTCGTCTGCTAATAAAACTTAAAGCCAATCAGAAGAAAGATGCGGAGCAGATTGAAAGGGAAATCTTCAACCTGCTGAATACGGAAATGCAATTAAGAAGCAAGAAAGAACTGATAGCAAGATTTATCAGGGAAAATATGCCTGTCATTCTGGATACCGATGATATACCACAGGAATTTGAAAAGTTCTGGACTGTGGAGCAGGAGAAAGCGTTCCTGAAACTTGTTGAGGAAGAAAGACTGTCGAAAGAAAAGACACAAACGTTGATTGAAAATTATCTGTATTCCGAACAAGAGCCAATGAGAGATGAAATACTGGAATTACTGGCTGGTGAAAAACCAACACTGCTTCAACGTAAAACAACTGGTGAANNGAAGGATTATGGATTTTGTTGAAACGTTTATTAATGGAATATCTGGTTAATACAACTGCTATATCAGGTGTTACATTATATATAACATGCTATTTGCTTGATTAATAACATCATAAAGAATATAGATTCTTGACCTAATTTGAACCAGAAATACGACCTTAACCTGTTATTGACTTGAAAGAATTAGTACATTTAAAACTTCTGTATGCAGTTGAATAACAGCACGCTACAACAAGTTACGGTCGCATTAACTGCCAAGTTAAGGTCAATAAAATGGTATTGCAATCATTGGAAGATAGGATTGGTGGAAGAAGAGAAAGATATGTGTAAGAATAATCAACATAAGGTCTCAGTTAATCAGCAGGTAAGGTCATTAACATGGTAACATCATATGGTATAAATGGTAAGTAAGAAAGAAACCAACAGGAAGGCTTATGCAAAGGGGGAGTATCTACCAGAGAAACTGGCTCTGAGTTTGCAGAAATTATTTTTAAGTAACAGCAAGTATGAATACCGTAGCAAGAACAATTTCCTGCAATGTGTCTGGATTATATTTTATCATCAGGTTACCAAAGGGAATGGCTTATCACTTTACGTTCCACTTGGAAGAAATTATTGGAAGAAGATTTATGGTGGTAATTACCATGACAGTGTCCTTGCACCACTGTTGGAATCCAATATAATTGAAAGCATTGATACTGGTTACCGCAATATTCCTGATAATACCAAACTTACTACATTTGGTAAACAGGATGGTTCTGTGGGAGTAAGATATCGTATCACGCCAGACCTTCTGGGAGATGAGCAGGTCTTTATACCATACATTGCAGATGGGAAGGTGTTAACGGCATTGGAACGGATGCTATTTGATAACAAGGAGTTTGTTATACCTGAAATTCCTGACCTGAATTTTCGCATCAGCATCGACACTGATAAAGCGTATAAGTGGGTTGAAAACAACGCAGAGCGCATCTGTGCTGAGTTTCTGAAGAAGGATTATGTTAATATTCTTCCAGATGGTTTGTATCTTGAATGCCATGAATATCTGGATAGTGGGTCATATAATGTTAGATACTATACTGTCAAGTGGGCAAAATTCATTGCTGAATCGAAAAAACAGGATTTCTTTTACTTCAACGATTCGTTTTATATTGCCAGTATTGATACATTTCTTCAACAGCGCATTCCTGCCCTGATTTATCATTATAAACACCAAATATCACAACTCGGAACGCTACCAATTGAAGAAAAACAAAGTCCTGTCACATTACGTATATACAGCCACCTGACAAACTTCCCCAGTAGGATTCTGCAATTCATTAACATCAATAACAAAACTGTACATCAATTGGATTTGCGGACATCCCAGTTTCTTATTTTTGCAAATTTGTTAAATGTTTATATCGTCAACGGTGGGGAGCATTTGCTTTCATTATTTGAAGAAGGGAAAAACAAAAAATATCTGAAACGCCTCATTAAAGTTCTTCAAGCACACCAGCACCAGTTACCATCGGTCGGAGTTGATATAAACGATATAAATTCAGGCGAAAACAGTTCAAGTGATGTGCTAAAGTTCATACGAGATGTTTTCTTTCGGGACTTCTATGATGTTGTTGCTCATGAACTCGGTATGAAGGAACGGTTGCTGGCAAAGCATGCATTGTTTAAATTACTTTTCAAGAAAACTAATCGTCCTGATGCATTGCTGCACAAACTTTCACAACTCTATCCAATTGTAATTAGCATCATTGCTGAGTTTAAAAAGAAAGATGCGAAGAAGAAGGATGAAGAAAAAGAAGATGATAACAGTGAAAGCAATCTTTCAGTTTTTCTTCAATGCACTGAAGCAGAAATATTCGTGAACAATATTCTGAAAAGACTGAGGGATGAGGGCATTCCCTGTTTCACGAGGCACGACTCAATAGTTGTTGCAGACGGGCATCAGGACAAAGCAGAGGTAATTGCAAAAGAGGTTTTCAGAAAGTTTGGTTTTAAGTACAATCACAAAGCGGAAGATAAATTCTGGGAAGCCGTTGAATTTGAAGAATTAGAAGGAAGCACCTATATGCAATGGGTGATTGATGAAAACTTGTTAAGTGATAACTATGATGTAGAAGGTGCATTTGATGAACCACATTACGAAATGATTGATATGGACGAATTTGAAAGTAAAATTTGTAAAAGACTGCTTGATATCGGAATTCATGAAGATTATTACGACCTCGTAAATGCTGTATTTCTGGAAGATATTTCCAATCTGCCGATGCTTTATCGGGAAGAAAGAGATGCTTTGTATGATGAGGTGGTCAATTTGAATTCTGGATTTACTTTTTTGCAGGGAAAAACAAATGTGTTGTTAAGAAATCTGGTGGAAAGAATCAGCACCATGAATTTTAATGGTCGTGATTAATTCATCTTGTAACTAATTTAATTACTTCTGGCAGTTTTATACTTTTCCCAGTATTTATTTAAGTCATGAACAATTAGTTTAGAGAGGCACGGACATATGAAAAATTATTCAAACCGTGCCTTCTTTTTTTGACAAGTAGTGATAAATGTTGTTTTCAGTCAGTTATAGAAAGAATTTCACTCGCAGGGACGTTATAAAAATCAGATAGTAATAACAATTGTTTGATGCCGTAATTATGGCATTTATTTTCAATACGAAGCAATGTTTGCTTCCCAATTTTGGTATATCGGCACACGTCATCTCTGGTCATGTTTTCATTTAACCTTAATTCTCTCAGGTACAAGCCAACCGCTTCAAGATTTTTGGTATGCTTTTTCGATATTTCTTTTCTGGGCATTGATGATGATTTTACAATAAATACAGAAGTTCCAAAAAAGTAACTTCGTGCTGCAATATAACGCCTTAAAACGACTCCTTTTGTTCCTGATAATGTCATTATATGGTATGTTATTAGCGACCTGTAATGGCTTAAAACAGCCTTTTTAACGGTAAATCTTGCATTTTCCCTTAGTATGCTGTACACACATGCAGGTAAGCGAGGATAATTTTTACAATTTTTAACGGGAAAACAGTTTTTACTTCTGGAATTTGAAGAATCGCTTTCCATCTGAATCCAATGCCGAAAGTACGTTTAGGATGGTCTGCACATTAAAATAGACGTTTGATTCTTTTATAAGCAAATAACTATACCGAGAAATTTTTGCTTTCTTGCAAAGTTCGGATACACTCATGCCTTTTTTTATCCTGAGTCCCTCTAATTTTACGCCAACTGCTTCCAGAAATGCTTTGTGTTCAGGTTTAATCTTCTTTGGTGGCACATATTTTTTCTCTGACTGGACTGGTTGCAGGGTCAAGTTACTCTTTGCTTTCATTGTAAAAATTTGACATAAAGGTAGTAATTGTACATTAAAATGGACGTGACTTGTTGTTGAAATTAAATATTATTCTTTACATTTGTCCATTATAATGGACGCTTTATGAATAATAAGCATAAAATAATGCACCAAATTGTCTTTAACGAGAGAGATTATAATTCAGGCAATATGATTATTATGTTCATGGAAGAAAATAAGATGACAGAAGTTGTATCAATACCATTTTTACGCACACAAGTTTTTTGTGAAAGACTTGAATCATATCGTATCGATGAGTTTAGTTTAAATTAAATGTTAATTATATGAGAAAGGTAGCACTATATTGTCGTGTAAGTTTAAGCAATGGTAGCCAGACTACCGAAAATCAAAAAATCAGATTGATTGAATATGCTGAAAAATATGGATATCAATACGATATCTTCGAGGAAACCGAAAGTACTCGGAAGACCAGACCTGTTAAACAAGGGTTGCTGGCACGACTAAGAAACAAAGAATATGATGCTGTAATTATTTATAAATTAGACCGTTGGGCAAGGTCTTCAACTGAACTAATTCTTGACACAAAAGAACTTCTGGACAAGGGTGTTGGCTTTATTAGCATCAGCGATAATATTGATTTTACTACAGCAGCAGGAAAATTGCATTTCCAAATTTTGTCAGCATTTGCTGAATTTGAACGGGAATTAATAAGGGAACGCACGCTTGAAGGTCTACGCAGGGCAAAATTGCAGGGTAAACAGGCTGGAAGACCTAAAGGAAGTAAGGACACCAAAAAAAGAAGAAAATCTGGATATATTCTTAGAGAGGCAAGAAAGAAACAGAATCTGGACGCATTGAATGGAATAAATCATTCCATTGAAAGTTATATTGGAACTTAATCTGAAAACTAATAAGCAAAAGAATCTTACATCTTGATTATCTGAATTGTCTAAGCAAATTGATACTAAGACTTTAGATATAAGGCAGAAACAGGCTGATAAATTGGTGGGTAATTGCTAACTTTCATGATTAAAACAGCCATTAATTATTCATGTTGATAAAAGACCATAGAGCAATATATATACACTGCGATGGGTCTATGATGCCAAATACAAAATCAAGCGGTGGAATCGGTTACATTATTAAATTCCCTGACGAATTTGAATTGGAAGATATTAGCGACATAGAGGGGACATTTGAGGATGCTAATATAGAAAGATTAGAAATTTTGGCATTAATAAAAGGGATGCAAGGTTTTATAGATTGGATTAGTAAAAGCCATTTCAATTTAACCACAGTATCTAAAATTGTTTTAATTACTGACCGATTTGATTTGCAGGATAATGAGAGAACAAATCCATATAAAATAAGTGAATGGCGCAAACATGCTGGGAAGAATTTCGAAGGTAAAGAAATTCTGAATTGGGATTTGCTTAATGAACTGGATAAAACAAGAAACAAACTCCGTAAATTAACATGGAAGACCGTACGAATTGAATATATAAGAAGAAAATTCAATAAGGAAGCAGACAAACTATCAAAAAAAGCCAGAGAAATTGGAATTCCGAATAAAATGATTGCAATAATCGGGCATAAAATCGGAAGAAGAAAATTTGATGGACAGGAAGTAGATTATAGAAAAATTAATCCCCACGAAACAATAAATATTCATGTATTTAGAAAAAGACCCATAAAGGAGCAATGGGAAGTTAATGCTGAAATATTATCAGGAGATTCTATTGGAAGACGAATTAAGATAATTACTGACTATACCTTACAAGAAAAACTAAATCGAGGAAATTTATTTATTGTAAAAATTAAGGCAGTTTACACATACCATGTTGAAATCTTCCGTACAATAAAGAAAGTGAAAAAGTGAACCATTTGAAGCCCAGCAATAAAGAATTAGAATTTTTAACATTAGCCTACAATAGGTTTTATGATTTGTATGATGAAGTTATGGAAGATAGTTTCTGGATTAAAAGTGAATGGGATAGGTTTTCAAAAATAAAACAGGCATTTGATATTTATAATGAAGTATTAGACTACGAGCCTCTAAAACATGCAATCGAGAATTTAAAAACAGCACGACCTCCGATGGAATCTGAGATTGGAAGTGAATTATTCAAATTTGTAAGAAACGTTCTTTCTCATTTCCCATACTTTCAATCATGGAATTCCGTATGGATAAAAAAATCCATCATAAATTGGAATAAAGAAGGACTTACAATTGATAAGTTCCTGAAAAAATATGAGGGTCATGAACCAGTGAAATTTCGATTCTGGGAAGGGCAAAAGAAAAGGATGACATATTTGAATATTTGTTTCCCAGAACAATATATAATTGACACGAATATTTGTCTTAAAGATATTATCTCAGAAAAAGAGGGTGTTATGTTTTCTTTCATTCTAATGAGAAAGATAATGGATACTCAGGTGTTTGAACTTAAACAAAAATAACCATACAATCCTCCCCCAAATAATCCCTACGTGAATTTTATATTATAAAACCCTGTCATCCTCCCCTGTAAAACGGGTATCAAATAAACGTCCGTTTATTTGCCTATGATTATAAAGGAAAATTTGAATTCTATTTTTTATAAATTCCAATTATACCATTATTAAGAAGGTCAGAATAGTATTTTTTGTCCACAAAAAGTCCTTTCTTAATTGAGTTTAATATAAAAACATTTGTCAACTGTTTTATTGTCCAACCGCCAATAATGGATAGAACAGCATAAATCCATTCTTTTTTAAATAACAAATAAATTCCAAAGATAATTCCACCCCAAAACAGCAGGAGCAGTACTTGAACAACGATTTGCTTCCATTTATCAATGTATAGACGATAGAATAAATTAATATACCGTTTAGGTAACCGATAGTCAACTTTCCCAAGTTTATACATTTGAACAAATTCTTCATGATTGAGTTTTAAACTGTTAATGTTTTCATTCCCAGTCATTCTTAGAACTTTTTTCAAGTTTTCCATTTTGAATAATGTTAATTTTAATGGTATAAATATATTCTTAGCATACGCCTTCAATGTTTAATATAATTTATTATTGATTCTTTTCCGCATTCATTTCCAAGAATAAATAATGTTTTTTGGGGTAAATTTTTAAAATATATTCATCTACATATAAGGTTGCAGACTCTTTATCATATCCGATTGATTCTAAATCTGCAATCATGTTTTTACGAGATAGATTATCTGTGTGGTCATATTTCTCAAAGAGTTCAGTTCTTTTCTTTAATTGCAATTTTTTTTCAAATTTCTTATCCTTTTCAAATTCTGAAATAATAGCAGAAATATAATTTATTAGTTCATTCTCATTTTTATATTGTCTGTAACCCTGACGAAAAATTAATGAATCCATAATAGTCTCCTTTACAATATCACTTGACTCCTCACTAAGACTTGACTTTTGTACCATTTCAGAAATCTTCCTTGTTACTCCAATTATTTTGACCAATTCACAGGGGAAAGGTTTTTCCTTAGAATAAATTTGAATCATCTCTCCAAGACCTTCATAATATAAGTCTTTCCATTTATCTGTTCTTCCACCTTCTGATTGCATATTTATTATGCAGGAAACCAGAACTGGTATAGAAGTGATAAATGGCATGTTTTCATTTGCCAGTATTTTAAGTTCTTTTGATACAAATATTGATTTGTATCTTTGGGAAAATAGAAATTTAGCAATTTCTTCTTCGCTTTTACATTTTTCTTTTTGATGAATCTTAATAAAATTATTAATTGCCCATCTACCGATATCCTTCGGATTTGTGGAATATAGATTAATCTTCCCCATTTTTTGAATTGCTTTTAACTTAATGCTATTGAATATTAACTGTCTGCTTTTAGTTATCTTCTGTTTTTGTCATCCTTAATTCGCTTCTTATGAATCTGTTCATTGAATTGTAGTCCTTTGAATATTGTTGGAAGTAAATAGGTGGCAATTCACTTGTCAATTGGTTGATTCTATCATGCAACTCATCAGGTAAAGGTCTATCTTCTCCTTGCATATTCCTTTCATCAGACAGGTCACCATATATAGGGTAGGTTTTACGGACTTCCATAATTGCTTCTTCTTCTGAAAGTCCTCCTTGTATGAAAACTATAAATGAGCCATAACGAAAAAAGTTGTCTTCGCATTTGAGCATTTTTCTCTAAAGGTCACTGGGATTCCACCAGTGCCTAATATCATCTTTAGTAGCATCACCTAAAATTGCATTTTCAATAATTATTTTACATTTTTCATTACCAGTATTACATTGCTCAATTAACTAATCTCCAAAGTTTTCTGGGAGATTATCCGTACCTTCTTGCTTCGAATCTGCATTACACTGAATAATAGCATCTCGAATTTGTTTACGTGACAAACCTATTTGTCCAAATTTATTTATATAGTTATCTTCAGAAAACTTTTCAATTTCAGGCTTCTCTTTACCAAGAAGTTTATTTAACANNAATCTCATTATCTTAATTTTCTATTTATACTAGAACGAAATTCATTTATGTGGTTATTATATCACTGCAATTTAAGAATAATACTTAATAATTATTTTTGTGATTATCTTTCAATTATCTTTATTTTTTAAGCAATTTACATATAGCAGACAATAATTGTTGAAATAAGAACTTACGTTTTTTTCTATGAGTATTACAATAGATAATTATGATGATATTTCATTTGAAAGCATTACTAAAATGATTCAATTGCTTTCAGGTAAGGGTAATGACGAAAAAACTATTATGCAACTGACATCTGCGCTTGGCGTTTATATTCAAAAACTCCAAAAGGAATACAACTATCCTCCAGTTTTCCCTCTTGAATTATTACCTATAACAAAATCAGAAATAAAAAAATGGGGATACGAATATGCATACCTTGTTGTCCAGAAGGAAGGGGGATTAAAGCAATTTCAACAAGATGGGGCATTATGTTTTACAAGATTTAGGGAAATATCAAAAATTCAATGGGAAGCAATAAAGACAGGTTCAATTGAATATCTTACACTATATAATGCAGAAATGCGAGATAAAGGATTTTCTGAAATAACCATTCCTGTTGAATATAAAACAATTATTGATAATTATCAAAAAGAATATAAATCCGAAGTTGTTCAATTGCATGGATACCTTAGGGGTAAGTCTCAATCAAAAGGCTGCCTAAAGAAGTCATTATTTATATTTATAACAGGTTTAATAATTATTTGGTTAATGGCTAATTAATTAAACCATAGTTTATTAAAATCATGTTTAACCTATTATTTTGGATATTTATTAAATTTTTTCTTTTTGGAATAATTGTTTTTTTTCTTTCAATGGGATTAGTTGCTTTATTTCTTTATTATATAGGAATACCAATTGCCAAAATTGGATATAGAGTAGAATGGATTTATACATTTATTGTACATATAATTTTCATTTATTGTTATGGGATATTTGGTGCATATTTTTGTGAACTTGTTTACCATTATTCAGTTGACCATAACTTACATAAAAAATGGGTCTTTATAATTTTATCATTAATGGCATTGTATTTATGTTATAATGAAACACTTAAGGAATTAAGAAACGAAAGGAATAAAATTGCTTCAAAAATGAATGTGACTTGGGAAATAAATCAAAGAATATCTACAAATGTATTTAATAAAGAATTGTTTTTTAATCTGATTGTAATTGCTGGTTATAGAACGATATTTATGTCAATTATCAGTTTTATTTTATTCTTAATTTTCCCTTCATTAGTTGAAGTATTATACGGTACAATACCTTATACCTTTGCCAAACTTTTCTATTGAAAAAACAATGAACATATGAAACGCCTGTAAACTTCCCTATTAATTCTGCTTTTTATAGGTGGCTTCTTTGAATATTCATATTAAAATTACCATAAACGTTCAGTTGCAGTTAATGCTGTTGACCATATGGTGAACCATGACCAAGCCTAAGTACCCTGTCGTGGAATTCAATTAGTTCCAATAGTTCTGATTTGATAACCCTTACATTAACTACATTTCATCAATCTCTTGAGCATAAAAGTTTAACCTATTGCACTTGGTACGTCAGTCAAAAGAAAATCATATTCCTGACTTTCTTTCAAAAAAAACCGTATTATTTGCGAAGACTAAGTGTACACTATAAAGTCGATATAAGATTAGACTTATCCTATATTTTCACCAACTAATTCTTAAAATTACTATCTTTGTACTTGAAACATCAAGAATCCTTTAATGGATACCAACCGAGTATAACACCACGGTGGTAAAGCGATGTGGACGGTCTGTCAAAAATGTTAGTAATTACGACTTTCCAGATTGAACTTGATGTGAAAAGTAATTTTTTGTCTAACAGTAACTTTTTACATTATGGAAGAATATTGGAATTTGAAGGAAATCCACAACTTTAGTGAGTACTTTAGGCATAAGAAATACCATATTTATAAACTTGTCGAACCTTTGTGGCAAAGGTATTTGACTGGGTATTTGGATTATCCCATAACAACGTTTGAGAATTATCTGATAAGCCAGTGGTCAATAGTTTTCAGACCAGAGACAATTCGTTTAGAAATAACAATCTGGTTTGAAATTAGAAACAAAATCCTTCAATAACTCTTATAACCATGAAAATAGTAGGTAATTTATTGGTTCTGAACTCCATTGAAAGATTATTTATAGAATGGTGTAATTTGCCATTCAATCTTTATATATCGGTATTGTGGAGAGGATTATACTTCGCTGTTAAAATTGAGGCATTTAAAATTGAAAATGGTTCGACCAGAATTGCCACATTTTATTTCAACAATAAGAAATATGCCTACGGTCTTACTAAATGGAAATATATGGGCGGACATCATGGAGATTGTTTTCCAGTAATTGAAACATCAACACACAAATTAAAGTTTCATTTAGCACTTGATTTCTTAGAAGTTAAAGATGTTTCAAAGGATTCATCAGATAAAATCGAGCAGGGAGATAATCCTTTTGTAATATTTTATCAATCTTGAAAGTTGAAATTGAGAATGACCTGAAAAAAATAATATATGATAGAAATAATCCTACACATTCCTCACTCATCCACTGATATCCCATCATATGATGGTTATATAGTTGATAAAGAAACCATAAAAAATGAAGTTAATCTTTTAACAGACTGGTTTACTGATGATTTGTTTGATTTGCCATACTCAAAAATTATAACACCTTTCTCAAGAGTATTCTGTGATGTTGAGAGGTTTCATGATGATTCGAAAGAGATAATGTCACGATACGGAATGGGGATGTGTTACACGCACACAGATAATGGTAATCTGATGCGTATGATAAGTCCAGAATTGAGAGATAAAATTAAATTTGAATTTTATGACCAACATCACACTCTACTCAAACAATCAATCTCGAAAAGCCTTACAATATTTGAAAAGGTAGTGATTATCGATTGTCATTCGTTTCCAGATATACCTTTATATAGGGATTTAAATAAAGAAATGTCAAGACCTGATTTTTGTATTGGAACTGATGAATACCATACTCCAGATAGTATTAAACAAATTGTCAAAGACTATCTTATTAACAAAGGATTCAGTGTAAAATTTAATAACCCATATTCAGGTACAATGATACCATTGAAATATTCAAATAAAGAAAAGAGAGTAATAGGATTAATGATTGAAATAAACAGAAAACTATATATGGATATTAAAAAAAGTGTAATTGTAAAGAGCAATAATTATTTGAATATTAAGAACTTGATTAATACGTTAATAATAAACATATTAAATTTATGACGTGTGCCAAACAGGTGATTTCATCTCCGCGCTAACTGCAACCATTGGGGAAGCATCCCGTAAAATGAAATCAGATTTATGTTTCACTTTAATCTTTCTTAATTACGAAATTGATGTTATTATTCAATAATTTATTCCCGTTTCTCCTATATTATGCTACTTGCAATACTCTTTAATTAATTCATCAGCATTAGTAAATCCCAAATTGCTCGCCTTACGCCAATCCAAACATGCCCCAACTATATCTTCAAGATAAAGTTTTGCAATCCCTCTATTAAAGTAAGCAACTGAAAGGTTCGTATTAATTTCAATTGCCTTGGTATAATCCAGAATTGCACCTTTTAAATCATCAATTTTATATTTAATTACTCCTCTGTTAAATAGTGCTTTTTCATCGTCAGGATTAATCGCTAAAGACTTGGTATAATCTAAAATTGCACCATTATAATCATTAAGTTTTTCTTTTGCTACCCCTCTATTATAATAGGAAAATGCGAAGTTTGGATTTATTTCTAATGCTTTAGTATAATCCAGAATTGCACCTTTAAAATCAGAAAGTTTATCTTTCGCAAGTCCTCTATTATAATATGATTGTCCATTTTCTGCATTAATTTCTATCGATTTTGAAAAATCTTCCAAGGCTGATTTATATTCCCCAATTTCATATTTTACAGTTCCTCTTTCAATATACACTAATTCAAGTTTTGGATTAATCTCTATTGTTTTTGTATAATCAAGAATTGCTCCTTTATAATCTGCAAGCCTGTATTTTGCAAGTCCTCTATAATAAAAGGCTTCTTCACTGTTTGAATTATTTTCTATTACCTTATCAAAATCAATAATTGCCCCTTTGAAATCATTATATCCATATTTAGACCTCCCTCTATTATAATATGCCACTGCAAGGTTAGGATTTATCTCTATCGCTTTATCAAAATCTGCAATCGAACCAATTCTATCGTTAAGTTTATCTTTAGCATTTCCTCTGTTAATATATGCTTGTGGAAGCAATGGATTAATCTCGATTGCATTGTTATAATCCAATAATGCACCTTTATAATCTTCAAGTTTATATTTCGCAAGTCCCCTATTGAAATAGGCTATCGCATCCTTCTTATCAATTTCAATTGCCGTGTCATAGTCTGCAATCGCTTTTTGATAGTTCCCAAGCCTATCTTGAGCGGTTCCTCTATTTACAAATGCTACTCCAAGTCTGGGATTTACCTTTACTGCAATATTATAATCAACCATTGCACCTTCGGTATCATCAAGTTCATCTTTTGCAATTCCTCTGTTTGTATATGCTTCTGCAAAATTCGGATTTATTTCTATTGCTTGGTCAAAGTCTCGAATTGCTCCATAAAAATCATTAAGTTTTCCTTTGGAAAGTCCTCTATTATAATATGCTGCTGAATATGATGGATTAATTCCAATTGCTTTTGAATATTCTACTATTGCTCCTTTATGGTCGCCAAGGTCATCCTTAGCAATCCCTCTATCAAAAAACTCAACTGCAGTCTGCCCTTGGCAAATAAAACCCAGAAATAGGCAGAGAAATATAATTAATAATGATTTCATTTTACCCATGCTAAAATTATTACCCATATGTTAATCTGTTTGAGATTATGATAATAAAGTTAAGAAAAAATAAATCATTGAAAATAGTTCAAATATGGCGTAATTTAGTTGTGTGGCTCGCAGTTTCTTGGTGCTTTTTCTATTTAATACGGTTTCACATCGGAAACTGCTGACCAACAGCGATATTTGACATTTTACAAGGCGACACATCTTCCTTTTAGCACGAGGAAATGCAGCGAGACATTTTTTATTCCACACTTGTGTTGCTTTAAAAACAATGGTTGAACGACCTATTTGAGGCAGTACTCACCTTATTACTTCCTTTAGCACGAGGAAAATGCAGCGAGACAACGAGTACTGCCTCTTTCTTTTAATAAAAAACATTTATTTTATTACATTTGATATTAGATATTAAACAAGATGAAAAAAGCAATATATATTCTGATAATCTTGGTTTTATTATCTATAATAATTATCCCATTTTTCTTTAACTCTGCCCAGAACAATAAAATTGTTGTAGCGGCGAATTTGGTTAGTGCATTAGCATCTTTAATCACTTTAGTGATTGCATTTCTTTTATTTGATAAATATGGCTTGAAAAAGGATTTTGTTAGAACCCAAACAGAAATAGTATTACAACAATTGGAGAGTATAAGAACTGCAGGTTTTATAATACGTTCAAAAAACAGTTTTTTACAATTCTTCCCTTCCAAAAACAGGATTGAAAGTTATGAAATGTTTTACTCTGAAAAGTTAATATTTAGCCAAAAATACTGGGAATATGTTAATCACATTTTCAAATTGTCGTCATCCATATATATGNNATGATTGAGCATTTAAAATTAGAGGAAGTATCCAATTATTCAAAGGTTACATTTTGGGGCGATAAAATTGAAGACAACGACTTTGGAAAAATGAATGGAGAAGAAATTACTTTCCAGATATTTTACACATATTGGATTGATGTTATAGACGTTATAATTAGTTGGTTAAGCAGCAAAATAGATATTGATAAGTTAAATATTAAATTTTAATAACTTCTTCAGTGAAATTATAACAATTTAAATATTTGTAAATGTGATTGTTGTTAATCAGTTCTAAATATTTTTTATCATGATAGAGTGGTTAGTTACTATTGGGATTACGATAACCTGTGTTTTAATTTTTTCTCCTAAAAAGAATTCACACGTTTGGTTAGGTGCTCTTGTACCGTTAGGTTGTGCGATAATCTATGTAATAGGTGTTTCTTTGCTAACTTCAGGCTACAAGGCTGGACTGGTAACTTCAAAGTTAATTTATCCAGTCGTGGTTTCTGGATGTGTAATATTCTTCCTTCTACGAAAGAAGATGAAAAATAGCAGGATTGAAACATGGGTCTTTATAACTTCATTAATAATTCTCCTTTTGTTTGCCACACCCACTATCATAACATTTTTCTTAAAAAAAGACATAGACAAATCTTTGAAAATAATTATCACAGCATATAAGAATAATAATGTAAAATATGAAATCATTCCTGAAGTGAAAAAGCAGGATATTGAAATCATTAATACTTTCAATAAACATGGACTTACTTTTCGTTACAATAATAAATGGGAAGTATCAGATTATATTGAAGCAGATGGACAACTTTTTAAGGTTGTTTGTGAAAATAAGACTGATGCCTTAGAGTTTTTAATCATAATGTGGATAAAAGTTGTTGCGAGTCCTGAAGAATTTATTGCAGGGATTATTGAGGAACTGAAGGCAACCGAAGACTACAAACATACAATGTTTATTAATATCCCTTCACTTGATGACAAAAGTTATAGTGCAACCTATAGTAACTTCCGACCAACGAACATAAATGGTGAAGTCAAGGTATTGAGGGATTTTTATGGTGATATTGAATCATATAATAAAGGCAATATGACTGTTTTAACCATTAAGCAGTCATCAACAAAGGAAAATTTAAAAACATCATTCAGAACCATTGAGGATAATATGAAATTTGAAGACTAACCATGAAAAAAGTTGTAATTAAATAGAAAGCATGAACAATAATCAAAATGAAAAAAGTACAGATAAATTGAAACTTATTATTTTAATAATATCATCATCTATATTGTTTGTATTTGCTTGTTCTGCTCAAGAATGGAATAAATTTACTTGTGATGGAACAGGCAAATGTTCTGGATTGAGGTTTTCAATTAATTATCCAAAAAAATGGACAGTAAAAGATGGGAGCCGACCTCATATTATTAAAAATTTCGAATTTGAAGAAGAAAGAGGTTTAGTAACAATGACCATTTATGTCAGAGAACTTGATTACATTCCAACTGAGGAAATGATAAATGAAACTTATAATAGAGAAACTTTTATTGAAAACTTCAATGGAGTTCAAATCTTGGAATTTAATGACAAGGCAGAAATTGATATGGAGAAATGTATTACTGCCACACTGTTTACAAAGATGACAATTTATGACGAAGAAATAATTTCTTTAGTTAAGCCAAGTTTTGTTTTTTATGATAAATATCTACTTCAAGTAAATTTTTTCATTTTTAGTAATGACCAAAATCGTGAAACTATGAAGGATATGTTAAATAAATACAATCCAATCTTTAATGAGATTATGTATAGTTTGGCTTTATTATCAAAGTGGGAAAATACTAATTAAAAATCATATAATAAATAACACATGAATTATAAAAAAATTCTTTTCAAAGTTATTGGAGCAACTATTTTCCTGCTTGGTGGATTAATCGGTGGTTTTTCCCAGACTGATGGGACATGGCTTTCAAAGAAGCCTTTCCTTTTTTTATTTCTTTCATTATTCATTATGGGCATTGGGATTACAGTCTGGAAATCAAGTAAATCGTTAGGAGATTCTGATAAAATTGAATAATCAATAAAAGACGGAATCGAGAAACTTAAATTCTTGAAACGATATTGATTCATTATTTCACTTAATCTGATAACGACACTTATCAAACCACTCCCTCCCATATCACCAACTTCTGAATTTAATAATGCATCAATCATTCCATTTGGCGGCTACTTCTTCAAAAAGTGCATGTGAACTTTCAATAAATTCGTCCATAGTTTTGGCTTCATAAGTNNCATAAGTTGCAATTGCAGGAAACATTAATTTCCCTTCATTTTCAGGCGAATTTGCTAAATCATCCAGATTTAGGACATCATGTGCCAACTCATGGTAAATAAGATAATACCGCAGAGGCTTTTTAAACGCATTCCATGTTGAGGGGTTAATATATATTTCAATCTTATCGTCATCATTTATGCCGCAAGAAATGCCGTGAATATGAGTAGCATCGGTTATGTGGTCGAATTTTGCGAATTTTATTATACTGGTAGTTGGCTTTTTCGGGAATATTCCATAAACAGCAATATCTCGATAAAATTTCTCAACATAAAAATTGAAATCCACATCTGCTTCATAAGCACTTGATTTAATCTCTTGATAAAAATTGTATTGATTTTGTCGTTTGATAAAAAAGAAGACTATACACAGAGCAAGTATTGAAACAAATGCAATTAAAGCACCTCGTTTCAGTTTTTTTCGATTTTTCGAGGGAGATAACTGAATATTCATCTCCTTGGTAATTTCCTCTTGCTTTTCAACTATTTCTTGATTGCTTTTTAGTTGGGGTGGCAGTGAGTTAGTGATGGCTTTCAACTCATCTAAGTCAGACAATTTTGTCCAATTCTCTAATCCAAAGTACCATACCTTTGTTTCCCTTGTAATTTTCTGTTGTCTCAGTTCTTCAAATGTAAAGGGACCGTGCTTATCAACTCCATCAGTATAGAAGTACTTTTTCATCAATAGTCATATTGTTCTGGGAAAATTACTGAATAGGTAATTAAATCGTAAAGTTTTTCTAAAGCAGTAAACTCATTATTATCTAAACCACCACACTGAAGATATACAATTTTATCTTCGAAAAAAACCATCCAACATTTTTGTTTTATGCTCATTTTAATTCCTAACCGCTCCATTTCTCCTCTCATTGTGAATTCAAGAGATGGATACTTGTCAACACTCACGACTCTATAATTAAGTAATTGTGGGTTGGTCAGCAAAGAACTCGCTTCAGATAAAAACTCATTGACATATTCATCATCAGATAGAATCTCACGAATCTCATTTCTTGAAAAAAACATGATGTTATCTTTCACCATAATCATATAATTATTGTTCTTAAACAGGAACTTTTGCACAATATTTGGTCTGTCCCCTTCTTCAATCTGCCATCCGATAGGTGGTCTGAGTTTTAAATTGACCCCTTTTGATATTGGATGTCCATCTATGCTTATGTATTCTCCTAAATTGAAATTTAAATCGACAAGTTCGTATGAATTAATACTTATTTTTTCACGAAGGCGATTCTCATAAAAATATTGGTATTCAACGTTTATGTCATTATTAAAATACATTTCAGAATATCCTGATTTTTTAATATTTTCTATTAAATCGATTTTCATATTATTTGGAGCATACCAATCCTCGTTTACAAGATATTGGTAAACTAAAGTTCTGCCCAAAGCGTAACAACCCTTTACATTAATTCCATTTCCAAAATCCATGCCTTGCAATTCATTATTAATTTTTTGTGCCAATACTTTTATGTCATTATCTGATAATGATTGTGGGTAACTAATCAAATTGAAGTAGAATAGTATGACGGGCAGGATTAATTTCATGAAGTATTTATTTTAACATTAAATCCAAGGACTTCTTCCGTATTTATTGCTGATACCTTCTTCTCCTTTCCCGAAAATCATTAAAATTGGGAAAAATGGTACTATCTGCCACCAACCATTAAACCCCATATCGTGACAGCGTTTAGCACCTTGCGCAAAAAAGAACCAATATAAGGGTATATAAGCAAGGAACAGCCATGATAAATCATAATTTTCTTCTATTAACACATTGATGATTAAAATAAAGAATAATAGGATAATAAAACTTACTATATATTCCAATCGCCTTATTCGACCCTTGAATGAAAACGGATTAGATAACATACCTTGCCTTTTAAAACTTTCAGAACCCGTATTGTCATCGGTGACATTTACGTCACTAATTTTGTAATCCGATTGGGCATTTTCGCTTTTCATATCCAATTTTTCGGAAATAATAGGTGGTGGAATTAATTTAAGAATCTCTTCGAATTCTCCTATTTCTTTTGCTTGCTTCCAATCCTCAAGACCCTCAAACCATATTAAGGTATCTTTAGTTATGTTTTCATTTTTTAGTTCTTCGAAAGAAAATGGACCGAATTTGTCTTTGCCGTCCGAATAAAAATATTTTTTCATGGTGTTTAAGTTTTACATATAACCAATTAGTTCATAAACGGACAAATTATTTTCCGTACTCCAGAAAAATATTATCAAAAATATTTTTAAATATGATTTTTACTCATCTAAAGTTATACCTAATTGCTGGTAGAACCAAATTATTTTGTTTTTCACCTAATATTGTACTACTCTTAAAGGAATGGCTGAACGACCTATTTGAGGCAGTCCTTCATACCCACAGCAAGAGGGTTAATGCAGTGAGACAATTCGATAGGACTGCCTCTTACTTTATATCACAATCTTCATCACTCTTTCTACATGGGAGTTGTTAACTCGCCAAAATGGCGAGTCAAATTTTCATGAACTTACCTCTTCCCAAAAATGGGGAGTCTGATAATCTGTAGTTTGACTACACCATTATTAATCTCACCCCAAAGTATTTGGTTCGACTATTTGGATAAGTTGGTCAGGGTTTCAACGACAGCCAGTTACCAGAAATAGCCGTCATCCTCATATTCCCAAATTAGTATAAGATTACTCCATCTCTTGTTCCCTGTCCAGTTCCAGCAATTCATTATCAGTATCTGGTTGATAATCCTTCGCCAAATCCAAGACATCTTTCCAGTTTACAATGAACAAGTCAGGCTGAGTATCGTGGATGTCCAGAGTGACCGTTGCAAGTTTGTTCGTTTCGGGGTCTATAAATTCCAATTGAATCTTACCATCCTTATAATCAAGGTCATGCAGTTTGTACAAACCGAATCCGTTACTGTTTACCACCAGATATCTTTCATCCTCAACAAATCCAAGATTGGGTTTTTCTCGGAAAAGAAAAATTTGAAGATGCTTATAATCTCCTGATTCCAATTCACGTATCAGGTCATCAAAAGATGCAGGATAGTTTTTATTTGTGTCTTTTTGCATATTTATGTCATATTTAATATTTTCGATTTATTTATGAACGCATTTTTCGCTACTCATGTAAGTATTAAAGATGCTACAAACACACCTTTCTAATAAATACTATTAAATTGAAAAAATGTCCTATGACCGTCATTAGAGAGTTCATACTTTCTATTAGAGGCAGAATTTGTAACGGGACAGTTCGGTAGTACTACCTATATCGTTTATATTTCTCAAACCTTTCATTATCTTTGAGATAATTGAAACTTGTAAAAGGTAAATGAAATGAATGATAATAAGATAGATAAGAAGGAGATAATTGAAGCAATTGAAGAATCAGGATATTTAATTGAACAGAGAGTTGTACCTGTTTTTAATTCTTTTGGATTTTCTGTGAATTCAAATGAAATTTATACCGATTTTGAGACAAAAAAAACAAGGGAGATTGATATTGTTGCTTATGACCATCATCTTACAAATAATGATACTCTTATAGTTCCTAAACTATTAGTCGAATGTGAAAATAACAAGCAGCCTGTCGTTTTTTTTAAAGATACTCCATTAAACCCATTCATGTTTCATCTTGATGCAAAGATTTCTGGGATACCAAAATTCATTATAACATCCAAAGGAACAAGAAAGTCTTTTAATGATTTCATGAATTTGGAGATGAAACATCATTATTGTTGGGAGAGTTTTTCAACTCAATATTGTTCTTTTCAGATAACCGAAAAACGTGGTATTAAAAAATGGATGGCATTGCATCCAGAAAACCAGCATAACACATTTGAAAATCTTATTAAATGTTTGGACTATAAAATAAATGAGCATGAGTCTTCTATTCAGATAGTATCAGATAAGTATTCGGAAATCAACTTATACTATCCGATTATTGTATTTCAGGGCGATTTGTATGAATCTTATTTTAAAGATGGAGTTACTCATCTTGACGAAATAAATCATATTAAATACAGGAAGAAAGTCCCCAAAAAGGATTATGTAGATACTTACCACTTTGATATTGTAACTGAAAGATATCTCGATGAATTCTTAAAATTGATGGATAAAGAAATTAAAACTATAGTATCAAAATTTGTAGGGATGCAACCAGATATTGAAAGAACTCTGAAAACCATTATATCTGAAAATCAGAATCCTAAGCGTAATAAACTTTAAGAACCCGCATTAACACCATTCAAATACTTATTAAGCGAGTGATTCTCAGTTTAAAAAGTATTTCATGGTATAGATTTCAATGAAATTCCCACTTTCTCTGTGTAATCCGTTTAAATACATTAAACACATTTCATCAAGTAATCGTCCCAATTCTTTCAAGTCGCTGGCACAAGCCTGAATTAAACCATCATTAACGGTGATTATGGAGTACAAATGTGGATTGCCGTTGGCATCTTGGCTTCTTATGAGATTGCCATAAAAACATTTGCCATCTGCTTCTGCCATGAACATTTCGGTAATCTGGATTCCATTATCCTTATTCTTATCTATTTTACTCATTTATTGTAATTTATCCTCCTAAACGACTAATACTATAATGTCCATGACCCTATCCCCGCCTATGGGATGCCCCCCCTCTACCTGCTCCATAGGTAACGTGGTGCTACGTAAAGTGCTCATTTATAAGCATATGATAATATAAATCCTAATTTACTTATCTAAGTATTAATATCAGTTTGGCTACATTTTTTTTGAAAAAATTTCCATTACAGCCATATGATTTTTTATAAAAATTTATAAAATATTATAAATTAAGAAATTATTAAAATCACTTATTAAAGTCTTTAATTAGTTTTTGAATCACTTGTTTCTTTTGTTCAAGATTGAGTCTATTTTTATAATACTTTAGAATCTTTACATCAGTATGTCCAGTGAATTGAATTATTAATTCGTCTGCTAATCCTAAGTTCGCTAAATAATTTATAAATGTTTTTCTGGCTGTAAAAGGAGCAAATACCTCATGTAATTTATATTCTATAACATTCTTCTTGGAATTAATTCTTGTGTTCGGTTCTGAAATTATCCGATTCCATTTAAAATGTTTTGCAACTTCTTTCAATTGTTCCCGATATGTTGATATATTAAGAAATTCAGGCAACCCTTCAGGATATCTTTTTAAAACATCTTTAACTTCTATCAAGATTGGATTTTTCGAAATCTTTTTTGATTTACTACGGTAAAAACCTACGTAGGTATTTTCAAACCTTAAATTACCACTATATAACTCACTTGGACGTAATCCACCAGCAAACATCTGGATAATATACATGTCAGTTGCAAGTTGCATTTTGGGGTCTTTGAATGAAGCAGTAAGAAGTTGTTCGATTTCTTCATATTCCAAGGTAAATTCAATTTTTGTGTAACTATCTCTGTTTAAAGACCTGCTAAGAAAATCTGAAGCATTTATATGATTGGTATTTACTGCTGTTTGAGGTATCAGTCCTACTGTTTGAAGAATATTAATATAATGTTTCAGCATCTTCACAATTTTCTGGAATGAAGCAATCTTAAAGTATTCTCTGGAAGCATTTGTAAATGATTTCTTCTTTTCGAAAATATTAAATGGGGAATACCCTTTGAAATGAATCAGTGGATATCCTTTCTTAACTTTAAATTTCAAAAATTCCTCAACCCATTTTAAATTGAATTTATTAACTGAATTGCTTACTAAATCTCCATTCAAAATATAATCGGCAAGGTGAAAAATCAGGGATTGGTATGAATCTGCAATAAATGGGTCATTATTCTTAGGATTTTTTGACCAACAATAACCGAATACTTCAATAAGGTTGTTTTTATCAAATTTACCCTGAGCATACCTTTCATCCAGAGTCAATGACTGAGTAAGTTTTTTATCCTTTTCAATCTGAATTTCAATACTAATAGAGTCTTTTATATTATCTATTTCTTCATCTGTAATTTCTCCTTGTTCACTTATCTTTTCTTCAATTGCTTTTTCAATGCGTTTAATTTCGTCACTCTGAAAAGAATTTTCTTCTTCTGAAAAACTTATTGTATTCAAAAACTTGTTCCACGATGTAACTTCTGAATCTAATGCCTCTTCCTTTTGAATATCATACAACTTATTATTAATATCATCTACCGTAAAATCTACTCCTTCAGAAATTTTGTCTACCAGTATCTTCTTGATTTTTGTTTCAATATTAAATAACTTCAATCTCTCGGTAGTGGGGGGTTCTGATTTCAATTTTTCATATTGCGAATCTGTTACCAAATAAATATTATTGAACTCATCTCTAATTGTTACTTCGAACCGTTTCAATTCATTGAATTTTTTGCCTGACATATACCCAATCTTTGCTAAAACCTTCAATTGGCTACTCCCATCCTGTCTTTTATAACTAACACGAAATAAATTAGTCTTTATGATAGTGTTTTTCATAATTACAAATCATGATAATATTCCCACAAAGATAATATTTCGAGTCCGATTAACAACCAGAATTAACAACTAATTAACAACCAGCATTGTTGCTAAATATCAGCAATATACAGAGGCTCAATGTTTTAAATCCAGTTATATGGGTTCTGGTGGGACTACAAAAAAGAGTGAGAGTGTGAGCGAGAGCGAGTACTCTCACTCTTTTTTCTCGCTCCCACTCTCACACTCACACTTTTCTCTCCGTTCGCGGTTAGCCTTGTTCAGCAGATTTGACCGGGATAAATTCATCCTCTTCGAATATTCACCGAGGGTGATTATCTCCTTGCCTTCAAGATAAGCCAATCGTTTATTATAGCTGTTTGTGAGAGCCTTGTAGAGTATTTCCTTAAAAAAGAGGGCTATTCACGGTATTGCATATATAAACTGTGAAGTAATGCTTTTTTTAGACTTCTATTCACGTTTTTTAATAAATAAACTTGAATAAAGCAGGTGACTAGATATGGAAAAGTTTTTTCATGACCGCCCGGCCCATCCGGATGTTATCAATATTTCCGCTTTGTTTATAAGTCCATTAATATGTAACACTGATACTTATTGAAAATTAATCTAAATTTGTTATAAGAGTTTGAGAAATATCATTTAACAGGTCAGGATGGATTCCCGTTACTTGATTTTATTTTCGATGCTGATCTTTCCGGGGCTCATTTCAAATGGCCAGTTCGGTTCTCCTACTAACCCTGAACAAATTGTTGTCAATCCGGATTTAGTGATCCAGGTTGGCGCATTCCGCCAGGAACCAAATGCCCTGACATTGAAAAACAAGCTTTCAGCTGTTCTTAACAAGTCTGTTTTTTTAGTTGTTGAAGATGGATTTACAAAGGTCCGGTTGACAGGATTTTCAGGCCTGGAAGAAATTGAAAAATTATACCCCACACTTACTTTTCTTGGATTGAAAGACATCTGGATACTGCCGGCCCGGAAAGCTGAAGCTACTAATCCTCAGGCTTTTGTAGAATCTGATACTACTAAAAGACAAGACATTGAGGATCCACCTGAAACTGTTATCGTTGAAGACACACCAGCCGTGTCACAGTCGACATATACCCTGCAAGTTGAAGTGTTCCACGACAGATCGAAGGCGATAAATGCTCAGAAAAAGATCACAGCTGCAATCAATCTCCCCGTTGAAATTGTCAGGGAATGGGAATACTACAGACTTATTGTACCCGGATTTAAAACAACTGATGAAGCAATTAAATACTCCTCTACAATTGCAAACCTTGGATACCCGAATATCTCCATGATTGAGAACTACAGAAAGAAATAATTATATAATTACCTTTTAGCCATATTTAAGTCAAAATGTTGTTTGACCAGGAACAGAAAATACATATGCAATAACCTGATTGTCCTTTGCTTTTATTGTATTGTTATTTCGTTCTGTAATTTCTTTCTAAAAACTCTTTTAGAATCTTCGTTGAACATATTTTTGATTTTTTGGTTAATATTGCAGCGATTTGCATTTGAATAATGATAAAAAGAACAACAGCAGTAATTTTTCTAATTCTTGCCAATTTTTTATTTCTTGTGCAGGCCGTTGTTCCCCACCATCATCACGGTAATCATATCTGCTTCGAAAATAAGCATTGTGTCAATGATAATTCGGAAGATGTTCAAGGTGTAAATGGGAAACCACATACTCATGATGAAAATAATAATTCTGACGATTGCGCTTTAAAAGCAGCAGTTGATTTATTATCTTATCAGTGGAGAATTGATTTTAAATTATATAATCAGATTTCAGGCAATTCAAACATTGATGGATTTCTTTATTGCATTCTTAATAGCAAGCCTGAACTTCAAAATCCTTTCTTAACATCTTTTGTTTTCGAGCAATCGACTGATTGCTCCTATACATCATATATCTCAGAATCTTCAGGGCTTCGGGCTCCTCCTCTTTTTTAGGTTTTAGTGCCGGAAAAAGCACCAATTGCATTGGATATTAATGCTTTATTGCATTTATCCCATCATTTCTATTAATCTTAAACAAACAGGAATATGTATTTTAAATTATTATTGACTTCATTGATTGGATTTGCACTTGCAGGATGCAATCACAGCCCTGAAAATGAAATTCACACAGAACCTGAAGAAGTCAAGGTTCAATATACAGTATATAGCGAACAATATGAACTATTTGCCGAAGCAGATCCTTTCGTAACCGGACAGATGTGTAATGTCCTGTCACATTTCTCAAGGTTACCGGAATTTACTGCTGTTACAAAAGCCGCAATTACTTTGAAAATAATTGTCAATGGGAAAACAACTGAACAAACCCTTGAAAGTCCTTCACGTGAAGGGATATACAGCTTTGATATTAAACCTGAAGTAAGCGGCGACGGGATTATGGAATACCTTGTTAAAACTGATTCAGGTGATCATAAAATCACTGTTCCGGATATTATAGTATATCCTGACTCTCAGGATGCAATTGCAGCTGCTGAAAAGAATATTATCCCAAAAGCCAATACCACTGTTTTTACAAAAGAACAATCATGGAAGATTGATTTCTCTACCGGCTATCCTGAAAGGAAGCCGTTCGGTCAGGTTATAAAAACCACGGCACAGGTCCAATCAGCTCAGGGCGATGAAATGTTGGTCACAGCAAAAACAGGCGGTGTTATTTCATTGTCAGGAGAGAGCATCCTTGAAGGAATAAAAGTATCAGAGGGGCAGACACTTCTGACTATTAAAGGAAGCGGACTCTCCGAAAATAACTCTTCCGTCCGATATGCTGAAGCACGTAATAATTTTGAAAAATCGAAATCCGATTATGAAAGGGCAAATATTCTGTCAGCTGAAAAAATTGTATCTGAGAAGCAACTGCTTGAAACCAGGACATTATATGAAAACGCCAAATTCGTTTTCGATAATCTGAATCAGGATTTTAATTCTGCAGGGCAGGTAGTCACCAGTCCTATGACAGGTTTCATAAAGCAACTCTTTGTAAAAAACGGACAATATGCTGAGACAGGGCAGCCAATTATTTTAATTTCACAAAACAAATCACTATTGCTGCGGACCGAGGTACAGCAGAAGTATGCAAAGTATCTAAATTCAATAACCGATGCAAACATAAGAACAGTTGAAGACAACCGGACTTATACACTTGAAGAATTAAATGGCAAGGTCCTTTCGATCGGAAAAGTCACTACTCCGGATAATTACCTGATACCTGTTACCCTTCAAATAAATAATGCAGGCAGTTTTCTCCCGGGCAGTTTTGTAGAATTATATCTGAAAACACTCACAAATTCCAAGGCTCTTATTGTGCCAAATTCAGCAATTCTTGAAGAGCAGGGTTCCTTCTTTGTATTTGTACAGGTAACACCCGAACTATTTGAGAAACGGGAAATCAAAACAGGAGCAACAGATGGGAATGATACTGAAGTAATCAGGGGATTAGGCGATAACGAGCGAATTGTAACTTCAGGTGCAATCTTTATCAAGCTGGCCCAGGCTACAGGAACTCTGGATGCACATTCAGGTCATGTACATTAAAAATCCGGGAACTCATGATAAACAATATTATAAAATTTTCACTGAACAATAAGTACCTGATCATCCTGCTTTCAGTGGTTCTTGTGGTAAGCGGAGTGAGAACGGCAGTGAATATGGATATTGACGTATTCCCTGATCTTACCGCTCCTACAGTAGTAGTTATGACTGATGCACATGGTATGGCGTCTGAAGAGGTCGAGCGTTTAGTGACATTCCCGATTGAGACTTCTGTTAATGGTGCAACAGGTGTCCGCAGAGTCCGTTCGGCTTCATCACAGGGTTTTTCATTTGTCTGGGTCGAATTCGACTGGGGTACGGATATTTTTAAAGCCCGGCAGATTGTAAGTGAAAAACTTATTGCTGTTTCTTCGCTTATGCCGTTTGGAATCGGCCAGCCTGTGCTTGCCCCTCAATCAAGTGTTATGGGGGAAATATTTTTCATCGGCCTGCAGGGTGATAGTACAAGCCTGATGGACCTGAGAACGATAGCAGAATGGAATATTAAACCATTATTGCTTGCAACAGGCGGTGTCTCTCAGGTGACTATTATTGGCGGTGACTATAAGCAATACCATGTACTGGCAAATCCCCTGAAAATGAAATACTATAAGGTTTCAATGACTGAACTGGCAGAGGTCTGCAAAGGGATAAGTCAGAATTCGACAGGGGGTTTGGTAAGACAGTATGGCAATGAATATGTTGTCAGAGGAATTGCACGGACATCAGATTTAGATATCCTGGGGAATTCATATGTCAAATCTGTAAACGGAAAACCTGTAAGGCTAAACGATGTTGCCGAAGTAAAAATTGGCAGTGCTGTAAAGATGGGATATGCTTCTGAAAATGCCAGACCAGCCATAATAATCTCAGTTTCAAAGCAGCCAAACACGAATACCCTTAATGTGACACAACAAATAGAAGAAAACCTTAAAACATTGCAAAAGACTTTGCCTTCTGATGTTAAGCTTGATACCAAAATATTCCGGCAGGCTGATTTCATTGAAACATCAGTTCACAATGTTCAGGATGCATTGATTGAAGGGGCAATATTTGTCGTGATCATTCTTTTTATTTTTCTGGGTAGCTTCAGGACTACAATAATATCTCTTCTGGCAATTCCTCTTTCATTATTTGGGGCCGTTCTTATTTTAAAGGGTCTTGGCCTAAACATCAACACGATGAGCCTTGGCGGGATGGCGATTGCAATAGGCGCTTTGGTTGATGACGCAATTATTGACGTTGAAAATGTTTATAAAAGGCTCCGCCAAAACAGGCAAAAACCAATAGAACAACGTCAGAATGCCTTTACTGTTGTATTTGAAGCATCAATGGAAATAAGAGCATCAATTCTTAATGCAACAATGATAATAATTGTGGCATTCATCCCATTGTTCTTCCTTTCGGGAATGGAAGGAAGAATGCTGAAACCGCTTGGCATTTCATTTATAGTTTCACTCTTTGTGTCGCTTATTGTCGCAATGACTCTGACACCATTATTATCTAAGATGCTTTTATCAGATGAGAGGTATCTGGCTAAGAATGAAAAGGATAAATGGCTTGTACGAAAACTGTCATATTATTATGAAAAGTCACTCAGGTGGTCACTGAAGCATAAGAGAGTAATAATATTTTCAACATTTGGATTATTTATTGTTGCATTAATTGCATTATCATCGATGGGCAGAAGTTTCCTGCCTGAATTCAACGAAGGGTCATTAACGCTTTCTGTAATAACTAAACCTGGTACTTCTCTGGAAGAAAACAACAAGCTTGGGACCCTTGTGGAAACAGAATTATTACAAATTCCTGAAATATCGGGCACGGCAAGAAGAACAGGCCGGGGTGAACTTGATGAACATTCACAAACTACAAACAGCGCTGAAATAGATGTGAATTTTACTCTTCAAGAGCGCAGCCGTGAAGAATTTTTGGCTGATGTGCGAAACACCTTATCAAGGATACCCGGAATAGCTTTTACTGTAGGCCAACCCCTTGGACACCGTATTGATCATATGCTTTCAGGAACAAGAGCCAATATTGCTGTAAAATTATTCGGAACGGACCTCAACCGGATGTTTGCTCTTGGTAATGAAATAAAAAGTTCAATTGTGAATATTGAGGGTCTCGTAGATGTTAACGTAGATCAGCAGGTTGAGATTCCGCAGATACAGATCAGGGCAAATCGTGACATGCTTGCTCAATACGGAATTACAACCGGTGAATTTAACGAGTTCATCGATTTAGCCTTCGGAGGAGAAGAACTGGCAGACATTTACGAAGGTCAGAGAAGTTTTGGCCTTGTCTTAAAACTTGATAAAGACTACACGGAAGACATTGAAGGCATCCGAAGTGCTCTTATCGATGCTCATGATGGCAGGAAAGTCCCCCTGGAGCAGGTTGCCGATATTGTATCCGTAGCCGGACCAAGTTCAATCAGCCGTGAAAACGTTCAAAGAAAAATTGTCATTTCCGCAAACGTGACAGGTCGTGACCTGCGAGGAGCAGTTCAGGAGATTAAGAAAAATATCAGCGAGTCAGTTAAATTACCCGAGGGTTACAGGATCGAGTACGGCGGTCAGTTTGAAAGTGAGGCAAGAGCGTCACAAACTCTTTTGCTGACTTCTTTAATCGCTATTTTAATTATCTTCCTGTTATTATTTCAGGAATTCAAAAACTTCAAACTGGCGGGAATTATTCTTCTGAATTTACCTCTGGCTCTGATTGGCGGTGTTTTCGCAATATTCTTTACGTCAGGTATATTAAGCATCCCCGCAATAATAGGATTTATAACACTGTTTGGAATTGCCACGCGGAACGGGATCTTACTTGTTTCTCATTATCAGAACTTACAGAAAAACTGCATTACAATATCGGAGACAACAATTAAAGGATCGACAGACCGGCTGAATCCCATTCTGATGACGGCATTAACTGCCGCACTTGCCCTTATCCCGCTGGCGCTCAGGGGGAATCTTGCAGGTAACGAAATTCAGAGTCCAATGGCAAAAGTAATACTCGGCGGATTGATTACCTCGACCTTGCTCAACATTTATATTGTGCCAATAGTCTATAGCACGCTCAAAAACCGTGGTATACTTAAAAATGATAATTTATGAAATATATTTTAATACTTCTGATAACTGCCCTTCTTTCAGCTTCTGACCTGTTCGCGCAGAATATCGACAGGATCATAGCTGAAGTGGAAAAGAACAATACAACATTGATTGCTCTTAGAAAAGATGCCGACGCAGAACTTATTGGCAATAAGACAGGATTATACCTGAAGAATCCGGAATTTGCTTTTAATTACCTGTGGGGTAGTCCGGCAAACATAGGAAAACGGAAAGATATAAGTATTCTTCAGTCATTTGATTTTCCAACTGCTTACGGTTACCGGAATCATATCTCGGAATACCGGAATATTCAGGTGGAACTTGAATATGAGAAACAGCAAAGATCAATAATCAGCCAGACCCGTTTGGTTTGCAACGGATTGATCTATCTTAACGCAATGAGGGCTGAGCTTGCTAAAAGAACAGAAAATGCCCGGAAGCTTGCTGATTCGTATAAAACAAGGTATAATATTGGTGAGGCTGGTTTAATTGATTACAACAAAGCACAGATAAACCTGCTGAAAACTATCAAAGATGAAGAATCAAATGAAATTGAAATAAATGCCTTGCTGGCTGAATTAAAAAACCTTAATGGCGGTATAGCCGTCGAATTTGCTGATAGTGTTTTTCAGTTGCAGAATTTTACAGATGATTTTGAGCAATGGTATGTTCAGTCAGAACAAAATAATCCTGTTTTGCAATGGCTGAAACAGGAAGTTTCAATCAGCAGGAAGAACGAAAAATTAAATACAGCAATGAGTTTTCCGAAGCTGCAGGCAGGTTACATGAGTGAGGAAGTGGTTGGGCAGCAATATCAGGGAATCACGTTCGGACTTTCGATACCTTTGCTTGAAAATAAGAATGCTGTGAAGTATGCCAGGGCAAAAACCGCTGCTATAGAAAGTGTTGAAGCCGATACAAAATTGCAATTCTACAATAACTTAAAAGCACTGCATACAAAGGCAATAAGCCTGCAGAACAGTGTGAATGACTATCAGTTAAACTTACAGAAATACGATAACTCCGGCTTATTACATAAGGCACTGGACAAAGGAGAACTATCGCTTGCCGAATATCTCTTTGAACTCTCTTTGTATTATGAAATTATTGACAGGCTGTTGGTATTAAAGAAGTCTCTTGGTGATACTGTTATTGAATTAAACAGATACCAATGAATTAACCCCGGAGTCAGATGGTATGCCTGATCCGGAGCCAGGTGATTAGAGGCAGTGGCTTCCCCACATTAATCGTCGATCAATTGTCATTCGATGGTCTCCCGTTTGCTATCGGGAAGATAGTCATTCGATAGTCATTCGATGGTCATTCGATGGTTATTCAATGGTCATTCAATTGAATTATTTTGTATTTTGGAGGATTAACCGTGCTAAAAGGATTACATATGAAATTAGAAGAATTTAAGGTTTATCAGTTATCGATGGAAATAGCTGAAAAGATCTGGGCCATCGTTGATGGCTGGAATTATTTTGCTAAGGACACTGTTGGAAAACAGCTGGTAAGGGCTGTTGATTCTGTAGCGGCGAATCTTTCTGAAGGTTATGGGAGATATCATTTCAGGGAAAGCATTAACTTCAGCTGTGATTCCAGGGGATCTTTATTTGAGACAAAAACCTGGTTGACTAAAGCAAGAAACAGGAAACTCCTGAAAACTTCTGACTATCTACTTTTCAGTCAACAAATTTATGATATAGGTGTCAGGCTCAATAATTATATCAAATCTATCGGTAAAATTAATAATCATAAGTATAACGGCGCAGCCAATGACAATTGAATGACGGCGAAGCCCAATGACAGCGACGCCAATGACCGTACCAGATGGTCTGAGGAACCGGCTTTTCAAGGTTGCCACTGCTATCCGGTTTTAATCAATGTTTAATTCCTTTAAACGGAGTTTTGATTCTTTCTTCAATCCATTTTTTGTCAATAACAATATTCCAGTTGTCGTGTTGAACAGGAAATCCCGGGTAGGCAGCCTGAGCTTTCTGATAGAGCTCAACAGCATCTTTTCTCTTGTTCTTAAGATCTTTAATATGACCCATCCAGACCAGAGATGCAAAATATGCTGCGAAAGTACTGTCTGCAGAATTTGAAAATGAGTTATATGCTTCATCATTATATTTATCTGCAAAAAGTTTTATCCCCAATGTAAACCAGGTAGAAGCATCAATTTTTGTACTTTCTGCAGCTTTTTTATAACATGCCAATATTCTTTCCGGATAGCCTCCGCCATAAGGAATGGCAGATATCTCATTAACAAGTTCTTTAGCCTTTGCATACTTTTCAATTATCAAAGAATCGTATTTATGCAAGATGAAATCTGTTGACAGGAATTCACTTTTAAGCCAGGTATCTATTATAGGAAACACATCATGTTTTTTGTATTGATGAACCTCCTTTTCAATAACCCTGAACGTTATTTTGTCCAGGCCTTTCTCTTTAAGGCTTTCATAGGTCTTCTTCGCCAGGGTCATTGGCATGTTGATATCATCCTCACCAATACATATTAACAAGGGGATATTTGAATATAGAAGAACTGGAACAGGATCATATAATGGAGCCTCCCTGTCAATATAAAACGATTCCCACATAGCAAAACCAAATCCAAAGGGTTTTGAATTCTTGTATTCATTTTCAAATTCTTCTTCATCCATGTTTAACAAAGCCTCCCGGATCTGACATAACTGAGCAAATTCAGTCTTGATCTGTTCATCATTCCAGTGTTTTAAACGTCTCAAAACATCTGTCATATAAAAATCCTCAATAGACTGACTGCCACAGTCACAACCAAGGGTGGCTGAGCCTAACAAAATACAGGCACAGGGCTGCTTTTTAAGAATGCCTAATACTTTTGAGGCAACAATGCTTCCTTCGCTGTATCCAACTATAACGAGGTCTTTTTCATCTTTCAATAACCCAGTTTTTTTAAGTTCTTCAATAAAGAATTGTATATCGAGCGCTAAATCATTAAAATTTGGTCGCGGGATCTTAGTTGGATAAACAAAACTCCTTTTTGCCATTGTGGCAATTGAAAAGCCTTTATCTGACATGATATCAAGAAAGCGAACGTAAAATTCCTGTTCTTCAATAATCATTTTCCCCTTGTCGTTCCAGAATGCACCCTGATTGCCTTTTTCGTCATAAGGAGTGCTTCCGCTTATGAACAGGATCATTTTCTTATTATGATTAATTGGGTTTATCACCTGCGCTGGCAGTATCAGGCTGTCAAATGTTTTAACTTTCAAGGTCAGGATATTGTCGGATTTAAATTGGTACTGACCCGAAGCCTTACTGGCAGTCAAAGAGGACAAAAGAATTATTGCAATAATTATTTTAATAGCTCGTAATGTATTCATAGTTAATCCGTAATTACTTGATATGTTACGACGCACTGATCTATTAATAAGTTACAGAAAATACAAAAATACGTGATTGAGACTATGAATGACCAGCCTCCGCCACCTGCTTCGCAAAGCTACGCAGGTAAAAGAATGCTATGACTGGCAAAGCAGCGAAGCTAATGACTACTGAATGACGGCGCGCAGCCCCCAATGACAGCGAAGCGAATGACTATCGAATGACAGCGTAGCAAATGACGTGAAGCCCAATGACAACGTGTCTTTAGCAACAGTTTACTCTTTTCGCCCGACAATAATACTTCTGTTACCCAATGTTCCGATCTCCTCTATACCAACAAATCCAACTGACTCCATTATTTCTCCAAGCTCAGTGATTGAATAGCATTTACCACTTGTTGAAAACATCAGGAGAATTGAATATTCAGCTACCGACAATGGTCCGGATTTATCAGGGTTAATGTGTGCATCGTGAATCATTATGACCCCTCCGGCATTTAATGAGTCGAATGAATTCTTGATCAGTTTTCTGTTTTGCCCGACATTCCAGTCATGCATCACATGGGAGAACAAATGAATATCAAAACCTGGAGGTATAGAGTTAAACATGTCCGACTCGAATATTTTTATACAGTTTTGCTTTCCTTTCTGAGCAACAGAAATCTCTGCAATTTTATGAACCGGCGATTTTTCAAGTACGCCGCCAATCAGATTTGGATAATGCTCGATTATTGATGCTGTATAAATCCCGGAGCTTCCTCCGATATCAAGGATTGATTTATATTTACTGAAATCAAAATTATCAGCTATACCTTTTGCATAATAAGCTCCCCTGCTATCCATACCAGCGGTAAACATAGCTGCGAAATCAGGTTTTTCCATAGCTTTTGCCCAATCCTGTTCCTGCTTCTTCCCTCCCCAGCTTTGAGGCTCTCCTGTCTTTAAGACCTGCAGCATTTTTTCAACAATAGGGCGTTCGCTTTGAGTTGAAAAATATGGAGCCATATTCCATTTTGAGGACTTTAGTAAAAACTCTGCAGCTATTTCTGTAACAAAATATTTATCGTCTCTGCAGCCGATTAATTTTGATGCCCTGAAATATGTTAGCATTACATCAGCACATCTTTTATCAATTTTAAAATGATCACAGATCTCCGGGAAAGTAAGATCCTTATTATAGATTTCGCTGAAGAAATCGAAGTGACTAATCGCAGTTACCAATAAATCAGCAGCATATATTCCATCTCTCAGACGAATCAATTCGGATGGGTCATTTTTCGGTGTGAGTTTTAAGGTCATATTTTTTGTATGTTGTTCTGGTTTTACAGTCAAAAGAAAGGCGGTATAATTTAGTAATTATTATTTATCAATGAATTAAAATCAGCGCCAGATAGTCGATCTGATCTGGAGTCAGGTGGTAAAAGGTAAGGGCGTTAATATCAGTTGTCATTCATTGTCATTCATTGTCATTCATTGTCATTCAATTGTCATTCAATTGTTGGACCATGAATGACGGCCCCGCATGGCGGGATAAACTCCGCCCAATGACGCGAAGCCAATGACTATCGAATGACAGCGAAGTGAATGACGACCGACGCCAGGAGGCTCAATGACCAAGAATGACGGCAAAGCACCAATGACCAGCCTCCGCTGAAGCTACGGTTTCCGAAGAAAGCTACGCAGGTTAAAGAATGCTACGGCTGGCAAAGCAGCGAAGCGAATGACAATGAATGACGGCGCGAGAATTCTGGACCAATGACTGCGAAGCCCAATGACAGCGTAGCGAATGACCTGTACAACTAGCATGAATAAAGCAGATGGAGTATGGCTGTAAGGATGGGTTAAGGGGAGAAGCTTAATCAGGAGCATTTTGCTTGCTAAACAGTATTTCAGGCAACAGAATAACAATCTCTCTATCCTTTTCCGGATTTTGCCAGTAAACCATAAAATTAACTGTTGCATCAAAAGGCTGATATCCTTGTCCTGCAAGCTTTGTAACTCTTTCTGAAAATTTTTGTGAAAACTTTAGAACCATCTCCCCTTTTTCATTTTCGCAGCCTTCTTCTCCTACAAGCAGCTTTTTGCCGGATATTAACCGGGCAATCTGAGACTGCCTGTATTCAAAAAAACCAAGATTAACATCGTGAAATGTTAACTGGAAAGTAAGCTCATCAGGAGGCGAATAAACTTCTTTGTCAACAAGGGAGATCATATCCTTAACACCAAGCGACGACAGGAATTTGCTGTTATGGTGAATACACAAATTTTCTTTCGCCCTTGTTATTGCTACATATAATTCTCTTTTGTTATCGTCATCCGAAAGGTCAAAGTCTTCAAGCATCACGAATACGTTGTCAAATTCCTTCCCTTTTGCCTTGTGTATTGTTGATACAAAAACAGTTTCTCCTTCTTTTTTTATAAAGTCCTCAAGTTTTGATTCCCGTATGAACATTTCCAGGTCTGATAAATATCTTGCTTTAGTGTTGGTATTTTCAAAATCCCTGATAAGGTTCAAACATGTTTCCAGATTTTTGCTTCCTGGGAATTTCCCGTATAACGCTTTTTTACTCCTAATCCATTCTTCCGAACCAATTAATGGAGAATCACAAATCTCTTTAAGGGTGTCAAGGAAAAACCGAATCTCTGACAGGTTGCATAAATTGAATTCATCATTTGTCTGAATTAATTTTGCCGGGAGTCCATTCCTGACTAACAAGCCGGTTATGTTTAAAGCTTCCTTGTTTCTGTGTGTTAGTACGCATGTCGTGCCTGACAGATAAGAATTAATCACTTCGTTTGTTAAGGGAATCTCCAGGTTTTTGCTGTGATGCCTTACAATCTTAAGAATTCCCGGATTTGCATTGTTTGAAACGACAGGCATAGACTTGAGCCTGTGAGTCAGTGTCTCGGCAAGTTTGTTTGAGAAGGCTACGAGATTTGGTCTGCTCCGATAGTTATGGCTAAGCTCGTATTTTTTTGCACTCAGATCAGAACAAAACATCTCCATATATACAGAATCAGCGCCACGGAAGGTGTAAATATTCTGGTCGTCATCTCCGACAAGCACAACTCTCATGTCTTCATTCTCATCGATCAGTGTTTTTATCAGATTAAACTCAACTTGCGAAATATCCTGAGCTTCATCAACTACGAGAACCATTTTAGATATTCTCGATGCTTCCACCTCTCTGGCTCTTATCTTTTCAATTGCCCTGGAAATAATTATATCTGATTTTTCAAGTGAACCGATCTTTCCCAGCAGATCGAAGCAAAATGAGTGGAATGTTTTTATTTCAACATAATTTGCTGCATTCCCATATAAAGAAAGAAGCCTTCTTTTAAATTCGGACGCTGCTGCTCGTGAGAAAGTGAGCATAAGCAGCTGCTCATGCTTTATATCTTCCAACAATAAAAGCGAAGCAAGTTTATGCACCAGTACTTTTGTTTTTCCGCTTCCAGGTCCGGCAGCAACTAATATATATTTGGAGTCCTTATCGTTTATAATTCTTAGCTGACTGGCTGAGAGGGAGCCGAACAGCTGGTTGAATTTCGCAGGGGTTAGGTTCCTGGATAAATCTCTAATGCGCTCTCCCTTAAAATATTTCCTCAGGAATGAAATATTGTTCAGGCTGAAATAATCCTCGGTAAACTGGAGTGCACTTTTATAATCCTCAATTAATTTTCTGGCATATTCTCCTACAATATGGATTTGCTGCACTTTATTTTCATAGAACTGCTCTAGTTTCTTATAATCCTCCTTCTTATATTGAGATTTGGCATTAAAATCAAGCTTTTCGATCGACAGCTTATTATAAATGACCAGAAACCCTCCTTCAATCTTAATTGCCTCTATTCTTGAAAGAAAAAACAGCGCGTCTTCAACATCATCAATGCTTATCTCATGCCTGAACAGCTCAGGTCCGGTTTCATATGCTTCTTTCAACTCCAGGACAGAGAATTCAACAAGTATCTCTTCTGCGACATCCTTGATTTCCTCACACTTCTTAAACAGATAATCAATAATAAACCGGGTTAGTGCGTGCCTCTTTTTAAGTTTATCTGCAAGGGCTGATCCGGAATGAGCACAAAGTATATCAATATGGTGCTTTGAGTAAACCCGGTTCTTGCATTTGATCCAGTTTTTAATAGCCCAGAAATTTAACACAGTTCTTATCTTCTGCGGAGTAGCCTCCGGGCAGCCTTCTTCTATCGCGCGTTCATTGAGTTCCTTGATATGATAGGTTCCATATCCTTCTTCAAGCTGTTTCAAAAAAGATTCTTCAATCTTGTGAAAAGATTCAGCAATTTGCCTGGATCTGTTAAGGGTAAGGGTCCTTCTTATAAAGGCCTGAAGGTCCTTAGCGTCATCCAGTATTTTCTCCTGTCTTAATAGTGTGATTACAGCAATAACCTCTTCGCGTAAAATGCCAAGCTGGTCGGATATATAATCTATTCTTGTTTCCGGGATTTCCTCGTTTGCCTGTTTTCTGCTCCTTCCCGATATGAGTTTCTTGATTATCCGGATTGAAAGAACTTTCTGCCTTTCATTGAACCTTTCAGACTGGTTTATTTTATCAATAGCTTCCTGGGCGTTTTTTGCTCGTATGCTGGTGGCAAAAATACGTGGCATATTCTGACCTCGTTTCAGATATCCTGCCTCCTCAAGGGCTGATATGGCAGTAGTGACACGCATTTCGATCTCTGCTATACTGTCATCCCATCCGGCTTTTCTGGCAATTTCAAGGGCTGAATCAGAAAGATTTGCGCGAAATCTTGTCAGTTCCTTTATCGCTCTCCATACCTGCTTGATCTCCTTGAATGTAAGCTTGGTCTGATTAAGCAGGATAAAATGTTTATTCAGGTCCTCGTCATTATAGAGTACATAACATTCCGCCGTTATATTTTCATCCCTCCCTGCTCTTCCTGCCTCCTGAACATAATTTTCCAGCGAATCGGATATTTCATAATGGATTATCATTCCGATATCCTTCTTATCAACTCCCATCCCGAATGCAGAAGTAGCAACAATCACCTTCACTTCTTCATTCATAAATGCATTCTGGTTCTGTAGCTTCTCCCTTACATCCATTTTGCCATGGTATGGTTTTGCATTAAAACCATCCTTTGTTAATCTTGCAGAGAGATCAAAAGCGGTTCTTGTTCTGGAAACATAAATTATTGTCGGACAGTTTTTTCTTTCAAGCAGATCCCTCAGCCTGTCATACCTTTCCTCTTTGTCAGTAACTTCAAAAACCCTGTATTGAAGGTTGGTCCTTGTTTCTTCAGTTCTGATGACTTCAAGTGAAAGGGAAAGCTTTTGATAGAAATAATCACAGATATCTTCAATTACTTTCCGCTTAGCTGTAGCAGTAAAGCATGAAACAGGAATTGCATATTGCAGGTTTTTCTTCTCCTGTAATGATTTAATAAATTCTCCTATGTAAAGATAATCCACACGAAAATCATGGCCCCATGACGAAAAACAGTGGGCTTCATCAATAACAAACCTTGCAATATGCCTGCCCAGAAGCAGTTTCTCAATAGTTCTTGATCTGAGGGATTCCGGCGCAATGTAGAGAATAGAGGCAGACCCTTCCTCTACCCTTTCTATTGCCTTGCTGCGTTCAATAGGATCGAGCAGTCCGTTTATTGTTACTGCATCAGTTATCCCTTTTTTCTCAAGATTATCAACCTGATCTTTCATAAGAGACTGCAGTGGAGAGATGACAACTGTTAGTCCTTTTGTGTTTTCTCCGCTCATCAATGCAGGCAACTGGAAAGCAAGGGATTTCCCTCCGCCGGTGGGGAACACAACAAGTATCGATTTATCGTACAATGCTGCTTTAACAGCTTTTTCCTGAAGAGGTTCAGAGCCAAATTTCCGGAAAGACTTAAATCTGAAGAAGCGATCAAGCCCGGCATAAGGATCCATTGACCTGGCACAATAATCGCATCCCTCATGACAAGGTTTGTTTCTCAGTTTAAGCATTATCCCCTCGACAAGAGGATAATTCATCAGAACCCAGGGCGGAGTAATAGAGTATCTGTCGTTGCTGCTGATCAGAGCCAGGCAATAAGCCAGTTCAATTGGGGAATTAGTGATAAAGTCTCCTGTTTGGGCGTTGGAACATATTTTGCCTGAGAAGGTTCTTCTTATCAATCGTTCAATGCTATCCGGGCTATGAGGTTTATAGCCTAAAAAATCAAAGAAAGCCTTAAACTCGCTTGTTTCTTTAAGAAGGCAATAAAAGATATCCTGCATATCCTTTTCGAGCCTTCTAAAGGCATTTACCTCATCAAAGAACAGGTCTCTTGCCTTAACAGAATCATTCAATGGATTATTCAGCTCCTCCGTCTGGAGTTTATCATCTTTTACAAGATGATGGTATGGCTTTGCAGGGAAAAGAAGGGGTGAAAGAAAGAGAGTGTCAATAACCTTTACCACATCGAATTTAATATCCTGATTCTCTTCCTGCAGGTGTTTTATGTCATGCCTCAGGATATTATGACCGCAAATATATTTTTCACCGTCAATAAAGAGAAGGAAGTCTTTGATTGAATTTGAGTGGAAGGTGTCGCCATTATTCCTGATAGCGCCAATATCCTGAATTTTGTTTCTGTTTAGACTTACCTCAGTGTCGATAAAAACGATAGAATCCACATGAAAAGCTCTTAATTGGTTATTTCCGGGAATTGCCGTACTCCGCTAATTCCTGATTAATTTTTAGCTTAATTTCCCCGGGGGCACAATTATTAATGTCTAAAATACACTTTATTTCTTCTTTTGCCATCAGGGTATGGCGAAAATTTATAACGAGTTATTCAATTGTCATACAATTATATGACAATGAATGACGGCGAAGCCTAATGACGATTGAATGACGCCAAAAGCGCAAATGACAATGAATAACGGCCGAAGGCCGAATGACCCTCTAAATTCAACCCTCAGAGTATCTCTTCATTGGGACCTGAGATTAATATTATCCAGCCTTCAAAAATTCCGAAAATCTCATTTCGAGTCTGGCCTTATCTGGCCATTCTTTTCTATCGGAAGGTAAAATAAGGCTCCGGTTGTTGAGATATTGAATTCCATATTGAAGCATAGGTCCATCAGTTTCCGATAATAACTCTGGTTGAACCTTAATGATATAATCAGGATTGATTCCGATGAAATTATTGTCAAAAGCAGAATGGTGTATCTTGCAGAGGGATAAACCATTTTCAATTACAGGCTCTCCGTTATCTTCCTTATCGCCGATAATATGTGCAGCATCAAGCAATTTCGCGTGCCTTAGCCTGCAAAGCGTACATTGATTTCTGTAAGCCTTTAATACTTTTTCTCTGAATTTTTTTTGATGAACTCTTTGCAGAGTAGTTATAGTAATATATTCTCTTCTGGCATAATCAGCTTCGGGCTCAGCCGCATTGTTTTGAGAAGCAAGCTTCCTGAAATATGATATATCATCAAAAACAACTGAGAATGAATATGATAAAGAATTTTCCCTTATAACAAAGGCCGGCCATAAAGGAACATATTTATTCTCAGCGATTCTAAGAAAGCAGATAAGTGGGATTTTTCTGTCCATCAATTCTCTCAGGCCTGCGTTGTCTGGATGAGAAGGATCTGTCCCCCGGTATTTATATTGAAAGATCTCGTATTTCTCATCTATTGAATCTATATACCTTCCACCTAATAATGAAGTAATTGACAGAGGAAGAATCATCGACTTAGGTTTCCAGATGCCTTGCGGCCCGACAAGTGAATATTTTAAGCCACTTAAGCTGAATCCATCGGTTAGTAATTTACGTGGAAGAACATCCCCATGGATCTCCGTCTGTTGTTTAAGCCAGTCGAAAGCATAAAGGCGTATCTGTAGATCAGTCATTTCTCAGTATTGAACTTGTAAAATTATTAACTAAATCCACAAGGATTTGCCTCCTTTTGTCTAAGAATAGCCTGTAATTTTCAATCTCAAGTAATTCCGGATCAACAGGAACGCATTGATCAAGTAATGGCGCCGTTCCTTTCTCAGCAATTATTTCAGAAATATATTCTTTTGGAGGTTTATTGCTTATTGATTTATTCGTTCTGGAAGCAATGAAAGCCATATTCGAGAATTCATTGATCTCACTTTTTTCATATTTGTTCTTAAGGAGTGATTTTGGGAAGATATGATGATATTGCAGTGTGTGGTTCTTCCCAATTGGATTTAGAGCAATTGAAAGATTTGAAAACCAGTCTTTAGCATCCTTGTATTTTAGTGCAATAAAAACCAATGAGAAAAGAGGACTGTTTACTCCCTTGCCAATAAAATCGTTCAAATTAAAACTGAGACGACCAAATTGCTGCTCAAGGGTCTTTATCAGATCAGAGGGGCCTCCCCCGGTTTTTATTGTTTTCAGATCCGCATCCAGAAGAGTCTCACTGGATCCTCTTGAATACCGACCCTTTGCACTGGCTACATAAACCCAATATTTAAGCTGTTTTTCCTCCTCAGGAGTGAGGTTGTAATTTTTATAAGCTCCATAATAAGCAATAATTACAAAAAACAGGGGTGATGAAAGAAGCGATTCATCCTCTATACCTGAATTTTGTCTCAGGAAATTTATTGCAAAATCCAATCCGGTTTTGGCTTTTCCCCAGGCTTGCTGCAGTGTTGGAACCGGAATCGAATTAACGTTATTAAACTTCGACTGGTCTGTCGCAAAAACTATTAATGACCTTACAAGTAATCCGAGATCAAGTGTCATCCAGTATCTTTCACAATCTTCCTGGAAATCCTGTAGCAGATTTAAGGAATTCTGCCATCGTGCTGTAATTTGAGCAAGAGCTAAATCAGATCCGCGTAATTTTACTCCCAGCGAGTTCACTCTTACAAAGATCTCTGCTACTTCTTTATAATCAAGGATTTTAGGAAGGATATCAACCCGGTAGTTGTAATTCAGAATATTTCTTAATTGTGTAATTCTCCTGCGGTATTTTTCATACCGGGGATCATCAAACGATGTTACACCGGCAGATTGCAGAATTTCCGAATCACTTTCTGATTTGAAAATTTTCGATACAGGTATCCAATGCTTCTGTTGTGCAAGTACCTTACTATAAACGACAAATGTCATCTGCCTCATTCGTTCCATCAGATTGCTTTCTGCTTTACCCGAGAGCTTTAAGTGCATCTGCTATCTCATTCCCTTTAGCTTTTATCAGTTCTATCAGCTCTTCAGGTGTACGGGTATCAACCACCTGTATTTTGTGTGGATTAACGGCCTTAAGATCATAAACGGCATCCTCTATCTCTTTTACTTTGGATTCAAGTTCCCGTACTTCACGATTCAGGTCTTTTACTTTCTCCTCTGCCTCCGATACAGCTTTTTCATTCCGCGGTTTTACTTTTTTTAATTCCTGCAATTTTTCGCTCCATTGTGCTACAGTCCTTTTTTTCGCAGCAGACTCTTCTTTGTGAGGTTGTGCTTCCTCAGCAGCCTGCGATTTCTTTTCGTCCATATCGACAGTCCATGAGTTGTCACTGTCGGCCCGTGAAGGCAGAAGCCTGAAGAAATCTTCAAATTGCTTCAGCGTAAGAGGAGATTTCTTCCGCACCTTGATCTCGGACATGTCGTAATACCATATCTTCTTTGTCGGATTACCCTTTGTAAAGAAAATAAGATTGGTCTTAACACCGGCCCCTGCGGCAGTAAATACCCCTGCGGGCAGGCTGACGATGCACCACACTTCACATTCATCGAGCAGCTTGCGTTTTGTCTTTACAAAAGCATCTTCGTTGGTTCGAAAGAGAAGTCCTTCATCGAGCACGATTCCGCAACGGCCGTTCTGCCCCAGGCTTCGGATCACATGCTGCAGGAAGAGCACCTGTGTGGCTCCTGTTTTATAGTCGAAAGCTGTTTGTGCTTCCTTGCCTTCCTTGCCGCCAAAGGGCGGGTTTGTAAGTATCACGTCAAAAAACTGAGGCGCTCCCTCAAACAGACCGCCGTACAATTCCATACCGGTAAGGGTATTGCCGTGCCATAGGTTAGGCTTGTCGATGCCATGAAGTACCAGGTTGGCAAGTGCAATGGGATATATCAGATTTTCTTTTTCCCTGCCCCAGAAAGTCTGAGTTTTCATGGTCTCAAGCTGTTCGGCTGAGGTTGTCTGACCGAGCCCTGAGCGGATATGTTCGTAACTTTGAGCGAGGAATCCTCCTGTTCCGCAACTGGGATCATAGACTGTCTCTCCCGGTTTCGGATCGACAACCTGAACAATTGCCTTTATTACCTGCCTCGGCGTAAAGAACTGTCCGCCATCATTGCCTTTCTCACCCATTTTCAGCAGCAGGCCTTCATAGACCTGCGACAGGGTAAAAACGTGAGTCGGGTCCACCGCTTCGACGGAAAGCTGATGAACCTTATCGAGCACATCCAGAAAATTACGTTCTGTATCGATACGCACTTTCTCAACACCCGTTATAATTTCGCTTATCACTTTCTGACGCGAGGTTGCATCTGGCTGGTTCTTAAGTTCTTTCAGATAGGGCAGCAGCTGTCCGTTGACGAATGCAAAGAGGCTTCCCTGGGGTGCATCCTGCAGTTCTGCACGTTTGTTCATCTGTCCATCGGGAAGTGTCTCGGGTGGCTGGGCCCAGTCCTGCCAGCGGTAGGGTGATTCCAGCGACGGCCTGAAATTAATTCCGAGGGCTTCTGCTTCCTGTTCCTCGTGCCTTTCTTTTTCGTCGAGGATGCGGAGGAACAGTATCCATGTAAGTTCGGGTACATACTGCATGGCGCCTGCACAGTTACCCCTGCGCATGATGTCGCATATAGTTTTTATCGCCTGGTCTACAGATTGTTGCGTTGCGTGACGTTTGCCGTTTCCGTTATTGTTGCGTTTTGCCATTTTTCTGATTCATATTGTTTTCAAACAGAATAATATTATTCGAAATATAATTCCGTATACGATTTAATTCCAGGTTATTACGTATGATATGTTCATAATAATTTCGTTGCCATATACGCATTCCCGGTGTATTCCTGTATATGTTGATTTGTTTTGTTGAAACCGTTTTAAATGCGCCGATTAAATGTCCAATGGATTTGCGTTTTATCGTTGTTGGGTCGATTCGCGGTAATATTGTAGGGTCGATTCGCGGTAATATTGTAGTGTCGATTCGCGAATCGACCCTACATGAATTATCCGGATAATCCGTAATTATGATAATGCCATGAATGTGATCGGGCATTACAACCATGGCATCCAATTTAACATAATCGTATTGGGTTGACAACCAATCCCATGTTTCTGCGACAATTTTCCCAGATTCATTTAACCGCATTTCACCGTTCACGATTTTCCCGAAAAGGCGGACATGGTCCTGAACACATACGGTTATGAAATACGCCCCCTCACGGGTGTAATCGTATCCTTTCAGGCGGATTGAATGCCGGTGGTGGATTTGTGGATTATATGCCATCACAGCTCTCCGTTAAATGCCTTACGCAGTATTGCGGCTGGCAGTGCGTTAATGGTTTTTAGTTCCTCTTCGGCCGCCTTAAGGGCTTTGACCACGGATACCATTTGCTCACTCAGTATTGTGGCAATACGCTTTTGCTCTGAAAGTATTGGTATGGGTATATCAAATCTTTCACATTGTGATTTAGATATTTCATCAAATGTAGGCCCTCTACCAATCTCCTTTAATTTAGGTACAGATTTTTTCAAAGAATAGTAGAGAAAATAAGTATCGATTTGATAACCAGGGACAAATGACTTACAACCCTGGTTAGTGCAAAGTTCTAGAGTTGCAATACCGAGATGACCTATTGGAGCACGCGAGGATAAAACTACAGTTCCTGGTGGGACTAAGGTCAAATTGCTGGTATTAAAACCTGCAGTGGATATTCTTCTTTCGGAATTTGTAATCTCTGGACGGTCAAGTTTCCCCAAATCTGTAGGAGTGATCCAAACAATGTCCCCATTCCAATAGAGTTTATTTTCAGAAGCAGGCGTTGTCCCATTAACAACCTTTGTTACTTCTCCAAGTTTTACCCATCTCCATCCCTCAGGCAGGGGTTGTCCGGGTCGCGGGAAAACCTTGCGCAGGAAAGCTGCGGGCAGGGCTTTTACAGCCTCGAGCCTCTCCCCGGCTGCTTTGCGGGCCTTGTCGACAGCGGCCAGCTGCTCTTTCAGGATGGCTGCGATGCGTTTTTGCTCGGGGAGAGGGGGGAGGGGGATTTTAAATTGTCTAATTTGCTGTAAGTTCAGATTTTGTAGAGCTCCTCCCATCTTCAGTTCTAATAATTTGCCTATTACTAGCTCGACCCTACAGATTAGACATAAGAATTGTACATCAACTTTTAATTTATCAATTCTTGCAAATGCAACCGCTTGATTACAGTTAATGTAACTTGCATTATGGGGTATATATCCAACTCTTCCAAGTGTTCCCGCAATTGTAATTACAAAATCTCCAGGATGAAGCTGTGAGCGAGACAGAATTTCATCAGTCTCTTGAGAAATATGAAGAGGAATTTTATCTACCTCAATTTCCCACCCATTAACATCTTCTGCTCTCAGGAATGGGATGCCATCATCGGAGTATTTCTGACCAAGACTTGTAGGAGTTGTTCCTTTGCTAATTAATAAGGAAAGNNGCCGGGGGGGAGGGGTTTGGTGGTATTTTTATGGGACGGGGGGGACGCCGGTGACAATGAGGACATGGGTGGAGTTATTTTTCGTTGTTGGTGTTTGGTTTTCTGTTTCTGATATCGATGCGGGCTTTGGTCATACGTTCGCGGAGGCCGCCATGTTCTAAGAAGTCTTTTTCGAGGGCCAGTAATTGCCTGTTAAGAAGGTAATTGGCCTGGTGGATAAGGCAGATTATAACATTTGCTGCAATTTCGGCCGGCCCGGCCTCTATATAATTTCTAAAACTATCATAAGAGGCATCTTTGCTTTTTCCCAGGTTTCTTATTTCAAGTGATTCTTTGTTGTCTTTATCCCACAAGTGCATATTTCTTGTACGCAACAAATCGCGGTAATCTGTCAGAAGTTCCTCCAGGCTTGCACGGGCCACGCCGGTAAGCTTTAACTCCCCTTCCTTTGATGTTCCCGAAACCACCGAACCTTCAACGATGTTCTGTTTTCCGCTGCGCGCCGCCTGCACCATCTGATCTACAGTGCGATCGTACTTATTCAGGAACCGTTCACAGAACTTTACGGTCGCATCATAAATTATTTCAGCTTTCCGGTAAGTCAGCAGGTTCGCATAACCCCCATGAGGTGGTATAATATGGTCACTCATGTCTCGTTTTAATAGTATGTCCCGTTAGTCCCCAACGTCCCATTTTTTATGCAGCAAACATTCGTTGTTTTGTTTCAGATAATAATTCCCTCGGATTTCCTGCAAGCTTTAAAGCTTTAAGTCCTCCGGCAGTTCTTACCTCCGGCGTATTGAATATCTGAGGATTTTCGAGCCCATCGGTGCCCCCGCGTTCAAACTGGTTTGCAACAGCACTTATCACCCTGCCGGTTTCTGGCGGCAGGCTGAGAAGCCATTCTTCATGCTTATATGTAAAAGCAAGCACTCTCTCGTGCCGGGTGCGTGCGTTTATACCCCATCCAAGTTCAGCCAGCACATCATACAGGTCATAATCCTCCTTTTCATCAACAAGCCTAACCACACCGGGTGAATAGCCTGAGGTTACCAGCATATTGATAAGCTCCAGACGTGACGGAGGGTCGATCCACCGCGCCCTGAAATCATCGAGAGTGTGTACCTCGCCGACGAGCCTTTCAGCGAGCCTTGCCTTGTATTCCTCAACCGGTACCGGCATTGCCTGGCCGTCGACATCAGCAACAATATAACGTCCCGCATCGGTAATGTGTACATCAAAACCTTCTACCTGAATGGTTGGTCCGGGTGGCAGCAGATCGACCGGTTGTTCGTGTCCGTCGCCGGGAACCTTCTGCCGTGGTGGCGGAGTTATAAATTCTTCCCCGAAAAGACGTGTGGCGTCGGTGTAATCATATACACGGAACATCAGCTTACCGGTAGGAGCATCTATACGGGTACCTCGTCCGACCATCTGGTAGAAGCTTATAGGGCTTTTCAGGTATTTGAAGAAAACAATATTCCTGACACAGGGGACATCTACACCTGTTGTCAGCAGGTCTACGGTTGTTGCAATAAAATGGCTTCGTGATGAAGCCCTGAAGTCTGGCAGCTGGTCGTTGCCGCTCGATGCTGCTGTGCATTTAAATGCATAGTAATCAGCTCTTTTCTTATTGTTGTTTTTGCACCAGTCAGCATAAAGATTACCCATTTCATAAGCCACACGATCGGCGTGGCTGTCGCGGGCGCAAAAAATTATTGACTTCTGTTCAGGACCTCCAGTCTCAAGAAGATAGTTAAAAAGATCTCTGCACATTGATATTACACGATCGGGCAGAAAAATACGGTCCTCATATTCGGTTTTCTGATAGTATTCTTCAACCTGTTCTCTTGCCACCGGTAAGCCGGTGATTGCATCCACGGGATCGCGGGCCATTATTTCGTCTATCGTAATTCCGGTGTCATCAATGTTAACACGGCCTTTTTGAATTTCGCAGGCAGCAAGATAACCGTCCTCTATTGCCTGGGAGATTGTGTATTCATAAACCGGTTCCCCGAAATATGCGATGTTGTTGGCGGTTATTTCGGCATCTTCTTTTGCTTCGTTTGTCAGAACGACAATTTTAAGTAATCGTGGTGTTGCAGTCAGACCAACCTGAACAGCATTTTTGTTTCGTGTAAGAACCTGTGACCATTTACCCCATGCCGAACGATGGCACTCATCAATTACAATGTGGCTGAAGTAATTCTCCGGGTAATAAGTAGTCAGAAAGCTTTCTTTAGCAAATTCACTTTCGATTCCGAGAGTCTGATATGTTGCTATATGGATCCGTGCGTTCTTTGCGTTATTTATTCCGTCAGATTTACGAAATACGGCTGCGGCATCAGCACCGAAGACATTCTGGAAAGCTTTAAGTGCCTGTGTACGGAGCTCATCACGGTCGCAGACGAAGAGTGCGCGTGTCAGCAATCCGGCATCGGAGATACGTTTCAGAAGGTTAACTGCAATAAATGTTTTACCGCAGCCTGTAGCCATCGAAAGCAAAGCACGTTTTGGCTGTTCTTTAATTTCACACCGGGCAAACTTTTCCATTACGGCCCTGATAGCTGCATCCTGGTAGTAGCGTCTTGTGCCTTCCCCACCGTGATATGGTTGTATCAAAGGCCTGGCATAAGTGGAGTCGAGCTTAAAACCTATACCCTTTTCATAGCGATCACGAAGTGCATCAGGGTCAGGAAATTCAGTCATCGGTTTTGGAGGCGAAGTAAGGCCGGTGAAGCAGTCGAATTCAACAAACTGATGACCGTTCGAGGAGAAAATGAATTTTATATTGAGGCGGCGGCATTCGGCGTAACCTTTAGCCCTGGTCGAGGCCATGGCCGGGAAGCAGGCTCTCTTTTTTCGCTTCAATCAATGCCACGGCAGCAGGCTGAGACTCTTTATTTACTCTTACACGGAGTACATAGTCAATCTTGCCTCGGGAACGGCGTCGGGCTTTACCTCCAATTATTTCAACGGCTCCTGCAGTTTCTTCACGACGAATAAGATCTTCAGTCCAACCGCGCCGGTGAATAGCAGGATCAATAAGTTTTGCTCTTGTATCGGCTTCGTTAAATGACATCAGGCACCTAAATTAAGTCTTTTATCTAATTTTCGTTCGTATTTCTGGCTTAATTCTGAATACTTCTGATATGGTTTTGAACATTAAAAGTAGCTAAATACTGACAAAAATTTACAACATTGGTTAAAGTTATCTATATCGTTGCTAAAAAGCAATTAAGATCAGTGCTAACAAATTACTTACTCTTTCAATATCAGACAAATGAGTGTCTTCAATATTAAATCCACTTCTTTCAGGGCCATAAATGCAGACTCTATCTGCTATCTTTCTCTGTAAAGTAACTAAGCTTTGTCGGTCTTAATGAACGATACTATTATCTTTTACTCCGAAACATTTTGCTTGTTGATTATCTTGGCAGCAGAGAGATAGCAGAGTTCTCCGTTAACCCTAACAATCTATCGATGAAAAACACATTCATTCATCTTGAGGTTATTATACAACCACGAAGCTTTTGCTCTTTTCCCGTTGGCAGGTCTCTCAACCCTGAAGTTGTCACGTATGCGAATATGATATTCAATTTGTATCTTGTTAAAATACTCCAGCCATTTGTCCCCAACAAATTCCCTGTCGGCCAGCAGGCATTCTATACTGCCCCTTCCGAACAGTCTAACAAAGCGGGTCATTAAGTCTATTCGGTCCTGCATACTTGAGTTTCCGAACTTAGGCATTATATGGAACAGTATCGGGAATGCTACTCCATTATATACGATGCTAAGAGAAAGGATTTTGATATTTTTCGTACCGAACTTCCAGTCAGTCCTATCCAAAACATGTCTGTATGGTGTTTCGCATGGCAGAAGAGCAAATAAAAATCTAGTAACCAGGTCATTGTCAAGCGAGTACTCTCACTCTCCTTCCCGCTCCCGCTCTACTCTCAGTTTCCCATTCTGAAATCACTAACACTGCTCTGCGTCAGGGAACACTCTTCGAAAGTAACGCTTGTACCGTTACCAATAGGCGACTGGCTGCTTAAGCCTACCCATATCTCATCGGGATAGTCATTCCGGAACAGCCTCACAAGCTGCCAGTTTTCTTTATCAGGAGAATAATAAAAAGCAATTGTTTTCACATCAGAAGAGATCTTCATATAGACGCTTGCACTGTCAATAACATCGTGATTATTGTCATCCGAGGTCTCTATTGTCCTTACAGTCACAATGCGGGTCCGCTGACGCTCATCCCTCTCGAAGGCATATTTAAACCATAGCTTCGGATTTAAATATACATACAAGGCCCCTGCATCATATGTGTCTTTAAATGTGGGAGTAACCTTTGCCGAAAATGTGAAGGGCGCAGTATTATCCACCCGCGCAAGAAGAACCGGGGCTGTGCTGTTTGATAGCTTCCCGTCAGGATCGTTGAAATTATCACGTTTTGCATTGCTGACAAGAATCAGCCTGTCATTCTCAACAACGGCAGTGGCTTTCGCATCATTAAGTGATTTGGTGAATTCAACACCTGTGACTACTATTGAACATCCTTCTCCCTTTGTAACAGGAATATTATTACAGCTCAGCATAATAAATGATATAATAAGAAGGCTAAATAATGTTTTTTTCATATTCCGGATTTTTTTGCTCTCAAATCTACTAAGTATATGACAAAAATTTACATCATTGGTTAAAGTTATCTATATCGCCGCTAAAAAGCAAGCCGGCAATATAAGTAAGGCCATATTTAAATAAACTCTTAGCTCTCCTTCCATGTTTTTTGGTCTTGCTGGGATTGAGTGTGTCAAAATGTATTCCTACTCTATACGCCAATGCAAAAGCAACTCTGCAACTCCGGAGCATTTTGATTGTTGATTCTCCTGGAAGCAGAGAGATAGCAGAGTTCTCAGTTAACCCTGACAATCTTGCGATGAAAGGCACATTCATTGATCTTGAGGTTATTAATCAACCACGAAGCTTTTACCCTTTCCCGTTGGCAGGTTCCTCAACTCAGAAGTTGTCACGTATGTGTAGCTCGTAATGCATCCTTTCTGCATTTGAAAAATAATTTCAATCATTTTTTATTCACATTTCAGGGATCGTATTCCCCAATTTTGATTACATGTGGGGATTATAATCCCCGCAATTATGATTAAGAGAGATCTGGAGGATAAGATAGTTTCGAAGCTGAATACCAAAAAGGCAATTATTTTGCTGGGGCCCCGGCAGACTGGTAAAACAACCCTGNNCCTTGAGAAAATTGCAGATATGACAGGCGATTGTCTTTTAATCGATTGCGATGATCCTGTAACGAGATCGGGACTTGAAAGTGCCAATACTGAAGAGCTAAAGCGAATGATCGGGAATCACAAAACAGTTTTTATTGATGAAGCTCAAAGGGTCAAGAATATAGGGCTTGCTGTCAAGATAATTGTCGACAGGATTAAAAATGTTCAGCTCCTTGTAAGCGGTTCCTCTTCTCTTGATCTTATGAGTGAGATAAATGAACCTCTTACCGGAAGAAAGTGGGAGTACATGCTTTATCCGATCAGCGGGTCGGAACATTACAGGCACTTTGGACATATCAGGAGCCGGCAGCTGCTCGAGACAAGACTGATCTACGGCATGTATCCTGACGTCATAAACAATCCCGGGGAGGAAAGGGAAATACTCAGGCAGCTTACCGGAAGCTATCTTTACAAGGACATATTATCTTACCAGGGTGTTAGAAAACCTGAACTGCCGGAAAAACTGCTCAGGGCTCTCTCACTCCAGGTGGGTAATGAGGTTTCGTATAATGAGCTGGCGTCGCTCCTTCAGGTTGACAAAAAAACAATAAACTCTTACCTTGACCTCCTCGAAAAATCGTTCGTCATTTTCCGCCTGAAGTCCTTCAGCGGTAATTTAAGGAATGAGATAACTGCAAACAGGAAGATCTATTTCTATGACACCGGTCTGAGAAACGCTCTTACAGCAAATTTCAATCCATTGGACATGAGGCAGGATACCGGTGCATTATGGGAGAATTTTCTTATTGCTGAAAGAATGAAATTCCTTCATTACAACGGGATCTGGGCTAACAGCTTTTTCTGGCGAACAACAACAAGGCAGGAGATAGATTATATCGAGGAACGTGAAGGGAAGCTCTTTGCCTATGAGTTCAAATGGAAGTCGGAAAAAGGCAAAAGGTTCCCTGCATCATTCCTCCAGGCTTACCCGGAAAGTAAAACTGCCCTTATATCAAACAGTAATTTTCAGGAATTCATTCTTTAATTCCAGGAATTGTGATGTACTTTAATGAGACCAACAAAATACAGAAAACAATACCGACCAACCATAATGCACTTATCCGTTGCAAGGCAATGAGGGGCTCGGAGATGGGTAGGAGGAGCCTGCCGTAGGTTCTGAACATCGAGATTTGAATTCTTGCGAGAGTGATCTCGCTCATTCTTTGTCAGTTTCCCATTCTGAAATCAGTAGCACTGCTTTGAACAATTTGAATCTTCTTCAGTTAACTTTGTATGTAAATATGATTTTGATAAATGAGCAAACCGGTCCTTATTCTGAAAAATGAGCCCAGGGAAAATCCCGGACTCATTGAATTTCTGCTGAAAAACCATTCTCTTGAATATCAAATTGTGTATCTTGAAAATAATACAATTATTGAATCAATTGAAGACTTCAACGCTTTAATCGTCCTTGGTGGACCGGAAAGCGCAAATGACACCACCCCAAAAATGATAAATGAGCTCTCACTTATCAGGAAAGCCGTTCAGTCACATATCCCCTTCCTTGGTGTCTGCCTGGGGCTTCAGGCTTTGGTAAAGGCGATGGGAGGCAGTGTTGTAAAGTGTCCTTTGCAGGAAACCGGTTTCAGGGATCCTGATAACAATTTTTATAAAGTAAGATTGACTGAAAATGGAAGAAAAGACAGACTCTTTGATCAGTTACCGGATGATCTGACAGTTTTTCAGCTTCATGGAGAGACAGTACAGCTCACCCCGCAGATGAGCCTTCTGGCTACCGGCGACTTCTGTAAAAACCAAATTGTTAAGATCGGGGATAATGCATACGGCATCCAATCTCATTTTGAATTAACAGATGAGCTTCTTGAATCGTGGATGACAGAAGACGCTGACCTCAAAAAACTCAGCACTGAACAGCTGCGCTCTGATTTTGATATTGTCAGACAGGATTACCAGAAAACAGGATTACAGTTATTTCATAACTTTCTGACTATAGCGGGATTAATAAACACAAATTCTTAATTTTGAGTATCATAAAACAGAATGAAGCCGAAAAAGAAAGATAAAAACAACAAACACGATGCGGAAATATTGAAGTGGTGGAACTGGAAAAACCGGAAAAATAAAAATGAATAACAGCCCCTCAGATCTTCCTTCCGATATAGAACACATAGCCGTAATAGTCTTTATACTTTGAGTATAGTACCGCTTCATGCAGCAAATTTGCTACAAGCTCTACAGCTGCTTTATTTCCCTTATGCCTGGTGAGAAATGTTTCCTGTGCCCTGTTCTGCGGAACATAGAAATTTTCAGTCCAGCTGTTTTCAGGCAGAATGAAGCTCGCAACGGGAATATACCCGGCTTTCTGCATCTGCGCAACCTTATTCGGAATCGTGTCTATTCCAGGATAAGCATCCCTCCAGAAAGCATCAATTTCATCCGGCCTCTCATCTGTAAACCAGGATGCCTCACTAACTGCTATATATCCTCCGCGCTTTAGAAACCGCCTCCACTCGGTCAGTCCCTTTTCAAAGCCAATATTGTAGATCGCTCCTTCTGACCAGATAAGATCCAGCTCTTCATTATCAAATGTGAGCTTATCCATCGAACCGACAATACCTTTTACCCTGTCCTGCAAATTCATCTTACGGGCATTGGCATTAAAAAGATCTATGAAAATTGGAAACAGGTCTATACCTGTTATCTTCCCCGGTGCGTTCTGCGCCAGAACCATTGTCTGCCCGCCCGTTCCGCAACCGATGTCGGCAATATGAGATCCGTCGCTAATATTATCAATAAAGCTCAGGGCTTTGATTGTTACTTCAGGGCTGCCGGGCCCCTGCCGTTCCATTGCAGAAAAATATTCGCATATAAGATTGAAGTCGAATTCGTGGATTGATTTATTTTCGTTACTCATGATTTTAAAATTATGTTTTGAAATAAAGCTGAAGAATAAACCTTATTCTTTGCTTACTTAAATATTAATGAAAAACTAATGAAAATAACTGCGGCAAGTATTTGCCTGAGCCCGAAATAGTGATAACTGCCGGCAGAATGCCAGAGGTCATTTACCTTACCCGATCCTTATTAAATTTAAACATCCAGTGTTTTATGTGGCAAATCTATTGAATTTTATGTAGTTTTAGTCAGTGATAGCAAAAAATCAAATGAAAATATTATACAGGCGGTTCCAATGTGACATTTAAATTCAAAATCATTTACACATGAAGAAGGCATTTTATTTACTTGCTGCATCCCTTCTGATCTCCTGTCAGCATCCTGTTGACAGAATGGTCGCACGGAATGAAGTATACAAAGCTGAAAAGGAATTTGAAAAAATGGCAGCAGAAAAAGGAATGGCAGAAGCGTTCTTTTATTTTGCTGATGACAGTGCCACTATCCTCAGGGGTAACGATTCCCTTATAAAAGGAAAGGAGAATATCCGGCATTATTACAATGTAAGATCAAATCCGGATGCAAAACTTAGCTGGACACCTGACTATATTTATGTATCTGATTGCGGCACCCTGGCTTATACCTATGGAAAATATATCTATTCAATTAAAGACAGCAGCGGTAATTTAAAGGAAAGTTCCGGCATATTTCATACTGTGTGGAAGAAGCAGAACGATGAGTGGAAATATGTCTGGGATTAAAATAGAAATGAAACATTAAATTTGCATAGGCAACCCTGTTAAGAACAGCGATTACTACAGGCCGAAAAATGAGAATATACTTTTAATTTTTTAACAAATTTATAAAGATGAAAATTCAGATTAACTCCGACAAGAACATTCAAATCACAGAAAGGTTTGAGAAATATTTTTCAGAAAAGATCAATCTTGCCTTAAAACGCTTTGAAGATAATATTACCCGTATTGAAATACATCTCTCCGACCAGAATGCCCGTAAAACAGGTCCTGATGATTTGCAATGCAAGATTGAAGCAAGGTTAAAAGATCTGAAGCCTGTAATAGCGACAGGTAAAAGCAATACAAAAGAAAAAGCACTTGATGAGGCCCTAAAAAAAATGAAAGCATCATTGGACAAGGTTACAGGAAAACTTAAAGCAAAATAGGACACTGGCATGCCACAGGAAACTGTTTGGCAATGTAATTTTATGTTCATTCAATGCAAATAGAGATGTTTTTATTACATTGCTGCACAGAAAAAGTTTACTTTTCTTAAACAGAGATTTTTTGGATATATAATAAGCTCTTATTCAAATAATTATTATAAAATTTAAAATACAATTATGAAAAAATCAACTTCAAGAAGAGAATTCTTAGGTAAAGCTGCAACTGTTGCTGCTGCTGCGTCTGTAGCCCCGCTGGCCGGTTTCGGAAAGGGACTTGAAGATGCAATGCAAAGAACACAAAAACCTTCGGCTCCTTCAGGACTGAAGATCTCAAAAGTAAGCTGCGGGTATGTCCGCGGAAGCCTTTTTGTCAAGATCTTCAGCAACCAGGATATTTACGGATGCGGTGAAGGAGTGGACGCCATCCAGGGAACCTATCATTTAGTTCAGAACCTTGGAAGAAGACTTGTCGGACAAAATCCTTTTAACATCCACAGGATCTTTGAAGACTTGCGCAGAGCTGGCTTTTTCGGTGGTGCGCAATCCGGTATGTATGTTGCCGTCCTTTCTGCTATTGAAACTGCTTTGTGGGACCTTGTAGGAAAAGCCCTGGGAGTACCTGTTTATCAGCTGCTGGGCGGGAAATTCCGCGACAAGGTAAGGGTATACAGCGATACAGCT
>MTKX01019831.1_pt1 | contig 62601 bp, 53 predicted proteins | sample 1042771 | NCBI WGS metagenome assembly MTKX01 (sample SAMN06212183, study PRJNA360534) | anaerobic digester metagenome | biome: Wastewater treatment plant; material: sludge; isolation source: anaerobic digester fed with sludge from wastewater treatment plant | place: Denmark: WWTP Randers ...
GAAGACGCCCACTCCTCCCCAAAGGGACACGCCGCCGCCCCCTCGCCCGCCCCTTCCGGACATTCCGGGCACTCGGGACACTCGGCTGCCTCCGCCGTGGGACACTCGGCCGCCTCCGGACACTCCGGGCACGCCGCCGCCGTCGGACAGTCGGGGCAGGGCGCCGACGTGGGGCACGGCTGTGCTGTCTGCTCCTCCCCGTTGCAGCCCCCCACCACCAGGACCAACAACAGCAGCCCCAGGATCAAGGTCACGCTTCTTGTTTTCATCACTCGTCTCCTCCTCGTCGTGAGCATGTGCGCCACTCGTCTGATGGCTGAAAACCCGCGTACTGCCGCATCTGGCGCCTCTTGCGGGCAGGCGAGTCGAGGGTCAACCGATGATGGTACAGGGGAGCGCCCGGTTGGTTACTGGCCCGGGCGAGGGTCCCCGCGGTGGCAAAACAGCGCGCCCAGTCAGGAATCCGACAAGGGCGAAAGGCGTCTGGCCTCAGAGGTGCACCTCCTTTCTGCTCCTCGGATGCGAAAGCCGTATGGGATTGTATCGGCTTTGAAAGACTGTGCTACATTGCTGGTCGTTTGCGTGGCGTTACGCGAGGCCCAGTATATCATGCTTCCCGTGGGGCGTCAAAAAAGCCGCCTGGCGGTGATGGGCCCGATCCCGCGCCGGGGCCAGGCGCCGCAAAAAAAAGCTCCCACGCCCGGTGACCGCCGGACGTGGGAGCACTGTTGAACCGGTCGGGCTAGGCCCCTATGGCCGCGTCATGGCGGTGACGTCACCGCCCAGGGCCTCGATGCTGTCGTACAGGAACTGCAGCACGTACGTCCCGTTGTGGGCAAAGGCTCCCGGGTCCTTGGCCACCACCTGGAAGTTGTACGCCCCCTTTAGCAGCGCGGGCGTCCAGGCGTTGTACGCCCCCTCCCCTTCGTCCACCGCGTTGTTCCCGTTCGCGTCCGCAAAAAAGTACGGGTACCGCGCCGTGTCATAGTGGAGCGGCGTCCCCGCCGTCGTCGCCGCGTACGCCTGCATCGATGCGTACAGCGCCTCCACCATCGTCTCGATCTCGCCCGCGATCCCCTCTTCTACGTCGCCGTCCCCGTCATAGTCCGTGTCCACCAGACGGATGGCCACCAGATCCTCCGCGCTCTCCACCTCAGGATGGCACACCCGGCAGTCGTCCACCACCACGCTCAACCGGTGCACGTCGTGGCACTCCACGCACGTGTCGTACGGCTCCACGTGCTCAAAACGACCGGCGTACTCCTTCCCCTCAAACTCGTACGCCCCCTTGACCTCCGTGCCAAAGAGCGTCGCTCCCGCCGCAAAGTAGTGGATGTTGATGAACCGCCCACTCTCCAGCACCACGTCCGCTTCCACGTCCCCCACCGCACGGTCCACCGTCGCCGACGAGCTCCGCCCCTGGTGGCACGTCAGACACAGGTTCGCCGCCGCGTCGTCCGCCGTCACCTCCGCTCCGCTGGGAAACGTCACCGACTCGATGCTGTGCACGCTGTAATCCGCCAGGCTCGCGTGGCACGTCTCACACTCGAACCCGTTCGACAACTCCTGCTCGATCTGCACCCCGTGCGCCACCACGAACGGCAACCCGTCCGCCGAGTGACACGTCGCGCAGCCCGACTCCACCATCCCCTCCGCGTCCCAGTGCCGGAACGCCTCCTCCGAACCCGCAAAGTGCCCGTGGTCCGTCCGATGCGCCGCCGACAGGTCCATGGGCTCCCCCAGCGCCTCGTTCAGGTTCTCGATAGAGTCGTACAACAACGCGATGATGTACTTCCCCCCGTGGGCATACGCCCCCGGATCCTTCAACGACGTCTGGTAGTTGTACGCCGCCCGCGCCAGCCGACCCGTCCACGCCGCATAACCCCCCTCGCCTTCGTCCACCGCACCGTTGCCGTTCGCATCTCCAAAAAAGTACGGGTGCCGGCCCGCATCGTACACAATCGCCGCCCCCGCTACCTCCGCCGCGTACGCCTGCATCCCCTGCAGCAACATCTCCTGCAGCGTCTCGATCTCGTAGTAGATCCCCTCCTCCAGGTCGCCGTCCCCATCATAGTCCACCAGCGAACCCTCCATCCGTATGTCCTTCGGGTCCGCCTCGACGTGGCACCCGGCGCACGACTCTACCTTCAACTCCAGCGTGTGGCTGTCGTGGCACTCCACGCACGTGTTGAACGCCTCCACGTGGTCAAACTTGGCGTCGTACGTCCGCCCCTCGTACTCGTACCCACCCTTCGCCAGCGTCCCGTACATCGTCGCCGCCGCCGCAAAGTAGTGGATGTTCGTGAACCCCAGGTCCTCGCTCGCCGTGTCCATGTCCTCCAGTCCGGCTCGCTCGATCGCCGCATCCACCGTCAACCCCGACGCTCGTCCCTGGTGGCACACCGCACACCGCGCCGCCGGACCCTCCACCGTCACCGTGATCCCCGACGGAAACAGGATCGGCGACGAGTCCAGCATCGCCGCCGCCTCGTTGTGGCACGCCCCGCAACTCACCGTCGTCCCTACCGGCGCCGCCTGGTCCACCGCCCACACCGCGCTCCCGTCGGCACCAATGTAGTCCTGGTACCCCGGCGTGCTGTGGCAGGCAGCACAGTTGGCCGGCACCTCCGCCGGATCATCCTCGTCCCAATGCACAAAGGCCTCCGCCTCCGCGTCGGCGTGGGCCGAAGACGCCCACTCCTCCCCAAAGGGACACGCCGCCGCCCCCTCGCCCGCCCCTTCCGGACATGCCGGGCACTCGGGACACTCGGCTGCCTCCGCCGTGGGGCACTCGGCTGCCTCCGGACACTCCGGGCACGCCGCCGCCGTCGGACAGTCGGGGCAGGGCGCCGACGTGGGGCACGGCTGTGCTGTCTGCTCCTCCCCGTTGCAGCCCCCCACCACCAGCACCAACAACAGCAGCCCCAGGATCGCTACCAACGTCCTCGTCTTCATAGACTCGTCTCCCCCTCAACTGTGATATAGAGTTGGTCGCCCTGCGCAGGGGCCGGCCTCCTGGCTCTCGTTTCTTCCCGGAACCCCGGTTCGTCCAGAGAACGTGCCAACACAAGGAGCTTGCGCTCAGACGCAAGCTGTAACAGTTTAGCACATTCGGACTGTAAATACACCTGTCACTTGTCCCTACTTTCCAGGGACAATCCGGCAATTGTCTCCCAATGGACTCGGTGCTATAATGGCAGACCCAGGGGAGGTGGGATTGGTCACGCTGACCGACGTATTGGAAGTCAACTGGATCATCCTCTACTTTGTGTACGGGCAGGTGTTCTTTATCACCGGCCTGGTCACTGGCCTGCAATGGCGCCGGGGAAGCAACCTGGAACTGGCGAGGCCCCTCCCCTGGCTGGCCGCCTTTGGCATCGCCCACGGCCTGAATGAGTGGGGTTACATCTTTATCCCCCTGCAGGCGGTCTACCTTCAGGACGCAGTGGTGCGCGTGATGCTCATTGCCCACATCTTGCTCCTGGCAACCTCGTTTTTTTTCCTGCTCCAGTTCGGAATAGAGCTGGTGCTGCCGCAGACGACGCGCAGTCGCTGGCTCCGGGCGCTGCCGGCCGCGGTGTTGTTGCTGTGGGGCCTGGCGGTCGTGGTCCGCGGCAGCAGCGCGGGCGATTCCCTCGACACCCTGTTTGCCATTGGCGACGGCTGGAGCCGGTACTTTTTGGCGCTGCCCGGCGCGCTGCTGGCGGCCGTGGGACTGTGGAACCAGGCACGCCTGGCGCGGCGGCGCAACCTGGGACGCATCGCCCGCCACCTGACGGGGGCAGCGGCGGCGTTCGCGGTCTATGCCGTGGTGGGCGGGCTCATGGTCCCCGTGTCGCCCATCTTTCCCGCCACCGTGTTCAACTATGACCTGTTGGACCGCATCCTCCACATTCCCGCCGCGGTTCCCCGCTCGCTGTGCGGCCTGGGCATGGCCTTTTACGTCGTGCGCTCCCTGGAGATCTTTCAGGTGGAGACCGAGCGGCGGCTTGCCGAAATGGAGCAGGCCCAGATCTTGATGGCCGACCGGGAGCGCATCGGCCGCGACCTGCACGACGGCATCATCCAGAACATCTATGCCGCCGGCCTGGGCCTGGAGGAGGCCTACCACATCCTGGCCGAAAGCCCGGAGCGCGGGCAGCAGCAGATCCGGAGCGTCATGGCCGCCCTGAACAGGACCATCGACGACATCCGGCGCTACATCTTTGACTTGCGCACCGCGGAGCAGACACGGGAGCTGGAAAAGCTCCTGGAGGGCCTGGTGCAGGACCTGCGCCTCGACACGATGCTGGAAGTGGACCTGGAGGTCGTGGGACAGCGCTGCTGCGTGCTATCGGGCGCCAAGGTGGAACAGATCATTCAGATCGCCCGCGAGGCGCTGAGCAACGTGGTCCAACACTCGGGCGCCACGCGGGTAACGCTGCGCCTGGCCTATGCCGGGGACGTCACCAATCTGTCCGTCACCGACAACGGCCGCGGCCTGGACTCGTCGCTCCCGGCCGAATCCGGCCGGAACGGCCACGGCATTGCCAACATGCAGGCCCGGGCCGCGATGCTGGGCGGCAGCCTGCGCATCGTGAGCGAGCCCGGCGGCGGCGTCTGCCTGGCCCTGAGCGTTCCGTGCAGCAGCCGTCGAAACGAGCTGGAATTGGAGACGATATGAGCCTGAAGGTGCTCCTGGTGGACGACCACGAAGTCGTTCGCGTGGGTGTCCGGGCGCTCATCGAGCGCCATCCAGAGATGGAGGTCGTTGGAGAGGCGGGCACGGTCCGCGAGGCCGTCGAGGGCGCCGAGAACCTGCGGCCCGACGTGGTTCTCCTGGACATCCGCCTCCCGGGCGGCAGCGGTGTCGATGCCTGCCGCGAGATCAAGAACCGGTGGCCCGAGATCAAGATCATCATGCTGACCTCCTTTGCCGAAGACGAGACCATCTTTGACGCCATCGCCTGCGGCGCCGAAGGCTACGTGCTAAAGCAGATCGGGTCGGCGGGGCTTATCGACGCGCTGGAAAAGGTGGGCCGCGGCCAGTGTCTCCTGGACCCCGGCGTCACATCGCGGGTGCTGGCCAAGGTACGCGAGGCGCGTCACCAGGAACAGGCCGGGGCCTTTCGCGATCTGAACCGGCAGGAGCTGGTGATCCTGGCGCGCCTGGCCGAGGGCTTGACCAACCGCGAGATCGGCGCCCAGCTTGGCCTGAGCGAAAAGACGGTGCGCAACTACGTGAGCACCATTCTGGGCAAACTCAACCTCACCTCCCGTGTCCAGGCAGCCGCCTACGCAGCCCGCAACCGCATCGAGGATTACCTCTAGCCACTTTCGCGTGGGGCCTCGCCCCCGCGGTCCCCAGAATGAGAAACAGGGCAGTGACCGTTGGGTCACTGCCCTGCTCCCTCACAAGGAGGAGAAAGGAGTGACTATATTCTAGCACAGTGCGCCCTGCGAACCGTAAGATCGATCACTATTCGGACCTATATGGTCCAAATTGCAGGGCCTCAGTACCGGGCTGAGAGCGGGAAATTATATAACACTATGCAGCGATGCTCTCGATTGACAGCTAGCGGCGCCTGGGGTATAATGCCATAAGGTTGGGGAACCGCACCTCACGCTGCATCACACCGTCGTGAGCAGCCGGTAGCCGTTACCGGGCGCCGGTGCTCCGACCAAGACTAACTCGGGAGGTGTGACTTGACTTTCGAAGGCTACTGTGTCAAGTGCCGCTCAAAGCGGACGGTCGAAAAGGGCGAGGTCTCGACTACGGCCAAGGGGCGCTCTATGGCCAAGGGCCCGTGCCCGGTCTGCAACACGACCGTGACTCGGTTCCTGGGAGCCGAGGAAGCGGCCGCCCTGAAGAAGGAAAAGTAAGGCCAAGGTGGCAGGGTGCCACCGGCGCCACCCTGCCACACCCCGTTTCACACACCGTCCTGCCATTCGCCCGCCTTCGTAGTTTTGGTGTTTGCGCGCTTCTGGGGTATAATGGTGCAAAAGGTGGCAGGGTGAGCGGCGCAGCCCCTGCCGGAAGGACCTGGCACTGACGAAGGCAAGATCAGACGAAAGCCCTGACCCGGGGCTGCAAGAAGTGGCAGGTTGGAGATTAGAATGGCTGTGAGCGGCAAAGTCAAGGCATTGGAAACGACGTTGGCCACGATCCAGAAGCGGTACGGAGAGGGGTCGATCATGCGCCTGGGACAGGCCAACCACCTCCAGGTGGAGGCCATCCCCACGGGCTCTCTCTCCCTCGACCTGGCCCTCGGCATCGGTGGCATCCCCCGCGGCCGGGTGACCGAGATCTATGGCCCGGAAGGCTCGGGCAAGACGACCCTGTGCCAGCACATCGTGGCCGAGGCCCAGCGCATGGGCGGCGTGGCGGCCTACATCGACATGGAACACGCCCTCGACCCCGTCTACGCCGCGCGCTGCGGAGTGAACGTCGAAGACCTGTACATCTCTCAGCCCGACACGGGCGAGCAAGCCCTGGAGATCGCCGAAGCCCTGGTACGCAGTGGGGCCGTGGATGTGATCATTGTCGACTCGGTAGCGGCCCTCGTGCCCCGGGCCGAGATCGAGGGCGACATGGGCGACAGCCACCCCGGCCTGCAGGCCCGGCTCATGAGCCAGGCCCTGCGCAAGCTGAGCGGCGCCATCAAGGTCAGCAACGCGGCCATGATCTTTACCAATCAGCTCCGGCAAAAGATCGGGATCATGTTCGGCAATCCGGAGACCACGTCGGGCGGCATGGCCCTGAAGTTCTATGCCTCCGTCCGCCTCGACATCCGCTCGATTCAAGCCATCAAGGTCGGCACCGAGGTGGTCGGCAACCGGACGCGCGTGCGGGTCAAGAAGAACAAGGTCGCGCCCCCCTTCCGCGAGTGCGAATTCGATATTATGTACTCAGAGGGGATCAGCAAGGTCGGAGACATGCTGGACCTGGGCGTGGAGTTGGGCATTGTCGAAAAGAGGGGCTCGTTCTACCTGTACAAGGACGAGCGGCTGGCCCAGGGACGAGAGAATGCCAAGGCATTTCTGCAAGAGAACCCTGCCATGTGCCAGGAGATCGAAAACGCCATCCGCCGGGCTTCGAGCCTCTCGGAAGTGCAGCATGCCACCTTTGCCATAGACGAGGACGATGACATAGAAGAAGACGGCTCCTGATTCCGACGACGGGTTGTAGACAACAACGAGACGAGAGGATTAATAACAGAAAGTAGCTTGTGACCTGCGGGGGGTAGGGCGCTTGTTTTTCTGCCCACCACAGTCGCAGATCGTGCCGAGCGTACGAACCGGTTTTTGCTTGTCTGAGAATAGAGTGTGACCAGAGGTGACCGCCCGGTGGTGGCGAGCGACATCAGATAAGCGATTCTACACCGTCTCTCCTCACTGTTCGAGGGGGTGATGGGATTTCTGATAAAAGCGGGGAATGAAGCGAGGTGAGCGCACCCGAGGAATGGGGCACGAGGACGCTTGCACGTAGCAACAAAACAGGGCGATTGATGTTGCTCTCCGCCTGATACTGGTTCCAGCCGGTTGCGCCTACGACCGGTCTACTCGGCATATCCTGATTCTCCGGGCACCATGCCCTGAGGATGTCTGCGGCTGTGGTACAACTACCACAGCCGTTTGTTGTTTTGGATGGTTTTTGTTTTGGATAGATTTGGATAGAGCGGAAATGGCCGAGATTACCGCATTGAAGGTTCAGCAAAAGAACCGCGATCGCGCCAGCGTTTACCTGGACGGGCGTTTTGCCTTTGGCCTGCCGGCCATCATTGCCGCCAGGCTCAAGGTGGGGCAGGTACTCACCGAGGCCGAGATCCAGGCCCTCCAGAACGAGGGCAGCACCGAGTCGGCCTACAGCCGGACGCTCGATTATCTTGGCTACCGGCCGCGCAGCCGGTCCGAGGTGGTCTCCTATCTGAAAAAGCGCGGCATGGAAGAGGAGCAAATCGAGACCATCGTCGAGCGGCTCGAAAGAGCCGGCCTTTTGGACGATGCTGCTTTTGCACAATATTGGGTAGAAAACCGGGAGCGGTTCAAGCCGCGAGGTGCCCGCGCGCTGCGCTACGAGCTGCGGCGCAAGGGGCTGGCGGATGCCGACATCGACAAGGCACTGGAGACGCTGGACGCCTCGGACAGTGCCTACCGCAGCGCAAGCCGCAAGGCCGAGCAGTTGCGGCACCTGGATCGGCAGACGTTCTCGCGCAAGCTCATCGAATACCTGGCTCGCCGGGGGTTTGACTACGCGGTCGCGCAGGAAGCTGCGAACCGGCATTGGTCCGAGTTGGCGGAGGGCGACTAGCGCCACACCCGACCGAGTCCAGCCGCGCCAAGGATGGCGGACACCAAGGCAAACTGACAGAGAGGAAAGACGAATGGAAACCCTGATCGTAGCGATCCTCACGGCCATCGTGTGCCTGGCCGCGGGGGCAGTCGCTGGCTATTACTACTTTCAAAATCAAGGCAAAAAGTCTGTAGACAATGCGCAGCGCACCGCTGAACGCATCGTCGCCGACGCCGAGACGAAATCCAAAGAAATGCTGGTCCAGGCGCGAGACGAGACGCTCAAGCTGCGCAACCAGGCAGAGCAAGAGTTCAAGCAGCGCGAGCGCGAGTTCCGGCAGGAGGAGGACCGCCTGCAGCGCCGGAGGGTCTCGCTGGACGAGCGCCTGGAGCAGGTCGACAAGCGCGAGCGCACGCTGAATCAACGGCAGAGCAACCTGGACAGGAGACAGAACCAACTGCAAAAACTGGAGAAGGAGCGGCTCGACGAGCTGGAGCGGGTGGCAAACATGAGCCAGGAGGAGGCCAAGCAACTCTTGCTCCAGACCGTGGAGCAGGATGCGCGGCAGGACATGGCCCGCGTCATCCGCGAGGTGGAGAACGAGGCCCGCGAGGAGGGCGAGCGCCGCGCCCGCGAGATCGTCGTCACCGCCATCCAACGCATCGCCTCCGACCAGGTGGCCGAGGTGGCCGTCTCCACGGTTCCGCTGCCAAGCGACGACATGAAGGGCCGCATCATCGGCCGGCAGGGGCGGAACATCCGCGCCCTGGAAAACGCCACCGGCGTAGACCTGGTGGTGGACGATACGCCGGAAGCAGTGCTGCTGTCCTGTTTCGACCCTGTCCGCCGCGAGGTGGCACGGGTGGCCCTGAACAAGCTGATCCTCGATGGGCGCATTCACCCGGCGCGCATCGAAAAGGTGGTTGAAAAGGCCCGCGACGAAGTAAGCCAGATCATCCGCGATGCAGGCGAGCAGGCAGCCATCGACGCCGGCGTGCCGGGCCTCCACCCGGAGATCCAGAAGCTCCTGGGCCGCCTGAAGTTCCGGACCAGCTACGGCCAGAACCAACTGGCCCACGCCGTGGAAACCGCCCACATCGCCGCCATCCTCGCCGCAGAAGTGGGGGCCAACGTCCAGATCGCCAAGATGGGCGCCCTGCTCCACGACCTGGGCAAGGCCGTGGACCACGAGGTGGAAGGCGCCCACGCCTCCATCGGCGCGGACCTGGCCCGGCGCTATGGCGTGCCCCAGCAGGTGGTGAACTGTATCGCCGCGCACCACAACGAGACCGAGACCGAATCGCTGGAAGCCGTCATCGTCGAAGCGGCCGACGCTATCTCGGGTGCTCGCCCGGGCGCCCGCCGCGAGAGCCTGGAGACCTATGTGAAGCGCATCAAGGCCCTGGAAGAGGTCGCCAGCTCCTTTGACGGCGTGGCCGAGTCCTACGCCATCCAGGCCGGGCGCGAGATACGGATCATTGTCAAGCCGGAGCAGATCGACGATCTGGCCGCCATCCAGCTAAGCAAGTCCATCGCCAAGACGGTGGAGGAGAACCTGCAATATCCGGGCCAGATCAAGATCACCGTCATCCGCGAGACGAGGGCCGTCGACTTTGCCAAGTAGCGCACCCCCCGCGTAACTGGCGGAATGCCAACGGGCGGCGCACCTTATTTCCGTGAACAATGCGGGCATTGCGAGCAATCTTGACCCTGACGTGGTCAAGACTGGTCGCAATGCCTGCTGGCAACACGTGTGTAGGCCGATCCTGGCTCTTGCATTTTTTGTGGAGATCGAGTACAATACAACCAGCCGAGTAACCCGCAGGCTCCCAGGCGCGCTGTAGCAGGCCCAGCGCCGCGCCAGCATCGTGCAGAGCGCCCAAAGTACACTGCTGTTCCGACCACACTGGAGGGGCAAGGAGGAAACGATGACAGATATGATCAGGGTAGCGGCGCAGTCCCGATCCACCGCCGTCGCAGGCGCTATTGCCGGCGTGATCCGCGAGCAGGGACGTTGCGAGATCCAGGCGATCGGGGCCGGTGCGGTGAATCAGGCTATCAAGGCCTGCGCCATCGCCCGGGGCTTTCTCGCCCTCGACGGGCTGGAGGTCGTCTGCATTCCTACCTTTGCCGACGTGGACATCAGTGGGCAGGAGAGGACGGCCATACGTATCTGCATCGAACCGCGCTAGGCTCGCGGCATTCAATAACAGACCCCGTTCTGGCTCCTTTGCGCCTGCGGTCTGTGGGTTAGCCCCTGGAGCTACCTGCCATCAGGTTTCTTCCCGCCGCCTGCGCCGCCGGCGGCGGGAAACAGTTTCTACCTTCTCCTCGACGGCCGTGAGTTCCTCGTACGAAATCTCGACGCGCACCTGGCTTTCGAGCTCGACCTGGATGCTTTCGTTCACGGCGTTCACCTGGACAACCTTGCCCCTGCCGTGGGGCGTGTCGATGACCTTGCCGGCCTTTGGCAGCTTTTCCTTGACCTTGGCATAGTGCTCGCTTTCGTAGGCCAGGCAGCACAACAACCGCCCACACACCCCCGAAATGTCCATGGGACTCAAGGGCAGATCCTGCACCTTGGCCATCTTGATGGACACCGGGTTAAACTCCGTGAGCCACGTGGAACAACACAGGGTCAGGCCGCAACGACCGAGGCCGCCCAGCAGCTTGGCTTCGTCGCGCACGCCGATCTGGCGCAGCTCGATGCGTGCCCGGAAGGAGCGGGCCAGGTCCTGGACCAACCGGCGAAAGTCGACCCTCGTCTCTGACGCGAAAAAGAACACCAGGCGGCTGCCGTCATAGTTGTACTCGGCGCGCACCATCTTCATGGGCAGGCCGTGCTCGTTTACCTTTTCCTGGCAGCGCGCCAGCGCTTCTCGCTCCTTGAACCGGTAGAAGGTCATCTGCGTCAGATCGAGCGGAGTCGCCCGGCGGCTCACGCCCTTCAGACGCCGCACGATCTCGTCGTCCTCCACCTCGCTGGGAGGGATGACGACCCTGCCGATCTCCTCGCCACGGGAGGTTTCGACGACGAGGTGTTCGCCGGGTCGCGCATCCTCGTAGCCAGTCGGGTCAAAGTAGTACACCTTGCCTGCAGGATTGAACCTGACACCGACGATCAATGGCATAAGAAACCCTCTCCGGGGATCCAGTCCCCGGTACCTTTCTAGCCCTCTTCCGCCGTCCAGCGCGGCAGCTTCAGGAGCAGGCCCTCGAGGGCCAGTCGGGGGTTGACGTTGTCCTCGATCTGGGCCGCGGCATTCTGCAACGCCCGAACGGCAGCCCACGACTGGCCCAGGCGCTCGGGCCGGGCCAGGGAGCGCAGCTCCGCCAGGCGGTCGACGTTCACCACGGGGCCGTCGCCCCTGCCCGACAACAACAGCAGGTCGCGCCACCAGGCGGCCCACAGCTCCAGCGTCTCGCGGCTGGCCCGGGGGTCCCGGCCCAGGCTCTGGGCCAGGGCCAGGCGCTCGATGCGCCCGGCGGGCAAAACGCGAACCATGCTGTCCAGATCCCGCTGGCGCCTGTTCAGCAGCACCCCCTCGCGCTCGCCGGCGGCGAAGGCCCACCCGATCCTGCCCGCCGACAGGCCTGCCAGCAGCCGCGCCTGGTCGGCGTCGAGCCCGCGCGCCCGAAGCTCGGCTTCGACCCGCCCCCTGGGCAGGGGCCGCAGGTCGAGGCGCTGGCAGCGCGACAGGACGGTGGGCGGCAGGGCGTCGACGTCTACGGCCGTCAGGATCAGGACGACGTGGGCCGGGGGCTCTTCCAGGGTCTTGAGCAGGGCATTGGCCGCCTCCGTCGAGGCCAGGTCCATGCGCCGCAGGATGAACACGCGCTTGCGCCCCTCGTAGGGAAACAGGGCCGCCTCGCGCTGCAGCGTCCGCACCTGGTCGATCTTCAGGCTGTCTCCCGCCCCCTCACCCCTGACGATGCGCACGTCGGGATGCGTTTCATCCTTGATGCGCTTGCAGGTTGCGCAGTCCTTATCGCCGCAAGGTGGATCGGCGCCGGGGCAGTTGAGCGCCTGGGCCAGGGTGCGCGCCAGCAGCGTCTTCCCGATCTGGGGCGGCCCGGTGAACAGGTAGGCGTGCGAAATCCGGCCCGACGCCAGCCGGCGGCGTAGGAGCGACACAGCCCACTCGTGGCCAACGATCTGCCAGGTCATCCCTTGCTCCCGCGACCGTCCCGCCCGCTCACAACAGCGACTTGCCGTCCAGCCCGGGGGGCGGGGACACGCCCATGAGGTCCAAAAGCGTGGGCATCACGTCCAACACCGAAAAGCGACTCTGGGGGATCGTCTGGCCGCCGACGTAGAGCATTGCGTCGTCGTGGGTGTGCATTCCCACCAGCTCGTCGCCCTTGAAGGTCAGGTCTTCTTTGTACAGGGGGCCCTTGGGATCATAGCCGTCGTAGGGAGCCAGGATCAGGTCCGCCGCCTGCTCCAGGTACGGTCCGTGGTACAGCTCCTCGCGGCGGAAGGCAGCCTGGAAGATGCGCTCGCCGCTGTCGGGATCGGTCAGCTCCAGGGCGGCTGCGGCGATCTCGTCGCGCAGACCTTCGTAGGCCGCGCCCGGGGGCACAGAGCCCTCCTTTTCCCGCCCCTGCACGCGGATAAAGACCCGGCCGGGGTCCAGGCTGTAGGCCACCGAGCGAGGATCGATCTCGTCCAGCCCCTTCTTGCGGTCGGGGGGGACGTTGCGCAGGTGCAGCCAGCCGTTGTCCATCAGCCAGCGGTTGACGTACACCTCTTTTTTGATGGTGCAAAAGCCGTGATCGGCCATCCACACCAGGGTCGTGTTCTCGTCCAGGCGCCCCGCCAGCTCGCCCAGCATGTCGTCGATGCGCCGGTAAAAATCGTAAAAGGCCGGGGCATAGGTGGCATGCCCTTCTTCCATCTGCTGCCACAAGAAGTGGTGCAGGCGGTCGGTCTCCATGACGTGCACGTGGAGATAATCCCACTGCTCGTGGTCCAGCATGTGGAACAACGTGCGGATGCGGGCATCCAGGACCGAATTGACCTCCTGGAGGGCCAGGTCCTTGGACTCGCGCGCCTTCCACGGGTCGGCATCCACGATATAGCCCAACGATTGGAGGGTGGGCAGGTAGGAGGGCGGATAGACTGCCTTCTCCAGGCTGGGGCTCAGGAAACAGCCCACCAGGACGCCGTTCACCGGCCGCGGCGGGTAGGTGACCGGCACGTTGACGACAATGACCCGCTTGCCCGCATCGCTCAACACCTCCCACAGGGTGCGGGCGCGCATGTTCTGGGAGGTGGGGATGAACTGCTTGTAGGTGGCAGGGTCGCGGTCGATAAAGCCAAAGATGTTGTGCTTGGCCGGGTTGACGCCGGTCATCATGGAGCTCCAGGCCACCGACGACACCCAGGGCCAGGTCGAGTCCATGCGCAGCAGGCTGCCCTGCCTGGCCAGCCGCTCGGCGTTGGGCGCCCGCCCTTCGGCGATCAGGCGCTGCATGAAGGTATAGGGCATCCCATCCAGCCCGATAAAGACGACGCGTCGCTCGCGCTTGCGGCCACGCAACTTGTCAAGAAAACTCACGGTTTCACGCCGGTCCCCTACAAAAGATTGCCTGACATTATAGCACCGAGGCGGCCAGCAGGCAAATCGCTCCTAACTGCCCACAGGGCCTACAGGTAGCCCAGGGCGGCCAGCCGCGCCTCGATCTCGGCCTCTTCGTCGCTGGTGTAGGCGGCCTCGTCGGGGGCGGGCGGCACGTAGCCCAGCTCCTCGAGCCTGGCCAAGACCTTGTTCAGGCTCTCTTCGATGGTCTCCTTGCCCGAGTCGATGACCACTTCCGGGTTCTCGGGCTCTTCGTACGGGTCCGAGATGCCGGTAAAGTTCTGGATCTCGCCGGCCAGCGCCTTCTTGTAGAGCCCCTTGACGTCGCGGGCCACCAGCGTATCGAGGCTGGCATAGCAGTAGACCTCGAAGAAGTTGCCGGTCTCGCGCCGCGCGTTGTCGCGGGCGGCCCGGTAGGGCGAGATGAACGAGCAGAGCACGGCAACCCCGTTGCGGGTCAGCAGCTTGGCCACAAAGGTCACGCGCTCGATGTTCTTGTCGCGATCTTCTTTCGAGAAACCCAGGTCGCGGGTCAGCCCCTGCCGCACAATATCGCCGTCCAGCCGCTCGACCTTCAGGCCTCGCTGTCGCAAAACCTCCTCCAGGCGAATGGCGAGGGCCGTCTTGCCCGCGCCCGACAGCCCGGTAAACCACACCGTTACCCCTTTTTGTTCCATACTACCCCCTTGGTGCATTGGTGGATTAAAGGATTGTTGATTCCTGCGTTCGCGCGGGTCCGCCAATGGTCTGATCCATGGATCAGGCAAAGGACGAGCCGCGCATGTCCTTCGGCACGTCGACACCCACCAGGTCGAGGAGGGTGGGCGCCACGTCCATCAGGTGCCGTCGTGGCCCGGAGCCCTCGCCCGGCCTTTGCGGGTTATAGTAGATGTAGAGCCCCTCCTGGGCATGGTTGGCATCGTCGGGTCCGGTGTCGTTCTCGAAGGTGTGGACCTGGCCCGTCCCCAGGCTACCCAGCGACCGCCAGCTCAGGTTGCCAAAGTAGACGATGAGATCGGGGGCGATGTTGTTGACCTCGGCATAGATGTCTTCGGGCTTGTAGGCAACCGACCCGATGGGCTTGCCCTCGGGGTCGGTGATGGCCGCGATACGCTCCGCCAGCTCGTCGCGCACCCGCTCATAGTCCTCGGGCTCGATGATCCCTTCCGGCTCGCGGCCCTTGACGTTGAGAAAGAGCCGGGCATAGTAGCCGCCCGAGCCCCAGGCCTGCGTCCGGCTCCAGTCGACCTCGCACTTTTCCAGGGGCACGATGCCCGCCGGCTGGTGCTCCAGGACCAGGTAACCTTCCTGCTTCAGCCACTCGTTGAAGCAGATGCCGCCCACCATGGGCTTGGCCCCGTGGTCCGAGACCACCAGGACGGCCGTCTCCTCGTCGAGGAGGGCCAGGCGCTCGCCGATCTGGGCGTCGAGATGGACATAGTAATCGCGGATGGCGTTCTCGTAGGGATTGCCCGGCTCGTGCTTCGGATGGGTCGCGTCAAAGAACTTCCAGAAGCCGTGGTGCATGCGGTCCACGCCCATGTCGACGTGCATAAAAAAGTCCCAGGGGCGGGAGGTCATGAGGTGCTTGACAACCGTGTGCTGCCGCTCGGCCATCCGGTAGATCTGCGCCAGGAGGTCGTCCTTGTTCTCGGTGCGGAACTGGCCCACGTCGAACATGTACTCGCCGTCAAGCAGGCCCTCGATCTCGGCCTTTAGCTCGGGCGGGTGGGTATATTGGCTCTGGGTGCTGGGCGTCAAAAAGCTCGAGATCAGGGCGCCGTTGACCGGCTCCACGGGATAGGTCTGAGGCACGCCGGCCACCACCACCTTCTTGCCCGCGGCCGAAATCAGGTTCCAGGCGCGGGGCACCTTGATGGCGCGTGCCGTGGCGATGGTCATCCGCTCGTAGCTGTGATCCGCCCGGTTGCGAAAGCCGTAAAAGCCGAGCTGGCCGGGGTCCTTGCTGCTGAGCATGGAGGCCCACGCCGGCACCGTGATGGCCGGGATGGTGCTGGTAAGCTCGCCGTAGGTGCCGGCCTGCATCAGCCGGCCGAGGTTGGGCAGCCGATCGCGCCACCGTTCGAAAACCAGCGACGGCTCGCCACAGTCGATGCCAACGACAAATACTTTCACAGTTGTCCTCGCTTAATCGGGTCCGGCCGCGGCGGGGCGGGAGGTCGAAGGGCCGGGTCCCGACCGGTCGATCATTCCTCGCCGGGCTCGCCGGCTGCCGGCTTCCTGGCGCGAATGCCATCCATGAGCACCCGCGACACCTCGGGCCGGGTGAACTCGGCGGGCAGCATCTCGCCCCGCTCCAGCATCTCGCGTACCTGGGTGCCGCTCAAATAGACCCAATCATCCTTGCTGTGCGGGCAGGTCTTGGCACTGACCACGGCCCCACACTTCTTGCAAAAGAAGGTATAGTCGAAAAAGAGGGGCGTGATCCCCAGCTCGCCGGGGTCGAATTCGTCAAAGATGTAGTGGGCGTCGTAGGTGCCATAATACTTGCCCACGCCCGCGTGGTCGCGCCCCACGATAAAGTGGGTGCAGCCATAGTTCTTGCGGGCGATGGCGTGAAAGATGGCCTCCCGGGGGCCGGCGTAGCGCATGGCCGCCGGAAAAACGCCCAACAGCACGCGGTCGGCAGGATAGTAGTCCCGCAGGATGGCCTGGTAGCTCTCGATGCGTACGTCGGCCGGGATGTCGTCGGACTTGGTCTCGCCCACCAGGGGATGGAGAAAGAGGCCGTCGACGATCTCCAGGGCCGTCTTCTGAATGTACTCGTGGGCACGGTGGATGGGGTTGCGGGTCTGGAAGGCGACGGTCCGTCGCCAGCCGCGGGCGGCGAACATGCGGCGCGTCTGGGCCGGCTCGTGGCGCAGCTCCGGGAACTCGCACTCCTGGGGCGGGTTGAGAAGAAAGACCTCGCCGCCCAGCAGCCAGCTGCCGTGGCGGTACAGGCGCGCCACGCCGGGATGCGCTTCCTCCGTCGTGCGATAGACCTCGCGCGCCTCGCGCTCCTTGTCGGCCGGGAACTTTTCGGCGATGGTCATGATGCCCATCACCTGGTCGCCGTCCATCAGCGCCACCTCCTGGCCCTCCTGCAGGTCTGCCGCGATCTCGTCGTCGACGGGCAGGGTGACCGGGATGCTCCAGGCGAGCCCGTTGCTCAGGTGCATCGTATCGATCACGCTATCGTAATCGGCGCGGGTCATGAAACCGGTCAAGGGACTAAAGGCGCCGACCGAGATCATCTCCAGGTCGGAAACGGCCATGCGGGTCAGGGGAACCCGGGGAAAGGATGCGGCCCTCTCCAGGGCCGCCGCACAGAGTTCGCCGCGCAGGACGCGGTTCACCAGTTGCCCTCCATGGGGCGCGATGCTGCCGACAACTCGGGTCATATCTCCACACTCCTCCGGATGGTACAATACAAAGGCATGAACCGCATGACATACGATTCATGCCGGTTCGGATTCTAACAGAGGAGACCACCTTTGTCAACTTGGGGCGAAAGGGGGACACCCAATTCCGAACCTGGCACGACCTTGGTCCTGCTCGGCGCCGATAACAATCCGCGCCCTCTCAAAGGATCTATTCTCATACGGTTACCCTGCGCTTCGCCGGCTTCCGTTGACAAAACCGGTTTCTGGTGTTAGAATCCGGAGCATGAGCAGCAACAGCTTGCCGCTACTGATCCTGAGCGGCGCCAGTGAGAGCAGCGAGCCGGAGCGGCTGGTCAGCCGGGCACGCCGGGCAGTCACGTTGGACGTCATCGAGCGCGCCCTGGGCGTGCCCGGACTGCAACCGGTGGTCGTCGCCACAAACTCGCCCGAGCTGGTCAGCGACCTGTCGAGCATGCCGGTGCTGGTGGACCTGGACAGGGCGGGAGAGGTCTTTCACTTCGGGCGCCGCCTCATGGAGCTCATCGGGCGGTACGGCATGGAACGCTGCTTTTACATGGGGGGCGGAGCGGGCGCCCTGCTGCCCGCCGCGGCGATGACCCCCATCGTGGACGAGATCCTCGGCGCCGACCGGCTCCTGGTCACCAACAACTTTTATTCCTCCGACTTTGCTGCCTTTACGCCCGCCAATGTCCTGGGTGACTATGCGCCACCGGAGAATGACAACGAGCTGGCGTGGCTCCTGGGCGAGCACGCCGGCCTGCCCGTGCGCGAGTTGCCGAGAAACGGCGCGAGCCAGTTTGACGTCGATACCCCCACCGACCTCCTGACCCTGGCCGTACATCCCCAGGCCGGGCCACGCATCCGCGAGATGCTGGATGGCCTGTGCCTCGACACGTCGGCCCTCGACGCCGCTTTGCCGCTCTTTCTCGACCGCAACGCCACGGTGATCGTTGCCGGGCGGGTGGGCGCTGCCACCTGGAGCTACCTGGAACGAGAGACGGCCTGCAGCACGCGGGTGCTGTCGGAAGAGCGGGGCATGCGGGCCAGCGGCCGCCTGGCCCGGGGCGAGGTGCGCAGCCTCCTGGGCTACCACCTGGACGCCGTTGGGCTCGACCGTTTCTTCGAGAACGTAGGTGCCATGGGGCAGGCGCTCTTTTTGGACAATCGCACCATCCTGGGGCACAGGGGAATCTGGCCCTCCGCCGCCGACCGGTTCTATTCCGACCTGCGACAGCCAGACCAGATCTCTGACCCTTTCTTGCGGGACCTGACAGAGGCAGCCATGGCTGCCCCCATACCGGTCATCATGGGGGGTCACTCTCTGGTTTCCGGCGGGATGTACGCCCTGGTCGAAGCGGCCTGGCTACGCGGCCACGACCTGGCGCGGCACGTCGTACCCACAAATCTGTGACATAGGCACGGAGGGGAGGGAGTGTGAGCGAGCAACGCAGCGACGTCAAGATCCTGGTGGCGGATGACGAGCCGGAAGTGGTCGACCTGGTGCGGATGATGCTGGAATGGCAGGGAGGGTACCGCGTCCTGGGCGCCGGGGATGGGGAAGAGGCGCTGGAGCGCGCCCGGTCGGACTCCCCCGACCTGATCCTCCTGGACGTGAGGATGCCCCGCAAGAACGGGCTCGACGCACTGCACGACCTGAAGGCGGACCCCGCCCTCGCATCCGTCCCGGTCATCATGCTCAGCGTGGTGACCACCTACCCCGAAGTGCAGAGTGCGCTGCGGCAGGGAGCCGTCGCCTACCTGCCCAAGCCCTTTGAGCTGAAGGAAATGGTCCGGCTTGTGGAACGCGTGCTCGTTGCCGATCCGGCAGGGCGCCTGGCCCTGCAACAACAGGCACTGGAAAACATAGGAAAGCCATGACTTCGGAGGAGCGACAAAACTCGCCCCACGTGTTGATCATCGAGGATGAACCAGATCTGCTGGAGGTATTAGAGCTTGCTTTCGAGAGCGCCGGCTACCGGGTGACGACGGCGAGCAATGGGGTCGGTGGCTGGCAACATTTCGACCGGGAGCATCCCGACCTGGTGGTCATGGACCTGAACATGCCCGAAATGTCGGGATTTCGCCTCCTGGAGTTGGTGCGCAGCGAGAGCGAGGTGCCGGTCTTGATCCTCACCGCCTATGACTTTGCCGAAGCCGAAGAGATCGCCAACCACCGGCCCAACTATTTCATGAACAAGCCGTTCGACGCGCAGGAGCTGATCTTGCAGGCGAACTGCCTCATCGGCAGGCCGGCAGATGACCAGGCATGCGGCTGAGCCCGACCTGTTCCGCAACGTAGGCCGCATCCTGGTCTCGAGCCTGGCGCTCGACTCGGCCCTGGGCGGTATCGTCGATCAGGCGCTGGCGGTCGTCGACAGCGACGTGGCCCTCGTCCGCTTGCTGGACCGGCCCGGCCACCAGCTCAAGCTGCAAGTGGCCCGCGGCGTGGCCCCCGAGGCGATGCAAGAGATTGCCTTTACCCTGGGGGAGGGGCTGGCCGGGCGGGTGCTCATGGACGGCCAGCCACTGCGCGGCCTGAACCTGCAGTGCGACCCGCGCACCAGGCATCGCGCCCTGGCCCGGCGCTGCGGATGGCAGTCCTTTGCCGCCGTGCCCATCCACCTGCACCAACAGCCCATTGGCATCTGGCTCATGATCCGCCGCCGCCGCGAGGCATACAGCGACCACGACCTGGAGCTCCTGGTGGCCCTGGCCGACTATGCCTCCCTGGCCATCGAGCGCTCGTGGCTGCTGCACACCATCGTCCAGGAAAAGCACGAAAGCGAGGCCGTCGTCGACGCCTCGGCCAGCGGCATCCTGGTCGTCGACCCCTACGGCCACATCGTGAACATGAACCCGGCCCTGGAGCGGCTCACCGGCTGGCAACTGCCCCAGGTGCGCGGTGAGCTGTGCTGCGACATTGTCGGGTGTCGCGGCACGGGCGACGGCACGCACGAGATGCCCATCGTCTGCCCCCTGCGCCTGGAATACCTGGAAGAGCGGGCCTTTGTCGAATATCGCATCCGCACCAGGGACGGGCGCTGGGTGCCGGTGGAGGCCAGCTACGGCCTGGTGCGCGACGAGGCGGGCGACCTGGCGCGGGTGGTCATTGTCTTTCGCGACATCACGCACCAGGAAGAACGAAACCGCGCCCGGGCCGAGTTCGTGGCCAACGTCTCCCACGAGCTGCGCACGCCCCTGGCCCTCATCAAGGGCTATGCCACCACCCTCCTCAGCCCCGGCGTCCACCTCGACGAGGACAAGACCCGGCGCTTTATGCAGAACGTGAACAGCGCCGCCGACCGGCTGAGCTGGATGGTCGACGACCTGCTGTGCGCCTCGCGGCTCGACGCCGAAGAGCTGCACCTGCGGCCGCAGCCCTTTGACCTGTGTCTACAAGCCCGCAAGGTCCTCGCCTGGTTCCGGCCCCACGCCGCCCGGCGCGAGCTGCTCGCCGACCTGCCCGCCGGCGGGTTGTGGGTCCTGGCCGACCCCGACCGGGTGGAGCAGGTCCTCCTGAACCTGCTGACCAACGCCACCCGCTATTCGGGCGTGGGCACCCACATCGTGGTCCAGGGCCGGCTCCTGGGCGACCCGCCGCGGGCCGTGGTGCACGTCGTCGACCAGGGCGTCGGCATCGCCCCCGAGCACCTGCCCCGCATCTTTGACCGCTACTATCTCACCGAGCAGAGCAGAAAGGGCGTCGGCCTGGGCCTGTACATCTGCCGGGGCCTGGTCAAGGCCATGGGCGGCGAGATCTGGGCCGTGAGCGAGCCCGGCCAGGGGAGCACCTTTAGCTTCACGCTGCCGGTGTGGGACGGGCCGGCCGGGACGGCCCCCTCCTAGCCAGTTGCAGCCTCCGCCTTTTGGTGCTATAATCTCTCCGCACCCCTGCCCCACGGGCAGGAGCCTGCGCCGGGTGCCATCTTGTGCCCACGAGAATTGTACACGGAGGAGTGTCTGACATGTCACAGAAGGAGTATTGGGATACCTATCTGCGCGCCGAGCTGGAGGCCATCGATCCGGATATCGACCTCATCATCGACTTTGAGGAGGAGCGCCAGGCGCGCAAGCTGATCATGATCCCCTCGGAGTCCATGGCCCCCCTGTCGGTGCGCACGGCCCTGGGCAGCGTGTTCAACAACGTCTATGCCGAGGGCTACCCACCCCTGCGCATGACCCGCGACGACGAGGCCACGCTCCTGGACGTCTCGCACCAACTGGCCTACTACCGCCGCTACGCCGACAGGCGCTTTTACAAGGGTGTCGATTACGTCCATTTCGTGGAGACCCTGGCCCAGCGCCGCTGCGCCGACTGCCTGGCAAACGACCGCGTCTCGTCCGCCGACATCTATGTCAACGTCCAGCCCCTCTCGGGCGCCGCGGCCAACCTGGCGGTCTATGACGCGCTCGTCGAGGAGGGCGACGTCGTCATGGGCATGGACCTCTACCAGGGAGGGCACCTGACCCACGGCAGCGCCTTTAACTTTTCCGGCAAGCGCTACCACGTGGTCAGCTATGGCGTCAGCAAGCGCACCGGGCAGCTCGATTACGACGAGATCCGCAGCCTGGCGCAGGAGAACCGGCCCAAGATGATCATCGCCGGCTTTACCTCCTATCCCTGGGCGCCCGACTGGCAGGCCTTTCGCGCCATCGCCGACGAGGTGGGCGCCTATCTGCTGGCCGACATGAGCCACCCCGCGGGCATGATCATCGCCGGCGCCTTCCCCAGCCCCATCGGCATCGCCGACGTCACCACGTTCACCACGCACAAGACCCTGTGCGGCCCGCGCGGGGCCGTCATCGTCTCCACCGACGAGGACCTGTCCAGGCTCATCGACCTGGCCGTCTTTCCCGGCGAGCAGGGCGGGCCCCACACCCAAAAGTTCGCGGCCATGGCCGTGGCCTTCAAGATTGCCCAGAGCGAGCCCTTCCACCGGCTCCAGTGGAAGATCAAGGAGAACGCCGCCGCCCTGGCCCAGGGGCTGCAAAAGCGCGGCCAGAAGCTGGCCTATGGCGGCACCGACAGCCACTTTTGCATGCTGGACCTCAACGGCGTGCCGGCGGCCGCAGGCAGGGGCAAGGGAGCCAAGGGAGAGCCGCTGCGGGGCGAGCCCGCGGTGCGCATCCTGGACCTGGCCGGCATCGTGGCCAACAAGAACACCATCCCCGGCGACGTCGAAACCTCCCTGGCCATGGGCATTCGCCTGGGCACCCCCTGGCTCACCCAGCGTGGCTTTGGCCCGGCCGAGATCGACCAGGTGGCCGATCTCATCCATCGGACGATGATCAACATCCATCCCTTTTCCTACCTGGGCCTGGCCGGCGAGCTGCCCAGGGGCAAGATCGACCTGGACGTCTTTGAGGAGCTCAAGGCCGAGGTGGCCGCCCTGGCCGCCAGGGGCGTGGCCGAGACCGAGGGTGAGGGCCGCGAGTACCCCCACTACTACCGCATCTGGGACGTGCCCTCCAGCCATTATCCCGGCCTGAAGACGGCCGAGGGTCCCGGCCTGGACGCTGCGCTGGAAGCGGCCCGCAGCGGCGCCCTGCTGCTGGATCGCTCCGACGCCGGCCTGCTGCGCGTCAGCGGCGATCGGGCTGCCGCTTCGCTGCAGCAGATCCTGACCAGCGACGTGGGGGCCCTCGAACCCAGCCAGTGCCAGCTCGCCTTCCTCCTCAACGAGGATTCGCTCGTCATCGACGACGTCGCCATCCTGCGCCTGCGCACCGACGAACAGGGCCGCGACCGCTACCTGCTGCGCACCAACGCCGCCAACCACGAGCGCGTCAAGGCCTGGCTGCGGGCCATGGGCGACGGCTACACTCTTTTCGACGCCCACGACGTCCTGGCCAAGGTCGAAGGCCCCATCATCGTCGACGACCTGCGCCACGTCATGACCGACGAGACGGGCTGCCTGGTGGGCCTGGCCCTGCACGGACCCAAGGGTGCCCGGGTGCTCGAGGCCGTGGGCGCGCTGCCCGGCTACCGCTTTGACCACGGCGGCGGCCACGTCGAGCTGGCCGTGCCCGCCGGGCAGGTACAGGCCGTGTACGACCGGTTGGCCGAGGCGGGCGCCACCGCCGCGGGCTCGGGCAGCGCCGAGGCGGTTCGCGCCCTGCGCGAGGCTGCCCGCCTGCCCGATTACAGCCGCTATCCCCACTACGGGCCCGATTCCGGCCGGCCCACCGGGCTGGAGATGTACCAGGCCGGCCACGCGAACCGCTTCGAGCTGTGCGTGCCCTACTTTGTGGGCCACCGCAACCTGGACCCCGTCCGCAGCCGCCCCGACCTGCCGGTCTTTGAGTGGCAGGAACCGGAGGACGCACCCTCCCAGCGCACGCCGCTCTACGACTGGCACAAGGCCCACACGCGCAAGGTCATCCCCTTTGCCGGTTGGGACATGCCCGTGTGGTACACCGGCGTGCTGGACGAGCACAAGGCCGTGCGCACCGCCGCCGGCCTGTTCGACGTCGCCCACATGGGCGTCCTGGAGGTCAGCGGGCCCCACGCCACGGAATTCCTGGACCTGGTGGTGACCAACTATACCCGCTGGTTCGACCCCGGTTTGAGCTTCTACGGCTTTTTCCTCGACCAGGACGGGCAGGTCATAGACGACGTCATCGTCTACCGCCGGGCGCGGGACCGTTACCTGCTCGTCGTCAACGCCTCCAACGCCGACAAGGACTGGGCGTGGCTCAACGCCGCCAACGAGGGCCGGGTGCTCATCGACCGGGAGCGGCCCGACCTCAGGGTGCTGCGCCCGGCCACCATCCGCAACCTGAAGGACCCCAGCAGCGGCGACGAGATGCGCGTCGACATTGCCCTCCAGGGGCCGGCCTCGCTGGCCATCCTGCAGAACCTGGCAGCCGATGCCCGGCTGAAGGACAGGCTGGCCCGCGTGCCCAAGACGGGGCTCATCGAGTGCGAGCTGGGAAAGCCCGGCCAGGCCTTTGACCTGGTCATCGCCCGCACCGGGTACACCGGTGAGGAGATCGGCTACGAGCTGATGGTCCACCCCGACCGGGCCCTGGCCCTGTGGGAGACGCTCCTGGAGGTGGGCGAGCCCTTTGGCCTGCAGCCCTGCGGCCTGGCCGCCCGCGACTCGACGCGCACCGAGGCGGGACTGCCCCTCTACGGCCACGAGCTGGCCGGGCGGTTCGACATCTCGCCCGCGGGCGCGGGGTTCGCCGGCTACGTCAAGCTGCACAAGCCCTACTTTGTCGGGCGGCCGGCCTACCTGGCCCGCGAGAAGGAGCGCACCATGGAGATCGCCCGCTTCCGCATGGCGGAAAAGGGCGTGCGCATGCCCAAGAACGGCGACCCCGTGGTCAACCGCAAGGGGCGGGCCATCGGCTGGGTGACCAGCGCCGCCGTGGACATCGACGGGTGGATCCTGGGGCTGGCCTACGTGGAGAGCCGCTACCACCGGCCCGGCGACGAGATAGGCATCTTTGCCCTGCCGGCCAGGCCGGTGATGGAAAAGGAAGACAAGGCCGAGCTCGCGCCCGGCGACAGCGTGCAGATTCCCGATGCCGCCACGATCCTCACCCGCTTTCCGGACCTGGACGAGGTTGCCCACTGGAGGGGAGAGCCCGTGACCTCCGTGCCCAGCTTCCTGCCGGCCGGCGAATAGCCGCGATCAGTTGTCCTGCGTGACGTACGAGAGCCCCTGACCGTGGGGGCTCTCGTTTTTTGTGGCCGGGCGGCAGCCCAGGCTCAGTCGCAGCCCTCGGGTTTGGGCCAGTGGTCGGTCACGGCGGCCTCCAGGTTGGGCGGCGTGCACGAGAGCCAGGGGAGGTTGGACAGGTTGGCGGCCCTCAGGCGGTAGGAGCAGGTGTCGTCCACGGCCTCCAGGCGCAGGCCGTCCTCTGTCCGCTCCCAGCGGTACACGCCCACGATGTCGGGGCAGTAGGGATCGTTGAAGAGCAGCAGCTTGTCGGGATCTTTGACCTTCGAGAGGCGATCCTTCGTGACCAGAAACGAGCCCAGGCTGGACCAGTCCCCCTCCTGGTAATGGATGCGAAAGACCCCCCTCGCCAGTTGCAGCTTCCAGAGTCCGGCCTCCCGGGCATAGTCGGGGCAGCGCAGGCAGTGCACCGCTTCGCCCCGCGGCGGCTCGACCTTGACGTAAGTGCCATCCAGGACGGTCGGCTCGTCCTCCATCAGGGGCAGCAGGTAGGGATAGGGCTCCCTGGCCAGGAGGGCCGGCCAGCCCTCGGCCGGTGGCGTGGCCGGCGCTGTAGCGGTGGCTCCACTGTCCGCGTTCTGTTCTTGCGCGGCGGGCGCGGCGCAGGCCCCCAGGAGCCCCAGCAGCACCAGGAGCAAGCCCCCCCGGCCGGCCCAATCCTTTCCCTTGAACGGTCCAAAGCCCATCACCTTCTTCCCTCCCTTGAATGCGAGGCCACCCCGGTCAAGACCGGGACTCCAGTTCATATCCGGACTCCTCCCTGGCCTGTCCGGCCAGGACAGGCGACTTGTCGAGGCCGCCCCGGTCAAGACCGGGACTCCAGTTCATATCCGGACTCCTCCCTGGCCTGTCCGGCCAGGACAGGCGACTTGTCGAGGCCACCCCGGTCAAGACCGGGACTCCAACCCATACCCCGGACTCCTCCCTGGCCGGTCCGGCCAGGACAGGCGACTTGTCGAGGCCACCCCGGTCAAGACCGGGACTCCCAGCTCGCGGGGAGCGCGTCCAGTGTACCACGACTCTCCCTCCTCTCCCGTAATCTTGATTCCCGGATCGGGGGCTGCCCACTTGAATTGCATTGCGCGCTCAAGTGTGGTATACTCCACGCCAGTAACGCCTGGTGAGCGGGCCGGAGGTCAGCCCTGGCACATTCTGTCCTGGGACAACGAGGAGGAACAACAGATGGAGATCAAAACCGAAACCATGAAGCGCACCGTGTTGGTCACCGTGTCGGGCGAAGTGAACAGCGCCACCGCCCCCGAGCTTGACCAGTTGTTGCGCGAGCAGATCGCCGCGGGCCACAAGAACCTGGTGGTCAACCTGCAGGACGTGAGCTTTATGTCCAGCGCCGGGCTGCAAGCCCTCATCGGGGCCCAGATGAAGGTACGGCGCATGGTACCCCCCGGCAACGTCGTCCTCTCCGAGGTGCCCCCGCGCCTGAAAGAGACCTTCGAGCTGGTGGGTTTCCACCACGTCTTTACGCTCTACGACTCGAACCTCGAAGCGGTGGGCAGCTTCTAGCCTTCGCCGTGGGGGGCCTGCTCCTGTTCCTCCTGGCCGGAGGCACGGGCCAGCAGCTCCAGCAACTGCGTGTAAAAGCGCAGGTTGTGCATCGAGGCCAGCCGCAGACCCAGGGCGTCGTCCACGTCAAAGAGGTGGTGCAGGTAGCCAAGAGAATAGTTGCCACAGAGGCGGCAATCGCAGGCTTCCGAGATGGGGCCCGATTGCCGCTTGTGTTTCCCGTCGCGGACGTAGACAAAGCGGTGAAAACGATCCTCGCGTAGATCGACCTCGTCCAGGCTGTCCGCGTTCCAGGCATAGAGCCGCCCGTGGCGGGCATCGCGGGTGGGCAGCACGCAGTCGAAAATGCGCCAGCCCATGGCGTGGCAGGCCACGATGTGCTCCGGGCTGCCCAGCCCCAGGGCAAAGCGGGGCAGTTCGTCGGGGATGAGGGAAGCGGTGTAGGCCAGGGTATCGGCGGCCAGCTCGCCACCGGGTGTCAGGGGCCAGCCGCCAAAGCCAAAGCCGTCAAAGCCCAGGGGCAACAGCGCCTCGGCGCACGCCCGGCGCAGATCGCGGTCGTAACCGCCCTGCACCACGCCAAAGAGCAGGGGCCGGGGCTTCCCGGCCTCGGCCCGGACGGCCACCAGGCGGTCAAACTCCTCGCGGCAGCGCCGCCCCCAGGCGACGGTGCGCTCCACCGACGCCTCCACCTCCTCCCGGCTCGCCTCCGGACTCGGGCAGTCGTCCAGGCAGACGACCAGGTCAGAGCCGAGATCGAGCTGGAGGCGGATGCTCCGCTCGGGCGTAAAGAGCACCTTCTTGCGGTCACCATCCAGGTCCACAAAGTGGATGCCCCGGGCGCTGATGGTCCCGTAGCGGGGATTCTGGCGGATCATGGACATGAGCTGAAAGCCGCCCGAATCGGAAGCGACGGGCCGGGGCCAGTCCATGAAAGCGTGGATGCCGCCCGCGTCCTTCACCAGCCCCACGCCGGGCCGGCGCGAGAGGTGAAAGACGTTGACCACCACGCCGCGCACCCCACACTCCGCAAGGTCCTGGCTGTCCACGGTGCGCACCACGCCCCGCGTGGCGTCCGGAAAATAGACGGGCAGGTGTAGGGGGCCGTGGGCCGTGGGCAACAGGGCAGGGATGGTCATCCTGGATCCTCGCTTTCCTCCGGGCCGGGCGGGGACACGACCAGGGTATACTCGCCGCGGGGCCTGCGGGCCCGGAAATGCTCCAGGAGCCGGGCGGGGGTTCCCCGCAGCACCTCCTCGTAGAGCTTGGTCAGCTCCGAGGCGGCCACCACCACCCGCTCGCCCACCACGGTCTCCAGGTCCGCCAGGGTCTCCACCAGGCGGTGGGGCGCCTCGTAGGCTACCAGGGCCAGGGGCCGGGCCGATGCTTCGGCCAGCAGCGCCCGGCGCGCGGCGCGGCGCCGCGGCAAAAAGCCCAGGAAGAGAAATCGCTCGGCCGGCACGCCCGCCACGGACAGGGCCGCGGCCAGGGCGGTGGGCCCCGGCACGGGCACCACGGGCACGCCCCGTTCCAGGGCGGCGGCCAGCAACTCATAGCCGGGGTCGGCCAGGCCGGGCATGCCCGCCTCGGTGACCAGGGCCACGTCGCCGGCGTCCAGGGCGGCCAGGACCGCTTCCAGGCGGCTCTGTTTCTTGCGCTCGTAGGCGTCGGTGTAGCGCATCATGGGCACCTGGATCTCGTAGCGGGCCAGCAGCCGCTGGGTGCGCTGCGGGTTCTCCGAGGCCACCAGGTTCACCGCGCCCAGGACGGCGAGGGCCCGCGGGCTGATGTCCTCCAGGTTGCCGATGGGCGTGCCGACGACGTACAGCGTTCCCACGCTCACCTCTGCACCACAAAGGCCAGCTCGGTCTCGAACCGCAGCTCGGTCACGCGCCAGCTCTGGCCCCGGGCCATGGCCGCGAACTGGCTGCTGTACTGCTCCTCCATGCCCTTGCGGCGGCCGGTGAGGCTGGCGACGGCAAAACTGACCACCACAGACGGCGCCCGCAGCTCCCTCAGGATGCGCAGCGTGGCGCCTTCCTCCTGCCGCTCCAGCGTGGGGCCCAGCTTGAGCATCAGGGCCACGCTTGCCTGGTCGGCGGGCGGCCGGGTCAGCAGGTCCTGGCAGCGGGCCAGGGGAGCCAGCCCGGCGAGGTCCAGAAAGCGGTTGACGAAAGCGATGCGCTGGCAGTCGATGTCCAGGGGCACGTAGGTCGTGGCGGGAGGCAGCCCCATCCAGGGCCAGGCCAGGGGATTCAGGCCGCAGCCCAGGTCCAGGACCGGATCCGGCCGCCCCACGATCTCCCACAGGGCAGGGTAAAAGCGATCCAGGATGGGCAGCCGCTCGCGGGTCGAGCTGTGCAGGGCCAGGACGGCACGGCAGGCCGCCCGCCTTTCGTCCTCGCCCCCGCCCCACGCCTTCGCCAACTCCCCGAACGCCGCCTCGGCGTCCAGCGCTTGCTCGAAGGCGCCATACACCTGGTGCAGGCGGCGCTTGGTGGCCTTGACCGCGTCCTTGACGCTGCGCCGGGCGGCCAGCTCGCGGGCGGCGATGCGCCGCACCGTGTCGGGGCACACGCCCCCGTACTTCTTGGAGGCGGACACTGCCTCGAGGACGGCCTGCAGATCCGATTCCGACAACGGTCCCACCGCTACTGGGGGCTGGTGGGATAGTTTGGCGCTTCTTTGGTCACCAGCACGCTGTGGGGATGGCTCTCGATGAGTCCGGCGTGGCTGATGCGCACGAACTGCGCCTTCCGCCGCAGGTCGGCCAGGTCACAGGCGCCCACGTAGCCCATGCCCGAGCGCAGCCCACCCATCAACTGCATCACGTACTCGGCCAGGGGCCCCCGGTAGGGCACCTGTCCCTCGATACCCTCCGGCACGTGCTTGCCGCCCCTCTGTCCCGTGGCGTAGCGATCTCGCGCCAGCCCCTTCATGGCGCCCAGGGAGCCCATGCCCCTGTACTCCTTGAAGTGGCGCCCCTCGAGGATCACCAGCTCGCCGGGGGCCTCCTCCAGGCCGGCCAGCAGGCTGCCCAGCATGACGGCGTCGGCGCCCGCCGCCAGAGCCTTGGTGATGTCGCCCGAGTACTTGATTCCGCCGTCGGCCACCACGGCGACACCCCGGGGGTGTGCCTCGGCGGCGCAGGCCTGGATGGCCGTGATCTGGGGCATGCCGGCCCCCGTCACCACGCGCGTCGTGCAAATGGAGCCGGCGCCCACGCCCACCTTGACCACGTCGGCCCCGGCGTCAATGAGGTCCCGGGTGCCCCCGGCAGTGACCACGTTGCCGGCCACCAGGATCAGGTGCGGGTAGCGCGCCTTGACCTGCTCCACCGTCGACAGCACGCCCGCCGTGTGGCCGTGGGCCGTGTCCACCACGGCCAGGTCCAGCCCCTTTTCGGCCAGGGGCGCCAGCCGCTCCAGGGCGGCCTCGCCGACGCCGATGGCCGCGCCGCACAGCAGCCGGCCGCGGGCGTCGGTGGCGCGGCGCGGAAAGTCCCGCCGGTTCATGATGTCCTTGACGGTGATGAGCCCCTTGAGCACCCCCTCGCCGTCGACGAGGGGCAGCTTCTCGATGCGGTGCTCCTGGAGGATGTGCACGGCGTCCTCCAGGGTGGTTCCCACCGGGGCCGTCACCAGGCGGCTGGCAGGCGTCATGAGGCTGTGGATGGGCAGGTTCATGTCGGTCACAAAGCGCACGTCGCGGTTGGTGAGGATACCCACCAGGCGGTTGCCGTCCTCGGTGATGGGCACGCCCGAGATGTGATACTTGCTCATGATGGCTTCGGCGTCGCCAATGGTGGCGTGCGGCACCAGGGTAATGGGATCGACGATCATGCCCGACTCGCTGCGCTTGACCTTGTCCACCTCCTCGGCCTGCTGCTCCGGCGCGAGGTTGCGATGGATGACGCCTACACCCCCTTCTCGTGCCAGGGCAATGGCCAGCCGGGCCTCGGTGACCGTGTCCATGGCGGCCGACAGCAGAGGGATGTTAAGCTGGAGTCCGGGCGTCAGGGTCACGCTCAGATCGACCTCGTGGGGCAACACCTCCGAGCGCCCCGGCACGAGGAGGACATCGTCAAAGGTCAGTGCTTCTGCAAATTGCTCGCCCACCAGCGCATCTCTCCTTTAAACTCTCTGACCCATCCTTCTCTTTAACCGTCATACTGGGCGGCGCACACAATCTCCAGACAGGGCAACGACGTCTCGCTAGTACAGGAACATGGGCTTTCCGAGCATGTCAGCAATCTTGGGCCGGTACTGCTCCCGGTCATACATCTCGTCCACGTCCACGCGCTTGACCCCGGAGACGACGCGGCTGAGGGGCACGTGGGTGTAGACGCCGTCGCGCAGGGCCACCATGCGGCCCGAGCGCCCCTGGGCGACGAGGTCCATGGCCAGCAGGCCATAGCTGACGGCCACCATGCGGTCCAACGAGTCGGGGGCCCCGCTGCGCATGAGGTAGCCCAACTGCTGGTAGATGATGTTCTCGTTCGTCAGCTCCTTGAGCTTCTCGCCCAGGACGGCGCCGATGCCACCCAGCTTCTTGTGGCCATAGGCATCCTCGTCACCGGCATAGTGCACCAGGTCTCCGCCCACCTCGTGGGCGCCCTCCGAGATGGTCATGATGGCATAATTGCTGGGGTTGTTGTACTTGTCCTGCACCAGGAGCAGGGACAGCTTCCGGACGTCAAAGGGCACCTCGGAGATGATGGCCCGGTCGACGTCGGCCAGGTAGGCGGCGATGAGGGACGTCTCGCCCGAGTTGCGGCCAAACAGCTCCACGATGGCGATGCGCTCGTGGGAGCCGCTGGGCGTGCGCAGCGAGGTGATAAACTCCACGCTGCGGGTGACGGCCGTCGAAAAGCCGATGCAGTAGTCCGTGCCGTACACGTCGTTGTCCATCGTCTTGGGGATGGCCACGACGGGAAAGCCCTCCTGGTGCAGGCGGGCGGCGAAGGACAGCGTGTCGTCGCCGCCGATGGGGATCAGCGCATCGATCTCCAGGAACTCCAGGACGTTGAGGATGTGCGGCGTGAAGTCAAAGACCTCCACCCCTTCCTCGGTTTCTGCGAGCCGGCCGGTGCCCTCCAAAAAGTCGGGGACGTCGCTGGCCCTCACCCGTTGAGGATTGGTCCGCGACGTGTGGAGAAAGGTGCCACCCGTTCGGTCGATGGTGCGCACGGCGGTCTTGGTCAAGTTGACGAACAGGTTCTTGCGGGCCTGGGGGCTTTCGGTGTTGCAGTGGAGCAAGCCACCCCAGCCGCGCCGAATGCCGAGCACGTCCCAGCCCGAGTCGATGGCCGTCTCGACGACAGCCTTCATGGCGGGGTTGAGCCCGGGGACGTCGCCTCCACCGGTCAGGATGCCCAGTTTTTTGTTCCTTGCCATTGTAGTCCCTCCGCTTCTATGCCAACTCTTGTGGGGTCATTTTCTGGTTAGTATAGCATAAAAGCTCGGGTTCTGCCAAGCTCCGCACTGCTGTCCGCAGGAATTCTGAGTATGGCTCGGGTTTGGCCCGCTTGCTCCCGCCAGATCGCCAGATCTGGCGATCTACGCCGAGCGAATAAGCAGAGTCGGGCTTGCGCCTCGCTAAAATCAGAATTGCTGCTGCTGCCCGCGAGCCGGCCGGGGCGGGATCTCAATCCGGGCGGCGGGCCTTGCGGAACCCCTGGAGGATGTAGAGGGCGGCGCCCAGGAGGGCGGTGATCCACAGGGTGAGCAGGTAGGCCAGGCCCAGGGCCAGGGCCCGGGGCTCCGGGACGCCCACCTGGGTGAACACCACCAGCGTCACGCCTTCGCGCACCCCCAGGCCTCCCAGGGAGGGCAGCATCAAAAAGACCGAGATGATGGGCACCAGGAGAAAATAGTACCACAGCGCCAGGTCGACGCCCACGGCCTGGCCCAGCAGGTAGTAGCCCAGGATGAGGATCAGGTTCCAGGCGACGGACGCGGCCGTGGCCCGCAGCAGGGCGGGCCACCCGTAGAGGTGCAGCGACTCGTACAGCTCGCCGAGGATCTTGAACCGGCTGAGCAGCCGGCCGGCGCCCAGGCGGCGGCCCCAGGTTTCCAGCCAGCGGCGCTGCAACACCAGGCCCGCGGCCACCAGGCTGGCGCCAAAGAGGGCGGCGATGAGCAGCCGCTCCCCCGGCGTTACGAGGCGATAGCCGCCCACCAGCGCCAGGAGGGCCATGGCAAAGAGCACCAGAAGCCCCAGGAAGCGGTCCACCAGGACAGAGCTGATGGCCGGCGCGGCGCGGTGGTCGTCGCGCGACAGCTCGTACATGCGCACAGCGTCGCCGCCCACGCCCGTGGGCAGGATCTGGCTGAAAAAGGCCCCCACGAAATAGAGGAACACCAGGCGCGCCCAGCTCACCCGCACACCGAGGGCCCAGACGAGGGAGCCCCAGCGGTAGGCGCGAACCAGCGAGCCGCTGAGAAAGAGGGCCAGGGCGCCCAGGAAGGGCAGCCAGTCCATGGCCGCCAGGACGGGGAGCACTTCCTGGAGGTCGATCTTGGTCAGGATGATGGCCAGCACTCCCAGGCTGACCAGCACCTTCAGGACGTTCAGGATTCGGCCGCGCAGCCGGCTCTCAGTCTGCACCACCCGCACCCGCCTTCTCGCTCACCTCCGCCGAAAGGGCGGCAAATCCGCCCCTCACCGGTCCCGCCCTTTGCCGCCCGCGCCTGCCCGGGCGTACGCCTTTAGCAACTGCCGCGCCGTGTTCTCCCACGAGAAACACTCGATCACGCGCCGGCGCAGCCTCTGCCCCAGGGCCCGCGCGCCCTCGGGATCCTGCAGAAGCCCGGCGATGGCCTCGGCCAGGGCCTGCACGTCGCCCGCGGGCGCATAGACCCCCAGGTCGCCCAGGATCTCGCGGCTGGGTGGCGTATCAAAGGCCACGGTGGGCAGCGCGCAGGCCATATAGTTGTAAAGCTTGCCGTTCGATTCGGTCTCGGACAGCTTCGGGCCCACCGCCACCTCGCCCAGAGCCAGGTAATGCGCCGCCCGGTCATAGTCCACCCGTCCCGGAAAGGCCACGTGGCCTTCCAGGCCCAGGTCCCGGGCCTTTTGCCGGTACCGCTCCTCGTCGGGATAGCCCATGAGGAGGAAAAAGGCCTCCGGCACCCGGTCCAGCACCAGGGGCACAGCCTCCAGCAGGTGGTCGACGCCCTGGTAGGGGCTCAGGATGCCGAGATAAACCACGGCCCGGCGCCCCGGCGGCACCAGGCCCCGCAGCTCGCCCCCGTCCAGCCCCGGCCGAAACGTCTCGGTGTCGACGCCGTCCAGGGCGACGATGGCTTCGGAGACGCCAAAGCCGCGCAGCTCTTCGGCCACGTCGCTGCAAGAGGCCACGGCCACGTCGGGCAAGCGGTCGATCCAGCCCTCGTTGTGGGCCACGAAACGGCGGACCCAGCCGCGGGCCGGGATAAAGCGGTGGGCCTGCATCTCGCCCGCCAGGCTCCCCTGGAAGTCCCCGACGACCGGCACGCCCAGCAGCCTCCCGACGAGCCAACCGATGGCGGCGCCCTCGTGCAGGTGGCCGTGGATCAGGTCGGGCCGAAACCTGCGGCCCACACGCCAGGTCCTGGCCAGGAGGAGCAGGTCCAGGTAGAGCTTGTGCCACGACGGCCCCGCGGCGAGCTTCTTGTACCATGGGATGCGCAGCGTGCGGTGTGTCTTGATGCCCGGGCGCTCGTCCCCCAGGTGGTAGGTGCAGACCTCGACCTCATGGCCCAGGGCCTGCAGCGCCCGGATCTCTTCGTAGATGCGCACGTGGCAGCCCCGGTCGGCAAAGAACGGCGTGGGCGCCACGACCAGGACGCGGTAGCGGCCGGATCGACCCGCTCGATCAGATCGACCAGGTTGGCCTGTCCCTAGTCCTCGCACCGCGGCAGCTCTTCCCGCACGGTATAGATGCGCTTGCCCTGGCTCTCGTACCAGGTCCGCGTGACGATCTCGGCCAGCAGCCCCGTGGTCACCAACTGCACGCCCAGCATGGTCAACAGGATGCCCAGGAGCGTCAGGGGCCGGTCGCCGATGGGCTGCAGCAGAAACAGGCGCACCACGGCCAGATAGGCCAGCATGGCCGTGCCCACCAGGAAGGAGGCCAGGCCCAGGAGGCCAAAGATCTGGATGGGGCGCGTGGCAAAGCTCATCAGAAAGCGCACGGCCAGGATGTCGAGGACCACCTTGAACGTCCGCGACAGGCCGTACTTGGCCTTGCCATAGCGGCGAGCATAGTGGCGCACCGGGATCTCGGTCACGCGGGCCCCGGCGGCGCTGGCCAGGGCGGGGATAAAGCGGTGCAGGTCGCCGTAGAGGCGGACGTCGGCCAGGACCTCACGGCGGTAGGCCTTGAGCGAGCAGCCATAATCGTGGATGCGCACGCCGGTGGACCAGCCGATGAGGCGGTTGGCCAGGATGGAGGGCAGGCGCCGGTCGAGGAACCGGTCCTGGCGGTCCACCCGCCAGCCGCTCACCACGTCATAGCCCTCGGCCATCTTGACCATGAGGGCCGGGATGTCGGCCGGGTCGTTCTGCAGGTCGGCGTCGATGGTGATGACCACATCACCCCGGGCACGGTCAAAGCCGGCGGTAAAGGCCGCCGTCTGTCCATAGTTGCGGCGAAAGCGGACGACGCGCAGATGGGGATCCTTGCGCTGGAGCTGGCACATGATCTCGAAACTGCGGTCCGTGCTGCCGTCGTCGACGACGACGATCTCGTAGCTGTAGCCACTGCCCGCCAGCGCCTCTGTCAGTTTCTGGTGCAGGTGCGGCAGGCTCTCCTCTTCATTGAGCACGGGCACGACGACCGAAATGTCCAAGGAACCGCTCCGTTTTCCCTTTCTTTTTGGAAGCGCGGCCATTATAACACCAGGGAGGGGGAGTGTCAACCGCTGCCCTTCCGTTGCCAACGGGCCGGTTCGCTGCTATAATGGCCGCCATGGCAGGGCAAAGAGCGAGCCGGGCCGGGCTGCGGCAAGGGATGCTACTGCTGCTGGCGCTGATGGCGGGCGCTCCTCAGCGGCCCCTGGTCGCCCTGGGCCCACAGCAGCACGTGCACACCGCCAACCCACTCATGGGCATCCACACCCGCCTGACCGACGAGGTGGAGCCCTGGAAGGTCAAGCGCAGCCTGGAGATGGTGCGCGAGATGGGCACCCCCTGGATCGTGGAGTACTTTCCCTGGGCCTACCACGAGCCCGCGCCGGGCCGCTACGACTGGACCCACGCCGACCTGGTGGTGGACCACGCCCGGCGCCAGGGACTGACGGTCATCGCCCGGCTGGGTTTCGTGCCCGAGTGGGTTCGGCCCGACCCGGACGTGCAGGCCACCACGGTCACCTACCTCGACGAGGCTCACTATGACGATTTCGCCGCCTACGTGGCCGCCTTCGCGCAGCACTTTGCCGGCCGCGTGTCCCACCTGGTCATCTGGAACGAGCCCAACATCAGCCTCGAATGGGGCTACCGGCCCGTGGATCCCGAGGGCTATGCGGCCTTGCTGCGGGCCGTCTACGGACCGGCCAAGGCCGCCAATCCCGAGGTGGTGGTGCTGGGCGGCGCGCTGGCGCCCACCCTGGCTCCCGTCGGCGACCCCGAGGGCATGAACGACCTGGCCTACCTGGAGCGCATGTTGGCGGCGGGCGCCGGGCAGGCGATGGACGCCCTGGCGGTGCACGCCTACGGCTGGCAGGCGCCCCCCGACGCCCCGGCCAGCCCCGACGCCGTGAACTGGCGCCGCACCGAGCTGCTGCGCCAGCTCCTGGTCGAGGGCGGCCACGAGGCGATGCCCATTTACGTCACCGAGGGGGGCTGGAACGATCATCCTCGCTGGACCAAGGCGGTGCAACCTTCGCAGCGGGCGGCGTTTACCCTGCGCGCTTACCAACTGGCCGCCGAAGAGTGGCCCTGGTGCCAGGCAGTGGTGCTGTGGGCCTTTCGCTACCCTCGGTCGGCCAACACCTACCAGGACTATTTCACCTTCGTAACGGTCGACTTTCTTCCGAAGCCGATCTATTACGCCGTGCAGCGTTATGCCCGGGGAGAGGAGCAGTAGCAGTGGGCGCGACGGCAAGGCCGGCGGGACGCTGGCGGCTCCCGGGCGACAACCCCCGGCAGCGCGCCCGGTGGGGCTGCCTGGCCGGCCTTTCTCTGGCCCTGTTGGCCGTGGCCATCTGGCTGCTGCTGCGAGCCCTTCCCGAGGGCGTGGACGCCACCTGGGAGCGCGTGGTCGAGACCGGCGTCCTTCCGGTTTGCACCGATCCAAGCTGGCCGCCCTTCGAGTCCATCGAGGACGGCACGGGCCAGATCGAGGGCTTTGACGTCGACCTGGCCCGGCAGTTGGCTGCGCGCCTGGCGCCCGGCGTAGAAGCACAGATCGTGACCGTGGGCTTTGACGGCCTGTACGACGCCCTCCTGGCCGGCCGCTGCGACGCCGTCCTTTCGGCGCTGCCCTACGAGCCGATGCGCACCCAGGACGTGGCCTTCTCGGTGGCTTATTTCAACGCCGGGCTGGTGATGGTCACCGCGGAAGAAACGGAGGACGTCGTCGCCGCCGAGGACCTGGTGGGCCGGTCCGTCGGCGTCGAGTGGGGGTTCGTGCCCGAGGGCGACAGCCGGCAGCGGGCCTTGCTGCAAAGCCTGGGCGTGCGCCGCTACGACACCGCGCCCGCGGCCCTGCGCGCGCTGCAGGCCGGCGAGGTGGAGGTGGCCCTGGTGGACCGCATCGCCGCCCTGACCTACATGCAAGAATGCCAGGGGCTGCGCCTTGCCGGCGAGCCCCTGGCCGACGTCAACTATGTCATCCCCGTGCGCCCCGACAGCTTTCGCCTGCTGTCCGAGATCAACCGCGTGCTCCTCGAGATGCGCGAGGACGGCACGCTGGAGGCGCTCCAGGAACGCTGGTTCCAGGCCGGCCCTGCGAAGTGAGGGGCCGGCCCGGCGCAGGGCGCCGGGCCGGCCATTCGTCTAGTCTCGCTGTGCGCGCCGGATGAGGAACCAGGCGCCCGCGATGAGGGCAGCGACGGCGAGCACCCACAGGGCCAGGACCACCCAACCCAGGACGGCCGTCCGGGGCGCCGATTCTGCCTGCCCCCGGGCTTCGGCGACGGGCTCGGCGGCGGCCTCGGGCTCTGTCTCTGCGACAAACGGCTCCTTGGCCGCCTCGGCCTCTACCTCGGCCTCCGTCTGGGCCTCCGGCCCAGGCGCCAGCTCCGCGCTCTCTTCGGCCTCTGGCAGGGCCAGGGCGCCGGGCTCGGAGGGCGCGGGTGCCGACTGCAAGGCCATGGCGGCGCCCAGGGGCTGCGCGCCGGGCGTACCCTGGGCCAGCAGGGCGCCGCTGGCATCGACGATGGCAAAGCTCGGCTCGGCGGCGCTCCCCACCGCCCGCTCGACCTCGGCCCGCGGGATACGGATGAGCGTGCCGGGCCGGGTCTCGCGGCCCCCGGCCGGGGCGCCCATGGCGGGCACGGCCGACGAGAGCTGCACGACCACCGTACCGTCCATGGTCGTCACCGTTTCGACCTGGGCGTCCACCTCGGCCGGCTGCGAGCCAAGGAAGGCACCCACCACGTACTCCCGCTCCCAGTCGATGGGAGGATCGGCAGGTGGCGCCCCTTCGCCAAAGTTCGCTGCCCAGGCTTCCGCGCTGTCCAGGACCAGGTAGGTGGGCTCGGACACGGCAAAGCGCTCGTCCGAAGCCTGGATGGGGTCAAAGGGAACAAACACGCCGCCGGAACGGCCGCTCCTGGGCGGGGTCACACCCGGCACCTGGACCGTTGGACCCTCTCCGGGGCCGATCAGCGACCGGATGATGGTCCGCGCCTCATAGGCGCCGTCCGCGGTGCGCGCCACGATCTCCAGCCTGGCCGTCAGCGCCGGCCCTTGCTGTGCCGGCACGAGCACCTGGGCCTGGAAGTTGCCCTGGGCGTCCGTAGTTGCCTGTCCAAGGCTCGTTGAGACCTCATCCTCACGGCTTACGCGGTTGAGGAACAGGTCCACCCGGGTGTTGGCCGGCCAGCCGCTGCCTGCGAGTTGCAGGGTCTGGCCCTCCGCGCTTCGTGTGACCGATTCGATCCGGATCGAGGGCTGCAGTCCCGGTGGCGGCGGTTCGACCGTGGGCGGTGGCGGTGTCGGCGTGAAGGTCGCCGTGGGCGGCTGGCCCGTGGCCGTCGGGGTAGACGTCGCCGTGGGCGGCTGGCCCGTCGCCGTCGGAGTAAAGGTCGCCGTCGGCGGCGGGGACGTGGGCGTAGGCGTGGGCGTGGACGTGGCCGTCGCCGGCGCGCCGACGTAGGTCATGGTTAGCCGGACGAGGGCGCCGCCCAGGTGCTCGTAGTAGTCCAGGCGCAGGTCGTGGCCGCCCGCGGCCAGATCGAGGGAAACGTCGTGCTCGCTGTAGCCATCGCTCCAGGCGTCGACGGCCAGGCGATCGTCAACCCAGAAGCGCACGCCATCGTCGGCCACGATCCGGAAGCGATAGGTGCCGGCCCGATCCAGGCTCACCCGCCGCGACCAGCGCACGGAAAAGTTGTCGGCCGGCATGTCGGAGCGGGGCGCATCCGCACCCCAGTTAAAGTCGACGTTCGCGTCGTTACGCTGGAAGTAGGGCAGTCCGCTCAGGTCGCGGCCCCTGTAATAGCTGCCCAGCCAGTCGGGATAGCTCGTCACCCGGTCCCAGTTGAGCCGTATGCGACCCCCGCCCAGGCGGTTATAGTACTCCAGGCGGATAGGCACCTGGCCCTGCAGGTAGAGGTTCGCGGCGTACTCGCGCGGCGCGCCGTCGGTCCAGGCGTCGATGATCAGGTTGTCGTCAACCCACAAGCGGGCCCCGTCGTCGACCACGATCTCGAAGCGATAGTTCCCCGTATCAAAGTTCCAGTCCCGGCTCCAGCGCGCGGAATAGCCCTCGGTGGGGATCCCCGCTGCAGGCGACTCGCCCGCGGCCCACTGAAAGTCCACGACGCGGTCGTTGCGTACCACGACGGCCGGCGGCTGGAGGGACAGGTCGTCAAAGTACTCGCCCCGCCAGTCGGTAATCTGCGGTGGCGGGGGGGTGGGCGTCATGGTCGGCGTCGCCGTGGGCGGCACCGGTGTATTCGTCGGCTGCGGCGTCGCCGTGGGGGGAACCGGCGTGTTCGTCGGCTGCGCCGTGGCCGTGGGCGGCACCTGCGTGTTGGTCGGCTGTGCCGTGGCTGTGGCCCCTACCGACGGCTGGGTCGGCGTGGCGGTCGCAGGCGGGGGTGTGCCGGTGGCACCTTCCGTCGGCTGTGTCGTGCCCGTGGCCTCCTGGGTTGGCTGTGTGGTGGCGGTGGGCTCGGTGGTTTCGCCAGGCGCCGCCGTGGCAGGCGTCTCGCCGGCGCCGGGCGTCGCGCTCGCCACGGGCGTGAACGTCACTACCGCCCCCGTGGTGGGCGTGGCCGCCGGCAGGGGTGCGCAGCCGGCCACGATCAGGAGCACCACCACGAGTGCGGCCAGGCGGAACATTGGTGCTCGGTTGATTCTCATTCTTCCTCCTTTTGGGTGGAGACAGCCCTGGCCAGCATACAGGAACGCAGTCGGTCAGGGCACCACCGGGCCGAACGTCATGGGCCGGCGGCAGCGACGATAAACAGTGTGTATGGGTTTTTGGGAACGGATTGCATACATTGAGAGAATTGCGGCAGCGGCTGCGCTGCGCGGACGAGAATAATTATAGCATGAAATGTGAAAAATTACAAGCGCGTTGGGCGCGATGGGCACGTCATAAAAAAACCCCCGGCCATGGCAGCCGGGGGGCATTGCGATTGTTGAATTGTACCCGTCAGGCGCTGGCAGCGACCGCTGCGGCCTCCTCGGCGACGGCCTCGCCCCGCAGGTAGCGGTCGATGTCCGCGGCTGCGGCCTTGCCGGCGCCCATGGCCGAGATGACGGTGGCCGCGCCGGTGACAATGTCGCCGCCCGCCCAGACGCGGTCCTTGGTGGTCTTGCCCGTTTTCTCGTCGGCCACGACCGTGCCGTGGCGGGTGCGCTCCAGCCCGCCCGACTCGGTAAAGACCAGGGGGTTGGGCCGCGTGCCCAGGGCCATGACCACCATGTCGACGGCCATGTCGAACTCGGAGCCTTCGATGGGCAGGGGTCGGCGCCGGCCGCTGGCATCGGGCTCGCCAAGCTGCATGCGGATGCAGCGCATGCCGCGCACCCAGCCCTTCTCGTCGCCATAGACCTCGACGGGGTTGGTCAAGAAGTCAAAGATGATGCCCTCTTCTTCGGCGTGGTGCACCTCTTCGCCGCGGGCCGGAACCTCTTCGCTGGAGCGGCGATAGACGATGTGCACCTCTTCGGCGCCCAGCCGCAGGGCACAGCGGGCCGCGTCCATGGCCACGTTCCCGGCGCCGACGACGGCCACCCTCGCGCCCACCTTGACCGGCGTATCCCACTCGGGAAAGAGATAGGCCTTCATCAGGTTGGTGCGGGTCAGGAACTCGTTGGCCGAGAGCACCCCGTTATAGTTCTCGCCGGGGATGTGCATGAACATGGGCAGGCCTGCCCCGGTCCCCAGGAAGATGGCGTCGTAGCCCTGCTCGTTCAGCAGCTCGTCGAGCGTGTAGGTCTTGCCGATGACCATATCCAGCCGCAGCTCGACGCCCAGGCTCCGGACATAGTCCACTTCGGCGTGCACGATGCCCTTGGGCAGCCGGAACTCGGGGATGCCATAGATGAGCACCCCGCCCGGTGCGTGCAGCGACTCAAAGATGGTCACCTGGTGCCCACGGCGCGCCAGGTCTCCGGCGCAGGTGAGGCCCGCCGGCCCGCAGCCAATGACCGCCACCCTCTTGCCCGTGGGCGGCGGCAGCTCGGGGGGCGGAGAGGGATGGGCCAGGTCCCAGTCGGCGACAAAGCGCTCCAGCCGGCCGATGGCCACAGGCTGCTGCTTTTTGCCCACCACGCACAGCGCCTCGCATTGGGTTTCCTGGGGGCACACGCGCCCGCAGATAGCCGGCAGGCTGTTGTCGGCCTTCAGGGCGCGGACGGCGCCGGGCATATCGCCCTCGCGCAGCCGCTCGATAAAGGCCGGAATGTTGACGTTCACCGGGCAGCCCTCGACGCACTTGGGTCGCTTGCATTGCAGGCAGCGAGCTGCCTCCAGGGCTGCTATATCGTCGCTATAGCCAAGAGCCACCTCGAAAAAGTTGTGGGCGCGCTCATCCGCCGGCTGCGTGGGCATCGGCTGGCGCGGCAGCTTCATCCTTTCGCTCTGGCTCATGGACCGAAGGTCTTCCGACATCACTGTCTCCTCGCCTATGATCCCTGTCCGCACTGGCATTCGTGGTGCCAGCGCTCCACGGCCTGCTTTTCCTGCTCCAAATAGATGCGCTGCCTCGCCAGGAGCTGATCCCAGTCCACCTGGTGGCCGTCAAACTCGGGCCCGTCGACGCAGACGAACCGGGTCTGGCCGCCCACCTCGACACGGCAGGCGCCACACATCCCGGTGCCATCGACCATGATCGAGTTCAGGCTGACCGTCGTCGGCACGCCAAAGGGCTGGATGGTCAGCATGGCGAATTTCATCATGATGGCCGGGCCGATGCACCAGATGTGCTCGATGGGACGATCCGACTCGAGCAACTCTTTCAGGGGAAGCGTTACCAGGCCATGGCGGCCGCAGGAGCCATCGTCGGTGCAGATGACCAGCTCGTCGCTGACGGACCGCATCTTTTCCTCCCAGAAGAGGAGGTCCTTGTTGCGCGCACCAATGATGGAAATGACCGTGTTGCCGGCCTCTTTCAGGTCGCGGGCGATGGGATAGATGGGCGCGATGCCAACGCCGCCGCCCACGCACAGGACCGTGCCATAGTTTTCGATCTCGCTCGGGATGCCCAGGGGACCGGTGAAACTGGCGAGGTGGTCGCCGACCTGGAGGGTGGCCATCTGCATGGTGGTCTTGCCCAACTCCTGGACGACCAGGGTGATGCTGCCCCGCTCCCGGTCATAGTCGGCGATGGTCAGGGGGATTCGCTCCCCTTCCGCCGTCAGGCGCACAATAACAAACTGGCCGGCGCGTGCCTTTTGCGCCACAACAGGGGCATGGACCTCGTACAACTTGGTAACCGGGCCCAAGGCCTCTTTTGCCAGGATTTCGTACACGTTTACGCCTCCTCAAACATTCCTTGTTCCGATGCTTCCGCCGCGAAGCATCCTTTCGCAGGCGGCATTATAGCCCCAAACGGGAGCCGAGTCAAAACCCTGTCCGGCTTCAACTCTGAAGCCGGCATGGTCCTGCCCGGGAAGCTCAGGCCTTTTGTCCCAGCTCCGCGATGCTGCGCAGCACGCCCATAATCGAGATGACGAGGCGCACAAGCTCGCCGGTGGGCAGAGATTGGGCCGAGATCTCGCCCAGGCCGCGGCCCGTCTCTTCGACGCCCCGGCTGAACAAAAAGCCCCCGGCGGCACCGAGTGCTCCGCCAAGAATGGCCCCGGCGATGACGATTTTCTGCTGTCTGGTCATGTTTCGGTCCTCCTGGTGATGGCTCTGGTCATGGTCCGGGCCTGTGCCGTCTTGGCATAGGCGACGATAAACGGTTTGGCGACCTTCTGGCTGACCTCGTCGCTCTTGACAGCTACCGTGTACGCCTTTTCCTGGGCCACGGGCGCGTACCTCTTGACGAGCCCCCGCAGCTTGGCCAGGCCCTTGATCGCAAAAAAGAAGGCGATGGCAAAGGGCAAGACGCTGATGGTGGCCAGGAAGATCAGCCAGATCAGAGAGATGTCACGCCATACTTCCACTGTTAAACACCTCCTCAGAGCAACTGCTCGCCCGCGGAGTCAAGTATACCACGTCTCGCCCCGGATGCCAAACAAATTCCCGGTTACTGCGCGAGGATGTCCCGGTAGACCTCGTAGGTGGCGGCGGCGATGCGGGCCTGGGTATAATGCTCCAGGACGCGCTGGCGACCCTTCCGGGCCAGCTCGGCCCGCAGCCCGGCGTCCTGCATGAGGCGGGCCAGGTGGGCGCCCAGTCCGGCGGCGTCGTTCTCGGCAAAGATCAGGCCGGCGTCGCCCAGGACGTGGGGGATTTCGCCCGAGTCGGAGCCGACTACCGGCACCCCGCAGGCCATGGCCTCTACGGCCACGCGGCCAAACTGCTCCTTCCAGTTGGGGCGCGTGCGGGAGGGCATAACCAGGACGTCCAGCTGGCGGTAGTAGGCGGGCATCCCCGCCGAGCCGATCCAGGCGTCGAAAGTGACCCGGCCGGAGAGGCCCAGGCGGCCCGCCTGATCCTGGAGCGCCTGGCGTTCGGGGCCGCTGCCCAGGATGCAAGCCCGCCACGTCCCGGGCAGCGAGCTGAGGGCCGCCAGGAGCAGGTCCACGCCCTTTTCCTCCACCAGCCGCCCCACGTAGCCGATGAGAAAGCCACGCCCGCCGGGGGTGCGCTCCGGCTCAGGCCGGTAGATGGCCGGGTCTACCCCAAACTGGGGGATGACGGCCAGGGGGCCGCGGTAGCCCTTTCGCCGCCAGACCTGCCCCGCTTCCTGGCTGCCGACGATGGCGCCGTCGACGTGGCCCAGGACGTAGCGCTCCAGGAGGCGGAAGGGCAGCGGATAGGTGCGGAGCAGGTTCTGCCAGGAGAAAAAGAGGGTGCGGGCGCCAACCCGCCTCGACAGCCACAGGGCGTGGGCGGTGGCCAGGTTGTAGGGCTCCTCGTCGATGTGCACCAGGTCGGGCCGCACCCGGCGCAGGACGCGCCCCAGGCCGGGATAGAAGTGGGTGTGAAACTGCCCGTTGAGGACCATGGGCTCGACCACCAGCTCATAGCCGGTCACGTGCTGCCGCTCCAGCTCCAGCACGCCGCGCTCGTCGCGCCACGCGGGGGGCACCACGGCAGTCAACTCGACGCCCGGCAGGGCGGCCAGCTCTTCCAGCTTTTTCTGATAGGCGCCTACCACGCAGGCCTTGGACAGCATCACGACGCGCATCGCGCTAGGCCCCCGTCCCCGCGCCGCGGCCTCCGCCGGCGACCTCACGGTACGCCGCCAGTGTCTCGCGGGCCGTCTCCGTCCAGCGGAACCGCGCCGCCTGTCGAGGCCCCCGCTGCCGCAGCTCGGCGGCCAGGGTCTCGTCCACCAGGCAGGCGAGCATGGCGCCGGCCATGCCCTGCACGTCGTCGGGATCGAGGGCAAAGCCGGCATCGCCCACCAGCTCGGGTAGCGAGGCGGCATTGCTGGCCACCAGGGGCGTGCCGCACGCCAGGGCCTCCAGGGCGGGCAGCCCAAAGCCCTCGTAGCGCGAGGGAAAGGCGGCGCACGCCGCGCCGCGGTAAAAGGCCGGCTTGTGCTCCTCGGCCACCCAGCCGGTGAACGTGACCTCGCCATCAATTCCCAGGGCGTGGGCCAGGGGCCGCGGATCGTAGAGGGGCGAGTTGCTGGCCTCGGGCAGCCGGCCGCCCACCACGAGCTGGACGTCGGCGTCGGCCTCGGCGACGATCTGGAAGGCCTCCAGGAGGCCGGCGACGTTCTTGCGCACGTCGTGGGGTCCCAGGTAGAGGACGTAGCGGTGCGGCAGGCGATAGTGCCGCAGCACGGCGGCATCCTGGGCATCGGGCCGGGGGGTGAACCGCTCGTCGACGGCCAGGTAGATGGCCCACACCCGGCCGCCAGGCAGGCGCAAGTGCGCCTCGATGTCGGCCTTGGAGGCCAGCGAGTCGGTCAGGACCAACGACGCGCGCCGGGCCGCGGCCGACGCCAGCCGGGTATAGAGCCGCACCAGGGGGCCGCCGCGGTAGGCGGGCAGCAGCAGCGGAATGAGGTCGTGGACGGTCACCAGGGCGGGCACCGAGGGCCATAAGGGCGAGCCCCAGTAGGGCACGTGGGCCACATCGGCGCCCCAGCGGCGGCACGCGCGGGGAAAGACCACCTGCTCGAAGGCCACCTTGCCGGCGTTGCTCCGCCAGGGGCCCGCCGGCGGCGACCACCACTCCACGGACAGGCCGGGCAGCTCCGGGCGCCGGGCGTCCGGGGGCGCGACGAGGAGCAGGTCGGGCAGATCCTCCTGGCCCCCAAGGGCGGCCATGCCCCCCAGGAGACCTTGCAGGTATTGCCCGCTGCCGCTCCCGGGCTCGTCCAGAAACCAGGCGTTTACGGCGACTCTCAACGAACGTCCCTCAACCTTGCCCCGGTGCCGCCGCCCTCATGCGGTGTCCTGCCGCTCGCCATAGCCTGCCGGGTGGGTGCGGTGCCAGTCCCAGGCGGTCTGGATGATGTCGCGCAGGGCAGGGTAGCGGGGCTTCCAGCCCAGCTCGCGGCGGATGCGTTCGGAGCTGGCCACCAGCACCGGCGGGTCCCCCGGCCGCCGCGGCCCGTCCACCGTGGGGATGGGGTGGCCCGTCACCTGGCGGGCGGTGTCAATGACCTGGTGCACCGAGTAGCCCTGGCCGTTGCCCAGGTTGTAGGTGCGGCTCCCCTGGTCCAGGGACTCGAGAGCCAGGATGTGGGCCTCGGCCAGGTCAACGACGTGGATGTAATCCCGCACGCAAGTGCCGTCGGGCGTCGGATAGTCCTGGCCATAGATCTCGACCCGCTCGCGCTGCCCCAGGGCCACCTGGAGCACGAGGGGGATGAGGTGTGTCTCGGGGGCGTGGTCCTCGCCGCGCTCGGCGGTGGCGCCGGCGGCGTTAAAGTAGCGCAGGCTGGCGTAGCGCAGCCCGTGGACGCGATCCAGCCAATGCAACACGCGCTCCAGCATAAACTTGGACTCGCCGTATGGACTGCCCGGCACGATATCTTCTTCCTCGTCGATGGGCTGGCGGCGGGGCTTGTCAAAGAGGTTGGCCGTGGACGACAGGATAAAGCGGCCGGCACCGTTCTCCACGGCGGCGCGCAGCAGGTTCAGGCCGTTGACGACGTTGTCGCCCAGGTACTTGAAGGGCTCGGCCATGGACTCGCCGACGAGGGTGTTGGAGGCAAAGTGCATGACGGCGTCAAAGCCGCCGCCGGCCAGCACCCCGCGGGCGGCCCGGGGATCTGATAGATCCCCCTGGACAAACCGGGCCCCGGGGTGAACCGCGGCGCGGTGGCCCTGGCTGAGGTTATCCAGCACGGTCACGTCGTGGCCGCGGGCGACGAGGGACTCCACGACCACGGAACCGATATAGCCGGCGCCACCGGTCACCAGGATCTTCACGTTCTACCTCCTAGCAGGGGTGTAGCTCCACAAAGCCCAGCTTTTCCAGGAGCTGGAAATAGTGCAACAGCAGGCCGGCGTCACGGGCGCCGGATTCCATCTCCACGAGGTCGGCAATCTCCAGGATCGAGCGCTTCCCGTCGGCCCAGAAGAGGGCCAGCGTTGCCAGGGTGTGGTGCCTGCCATCGCCGGCGGCCGCCAGGCGTTGGTTCCAGGCCTCCTGGTCCTCGGCGGGCAGGGTCGCCCGGTACTGATCCAGGGGAACCGGGCCGCGCACCAGGCGAACGGGGCACAGGAGGCGGGCCGCTTCCTCCCCGGCGGCGTCCAGGCCACGGGGCTCGGCCTCCGGCAGGCCGGGCAGGCCCAGGTGTACGGCCCGCAGGCCGGCCGCCTGTTGCACCCACGCCAGCTCCTGGCGGGCCGCCTCCTCCACCTGCTCGCGCAGCTCGTCCACCAGGCAAAGCACGGAGGCCAGCGACCGCAGGCTGGTCAGGGCGGCCTGCTGCCGGTCGACGACGTATGACAGCCGGCGATCCAGGGCGGCCAGGGCATTCGCCAGGCCGGCACCGTCGTCCAGCCCCATGACCTCGGCGGCTGCCTGCCGGGCCTCGTCCACGATGCGCTCCTTGAAGCGGGCGACCATCTGGAACCCCAGGCTGCTCACCTCCTGCTCCCCGGCGGTGGCCAGCCAGTAGGCGTAGGCCGCCGCCAGCGCCGCGGCGCGGGCCAGGCTGGCCGGATCGGTGCGCTCGGGCGTGTCGGCACTGGTGTGGTAAAAGCGGTCGGGCCACTGGATGAGCATGGGGGCCGGGATAGCGACGCTGGGATCGGAGAGGATGAGGTGATCGCTGCCCCCGGAGAAGGCCACCTCCTCCTGGCGATAGAGGGCATAGCCGCCGATCCCCGTGTGGCTCGGCGAGACGTCCGGCATGCCCCGCAAGCCGGGCAAGAGCCCGCGCAGCCAGGCAAGCAACTCGGGCGCAAAGGAGGCCATGGCCTCGGGCGGCCTCTCGATGAGCCACGAGCCGCCGGTCTGGTCCTGGTCTTCGCCGACCATGTCCAGGTTCAGGCCGGCGACGATCTGCCCCAGCTCGGCCTCCCGGCCGGAGAGATAGGCCATGGTGCCGGTCATCTCGGGCATCCACAGGAAGCGGATGGTGCGCCTGGGCCGCGGAAGGGCGCCCGCCAGGACGAGGCCCTGGAGGGCGAGGGCCGCCTCCACGACGGCGGCGGCGCCCGACGCGTTGTCGTTGGCCGAGGGCTGCGGGTGGCAGAGGTGGGCCGTGACCAGGATCTCCTGGGGCTGTTCCGCCGTGCCGGGGATGGCAGCCGAGACGACCTCCAGGCTGCCGTCGTACTCCTCGGCCAGCACCCGGGCCCGTACCCGCACCGTCTCGCCCTTTTTCAGCAAGCGGCGCAGCGACTGCCCCTGGCGCGGCGTGAGGACAAAGCCAAAGGCCCGCGACGTGCCGGGATCGGACCAGAAGGCGGTGTACTGGCGCGCGTCCATCAGGTCGCCCTGGAGTCGCACGGGCGGGACGTACCGCATGCCGTCAAAGAGAATTCCCGCAGCTCCCCGCTGTTGCACAGCCAGCTCGCGCACGCGCCTGACGTCGCCCCGGGTGAGCACCATCTTGCCCGCGACTTCGAGGCCCTCGTAGTCGGCCTCCACTTCCCCATCCCGGGCCCCTTCGAGGAGCACCACCTCGGCCTCGCCGTCGAACGAGGCGCTGCGCTGGATGAGCGAGATGGGGCAGGCGCGAAAGTCGGCCAGGAGCGCCGCCTCGGACCCCGGGGCGATCAGGTGCAGCGTGGCCTCGCTGCAATCCCATTCCTGGAAGCTGGGCCAGGCCCAGAAGCGCACCCCTTCCTCGGCGGGGTAGGAAAGGACTTCGGCCTCCAACCCGGCCCGCGTCAGGGCGCGGTGCAGCCACTGGGCCGCGCGCCGGTAGCCGGGGCTGGCCTGGATGCGGTGGAAACGGCTGAGGTCGATGACGTTCTGCAACGCCGCCTCGCCGGACACGGCTTCCCAGATCGCGGCAAGGGTTTGACGGTAATGGTTCATGGCTCCCTCTGCCAACCAGCCAAAGCTAGGATCGTGGTGCGATTGGCCAGGAGATTATACTTTAAAAAGCGCCAGAACAAAAGTTGCGGGCGCGGCACAACCCGGAGGCGCAACTCACCCCGGCCGGCGGCTTGGGGCGCGTGGCGCAGGGCGGCGGCTCAGGCGTTAAAGACGATGGCCAGGATCAGGAACTGGTAAAAGGTCTGCAGCAGGGCGCCGGGGACGGCGGGCAGCATCGACTTCAGGCGATAGAGGCGCTGCACGAGCAAGGTCGTGAGGAGGACGGCCCACAACACGCTGGCCAGGCCCACGGCCGCGGCCGGAAAGCCGAGGCCCGCGCCGGCGAGCATGGCCATGGGCAGGGCCAGGAGGGCCCGGGGCACCTGCGCCAGGGGGTAGAGGAGCGCGGCCTCGCGAAACTCGACGCGCCCCTGGAACATCTCGGTCAGGGCATAGAGATAGAGGGCGCCCATGGCCCATTCCAGGCCGCACAGGCCGGCCAGGGCCAGGGGCTTCCACAAGGCCCCGCCCCGCAGCAGCAGGATGAGAAGCTGGACGACGATGAGGCCGGCGGGCACGGCGGCCATCGCCTGGGCGGAGAGGCTCAGCGGCCAACCATCCTCGCGGGCCTGGTCGACCAGCGAGTCGAGGGCGTTGGCCGGGTCCAGCACGAGGGCGGCGGGCAGCGAGTAAAAATCGTCGTCGTAGATCGGCTCGGCCACAGCAGCGCTCATCTCGTGGTAGAGGCGCTCCATGAACGGCAAAAAGTCGCGCATGGCCGAGGTGAGAAGAATGCCGGGCGTGGCCCCGGCGCCGAGGAGCAAGCTCACCAGGCGCGGACCGGCTGCCAGCCGGGTCCATTTGCCCTGCACCAGGACCAGGTAGCGCTCGTCGCCCAGGTGCATGGCCCGCACCGCCCGGAGCGAGCCCCAGGGTACGACGGTCCAGCGGCGCAGGCGGCGGACCATGAGGCCGTCGTCGGCCAGGGCCAGGTCGGGCAGGAGGTCGCCGGCGATGGACAGCGCCCACGCGGCCAGCAACAGGCTCAGGTGGGCCGCCAGGAGGGGCCGCAGCGGCTGGAGGGCCAGGGTGTCGGCCAGCAGGCGCATCGTCGGCTCCAGGTCGGCGGTGGTCACCAGGATGACCTGTACCGCCGGCCCGGCAAAACGGATCCAGGCCAGGACCCAGTTGGCGATGGCGCCGCCCGCCAACAAGAAGAACACCGCGCCTCGCACCAGGCGCACGCGCCGCGAATAGCTCAGGACGTAGGTGGGCGCTCCTTCGACGACCGCCGCCGCGCTGCTCATGCCAGGTGCCTTTCCAGGAACAGTGCCTCGTCATCAAAGCCGTGGGCGCGGTAGAACGCCCGAGCCCTCTCGTTGTCGGGCATGGTCGAAACCGAGACCTCGATACAGCCCCGGGCACGCATCCCTTGCAGGAAGGCGTCCATGAGGGCGTGGCCTATCCCACGGCCACGGTCGGGCCGGTGCACCACCAGCTCTTCCACGAGGGCCGTGTCGCCGGCGTGAAACAGGTTGGGACGCACACTGTAGCTCAGGAGACCACAAACCCGCCCCCCCTCCTCGGCCAGCAGGACGCCACAGCTCGGCGCCGCCAGGTAGGTCCGCGCAAACTCCTCGGTGACAGGGCTGTGCCAGCCACCGGTGGCGGCCAGCTCCTGCACCAGGGCGACGATGGCCGGCGCATCGTCCGGGCCCGCCTCTCGAATCTGCAGATCGCTGTCCATGGCTCTCTCCTGCCTGGCGTTGGGGACCGGTGGCAATGGGCAAAAACGGCAGGTGTAGTCCTCCCCATTGAGGGATTCTATCCCCAAGCGGGCGCGCTGTCAATGGGTCAAAGGTCATGGTAGCCCTTGACCAGGTAGATTGGGGGGATGGGGTGAGGCGCCCCAGCCGCCATGGCGGCTGGGGCGCCTCGCACGTAGAACGGGATGGCCGCGTCTCGCGCCTACATCAAGATGATGGCCAGGATCGTGGCCGCCGTCACGCCCGCGATGCAGGGCCAGAAATTCTTGCGGGCCAGGTCCATGGCCGGCACGCCGGTGATGGCCGAAACGGGCAGCACCGCCCAGGGGACGATGGTCCCGCCGCCGATCCAGATCATGGAGATCTGGCCCAGCGCGGCCAGGGTCGCGGTCTTGATGCCCAGGGCCTGGCCCCAGGAGGCGGCCAGGGCGCCCATCAGGGGCAGGTCGTTAAAGCCCGAGCCGTCCAGGCCGGTGATGCCGGCCAGGATGGTGTGCATGATCCCGACGATGGCCTTGCCCGTGGGAATGATATTGCTCAGCGCCTGGATCAGGTCGATTATGAGGGGCTTGCCGGCGTCGCCAAAGATGGCCTCTGCGTGGCCGGGAACGCCCATGAGGTAAAAGCCCGCCACCAGGAACACCGGCGCAAAGACCTTCAGGCCGAACATAAAGCCCTCGCGCACGCAGTCGGTGATCTGGTCCATGCCCTCCTTGAGGCCCTTGTTCCAGATGCAGAAGGCCGACAGGAGGATCAGGGCCGTGCCACCCAGGACGGCGGTGGCATCGTCTCCGCGGATCTTCATGAAAATGAGGACGATCACGTCCAGCAGAAACGCCACCGGCACCACCCAGGCAGCCGTCCGGGCCAGGGTCGAGAACTCGCGGTTCTTGGCGCTCTCCTCTTCCTCGGCAAACCTCAGGTATTCGGTCTCGGTGACGACGTTGGCCTTGATATCCTTGCGGACCACCACGAACCAGGCCACGAGCAGGGCCGCGACAGAGGCAGCAATGTTGAGGGGGATGCTGGCGGCCAGGATGTCGCTCACCGGCAGGCCGGCGGCTTCGGCGGTCAGGTTAGGCGCGCCCTGGATGACCAGGTCGGTGGACAGGGCGACGCCATGCCCAAAGAGGTTCATGGACATGGCCGTCGAGATGGCCGGCAGGCCCACGGCCAGGGCCGCGGGGAATAGAATGGCGCCGACCAGGGCAGTGGCTGGGGAGGGCCAGAGGAACGTGGCGGCAATGTACATCACCACGCCCGTCACCCAGAAGGCCAGGGCCGGGGTGCGCATCAGCTTTTTCGCCGGTTGCACCATGAGATAGATGGCGCCGATGGTTGGCGTGCTCGTGGCCCGGGAAGTTGACGTTGGTGTGGCGGGCGACGCGGTCGGCCAGTTGGAACAGGCACCCGCCGCCCATGGCGATCATCTCTTCGGCCGCCGTGTAGCGGCCGTTGTTGCGCATGATGCCGCCCACCAGGCCGGTGCCCAGCAGGCAGTCGGTCTTTTCCACCAGGATCACCTCGGCGCCGGCCTTTTTGGCCGCCAGCGCCGCGGCGCAACCGCCCCAGCCTCCTCCAATGACGACGATCCTAGGCATGGCTCTCCTCCCTTCTCATGCCTTCGCGCTTCTGGCTCGCCTCGTGAAACTTGAGCACGGGCGGCACCTCGCCGGTCTCGCACTCGGTGACAATGTCCACAAAGGTCGGACACTCGGAAGCCAGCGCCTGGCGCAGGGCCGGCTCGACCTCCTCCGGGTCCTCGACGCGCATGGCCTGCAGGCCAAAGCCCCGGGCGATGCCCGCGTAATCGACGTCGTTGAATTCTACGCCGAAACAGCGCCCGTCGTGGAACAGCTCCTGGCTGACCTTGATCCAGCCAAAGCAGGCATTGTTGAACTGGATGAGGGTCACCGGCAGGCCCAGGCGGCTGATGGTCTCCAGCTCGCCGGCGCTCATCCCAAAGCTCCCATCGCCCATGAGGCCGACGACGGTGGCCTGGGGGCTGGCCAGCCGGGCGCCAATTACGCCGGGCAGGGCGTAGCCCAGGCCGCCATAGCCGCGGGGAATGATGACCCGCCGGCCGGCCTCGGAGCGCAGGTAGGCTGCGGCAAAGGGTGTGGGCGTGCCGGCATCGGCGACGACGATGCTGCCCGCGGGTAGCAGCCGGGCCAGTGCCTGGAACACGCGCTGGGGCTTGATGGGCGCCGTGGTGGCCGCCGCCTTGGCCTCGAACTCGGCCCAGAAGGCAGCCATCTCCCCCCGGCGCTCCAGCAGGGGGTTGGGGCGCGGCTGGGGAGCGCGGGCCCGCAGGGCGGCTGCCAGGTCGGCCAGCCCGAGGCGGGCGTCGCCGGCCAGGCCGACGACGGTCTCATAGTTGCGGCCGATCTCGGTGGGATCGACGTCCAGGTGGACGATGGCCGTGCCACCGGACGTCCCGGGCAGGCTCCAGTTCTCGGTGGTCACCGAATCGGTCTTGCAGCCCACGTAGAGGATCAGGTCGGCCTGGGCCAACAGGGCATTGGCATAGGGCCGCCCGCCGTTGCCGCCCACCACGCCCATGCTCAGCGGATGGTCCTCGGCGATGGCCCCCTTGCCGCAGATGGAGGTGCCCACCGGCGCGCCCGCCGCCTCGGCCAGGGCGGCCACCTCGGCCCAGGCGCCGGAGGTGACGGCACCGCCGCCGGCGACAATGACCGGCCGGCGCGCGGCGGCCAGGAGCGCTTCGGCGGGCGACGGGCCCTCTATTGGGCCTGCCCGGAGGGCTGGGAGCGGGCCGCCTCGCAGGTGGTGAGGCCCGAGGTGGCCTGTAGCCTGGCCGTCGTGCCGCGCTCCAGGCGCAGCCCGTTCTCGCTTTCCACCAGGGCAAAGCTGGAGCGGACGGCGCCGTAGGCCGGCGCGCCCCAGGTCAGCTCGTAGCTGCCCGGCTCCAGCCGGCCCTGCCAGTGCAGGGGAAAGTCGCTGCCTCCGGGCTGGACGGCGGCAGTGAATTCGGGCACGGCGGCGCAGGCCACGAGGACGCCCCCCGCGTCGCGGATCTGGAGGACACCGTCCAGGGCCCCCAGGGAGCGCATGTGGATATAGCCGGCGTTGCGCACCTCGCCGACGACGACGGTCTCGTTGCCGGGGTTGACCGACATGTGCGTGGCAAAGGTCAGGCGCGGAGTGGTATCGGCTGTGCAGCCGGTGAGTATCGACAGCAGGGCAAGCGCAAGCGCTGCCACGGTCACAAGGGATCTCATGGACAGCCTCCTCAAGGCAAGGGATGATGGTGCATTGGTGTGAGGCGCCATTGCAAGGAGGAGGACCGCCACGTGCCGGTCAGATTACGCCAGGTGGCCGGTCGAGTGCGAGCTCCGCTCAGCATCGGGGGGGCCGGTGCACACCGTTTCGTGCAACAGTTTTATACACCGGAAGGGGCACTTTGTCAAGGAGGATTGTTCAGGTAGTCTTGACGACGATGTCGTGGATGATGTTGGCCGCCTCGTCACCGCGGTCGGCGCAGTTGCTCAGGTGGCGATAGATCTCCCGGAGCTTGAGCATGCTGGTCACCTGGTGTATGTCTTCCACGTCGGTGAACAGGGCGGCGATGGCCTCGCGGTAGACCCGCTCCACCCGGTTTTCCAGCGCCTTGGCGCGCGTGGCGTGCTCCACGGCCACGCCGGGGTTCTCCTTGAGGCGCTGCATGGCAAGGTGGATCTCGATGGCCGCGTCGTTCAGGAGCGACACCATCCGCCGCAAGAAATCGTTGGGCTCGACCTCCAGGATGAGCATCTCTTCCACCGTCGAGTAGGCATAGTCCATGACGTCGTCGATGGCCCGCGACAGGGCAAAGATATCCTCCCGGTCCAGGGGCGTCACAAAGGTGCGGTTCAGGTCGTCGATGAGGATGCGCCGCACCTCGTCGGCGTCCTTTTCGGCCTGGGCCACGGCGGCGGCGTGCTTCTCCGAGCCTCGTTTCATGTAGGCCTCCAGGGCGTTCATGCCCTGGAGCGTGATCTCGGCCTGGGCCGTCAGCGACTGCAAGAATTTGTCCTGTCTCGGTTTAAAGAACTCTTTCAGTCCCACGGTTCGTCCCCCCCTACAAGAACAGACCTATGACCAGATAGAGCACGGCGGCCAGCAGCGCGGCGATGGGGATGGTCAGCACCCAGGCCACGGCAATGTCGCGGGCCACGGTCCAGCGCACCTTGGACACCCGGTCGGCCGAGCCGGCGCCCATGATGGCCGAGCTGACCACCTGGGTGGTGCTCACCGGGCCGCCCAGGAGCGCGGCGCCGAGGATGATGCCGGCCGACGTCAGTTGCGAGCCAAAGGCGTGGATGGGCCGGATCTTGTAGAACTTGCCGCCCAGGGTCTTGATCAGGCGCCAGCCGCCCGTGGCGGTGCCCAGGGCGATGGCGCTGGCGCTCATGGCAATGACCCACCACGGCACGTGAAACTCGGTCGCGTAGCCCGTGGACACCATGGCCATGGCGATGATGCCCATGGTCTTTTGCGCGTCGTTGGTGCCGTGGCTCAGGGCCAGGGCCAGGGAGGTGGCCAATTGGGCGCGCCGGAAGACGGTGTTCACCTTGGGACTGGCGCCGCGCGACAGAAAATAGAGGAGCTTGAGCACCAGGAAGCCCACCACCAGGCCCAGCACGGGCGATAGGAAGAGGGCGATGAGCACCTTTTTCAGGCCGGCAAACTCCACGGTGCCAAAACCCGCGGCCATGGCCACGGCGCCGATGAGCCCGCCGATGAGGGCGTGGGACGTGCTCGACGGCCAGCCAAAGTACCAGGTGAGCAGGTTCCAACTGATGGCGCTGGCCAGGGCGGCGATGATGACCGCGCTGCTGATGGCCGCCGGGTCCACCACCTCGCTGCCGATGGTCGTCGCCACGGCCACGCCAAAGAGAAACGGGCCGGCAAACTCGGCGACGGCGGTGATGCCCAGCGCCTTCTGGGGCGACAGGGCGCGGGACGAGATCATGGTAGCGACGATATTGCTGGAGTCGTGCAGGCCATTCAAAAAGTCGAACACCAGGGCGATGGCAATGATCAGCATCAACAGGAATGGCATGCCGGTTCCTCTCCCTCCTGTGCGTCGCCGGACCTGGCGTCAGGCGCCCGGCCGGCCCTCGCCCACGGCGCGCCGCAGCAGGTCGAGGCCGGCCTTGACCTGCTCTGGAGAGTTATAGTTCTGGAACTCGCAGGTGAGCAGCGCCCCGGCCGGCAGGTAGCGGGCCACCAGCTCCCAGTCCACGTTGCCCAGGCCGGCGGCCTGGTGGTCGTCGATGCCCACCACGTCGTGGAGGTGAATGCCCACCATCCGCTGGGCAAAGCGCTGCAGCCACTCCTCGTGGGTGCCAAAGCCCAGGTTTTCGAGCACCTCGGCGTGGCCCACGTCGTGCCAGTAGCCGACGGTGTCGCCGCAGCCGAGGTTGAGCAGCTCGTCGACCTCGTCGGGCAGAGGGATCTCGAAGTAGTGGTAGCGGTTCTCGAGGCCCAGGCGCACGCCCCGCGGCTCCGCGTACTCGGCCAGCTCCAGCACGCTGCGGCGGACGGAGCGCATGTTGGCCCCGGCCCGGGCTGCCCGGGCGGCCGCCAGCCGCTCGCGGGCCGCCGCGTACTCCGGCCCGCCGGCCTTGCCCTGGCGGTAGAGCGCCACCAGCCGGAACTCTAGCTCGGGATCGACGTCCACCCGCCCGGGATGGACGATGATGGCCCCGGCTCCCAGCTCGTGGGCCAGGTCGATGCTGCGCTGCACGGCGACCACGCCCCGCCGCCTCTCGTCCTCGTCCAGCGCCGACACCAGCCAGTTGCGCGCCTTCAGGGTCCCCATCGAGACGTCGGCCGGGCACGGCTCGTGCACGCTGGTGATACAGCCGTTCAACGACAGGCCCTCCAGCATGGCCGAGTCGACCCCATGGTTCAGCTCAAAGTGGGTAAATCCCAGGGCCTTTCCCGCATGGAAAAAATCGGCCAGCCTTTCGAACTGGCCGATGGCCCACATGGTAGACAATGCAATATCAGACACTATCGCTCCTCGACGAGTTGGGTTTGAACCCTCCGGGGCAGTTTCCAACATGAAAGATTATACAACAACTCTGCCGATTTGTCAAATAAAATTTCAGAACCCCGGCTCAATCATCGTACCCGGTCACGATCACCCGCACCTCTTCAAAGCCCAGGGCCGACAGCAGTTGCTCGTAGTACGAGCGCCCGTCGCGGGCCGCCTGCTCCAGGATGCCGTTGCGCAGGCCGTACTCGACGAGCAGATCGCGGCCCGTGGGCAAGATCTCGCTCTGGTAGGCCTCCAGGTCGTCGCGGCAGATAAAGCCGGGGCAGGTGTCGCGCTGGGACAGGATGTAGCTGTTCTCAAAGTCGATGGACACCTGGTCGCGAAACACCTCCGGCGGTGGCAGCGTCAACTGCACGCGCCGGCCGTCGCTGCTGATCCACAGGTCGTCCACCGAGAGCTGCTGCAGGTCCAGGCCGGCCGGCACGTGCCCGCGGATGAGCATGACGAACTCTTGCCTGACGCCCAGGGAGCCCAGGAAGCCCTCGGGCGCCTCGGTGTAGCGCACGTCCACGGCATTGTAGTGCTGGACGAGGACCTGCTTGTTGACCCGCTGCACGCGCTCCAGGATGGCCGCCCGCGAGGCGATGGCCGAGGCGGTCTCGGGCCGGCCGGCGGGCGTCGCCTCCGGCGGCGCCAGGCGGTCGGTCACGGCGTTGTACAGCCAGGCGGCGATGAGCACCACGGCCACCAGGGCCAGGGCGTTGCGGGCGATGACCCACACCTGCCGCAGGCAAGATCGCGGCTCGGCCTCCTCGGTCTCGTAGATTTCTTCGGTCTCGAACGTCTCATCCATCTTGGAACACGATCTCCACTTCGGTAAAGCCCAGCGTGTGCAGCAGGTCCGCCAGTTGCAGCCTGGCGACCCGGTCGGCCAGGGCCATCATGCCCTCGCTGTTCAGCGCCTCTTCCCGGAGCTGGACCCGTGCCTGCTCCAGGGCCTCGGTCTCCAGCCCCTCGTAATCGGACAGGATCCAGCTCCGCTCGCTGTCATAGATCCGCGTTTCGCCGGGCAGCAGCTCGACGCTGGTGACCGCGGCGTGGGGCACGGCGACCCGCACGCGGGTGCCCTCTATCTCTACGTCCTCGGGCTCGATCTGGCTCAGGTCCACGCCGGCCTGGACCTCGCCCACGGCCATGAGCAGCACCCGGTCGGTGCCGAGGAGGCTGCTCAGGCCCTGCCGTTCCCGCTCCCGTTCCACCACCGTCGACGTCGTAAAGCGGATGCTCGCCAGGTGGCCCAGCTCCTCCCAGACGGGGGGCGGCAGGGGGGTCGGCGTGGGGGTGGGCGTGGCCGTCGCCGGGGGCGGCAGCGTCGCGCTCGGCGAGGAGCGCGGGGTGGCCGTAAAGGTCGCCGGCGCGGCCGGCCACGCCTCGGGCGTTCCCTCGGCCGGCGTCACCAGGGCGGCCGGCGGCGGCGAGTCGACGAGACGATAGAGCAGATAGGCGCCCGCCAGGATGACGACCGCGGCCAGCACCGACAGGACCAGCACCGCGGGACGGCTAAGGACGGGCCCGTTGCCGCTTTCAGGCTCCACGCAAACCTCCTTTGACTGTTGCAGAGGCGGGCATGCGGCCGCTCCGCCTGCCCGCCCCATCCGGGAGATTATACCACGCCGTACCCGATTCGCCAAAGGAGCTCGACGACCGGGGATCGGAACTGCGCGAGAAGGGCGCCCCGGCGCCGGGCCGTTACAGCTCCACGCGCCGCCAGAGGATCGTCGCGTCGCCCTCCTGGAAGGGGACGACCGTCGCCGGGCGGGCGCCGAGCAGGCCCTCGCCGCCGGCGGGCAAGCCCGGGCTGTAGTCGGCCACCAGGACGGGGAGGGGCTCGCCCCCGACCAATTCCAGGGTCACCTCCAGGCCGTCGCAGGCCAGCCCGTAGCACCACAGGACATAGTCCTCGCCCTGGGCGCCGCCGGCGTCCACGGGCAGGCTGTGGCCGGCGGCGGTGATGGCCGCCAGGCGCGCGGCCGGCACCCGCAGGTCGATTTTGGCGCCGCCCCGGGGCGAGCGCAGCAGCAGTTGCACCGTCCGGTTCTCGCCCGACTGCCCGTCGGACAGGATCTGGAGTGCCGGGCCCTCGACGGCGACCTCTTCCGCCGGGGCGACGAGGTACTGCGTGCCGGACCAGGGAAAGACGGCCAGCGTCTCGGCCTCAAAGTGCTGCCGCAGCGCCGGCGGCGTCGCGTCGTCGTTCGGCTCGGAGACGTAGCGCGCCTGCCCCCCCACCTCGGCGACGTAGTGCAGGTTGAGCAACTGGGGGCTGCCTTCGCTGTAGGGCGGCACCAGGAGCGCGGCCACGGCGGCCCCGACCACGACGGCCGCACTGACGAGGGTGACGGCCCTCCGCAGCCCGGCCCGGTCCCGGGGCAGGGCCAGGAGGGGCAGCAGCGTCGCAACGACCATGCCCAGGGGCAGGGTGATGGCCGGGCTGATGGCAAAGCCGGTGGCCGACTCCAGGGTCAGCGCCAGGGGCAGGAAGAACATGCCGGCGCCCGCCGCCCCCACGGCCAGGGCCACGTCGCCGGCCGGCGCGAACCGCCGGCCCAGGAGGAGGGCCACGACGGCCAGGAGCGCGGCGAACAGGGCCGGCAGGAGCGGAAAGACCGCCACCCCCGGCAGCGTCAGGCTGAGGATCACCGCCAGGATGGCCCACAGGAGCCAGGCACCCAGGCCCATGCCCCACAGGCCGGCGCCGCGGCCCAGGAGGGCGGCCACCAACCCGCCGGCCAGCAGCGCCCCGGCCCACAGCGAGAGGCGCGTGGGCAGCGGGTAGGCGTGCCAGGGCTGGGTGCCGCTGCCAAAGCGGGCAATGACCCAGATGATGCCCATGCCCAGGAGGATGGTCACGACGACGCACAGCAGGGCCGCCAGGAGCCCCAGGAGCAGCCTGCCCACGGTCAGCACGCGGCGCAGCATGGCCAGGACGGCGCAGATGAGCAGGATGACGACCGCCGCCACCGCCAGGGGCAGGGTCCAGGCCTCGGGCCAGCGGATGATGCCCAGGTTGAGCACGTCGGTGTAAACCGCGTTGCCCGGCGGCGGGCCGGCTAGGTCCCGGCCGGCCAGGGTGCGGGCCACGGCCAGGATGCTCTCGCCCTGGTGCTGCACGCTGCCGGGGTGCAGGTTGTCGAGGGAGTCCAGGGGCGTGTGATAGTGCGCTACGCCCTCGATGAAGGCAAAGTTGAGCGCGGCGATCCCCCTGTCGCGAAAGACCGTCAGGTCGGTGTCGTTGGGCAGCACCTTGTAGACCTCGTAGGTGAGCGAGTTGGCCGACGGCAGCGGGACGGACGAGGCATAGGCGTCGACGAGCCAGGCATTGTCGTCGCTGGTCTCGAACATGATGCTCTGGCCGCTGGTGCCCCGGGCCTCGAGGTTGATGACCACCCCCAGGTCCTGGGCCCAGGGGTGCTCGGCGGCAAAGCCCTCGGCGCCCATGAGGCCCACCTCCTCGCCCTCGGTGAACAAGAAGATGACCGGGTTGCGCAGGGGGCCCTCGGCCCGGAAGATGCGGGCGATCTCGAGCATGACGGCCACGCCATGGGTGTCGTCGGCGGCCCCCGGCCCGGCCCCCACGGAGTCGTAATGGGCCATGAGCATGACGGCCGGGCCGTCGACCTGGCCGGGCAGCCGGGTGAGGACGTTCTGCACCGGGGCGCACGTGGCCTGGGTGCCGGTCCAGCCCCGGCAGACGACGGTCTCCTGGACCTCGACCTCGTAGCCCAGCGCCCCCAGGCGGCCGATGATGCGCTCCCGGACCCGGGCGTTCATCTCGCTGCCCACGGGATGGGGCCGGCCCTCGGCCAGGAGCTCGCCCAGGAGGGCCATGGCCCGCCCGGCGGAGAACTCGGAAGCGGGGGCGTCGACGGGCAGGGGCGCCGGCTCCTGCCCGCGCAGCAGCACCAGGCCAAAGACGAGGGCCACCAGCACCAGGCCGGCGACGAGGGACCAGGGGCGGGCGTAGGCCACCCCACGGCGAGCGGGCTCAACGGGCAAGCTCTGATCGGACATGAAAGCCTCCTACATTCGCGTTCGAGTGGATCCTTGCTGCGCACCAACCCCGGAGCCAAACGGCCACCGCCCTGCACCCCCCATTGCGTTGCGCGGGACCAGGGGCGTGGCGACTATTATACACCAAAGAGGGCGGGGGCACAACCATTGGCCCCTCCCCCCGGCCCCGGGTGCGGCAAGGAGTTGTCAACGAATAGGCAACGAATAAACGAATTCTAGCGTTTCCTAATTCGTTTATTCGTTCCTTGATTCGTTGACAGCATCGTGCACCTGCCCAACGGGGGCGACCGCAACACTTGCGCCTGCGCGCAGTGCAGGTGGGGTTCGCCCCTACATCCTGAACCCTCCCCCGGCCCTTGACGGTGCCGGGGAGCCGGGGTATAATCGAGGCACGGCCAGCCCGGGATGCGCGGGGGCCGGGACGTGAGGTGCGTGGAATGCAAGACCTGCCGGGCCGGGCCTGGCTGGCCGCCGCGGGCCGCTGGCTGAAAGGTGTCGAGTTCTCCCTGCTGCTGACCCTGGTGCTGATCCTGGGCGGGATCTGGCTGTTCCTGCTGGTGGCCAACGAGGCCGCCACCGGCGATCCCCGGGGGCTGGACCAGGAGATCCTCCTCGCCCTGCGCGAGCCGGGCAGCCCCGACGATCCCATCGGGCCCGGGTGGGTGGAGACGGCCATGCGCGACCTGACGGCGCTGGGGGGCACGGCCGTGCTGCTGATCCTCACCGCCGGCGTCCTGGGCTATTTCTTGTTGCGGGGCGAGTACCACCTGGCGGCCCTGGTGCTGCTGACCGTCGCCGGCGGGGCGGCCCTCAGCAACTCGCTCAAGTACGCCTTCGACCGGCCCCGGCCGGAGCTGGTGCCGGCCCTGACCACGTTCCTGGCGCCCAGCTTTCCCAGCGGCCACTCGACCCTGGCGGCCGCCACCTACCTGACCCTCGGCTCCCTCGTCGCCCGCGCGCAAGAAGACCGCCGGCTCAAGGTCTATACCATCCTGCTGGCCATCCTCCTGGCGCTGCTGGTGGGCTTTAGCCGGGTCTACCTGGGCGTCCACTGGCCCACCGACGTCCTGGGCGGCTGGCTGCTGGGCGCCCTGTGGGCCACCCTCATGCTCCTGCTGTCGCGCTGGTGGGTGCGGCGCACCAGGCCCTGACGGCGCCTACTCCCCCTCGCGGCGCAACTGCTCGGCCAACCCCCGGTGAGGACTGGGCAGGGTTGCTGCAAAGTCGCTCCCGCTGCCTGGGACCGCCGAGCGCCTGCTCGGCCCTTCCCTCCAGGCGCAACCTGCCGAGCAGGTGCTCGCGCTCCCAGCAGCAGTGCCCAGGCCCGGGACCGCCGAGCGCCTGCTCGGCCCTTCCCTCCAGGCGCAACCTGCCGAGCGGTGCTCATCGCTCCCAGCAGTAGTGCCCTGGCCTGGGACCGCCGAGCGCCTGCTCGGCCCTTCCCTCCAGGCGCAACCTGCCGAGCTGGTGCTCATCGCTCCCAGCAGTGCCCAGGCCGGGGCTCGCCGATGCGGGACCGGCCCGGCTTGACTTCCCAGGGGATTGGGATTACAATTCTACACGGTACTGTACGGGCACCGGAAACGCGTTGAAACCCGGTCAAAGATTCACCCCAGCAGCCCGTTTCAACGGGTTCCCCGTGTTGGCCACGCGTCGAGACGCGTGGCAGCCCACCGCTCAAGCACGAGGTGCGACGCACTGCACGCTACGTTCCACCCACCGCACCGACTCTGCTCTTTTGCTCGGCCTCGATCGTCAGATCGAGGTCAGGACCGCCCGATCTGGCCTGGCTTCGCCCTTCTGCTCGGCCTCGATCGCCAGATCGAGGCCCAGGACCGCCAGATCTGGCGATCTGCCAGGAGCGAGGGGATCGGATCAGTCGACGTCAAGCCAGGGGCGTGCTCTGCCCGGCCGGGCGCCACGAGGGATGAACCTGCGGGCTCATTTCGCAGGAGGGAGGAGCGGACCATGTACTGTCATAAGTGCGGGACCACCGTCCAGGATGACGCGGCCTTTTGCATGGCCTGCGGCTCGCCGCTGGCGACGCCGGCGCCCG
>MTKX01024039.1_pt1 | contig 62389 bp, 56 predicted proteins | sample 1042771 | NCBI WGS metagenome assembly MTKX01 (sample SAMN06212183, study PRJNA360534) | anaerobic digester metagenome | biome: Wastewater treatment plant; material: sludge; isolation source: anaerobic digester fed with sludge from wastewater treatment plant | place: Denmark: WWTP Randers ...
CGGCAACACGTCCATGTCGCGCACGGTGGGGCTGCCGGCAGCCATCGCCGTGCGAATGATCCTACAGGGCGAGATCAATCTCACCGGTGTGCAAGTGCCTGTCATCCCGGAGATCTATGAGCCCGTCCTCGCCGAGCTGCGAGAGCTGGGCATCGGGTTGACAGAGAAGACCGAGGTCTTGTGATGAATGCGCAGGAATACATCGCCCTGGAAGATCGATACAACGCTCAAAACTACAAGCCCCTGGACGTCGTCCTGACCCGGGGGAATGGTGTCTGGGTGGAAGATGTCGAGGGCCGGCGCTACATGGACTTCTTGGCCGCTTACTCGGCCGTGAACCAGGGCCACTGCCATCCTCGCCTGGTCAAGGTCATGGTCGAGCAGGCAGCCCGGCTGACCCTCACCAGCCGTGCTTTCCGCAACGACCAACTGCCTCTTCTCGCGGAAGAACTGTGCGAGATGACCGGCTACGAGATGATGCTGCCCATGAACTCGGGCTCCGAGGCGGTCGAGTCGGCCATCAAGGTGGCGCGAAAGTGGGGCTACCAGGTCAAGGGCGTTAAGGACGACCAGGCGCACATCCTGACCTGCTACGGCAACTTTCACGGGCGGACCATCAGCATTGTGACGTTCTCGCCTGAAGAGCAGTATCGCGACGGGTTCGGGCCCTTTACCCCCGGATTCGACATCATCGCCTATGGCGACGCCGCGGCGCTGGAAGCGGCCATCACGCCCAACACTGTGGCCTTTCTCGTGGAGCCCATCCAGGGTGAGGGCGGCGTCGTGGTGCCGCCCGAGGGCTATCTGCGCCAGGTGCGCGAGATATGTACCCGCCACAACGTGCTGCTCATCACCGACGAGATCCAGAGCGGGCTGGGCCGTACCGGCAAGCTGCTGGCGGCCGAGCACGAGGGCGTCCGCGCCGACATGGTGACCGTGGGGAAGGCCCTCTCGGGTGGCATGTATCCGGTGTCGGCTGTCCTGTCCAGCCGTGCCATCCTCGGCGTGCTCCAGCCAGGCGACCACGGGTCTACCTTTGGCGGCAATCCCCTGGGCTGCGCCGTGGCGCGCGAGGCACTCAAAATCCTGCACGACGAGAAGCTCATCGATCGCGCGGCCGAGCTGGGAGAATATTTCATGGAGCGCCTGGCCGCCATCCGCAGCCCCCACGTGAAGCAAATTCGCGGCAAGGGGCTATGGGTGGGTATCGTGCTCAAGGCCTCGGCCGGAGGCGCACGGCGCTTTTGCGAAGCGCTCATGAAACAGAACTTGCTGGCCAAAGAAACGCATTGGGACGTCATCCGCCTGGCGCCGCCGCTGGTCATCACCAAAGAAGAGATCGACTGGGCTGTCGAGCGCCTGGAAGACGTGCTGCAAATGGAGTAAGGGAGGCCGGCGCCGCCTGGCGGAACCTTTTTGGGGCCGGGAGCGTCAGAGATGTGGCACCAGGCACAAGGTGCTTTCTCCTTTCTCCCTGGACCGGGGGGAGTTGCTCTCCCCCCGGTCGCTCTTTTTTTCGCGCTCCTGCGATAAATCGGGGATTCTACACTTGCCCAATGGCGCAGAGCGTGGTATGATATGCCTGCAATGAGACTCAATGGACACCGGGTCACGATTCGGCCGATGGTCCGGGGCGACCTGGACGCTATGATGGAGTGGCGCCCCTTTGCCGACCCGCTTTACCAGGCCTTTGATTTCCCCCGGCGCAACAAGGCCGAGACCGTTCGCTGGTTCGAGTGGCGCAGCCGCGACCCATCGCGCCGCCTTTACACCGTCGAGGACGAAGCACGGCGGGTCATCGGCAGCCTGACCTTGCGCGAGATCAATGGCACCCAGTCGGCGCGCCTGGGCATCACCCTTGGCGCCGACTTTGTCAGCCAGGGCTATGGCAAAGAGGCCCTGGCCCTCTTTTTGGGCTACTATTTCGAGACCATGGGTTTCGAGGAGATGGTCCTCGACGTGGCGGCCACCAACCTGCGGGCGGTGCGGACCTACCAGTCCCTCGGCTTTCGCTACGCCAGCCAGCACTACCGCCTGGCGTCGCACCCCAGCTTTGACGTCCTGCGCCGGGACCCGCGCTATCACCATCTCCAGCGCTTTTTCCGGCGCAGGGGGAGCCTGCACGAGGTACTCTTTTACGACCTGGCCCTCAGCCGCGAGAACTGGCGGGCGCGCAAAGCCGGCGAGGCGATGAGCGAGAGCGGCTGAGCCTGCCGGGCGTGCCCCCGCACGATCTAATCGCGCATGCTCAGCCCAATCCGGCCCCGCTCCAGGTCCACGCTCGTCACCACCACGTCCACCACGTCGCCGACGCTGACCACCTCAAAGGGGTTACGCACGTAGCGATCGGCCATCTTGGAGACGTGTACCAGCCCGTCCTGCTTGACGCCAATGTCCACAAAGGCGCCAAAGTCCACGACGTTGCGCACCGTGCCCTTGAGCCGCATGCCCTCCCGCAGGTCCTCCATCTTGAGCACGTCCTGGCGCAGGATGGGCGGCGGTAGGTCCTCGCGAGGATCGCGCCCCGGCCGGGCCAGGGCGTCCAGGATGTCGACCAGCGTCGGCTCGCCCACGTCCAACAGCTCGGCCAGGCCGGCCAGGCCCATCTCGTCGCGCACGGCCTGTACCTTGCCCACCATGTCCCGGGCCTTGAGTCGGGTGCCGGCCAGGTCCATCAGGCGCTCCACGATGGGGTATGACTCGGGGTGGATGGCCGTGTTGTCCAGGGGGTTGGCCGACTCGGGCACCCGCAAAAAACCGGCAGCCTGCTGGTAGGCCCGTGGCCCCAGGCCCTTGACCTTTTTCAAGTCCGAGCGCTTCTTGAAGGGCCCCACGTCGTCGCGCAAGGCGACGACGTTGGCGGCCACGGCCTTGCTGAGCCCGGCCACGTAGCCCAACAGCGCCGGGGAGGCCGTGTTGACGTCGACCCCAACATGGTTCACCACCGATTCCACCACGGCATCCAGCGCCTCGGCCAGCTTTTTCTGATCCACGTCGTGCTGGTACATGCCCACTCCGATGGACTGGGGATCGATCTTGACCAACTCGGCCAGGGGATCCTGGAGCCGCCGGGCGATACTGACGGCGCCCCGCAGCGAGACGTCCAGGTTCGGCAGCTCCGCCCGGGCCAGGGGCGAGGCCGAATAGACCGACGCGCCCGCCTCGCTGACCATGGCATAACGCAGCCCGGGGTGTTCCTCGATAAGCTCGGCCACCAATTGCTCCGTCTCGCGGCTGGCCGTGCCGTTGCCGATGGCCACCACGCCCACCCCCGCCACTTTCACTGCCTCCGTAAGCGCCTTTTTGGCCTCGTCCCAGCGCCGGACGGGTTCGTGGGGATAGATGGTGTCGGTGCCCAGCACCTTGCCCGTGGCGTCCACGACAGCCACCTTGCAGCCGGTGCGATAGCCGGGGTCGAGACCCATGACCACCTTGCCCCGCAGGGGTGGCTGGAGCAGGAGCTTGCGCAGGTTGGCAGTAAAAACCTGGATGGCGTGCTCGTCGGCCGCCTCACCCTCGCCGGCCCGCACGTCGCGCTCGACGCTGGGTGCCAGAAGCCGCTTGTAGCCGTCGGCGATGGCCGCTTCCACCTGGTCGCGGATGGGCCGGCGCGGGCCCCGCAAGAAGCTTATCTCCATGACGTCCAGGATGTCATCTTCGGGGAGGTCCAGGCGCACGTGAAGGGCTCCCTCCGCCTCGCCGCGCTCGATGGCCAGCCACTGGTGGGGCTGCACGTCGTCCAGGGGCAGGGCCACGTCGTGGTACAGCCGGTACTTGCCGCCAGGGTCCACCTCGGCCTCGTCGCCGGCCAATTGGCAGACGACCACGGCCTTGTTGGCGGCCAGCTTGCGGGCCTCGCCGCGCACGGCGGCGTCCTCGGCAAAGCGCTCGGCCAGGATATCGCGGGCACCGGCCAGGGCAGCAGCAGCATCCTCCACCTCGTCCGACAGAAAGGAAGAGGCAAGCTCCTCCAGGGGCCGGTCGTCCTGCTGTTGGAGGAGGAGGTCGGCCAGCGGCTCCAGCCCCCGCTCCCGGGCGATGGTAGCCCGCGTTCGCCTCTTGGGCTTGTAGGGCAGATAGAGGTCCTCTACCGCCTGGAGGGTCGTGGCAGCCTCGATGGCCGCCGCCAGCTCGGGCGTCAGCTTGCCCTGCTCCTCGATGCTTTTGAGCACTGCCGCCTGCCGCTCGGAGAGACGGCGCAGGTAGCCGAGACGCGCCTCGAGCTGGCGCAGTTGCTCCTCGTCCAGCCCGCCGGTCATCTCTTTGCGGTAGCGGGCCACGAAGGGGATGGTGTTGCCGTCGTCGAACAGAGCGGCCGTGGCCGCCACCTGGGTAGTGGCCAGCTTGAGCTCGGAAGCGATGGTGGCCAGGATTTCGCGGTCGGTCATGGGTCCCCCATTTCCTGGAATGGTGCCCAGTATACACCGAAAGGGCCGTTTGAGGCAAGGCATCGGGCGGCGTTGCCCCTGGCCGGAAGGCATGTTATAATCGAGGCAGGTACGAGGGGAGCGACGAAGCATGGCGGAAGTATCGGATCGAGCGCGTTGGAACCGGAAATACGGCCTGGGCGAAGGGCCGGCCCACTTTGAGCCGCAGGACTTTCTGGTGAGGCACGCCGGGCTGCTGCGCCCGGGCGGCCTGGCCCTGGACGTGGCCTGCGGCTTTGGGGGCAATGCCCTTTACCTGGCGGACCAGGGCTACACCGTGGACGCCGTGGACGTCAGCGAGGTGGCCCTCGAAGCGGCCAGCGCCGAGGCCGAGCGCCGCGGGCTGCGGGATCGGGTCCGCTTCGTACAGGTCGACCTGGATCGCTGGCCGGTACCGCCGGACCGGTACAACGCCATCGTCGTCTTTTTCTACCTGAACCGCGCCCTGTTTCCCAGGCTCGCCCGGGGCCTGCGCCCCGGCGGGCTCCTCTTCCAGGCAAACCGCAACCGGCGCCACCTGAAGATCCGCCCCGACTTTTCTCCCGATTATCTCCTGGAGGTGGGCGAGCTCCGATGCATGGCAGAGGCGGCCGGGCTCCAGGTGCTCCACTATGCTGACGGCACGCTGGAGAGGGACTCGGATTCGTTCCTCATCGCCCGGCGGCCAGGATCGCCCTCATTCTAGCCAGACCGCGCAGTCCCCTGGCCTCTCACGGCAGGTAGTCCATGGGGTTGCGCCGCAGCCCTTCCTCGATGATCTCGAAGTGGAGTTGGGGCATCGTGGCCCTGCCGGTGCTGCCCATGGTGCCGATCTGCTGCCCCTTGGTGACCACGTCGCCCGCGCTGACAAGCATCGTATCCAGGTGCGTGTAGCGCGTCATGTACCCATTCCCGTGGCCGACGAGCACCTGGTTACCATAGTTCCACGTGTCGCGGCCGGCCACGATTACGTAGCCATGATCTGCGGCCACCACCGGGGTGCCGGTCCTGTTGGCGATATCGATGGCATAGTGGCCGCTCCAATAGCCCTGGCTCAGGTAGCCTACGGTCGGCCAGGCAAAGGTCCCGCTGCCCTTCGGTGCGTCTGTGGGGTAGATCTGGTTGTTGAACCAGGTGCTCTCGTACGTGACGCCCTCCGTATAGAACCGGGTGGCACCGGGCACGATGAGCTGCTGGCCCGGCCGCAGCTCGTAGGGCTCCTCCAGGCTATTGAGTGCCAAGCCGGTGATGGCTTCCTCCGTGACCCTATGGCGCAGGGCCACCTTTTCCACGGTGTCGCCGGGCTGCACGGTGTACAGGACGCCGTCGACGGGCAGGATGATGAGCCGCCGCGGTGCCACGATGTCTATGTCGGGATCGTGCTTGTTACCCTGAACGTTGGCCCACAGGACCGTCTCGGGCTCGAGCCCAAAACGACCGGCGACGGACCACACGTTCTCGGTGATGCCCATGGTGTAGGTGATGATCCCGGGGCGCAGAGGTATAACAGGCGTGGCAGTCGGATGCTCTGCCCGGCCCTCGGCCCCGGGCCCCTGGGGCACCAGCCGCGCCGCCGGGGGCAGATCTCCCACGAACGTGCGCCCTTGTGTGAATGGCATTCCGGGGCTCAGAGTGGGCCAGGCGGTTGCCACGACCAGGATGGTGGCCAGAAGGGCGAGGAGGACCGCCGCCCGACCCGCGGACAGGGCCAGCGCCACCGGCGCCCCCGTTTCCTCTATGCCAGCCTGCATTAGGACCCGCGCCGGCAGGCGCATGGCCGGCGCCGGCAGCCTGCCCAGGCGCAGGTCCATCAGCTCGTATTGGCGGGCGACGGCCTGGCACGCCAGGCAGGACTCAAGGTGCGCCCTCGCCGCCGCCCCTTCCGCCGCGGTCCACTCGCGGCGAAAGCTCAACAGGTGGCGCGTCTTGCGACAGCTCATCCTTCCACCTCCTCCGGCGCATAGATGTGCCGGAACTTTTCCCGAGCGCGGTAGAGCCGGGTCTTGACCCCCGAGGGTGAGAGTCTCAGAACGAGGGCTATCTCCCGGGTGGACAGCCCCTGGCAGGCATACAGGACCAGGGGAACCCGGTAGCGTGGGGGCATGCGGTCCAGGGCACGACGCACGGCCACGCTTTCCAGCGAAGCCTCGGCGAACGAGCTTCGGGCCGTGGGGTCCTTGTCCCGATCAAGGAGGGGCAGCCAGGTGATGAGCTTCCGCCGGCGCAGGCAGTCCAGCGCCGTGTTTGTGGCGATGCGGTACAGCCAGGCCCGGACGTTGGCCTCCGCCGGCAGCCGGCCCAGGGCTCGCAGCGCCTTCTCGAACGTATCCTGCGACAGGTCCTCGGCCAGGGCCGGGTCGCCCACCAGGCGAGCGAGATAGGCCGCGATCTCGCCTTGATGGCTCTCAAATAGCCGGCAAAAGGTCGCCTCTACGCCTTCGGTGCCCTCACCTGTCCAGGTACGGTCCATCCCCCTCTTTCCGGTTCTCGGACGAGACCCTCACTCTGTATAACGAGCGAGGGAGGGCCGTGGTTTCAGGTGCCACGCGCCCCCGCACGCACGCGCTCCCAACAGGCACGGATGCGCTCCAGTTCCTCGCGGGTGTCGGGCACCTCGCCGTAATGGGCGTTGACGTACGCCTGGGTGATGGTTTCCACCTCTGACTCGTGGTCGGGGAGCGCCCGCCGCAGCGTCGACAGGTATTCGTAGGGCGTCTCTGAGCGGGCGCGGGGATAGCCCTCCCGCGTGGCCAGGCGCACCAGGTTGGCATACACACGCCGGATAGAGACCGCCGCCAGGAATCGGGAGCCCAGGCCAAACCGATCGACGAGGCCGGCAAGCTCGCCCAGGCGCTCCAGCCCAGCGCGCAGCATGGCCCGCAGCCCGCTGCCCGTCCTCCGAGAATGGATAGACTCCCGCGACTCGTCGCCCGCCTCCCGTTCCAGCCGGCGCCTGCGCGCCCACGACGCCACGAGGACGAGGACGACGATGAGCAGGGGAATGCCCACGGCCACCACGACCTGCAGGATGCCCAGGAGCGGTGGCCGTTCCGCCGGGCTGCCAGGTGGGACCGGCATCTCTGCGCCGGGAGCCATAAGGAACTCGCCGATGCGGCGCAGGGCGTCCATGATGCCCTCCCCCAGGGTCGCCAGGTCGATGGAGAAGAGGGAGAGCAGCCCCTCCAGGAGCAGCAGGAGAAAAGCGCCCAGGCCGGCAATGACGATCCAGAACAGGTACAGGACCGGTGACAGCCAGGATAGGATCTGCTGCAGGCCGCCACCGGAGAAAAGGGCGGCCACCATGGCTCCCACGAGCGCCAGTATCGCCACTGCCGCCACCGAGGAGCCGATCCAGAACCCGCTGTAGCCTACCTGGCTGCTGTTGGGCGAGCGGCTGACCTCGTCGACGCGAGCCAGGGCCACGGCCACGAGAGAGAAAAAGAAGTAGGGCAACACAAAGCCCGACAAGTCGGCCTGGACGATGATGCCCAGCAGCAGCGACTCGACGACGAGGATGACGACCCCGGCCCGAAAGGTAAAGCCCACGCTCTCGACGGACAGGCTGCGGCGGGCGAGGCGAATTCCCCGCGCCCAGAAATAGACCAGGAACATGATCGCCATCCAGCCGCTGGGGTCGACGGTTTCGACGTCGGCCAGGCTGCGAAAGAGGACGACGACCCAGGCCAGGCCCGGCAGCTCCAGGCTGCCATAGACGTGAAAATGGAGCATGAGGCCAACGACCAGGAGCAGGATCAAGGCCAGGAGCCCCTGCTGAAGGCGCAGCGGCAAGGTCGCGGCCTCGATGGCCCGGTAGGCGTAGAAAAAGGCCAGGAATAGGACGAGCATGCCCAGCCAGGTGAGCATGGGGGAGTGCTGGCTGCCGGCCTGGCCGACCCCCAAGAAGATCGGCAACACCCAGCAGACCTCGGCGGCCGCCAGGCCCAGGTAGGTGGCCTCACGGCGGGGCCCCAACAACATCACGCCCTCCCCCTTGCCGGCCATCACGAGAACCGAATGGGCGGCGCCACTTCGGGCGCCCATTCCACGGGCTCGCCCATGAGCTCCCGGTCGAAGGGCAGGTCGCGGGCCGGCAGGTGGTAGACCAGGACGCCGGACGGCAGCGTGTAGGGCAGCGACGGCTCGTCCTCCAGGGAAACGAGCACCAGCCGGCGCCCGGCATCGTGCAGGCGCACCAGCGCCGCCAGGAGCTCTTCCGTGACCACCGACGTAACCACCACCAGGGTCGATCCCCACGGCAGCCGGGCGCTCTCGGTCAGGACGAGCTGATCGATGGAGGCCGTCGTGAAGCTCGTCACCGCGGCCAGCGCCTCCAGGATGCGGGCCAACTGATCGGGCCGCCGGCTGGGCAGCACCTTGATGGGCTGGTCGGAGTGGGGGATAGAGCCGTTGGCCAGCAGCCCCACCAGGTACCGGTCGGCCACGGCGTGGCTGGCCACAGAGGCGGCCACGGCAATGACCTGTTCCAGGAGCAGAGGCCGGGTGCCCTGCCAGTGGTGGGCAAAGGTAGCGACGTTGAGGAGGATGACCAGGTTGTGGCTGGTCGTCGGCTCAAAGACCTTGACCTGGAGGTCCTGGCGCCGGGCAGTGGCCTTCCAGTGCACGTAGCGAAAGCTGTCCTCCGGCTGGTGGTCGCGAATGCCCACGGCGCGGATGGGGTCCTCGAGGAGCCGCCAGGAGGCCTTTACCTCGCCAAAGGGCTCCTTGGTGGGAAAGCCCAGCCTTTCCAGGGGCAGGACCTGGGGATAGACGATGAGCCAGTCCAGGTGCTCGCGGTTGACGTTGCGCTGAAACAGGCCCCAGATGTCGCCCGACTTGAGGACGGCCGGGCCAAAGGGGTAAAAGCCGCGCCGGGTGCAGCGAAGCCGGTACTGGCGCGTCACGCGCTCGTACCAGCGGACGGCAAAGGACGTGCGAAAGAAGCCCATCTGTCCCAGGACCGAAGGGAAAAGGCTGCCCTCCAGCAGGGGCAGGGCCATCGACCAGCGGTCCTCCAGCGACAGCCAGGCCAGGGGCAGCAGCTTGTCGTTGGCCAGCCGCAGCCGGAGGTCAATTACTTCGCCGGGAAAAGCCCGCTTTTCACTCAGCAGGCGCTCGTAGGTGACCCCCTCCAGGGAACGCCGGTTCCACCACCAGGCCACGGGCACCACGGTCAGCACAAAGGCCGAGAGGACGAGGAGGGCGGGAAGCCGGAGCCAGATACCCAGGGGGATGAGGAGGACGGCCAGCTGGATCCAGGCACGGTTGAAGGCGCCCTCTCGTATCGGCCCCTGGGTCGCGGTCTTGAGCATCAGGTCTCCACGGGAACCGGCACGCTGGCGACGATCTCGGCGACGATCTCTTCCGGGCGGCGGCCGCGCAGTCGCGTCTGGGGGCTGATGATGAGACGGTGGGTAAGGACCACGGGGGCCAGGGTCTTGACATCGTCGGGCACCACAAAGTCACGGCCGCGCAGGGCAGCCAGGGCCTGGGCCGTGTTGTACAGGGCCAGGCTGCCACGGGGGCTGACGCCCAGCTCCACGGCGGCGTGCTCGCGCGTAGCGCGCACGACGTCGACGATGTACTCGCGCACCGAGCCCTCGACGCGGACGTCCCGCACCTGCCGCTGCATGGCCAGCAGGTCCTCGGCCTCGATCACGGGCGTCAGCCCATCCAAGGGGTCGTCGCGCTCGTAGCGCAGCAGGATGTCATTCTCCTCGGCGCGGTCCGGATAGCCCAGGGCCAGGCGCATCAGGAAGCGGTCCACCTGGGCCTCGGGCAGAGGGAAGGTGCCCTCCAGCTCGATGGGGTTCTGGGTGGCCAGGACCATGAAGGGACGCGGCAGTCGCAGCGTCTCGACGTCGACGGTCACCTGCCGCTCCTGCATGGCCTCCAGAAGGGAGCTCTGGGTGCGCGGCGTGGCGCGATTGATCTCGTCGGCGAGGACGATCTGGGCCATGACCGGCCCTGGCCGGAACTCGAACTCCTGGCTCTTCTGGTTAAAGTAGAGGACGCCGGTGACGTCGCTGGGCAACAGGTCGGGTGTGAACTGGATACGCTTGAAGGTGCAGCCCACGCTGCGGGCCAGGGCCTTGGCCAGGGTCGTCTTGCCGATGCCCGGCACGTCCTCCAGCAGGATGTGTCCCTCGCACAGCAGGGCCACCAGGCACAGCTCGATGACGTCGTCCTTGCCCACGATTACCCTGGCCACGTTGTCCACGATGGCCTGCGCCGACTTCTGGATCTCCATGCTATTCCCCCCATGCGTCGCCCCCAATGGAAACGGGGCGCGTGGCACACAGTATACCACGAAATGGGAGCGCACGAAACTGACCGAGGCGGCCGGGCGGGTCGCCGCCGCAGAGCACAAAGGCGGGGGCTCCCCTCGTCGCCGGCGGATTGTCCAAAGCCGGCCGGGTGCTGTATAATGCCTCCTATCCAGTACATGGCCGGCCACGGCCCAGGAGCGAGCAATGAAGGTTTACATCAGTGCAGACATCGAAGGGGTGACGGGGACAACCCATTGGGACGAAACCCAGCTGTCCAAGGGCGACTATGCTCCTTTTCGCGAGCAAATGACCGCCGAGGTGGTGGCCGCCTGCGCAGCGACCTCTCCCGGGCCCTCGTCGCGCTCCCCCAGCGCTTTGTCCTGGAGCTGGCGTACCGCGACCACGCCAAGGCCTACACCTTTGGCTTTTATCCGGGCGCCCGGCGCGTGGACGACCTCACCGTGCAGCTAGAGACGGAGAACTACCTGGACGTGCTACGGGCGCTGATGTTCGCCATGTGAGGCCGGCTACGCCGCGGCCTTCCAGGCCGCCCGCAGCCAGGCCCGCACCTCGCCGTCGATGTCGGACGCGGCGCGCAGCTCCAGGTGGTGGGTAAACCGCCCGGGCGCCGGCTCGACGATTTCTTTCCAGCGGGGTGAGCTGTCGCGACGATCGAAGGACAGGGTGAGTACCAGGGGGGCGCCGCGGCCCAGGTACCGGGCCGGCACCCAGGCCCAGGCAAATGGCCGGCGCCTCCGGAACGCCACCTGGCTCCTGGTCACGCGCATGTCGACGGGGCCCAGGACTTCTATTTCGGCACGCAGGGCGTCGAAAATCGGCCGTGCCTCCTCGTATCCGGACAGGAACTCGTCCAAAGTCACCGGATCGTTCTCTCCTTCTGGCCGGTAAGAGATGCCGCGCTCTTGCCGGCCCGGTGGTGGGGCGCGTCGTGGAGCGAGCGGGCTTTTGCCTCCCGTGACGCCAAAGCGCCCACCACAGGAAGGCCCCCTCCACACTGGCCGGGGCACGCAGCCTGCACATGGCGCGCCACGATGACCGGAAGCCCAGGCCCGCGGCGACCAGGGCCACGAGGACGATCCAGATTACACCCAAGCTGCCTCCCGGCAACATGGCCAACCGCCCGGGGGTCTCCTATTCCAGGTGCAGCTTCCTGTTCACGGTGTGGCGCACGTCGGCCATGCCCTCCTCCAGGTAGGGATAGGCGAAAAAGACGGCGCCGATTCCAAAGATCGCGCCGGTGAGGCTGCGCGTGACCCAGGTGCTCTCGTAGGACGTGAAGAGCTGCGCCACACCATCGATGCCCATGGGCACAGCAAAGAGGATGAACAGGCGGAAGGGCATCTTCCACATCTCTCTGCCCCGGGTCCTGTTCTTCAGGCCCAGGCGCAGGCCGCCGTATGCCAGCCCGGCGAGGAGGATGCTGCCATAGATGGCCACGTCGCGCTCGCAAAAGGCCACCTTCCACCCGATCTCCTCGTTGCCGATGTCGCGGGACAGGGCGCTCAGGTCCACCCCGCCGGCGGCCAGCTCCTCGGGCGTGTACACCGCCTGCGGTCCGCCGATGAAATAGGAGCGTTCCGGCCGCTGGTGGCATGCCGGGCGATAAATAAGATAGATAATCCTCGCCGGCGTGGTCCAGCCGGCGTTCATCATCAAGGGCGCCAGGAACGGCAGCCCGACGTACAGACCCCAAAACACGTTGGCCAGAAGCAGCCAGTGCTTGGCCAACCGAAAGATCGCCTTGTCGGCCAGGATGACCGCGTCGCGGGTGCGGCCGGTCACCGGCTTGGATGCATGGCGAACCTGCTTTTCTTCCACTGCACTCGAACTCCTAGGGCAACATCGTTGCCATGTATTTGGCCAGTTGGGTGCCGTTCAGCAACCCGGTGTGCCTCACCTGAATCACGCCCTCGCGATCCAGGAGCAGCGAAAGAGGCAGCCCCGGGGCGCGAAAGGTCTTCATCACCTGGCCGTTCGTATCCAACAGGATGGGATAGCTCACGTCCAGGGCTTGAACGTAAGGCAAGATCTCCTGGGGCGTTTCCTGGAAGTTGACGCCCAGCACCACAAAGCCATCGCCCTGCCTGGCTCGATAGGCCGCTTCCAGGGCCGGGATTTCTTCCACGCACGGCCCGCACCACGTGGCCCAGAAATTGACCAGGACGACGCTCCCCCGATAGTCCTCCAGAGAAACGTCCTGCCCATCCAGCGTCTTGAGTCGAAAATTGGGGGCCCGGTTTCCCTCGCTGATACCCGCTTTGGCCCCCGACTCCGCCCCGCCACAGGCCAGAAGCAGCGAGCCGAGGAGCAACGAGGCGAATACCAACCGAATCTTGGCCACGGAAGCTCTCCTTTCCATCGGATGGCAGGCGGCCCTACAGCTCGATATCGAGGAAGGTGCCATACTGGGCCAGAAAGCTCAGGCTGTTGCCAAAGATGAGCACGCCCATGAGCACGAGCAGGGCGCCGCTCACCATCGAGACCACACCCAGGTAGCGGTTCGCCTTGCGCAGCCAGCGAGACAGCGGTCCGAAGGCCAGGCCCAGGAGCAGGAAGGGAATTCCCAGCCCCAGGGAATAGGCGGTCAGGAGCACGATGCCCTGCCCCACCGTGTCCAGTTGGCTGGCCACCACCAGGATGCCGGTGAGGATGGGGCCCACGCACGGCGTCCAGCCGGCGGCAAAGACGACGCCAAAAAGCGCCGACCGCGGGTAGCCCGATTGGCCGGTGTGTTGTATCTCCAGCTTTTTCTCGCCGTAGAAAAAGTCGGCCCGGCTAAAGAAATAGACGAGCAGGCCGATGAGCAGGCTGGTCACCAGGTTGGGCACCAGGGCGTCATAGCTCGAGAGAAAGTTGAGCGCGGCGGCCAGGACCGACAATCCGATCTGGATGGCCGGCGCAAAACCCGCCCCGGCCAGCACCACCGCCACCATGAGCAGGGCCTCGCCGGTGCGCTGCAAGGGAAAGCTGTTGCTCAGGAGCAGGGTCAGAAGGCCCACGATCACCGCCGCCGCCGTCCACTTCTTGCGGTCCCAGCCGGCTGCCAGCAGGCGCATGCCAAAGACCACCAACAGCACGCCGCCCACGCGTTGCAAGAGCAGCGAGTAGTCGCGGAGCACGCGCCCCAGGAACGTCGCCGAGGCGCCCAGCAACACAAAGACCGCGCCAAAGCCGACGACAAAGAACAGGGCGTGCAAGAAGGTCCGGGCCACGTCCCAGCGCCCTGCATCCACGCTGCCCATGACGGCCGTGCCTCCCAGGTAGCCCATATAGGCCGGCACCAGGGGCAGCACGCAGGGCGAGAGAAAGGACAACAGCCCGGCCAGAAAGGCAAGGGGCAGGGTCACGTTCTGTGCTTCCATCCGGTTCGCTCCGCTCCCGTTCTCTTCTCAGTTAACTGGCGGCCAGGGTGCCGCGACGGCTCCGGTTCCGGGCAACTAGCGCTCCTGCTCCCGGCGCGGCTCATCCTCCAGCATCAGGCGCAGCGTTTCCAGCTCTGTGCGAATGCGCTGCTGCCGCACCATGATGCTCACCACCAACCCAAAGGAAATGGCCCACAAGACGGCATAGGCCGCTACCATGTATTCCATCGTTCCTCCTAATCGTTGTCTTTCCCTGAAGGGGCTCGCTAGCCGGCGAGCCGCTCCTTCAAATGCTCGACGTCGTCCCGCAGCCGCTCCAGGCGAATGCGATGCCCCATGAGCGTGATGTACCAGATCGTAAAGGTGATCAGGCTGAAAAAGAAGGCGAACATCATGTTCGGCCCCAGCCCTCCCTCTTCGGTGCCAAACATCAGCGGGTGCTGGGTTCGCCACAGGCGAATGGCGATAAAGTTGATTGGCACCGAGATAAAGGCCACGATGCCATAGACGGCCGCAAAGCGCGCCCTGCGCGCCGGATCTTCGACGGCGCTGCGCAGCATCAGGTAGCCGACGTACACCAGGAACTGGATGAGCGAGATGGTCAGCCGCTCGTCCCACACCCACCACACACCCCAGGCGGGCTTGGCCCAGATCGAGCCGCTGATCAACACGCCCAGCATAAAGACCGTGCCGATCTCGCCCGAGGAGAGGGCCACGATATCCCAGCTCCGTTCCCCCGTCCGCAGGTAGCCAATGCCCGCCACAAAGGTCACGAAAAAGGCCAGGAAACCGACCCAGGCAGTGGCGATGTGAAAATAGATGATGCGCTGCGCGTAGCGCCCCGTCTCGCTCTGGAGGTTGGCCTCGGGAGCGCCCAGGAGCGCCAGGTAGAGGGCCACCATGACCAGCACGGCGCTGAGCGCCGTCAATCCAACCAGGATCACAGCATTGTGGCGTTTCATGTGCATACCCCATACGTCTTGGCGACGGAATAGGTTTCCGCGCTCATTCCTTCACCACGTAATCAAAGGTCATGAATGCCGCGGCGGGAAAGATCACGTCAAAGGCCAGCAGGAGTTGCAGCCAGCGCGCGATCTCGGTCGTGGGCAGGCCGTCCAGGATGCCCGCCGTTGCCTTGACGGCAGCGATGAGGACCGGTGCGGCCACCGGCAGGAGCAAGATCGGCAGCAGCACTTCTCGCGCCCGGGTCTGGGCCGTCATGGCCGAGAGGATGGTCCCGACCCCGGCAAAGCCCAGAGTGCCCAGGAGAACAACGACCACGAGCCGCAGGTCGAACAGGTTTACGCCGAAAAAGGCGGTAAACACCGGCAGCGTCACGATCTCGACCACCAGCATGAACAGGACCGTGGACAGCATCTTGCCAAAGTAGATGGCCGTGTGATCCACGGGCGCCAGGAGCAGGCCTTCCAGGCAGCCGCGGTCTCGCTCGGCGACAAAGGCGCGGTTGAGTCCCAGGATGCCGGCAAAGGCAAAGGCTACCCACAGCGCCCCCGGGGCCACCTCGCGCACGCCCTGGCCCGTAACCCGCAGGTCGAAGGCAAAGTGAAAGATGACGACGACCAGCACCGCAAAGACAAACATGGCGCTGAACATCTCTTTGGTACGCAGCTCCGCGACAATGTCCTTCCAGACGATGGCGGCGATCTTGGCCAAGTAGTCCATTGCTCACCCGGGCGCGGTCACGTCGCGATAGATGTTCTTCATGGCCACCAGGTCAACGCCGTCCCTCGCCCCCTGCCAGGCAAGCCTGCCCCTGTGCAGGATAGCCGCCCGGTCGCACATTTCCAGCCCCTGCTCCAGGTTGTGGGTCGTCAGGATGACCGTCCGGTTGGAGGCGGCCAGGTCCTGGAGAACCGCCCTCAGCATGTCGGCCGCTTGTAGATCAAGCCCGGTGTAGGGCTCGTCGAGGAGCATGATGGCCGGATCGTGGAGGATGGCGCGGGCGATGGTCAGCCGCTGCACCATGCCCCGGGAAAAACCGCGCACCGGGTCACGCCGGCGCGCCAGGAGGCCAACCTGCTCCAGGACGGCCTGGATGCGCTCCCCGGCCCGGGGCAGGTTGTACATGCGGGCGAAAAAGCGCAGGTTCTCCTCGGCCGTCAGATCGCCGTAGAGCAGCGGGTTGTGCGAGATCAAGCCCAGGTCACGGCGCAGGGCGATGGCCGCCCGTCCCAGGTCCTGGCCGCGCAGCCGGACCTCGCCCGAGCTGGGCCGCGCCAGCGAGGCGATGATGCGGATGAGGGTCGTCTTGCCCGCGCCGTTGGGGCCAAAGAGGGTGAGAAACTCGCCCTCTCCCACCTGCAGATCAACCCCACGGAGGGCGACCTGGTGACCAAAGGCCTTGGTCACCTTGCGCACGTCGATGGCGGGCGGCCTATCCACGCTGGAACCTGCTCCCCGGCTGCTCTCTGGCATGTCAGTCCGATCGCAGCGACTCGTAGATCTGGGCGCGCCGCTGCTCATAATCCGCCTCGTCCAGGCGGCCCTCCTCGTGAGCGTCTTCCAGGTCGGCCAGCTCCTCCAGGAGTCGCCGGCGCCGTGGGTCGGACAGGGCCGGTGCGGCGGCAACAGGCACGGCGGCACGCGGGCGCTTGATGGCCAGCGGATAGACCACCCCGGCCCCCAGGGCCAGGCAGACCAGCACGATGCCCATGGTGCGCAACAGCCCCTGCTGCCCCTCGCCTGCCGGCTGAGTGGTCGCCGGAGCCGCCTGGCTTTCGGCCTCGGGCATGGCAGAGCTGGCGGCCGCTGCCTCGTCGACGACAAAGTTCAGGAGCAACTTCTCACCCGCCTGCAGGTCGTTGGCGACGAAAAACGCATAATCGCGGCCCTGAAACGACTGGGTGCCCTGGTCGATGAGCTGCCCGCTTTGCAGGGTCAGGCCCGGCTGGGTGGCGAGGATGTTGAAGGCGGTGACCGGGTAGGCAAAGCTGCGCTCCAGCGCTGCCGCCTGGTTGGCGACCATCAAATGATATGACAAAAAGACAAGGGACGTGTCCGACCCCGGTGTCACGGGCTCCGTATCCCACACGCCGCCCTCGGCCTCGACGTAGCGGCCGGCCGGATCCTCTTCGCTAAAGGCCACGCCGACGGCATTGGCGGGCAGCGGGATAAACACCGTCGTCCCGGGGCTTGGGCCCTGGCCGCTGCCGGCAAAGGTCCGGTCGCCGTCGTTGCTGAACATGTGGATCTCGGAGATGCGCAGTACCTGGCCAAAGGACTCGGCGATGACGTGGACCGAGTTCAAGCGCACGGCCGAGTCGTCGTCAGAGCTTTCGTAGACGGGGATGGTGGCGGTGATCGTTTCGGCATCGGCCTTGAACTGGACCGGCATGGCGCTGCTGTATGGGGCGTCCTCGTAGACGGCCTCGACCCAGTACTCCAGGGCCGGGTCCCGATCCAGGCCCTCGAAGCGAAAGCGCCCCTCGGCGTCGGTGGTCGTCTCCCGCGTCTCGAGTTCGTTGCCGTTGCGCAGAGTGTGCAACGTGACGGCCAGGCCTTCGCCGGGCGTGGGGCCGCCGGGCGTTTCGTTCACCACCTCGCCCTCGAGGATGCCTACCTCCAGCGCCTGCAGGGGCACCACCAGGACCAGGGCCAGCAGCAAACTCGCCAGGATCAGGGTTCGCGCCCCGGCGTGCTGACGTCCACTCATGACTGCACCTCTTCCAGGCCCCCATCCCCGCCGGGCGCCGAGAGGTGGTGCCCGCAGCGCGCACAGAACAGGTCATCGGGGCGCAATGCCGCGCCACACGAAGGGCAAACCCGTTCCAGTACCGGGGTGGGAGCAGCTTCTTGCCGGGGCAGCGCCTGCCCGCAGCGCACGCAGAAGCGATCGCCAGGCTGATAGGGCGCGCCGCAGGTAGGGCAGGCCGGGCCGGCGCTGCGCTTCCTTGCGCCTCTCAGCCGCTGCACAGCCCTGTCAATCTGTGCGTCGCTGACGCGCGCCTCGGGCTGTGCCGCGACACCCGGCTTGAGGAGAGGATAGGCGATGGCCATGGCGGTCAGCGCCGCCATCAGGACAAAGACAACCAGGCTCATGCTCGCCTCCCCCGGGTCTGCCCCGGCCAGGTCGCCACCAGCGTGCCGATGATGAGCACCACGCCGCCGATCCACAGCCAGACGACCATGCGATTGACCAACACCTGGAAAGCCGCCAGCCCGTCGGGCTCCAGGCTCGCCAGGACGACGTACAGATCCTCCCTCAAATTCGACCGCAGGGCGACCTCGGTCACCGCGCCGTCGACGTTGCTATGCAGGTTCCGCTCAGGCCGCACGGTGGCCACCTTTCGCCCGCCGCGGTAGACGTCCAGCACGGCCTGGTTGCGGATCTTGTTGCCCGCTTCCTCGACCTGGCGGTACGCGTAGTCAGTGTAGGTCAAGGTGTATCCCTCAACCTCGACCGATTCGCCGGCCGCCAACGCCACCTGGACCTCGGCCTGGTACGCCTGAGACCCGGTGATGCCGGCGACGATAAGCAGGATAGAAAAGTGGATGAGCTGCCCGCCATAGCGCCGCCTGTTGTTGCGCACGGCGCGGCCCGCGGCCACCAGGACGTTCTCGCCCGCCGAGCGCATGCGCGCCCGGATGCCGACGCCCATCTGGATGATAATAGTGGCCGCCACAAAGGCTGTCACCGAGAACGAGATCACGGCCCACAGCTCGCGAATGCCCAGCAGGATCAGGAGCACGGCGGTGACGACGGCCACCAACGCCTGCACCCACAGGTTGCGCAGCAGCTTCTCGGCATCGATGCGCCGCCAATCCACCAGGGGACAGATCCCCACCAGGAGCACCAGGAGCAGGCCCAGGGGACCCATGAACCGGTTATAGTTCTCGGGACCCAGGGAGCTGGCCACGCCGCGCACCGCCTCGGTAAAGGTCGGCCACAGGGTGCCCAGGAGCACTGCCCCGGCCGTGCCCAGGAAGAGCAGGTTGGTCAGCAGGAAGACAAACTCCCGCGAGAGCAGGTCGCCCAACTGGCCCTCTCCCTGGAGCTCCTCGCGGCGGGCGATCATCAAGCCCACCGTTGCGGCCAGGATGAGGAGCATGTAGGCCAGGTAGTAATAGCCGATGGGCGACTGGGCAAAGGCGTGCACCGACTGGATGAGGCCCGAGCGGGTGACAAACGTGGCAAAGATGGTCAGCACAAAGGTGAGGGCGGCCAGGAAGACGTTCCAGGCGCGGAACATGTCGCGGCGCTCCTGGATAATGGCCGAATGGACCAGGGCGGTGGCCACCAGCCAGGGAATCAGCGACGAATTCTCAACCGGATCCCAGCCCCAGTAGCCGCCCCAGCCCAGCTCCAGGTAGGCCCACCAGGCACCGACCAGGATTCCCACGCCCAGCGACGCCCAGGCCGCCAGCGTCCAGCGCCGCACGCCGCGCAGCCAGGTGGCGTCCAACTGCCCCGTCACCAGGGCCGCGAAGGCATAGGCAAAGGGGATGGTCCAGAGAGCATAGGCGGCAAAAATGATGGGCGGGTGAATGACCATCCAGAAGTTCTGGAGCAGTGGATTAAGGCTCACACCCTCGACGGGCACCAGGGGCAGCACCTCAAAAGGATTGGTGAGGACGATGAGCAAGAGGGCAAAGAATGCCTGGGTGAGGGCCAACACACCCATGGCATACGGCCGCAGGTGGGCGTCCCAGGTCGGCCGCCGCAGGACCAGGACCCCGGTAAACAGCGCCAGCATCCACAGCCAAAGCAACTGGGAGCCCTCCTGGCCCGCCCAGAACGCGGCCAGGATGTACTCCGGCTTCAGATAGGTGCTGACGTGCTCGTAGACGTAGCGCACCACGAATTCGTGGCGAAAGAGCAGCACCAGCAGGAGCACCGACGAAATCGTCGACAGAACCGCAGTCGCCAACAGCGCATTGCGCGCGCTGGCCACCAGCTCCGGCCGCCGTCCCCGCGCCCCAACAACCGACGCCAGGGCCGCCCAGAGCGCCGCGGCCAGTGTCACCCACAGAGCACCATAGCCTATGTCCGCCAGGACCACGATATCCCCCCTAGATGGCAGCGTTGCAGATTCTACAGCCCACCGAGCCCGCCGCCAGCCACTATTCCTTTTCCTCGTACTTGGACGGGCACTTCATCAGCAGATCGTTGGCCTCAAAGACCCCGGCCTCGTGATTGTACTTGCCAATGGCAACGGCTTCGACGGCATCGACCAGCATGTCGGGCTGCGGTCCGTGGTACGAGATGGGCAGCGTGCCCGTCTCGTCCTCGATCTGGAAAGTCAGGTGCAGCTCGCGGGTGTTCCACTCCACCGAGTTGGCCACGATGGCACCCGACACGCGCGAGTCACGCACCTGTTCGGCGTCCAGCGCTTTTACTTCGGAGATGGTCAAATAGTCGCTGGTCGAGCCCGAAAAGCTGGTGGCAATAAGCAGGCCGATAACCAGGGCGACAACGACGCCACCCACCAGAAATTTCGTCGTCGAAGACATTTCTCCCTCCTCAGAAGGTTGGGCGCGGCTTTAATAGCGTACAGGCGCGCCGCACGTCTGGCAATACTCGGCGTCGGGCCGCAGCTCGGCGCCGCACTTGTAACAGAAGGCAACGTCCAGGGCCTGCCGCCTGCCGGACGGACTGGGCCCCGAACGGTCGGAGAGGGCATTGCCCGCCGGCGGCCGGGTGCTGCGCCCCAGCCAGAACGCCGCACCCCCTACGGCCAGGAGCGCCACAAAGGCAACGACAAAGGTCAACACCGCCGAGTTGCCAGCGCCGCCGCCCGTGCTCCCGGGCACCGCGGCCTGCGGTGCTGGCTGGTCTGGCTGGCTCGGCGCCGGATTTGTCAGCGCGTCATTGTCCTTATCGTAGCGAAAGGTCCAGGCCAGGGCTTCGCCGGCCCCCATGGAGCCCACGTCGATGCGATGATACTGGAGGCCATCGGTGCCGGCCTGGGACGTGCCTTCCGCCGGCTCGACGGCCAGGTTCTCCGCCGTGGGCGGCACCTGGAACTCGACCGACAGCTCCCCGATGGCATAGTCCGCGGTGTAGGCAAAGGCAAATTCCCGCTGTCCATCGGGCGAGACCGGAAGATCGTCATAGTACTCCAACTGGAAACCCGGGGCCGCCAACTGGAACGAGACCACCAGGGTTTCCCCCTCGATCCGCGTAGTGTACTGCTGGTTCAGCCGCTCACCGGCCTCCGACAGGTAGGCCATGGCCGTGGGCCGGCCCACGCGCGCCGGGATGCGGACCTCGACGGCGGCCGGCAGCGGCGTTTCAGCCGTCATAGCCCCCTGGTAGATGACCAGCATCTCGGGCCGGTCGAACTCGGGCCAGAGAGCGATGCTCAGGACCGCCAACTCTGGCGTTTCCTGGGCCCCTGCGGGGGCCAGGCCCCCGCTTACCAGAACCAAAAATCCCAGAATCAGAACTATGCCTGCTTGCTTCATTGCTTCGACGTCCCGTTTCGCACCTCAGCTCCTATTGGCCGACCATGGAGTCGAGTATGGCCTGAAAGTCCTCGAGGGCAGAATCGCCTGCAAGGGATTGGCCGTTGTTAAAGACATAGGCGGGGGCCATGGGCACGCCGATCATGGCGCCCACCACCGTGCCGCCTTGAGCCCTGGTCAGGGCCGCAGCCGACACCATGCACTCCGCGAATTGTTCCCCATCCAGGTCCAACGACGTGGCGTACCCCTCCAAGGTATCCTCCAGGTCGCCGGATACCGTCCACTCTGCCTGGTTTTCGAAGAGCAGGTCGTGCATCTCCCAGGCCCTGTCCTGGGCGGCGGCGCACTCGGCGGCGATGGCCGCCTCCACGCCCGGCCCATCCGCGCTGTCCAGCCACGGGTGCAGGACATAGATCAACTTGCCGGTCTCGATGTACTGCTCGCGGAGCCCGGGCAGCACGTTCAGGGCGTGCTCTGCCGACTCCGGCCTGGCATAGTCCACGAAGGCCAGCATGGCAGCTCTGGCCGTCTGCACGTCACCCACCACCCGCCAGTTACCGTCCGTCGGGACGATCTCGGGCGTCTGCTCCCCGGCTGCCAGGTATTCGATCACCTGCCCTAGCACCCCGATCGGCTGCCCGCCGCGGACGGGCAGATCATTGACCAGGAAGGTCGGCTCGGCGCTCAGGTTGAGTCCCAGCGACTCGGCGGTCATGACGTCGCCCTGCACGACGACTGCCGATTCTTCAGAGTTCAGGCACTCTGTAAAAGTGGCCCCGTCTAACCCGATCTCCTGGGCATAGCCCTCGAAGGCGACCTGGGGATCCTCAGCTGCCTCCGACCACTCGCCCTGACCGGCAAAGAGCCTGTTGTGCATCTCCCAGTAGCTGTCCTGCTCTCCGGCGCACACGGCCGCCTGGGCCGCCTGGGTCGCGTAGGGATGGATCTGGGCGACGGGGTAATGGCGAAAGACAAAGCGCACCTCGCCCGTGTCCACGTAGCGCGCGATCAGTTCATGTTCCAGCTCGGCGCACGTTGTGCACTGATAATCGGAGAACTCGGTGACGACCACCGGCGCGTCGGCCTCACCCATGCTGCGGTAGCTGTCCGCAGCCACCTCCAGGGTGGGAGCCACGCCTCCTGCCAAAAAGTACTCGATCTGCTTCTGGAAGGCGGCAAAGGGCTGCGCCCCCGAAAGCTCGGTGCCGTTGATGCGAAAGCCGGGCGTGCCCGAGACGCCGACGCCGACCCCTTCGGCATAGTCGGCCTGTACTTGCTCCGCGTACTTGCCACCGTCAAGGCAGGCGTCGAACTGGGGCTGATCCAGGCCCAAATCGCCGGCCAGGGCCTTGAACGTGTCCCCGGCCGCCGCCGACCCCGACCACTCTTCCTGGGTGTTGAACAACTCGTCGTGCATCTCCCAGAAGCCGCCCTGCTCGCCGGCACACTCGGTCGCCTGGGCAGCCAGCTCCGCCTGGGGATGGATGGAAAAGAGCGGGTAGTGCCGGAACTCGTAACGAACCTGACCGTTCTGAATATAGTTGCTGGCAATCTGCGGGAACGTCTCACGGACGTACACTGCGCAGTACGGTCACTGAAAGTCCGAATACTCGACGATGGTCACCGGGGCATCGGGCGCGCCCAGGGCTCGCCAGTTGTCCGGGTCCTTGGGCAAGTCGCTATACAGCGACTCGCCCGCCCCGGGTGTTGCGGGCGCCGCTTCCTCCACGGTCTCCACGCCCACCGCCGTGGCGGCCGGAGCACCGGCCGTGGGAGTGGCCATCTCAGGGCCACAGGCGGCCACCAGGAGAGCCACCAGGGCTGCAAGGGCTACGACGATAGTCCAACCGTGCCTTTTGCTCATCAACTTCCCCTCACTCGAAATTCGGGTATTAGCCTCTCTGCTCCCCGCGTGGCCGTGCGCACAGGCCGGTTGGGGGGCCTTATTGATCCGTCCGGGTCAGGTCTCTACGATGCGCCTGCCACGCAGCCGGAGCGAGTTGCTGACCACAAAGATGCTGCTAAAGGCCATCGCCGCGGCGGCCAGCACCGGGTGCAGCCGCAGCCCCAGCAACGGATAAAAGACGCCGGCGGCCAGCGGGATGAGGATGACGTTGTAGAAAAACGCCCAGAAGAGATTCTGCTTGATGGTGCGCATCGTCGCCCGGCTCAGGGCAATGGCCCGCGCCACCCCACGCAGATCGCCGCTCATGAGCGTCACGTCCGCGGCCGCCATGGCCACGTCCGTCCCCGTTCCGATGGCAATGCCCACGTCCGCCTGGGCCAGGGCCGGCGCGTCGTTGATTCCGTCGCCGACCATGCCCACTACGCGTCCCTCTTCCTGGAGGGCGCGCACCTGGGCGGCCTTGTCGCCCGGCAGGACCTCGGCCACCACGCGCACCGGCAGGCCGCCCGTTCCCGCCTCGCCGGTCAGGGCGAGCTGCCGTGCCACGGCCTCGGCTGTGGCGCGATTGTCGCCGGTAATCATGACCACTTCCAGCCCGAGGGCTTGCATCTGGCGGATGGCCTCTATCGATCCTTCTTTCAGCGTATCGGCCACGGCCACCACGCCCAGGGCCTCGCCCTCGCGAGAAACGAGCATGGCCGTCTTGGCCTCTTCCTCCAGCCGGAGCAACGAATCCTCCAGCCCGTTCAGTGCGAGGCCCCGGTCTTCCAGGAGCCGCCTGGTGCCCACCAGCACCTCGGCGCCGTCGACCACGGCGGAGACCCCCTTCCCGGCCACGGCTTCGAACCGCTCCGGCTCGGCCAGCGCCAGGCCCGCCTCGCGGGCCGCCTGAACGATGGCCTGCCCTAACGGGTGCTCCGAGCCACGCTCGGCGGAGGCAGCCAGGGCAAGAATTTGCGAACCGGGCATGGCATCCGCGTCGATGGCCTCCACGTCCGTGACCGCCGGCTGGCCCCGGGTAATCGTCCCCGTCTTGTCCAGGATCACGGTCGTCAACTCGTGGGCCCTCTCCAGGGCCTCGCTGTTCTTGAACAGGACGCCCAGCTCGGCTCCGCGACCCGTGCCGACCATGATGGCCGTCGGCGTGGCCAGCCCCAGGGCACAGGGGCAGGCAATGACCAGGACGGCGACCATGTAGATCATGCTCTGCGTAAAGCCGACGCCGCCGATGAGGAGCCAGGCCAGGAACGTTAGTGTGGCGATGGCAATGACGATAGGCACAAAGACTCCCGAGACACGATCGGCCAGGCGCTGGATGGGCGCCTTCGAGCCCTGGGCTTCTTCGACCAGGCGGACAATCTGGGCCAGGGCGGTCTGGGCCCCGACCCGCGTGGCCTCGAATTTCAACAGGCCTTGTTTGTTAATGGTCCCGCCGACGATCTCGTCGCCGGGCTTTTTGTCCACCGGCAAGCTTTCGCCGGTCAGCATCGACTCGTCAACAGCCGAACGCCCCTCCACGACGACACCATCCACGGGCATCCGCTCGCCCGGCCGGACGACCACCAGGTCGCCCAGGACCACGGCCTCCACCGGCACCTCGATCTCTTCCTCGCTGCCGGGGCGGATGACGCGCGCCGTTTTCGGCCGGAGGCCCATGAGCTTCTTGATGGCCTCCGAGGTACGCCCCTTGGCCCGCGCCTCCAGCATTTTGCCCAGTTTGATCAAGGTGATGATCAGGGCCGACGTCTCGAAATAGACGTGGTCGCCCAGGGCGGGGAAGAGCAAGACCGCCAGGCTGTAAAAGTACGCCGCCGAGGAGCCCATGGCCACCAGTACATCCATGTTGGCCGAGCCAGCCCGCAAGCTCTTAAAGCCGCCGACGTAATAGTCCCAACCGACGTAGAACTGCACCGGCGTAGCCAGGGCTAAAAAGACCCAGTTCACCCACGGCTGGTGGGCCCACATACCCAGCAACCCGAAGTCGCGGGCCATGCTCACCAGGAAGAGCGGCAACGCCAGGGCGACGCCGACCCAGAACTTGCGTGTCTGGTCCCGGATCTCGGCCTCGCGCGCGGCCCGCTCCACATCCTCGACGCTTTCGCCTTCGCCGGCGACGACCACGTCATAGCCGGCGTCGCGGATGGCACCCTGGATGGCCGCCAGGCTGGTGACGCCCGGCAGGTACTCCACGTGAGCACGCTCATTGGCAAGGTTCACGTTCGCCGCTACCACGCCATCCAGCCGCTTCAAGGTCCGCTCGATGGTCGCAGCGCAGTTGGCGCACGTCATGCCCGTCACGGGCAGGTCGGCCTTGGCCGTCGCTACATCATACCCGATGTCCCGGATGAGCGCAAGAAAGTCCGTCTCTTTGACGACCGACGGATCGTAGATGACTGCCGCCTTTTCCGTGGCGAGGTTGACCGCCGCCTCCTCCACGCCTTCCATGCGTCGAAGGTTCCGCTCGATGGTCAGCGAGCAGTTGGCGCAGGTCATGCCCGTGACGGGCAGGCTGATCTGCTTCTTATCCATCAGGCAGGGGGATAGCCAGCCTCGGCCAGGGTCTTTTTCAAGGCAGCCAGGGCGTCGTCGTCGCGCACCTGGAAGGTGGCCGCCTTGCCCTCCATGTCGCCGGTCACAAACTCGGCGCCGTCCACAAACCCCGTCTCTCTCTTGACGGTCATGACGCAGTGGTTGCAACTGATGCCCGGAATGCTCAGCGTAACGGTCTTCATAGAACCCTCCTTTTTCGGACTCTACATCTTGCCGGTGGTCTCGAACACGGACAGGATCTCGTCGATCACCCGCTCGCGCTCGGCCGGATCGTCGCCACGAATGGCGGTGGTAACGCAGGTTTGCAGGTGCCGCTCGAGGATGAGTCGATTCACCTTCTCCAGAGCACGCTGCACGGCCAGGTTCTGGTTGATGATATCCATGCAGTAGGCACCTTCTTCCAGCATGCGCTGGACGCCACGAACGTGGCCTTCGATGCTCTTCAGGCGGTTCACAATGCTTTGCGTGTATTCGTCACTCATCTTTACCCCCGAGCCCTCCCCCCGGGGGGAGGGGGTACGAGGCAGTGTAGCATAGTGGACCAATCTTGTCAAATTGCTCGGGCACAGGTGTGGTTGACAGCCGGGGCGTACTGGGGTATAGTAGCCGCCAGGAGGACCTGCGCATGTTCGACCTGGTCATAGCCAACGGCACCGTCGTGACCGCCGAGACCACCGGCGCCGCCGACCTGGGTATCACAGGCGGAAGGATCGCCGCCCTGGGCTTGGGGCTGCAAGGCGCCGAGACCATAGACGCGCGGGGCCTTCTGGTGCTGCCCGGGGCCGTGGACGAGCACGTCCACTTGCAGATGCCTGTGGGCGAGTTCTGCTCAAGCGACGACTTTGCCACGGGCACGGTGGCCGCGGCCCACGGCGGCACGACGACGATCCTGGACTTTGCAGAGCCCGGTCCCCAACAGCCTCTCGTAGATGCCCTCCTGGCCCGCCGCGCCGAAGCCGAGGGCAAGGTGGCCGTCGACTATGGCCTGCACATGACCCTTTCCCGCGCCGACGACGAGACGCTGGCCCAGGTGCCGGACTGCATCGCCGCCGGGGCGGCCAGCTACAAACTCTACATGGCTTACGACCGCCTGCGCCTGGACGACGGCGGTCTGCTGCGCGCCCTGGCAAGGCTGGGCGAGTGCGGCGGCCGGGCGCTGGTCCATGCCGAAAACCACCACGCCATTGCCTACCTGGTGGCCCGCGCCCTGGCCGAGGGACACACCGGCCCCCAGAACCATCCCACCACCCGGCCCGCGGTGATGGAGGCGGAGGCCGTCCACCGGCTCCTGGCCCTGGCACACGTGGCCGGTACGCCGGTGGTCGTGGCGCACCTCTCCTGCGCCCTGGGGCTGGAAGAGGTCCGGGCGGCCCGGAGGCGCGGCCAGACGGTCTGGGTGGAGACCTGCCCCCAATACCTGCTCCTGGACGAGGGCGCCTACCGCCAGCCGGGCTTTGAGGCGGCCAAGCTCGTCATGGCTCCGCCGCCACGCACAGCCGCCGACCGAGACGCCCTGTGGGCCGGGCTGGCAGCCGGCGAGATCGACACCGTGGCCACAGACCATTGCCCCTTTTTCTTCGAGACCCAAAAAGTGCGCGGGCGCGATGATTTCAGCCGGATTCCCGGCGGCGCGCCGGGCATCGAGACACGACTGGCGCTCATGTACAGCCACGGCGTGCGGACCGGCCGCCTGTCGCTCCGGCGCTGGGTGGACGCCTGCTGCACCGAGCCCGCACGGCGCTTTGGCCTGGCCCCGCGCAAGGGCACCCTCGCCACCGGCGCCGATGCCGACGTCGTGCTGTTCGACCCCGAGAAGCGCGCGGTCCTGTCACATCGGGCGCTTCACCAGAACGTGGACTATACCCCTTACGAGGGTTGGGAGGTCCGCGGCTACCCGGTTATCGTGATCTCGCGGGGCGAGGTCATTGTCCGGAACGGGCAGTTCGTGGGCCAGCCCGGGCGCGGCCGCTTTGTCGCCACGGCGCCCCTGTAGACGGCCATCGTTATCGATGGCAACGAACACAAAGAGGAGTGCTCTCATGGCTGGAATGAAAGTCGCCATCCTGGGGTCAGGCGGCGTGGGCGGCTATTACGGCGCGCTGCTCGCATCCTGCGGGAACGACGTGACGTTTATCGCCCGGGGCGCCCACCTGGCCGCCATGCGCGAGCATGGCTTGCAGGTACAGAGCGTCCACGGCGACCTGCACCTGGCGCCGGTCCAGGCCACGGACGATCCTGCCCGGGTCGGTCCCGTGGACCTGGTGCTGGTCGCGGTCAAGACCTACGACCTGGAACAGGCGGCACAGGCAGCGCGGCCCCTCGTCGGCCCCAACACGTCCGTGTTGCCCCTCCTCAACGGGCTGGACGCCGCCGAGAGGCTGGCCGCCGTCCTGGGTGATGGTAACGTCCTGGGCGGGATGACCCACATCTCGTCGAGCGTCGCGGCCCCGGGCGTCATCCGCCAGGTGAGCCCCCTGCGACGCATCACCCTGGGCGAGTGCGACGGCACGATTACGGCCAGGGCCGAGGCCGTGCGCGACGTGCTGGCCGCCACCGGGGCGGAGGTCGCCCTCACCCCGCGGATCGACGTGGCCCTCTGGGAGAAATTCCTGTTTATCGCCTCCATCGGCGGCATCTGCTGCCTGGCCCGCCAGCCCATGGGCCCGGTGCTGGCCACGGCCGAAACCCGGCAGTTGTACACCCAGGCCCTCCTCGAGATCGAGGCCCTGGCCCATGCGCGCGGGGTAGACCTGCCGGACGGCGCCGTGGACAACGCCCTTCAGATCACGGCAGGCTTTGCTCCTGGCACCAAGCCCTCCATGCTGGCCGACCTGGAAGCCGGGCGGCGCCTGGAACTGGAAGCCATGAGCGGCACGGTGGTGCGCTGTGGCCGCGAAACCGGCGTTCCGACGCCGGTGCACTGGGCCGTCTATGCTGCTCTCAAGCCCAGTGCCGCCGGAGCAGCGTGACGCCCGGCGCGGGGATTCAAACGGGCGTCGTTGCGGTTTGAGGTCTTAACGGGGGTCAAGCGAGGCAGCTGCGAACCTTGGACAGAAGCTCGTCCATGCTCAACAGCGTGTGAGCATAGAAGTACAGGCCCTTTTCACCATTCTTGCGGCTCTTGTGCTCCAGGTCGCGAATGCGATCGTCGCCGGAAAAGCTGACGAACAGGATGGGGACGTTCGACCAGCCGGGTCTGCCGCGGATCTGCCTGGCCAGGGCATAGGCATCGGCCGCAGCGCTGGAGAGGTCAACAATGACCAGATCGGGCGGACTCGCATCGTGCATTGCGTACTCGGTCTCGGCCCAACTGGAGGACACTTCGACGGGATAGCCGACCACCTGTAGCAGGTCGGCTACGCCCTCCATGAGCCGAATACTCCGGCCAAGCACCAAGATGCTCTCCCTGTCCTTCGCCATGCCCGTGACCCTTTGCTTGCCTATCGTTGCCTTCATGCCCTGGACCATGACGCCATGATAGCACAGGAAGGTTGTGTCGCACATCCCCCCAGGGGAGGATGTGGGGAGGTAGATTTTTGAACTTACGGTGTACGGCATAGTACCACCGCGCCAGGCCGGTTTACCCCGGCCCGGGCAGTGAGCCTGCCCCCTGCACGGCCTCAGGCCTTGGCGTCGGGAACCAGGCCCATGCGGACGGCAAAGAGGCGTAGCTCGGCCTTGCTGGTCAGGTTGAGCTTGTTATAGATGTTGCGCAGGTGGGTCTTGATCGTCTTTTCGCTGAGATAAAGCTCTTCCGCGATCTCGGAGTTTCTCAAGCCCCGGCTGGCCAGGAAAAAGACCTCCCGCTCGCGTGGCGTCAGGCCGTCCAGGGCCTCTTCCTGCTTGGTGGCCTCTTCCCGAAGGCGGCTCAACTGGCGCACGACCTTGGCCGCCACCGTCGGCGCCAGCAGCACCTCGCCCCGCGAGACAGAGCGGATGTTGTCGGCCAGGCGCTCGCCGCCCACGGTTTTCAGTACATAGCCCGAGGCGCCGGCGATGAGGGCCGCACTGATCTCCTGGTCGTCATCGTAGGCCGAAAGGATCAGGACCCGGGACTGGGGGCTGACCCCAAGCAACTCCCGGCAAAAGTCCGATCCAAGGCCGTCGGGCAGGTGTAGATCCAGAAGGATGACGTCCGGCGGCTCTTCGGCCACCATTGCCACCGCCTCGGCGCCGTGGCTGGCCTCGCCGATGACCTGAAAGTCTTCTTCCATGTCCAGCAGGGCGCGCAGTCCCTCGCGAAAGATAGCATGATCGTCCACGATAATGAGTTTCAGCTCGCGCATGGCCGTCTCTCCCCCTGTTGCCATTCAGTCCTCATCCTCTTCCTCGAGCTCCTGGCCGTCGTACAGCGGGAACTCGAGAGCAAAGATGCTGCCCTCGCCCTCGCGGCTCTTGAGTGTCACCGACCCGCCGTGTTGCACCATCAGCTCGCGCACAATGGCCAGGCCCAGCCCGGTGCCCGTCGTGCCGGGCGCGTTGTTGCTTCCCCGGTAAAAGCGCTCGAATACCTGCTGCTGCTCTTCCTGGGGGATCCCCACGCCCGTGTCGCCCACGGCGATCTCCAGGGTTCCCGCCCCAGCCGGATCCGAATCCAACTCGCGCGCGGCCACCCACACCTGCCCGCCCCGGGGCGTGTACTTGAGCGCATTGTCCACCAGGTTGGTAAGCATCTGGATCAGGTGGTTCTTGTCGGCCCAGATGGAGGGCAGCGGCCCTCGGACGTGATTTCGCAGCTCGATGGCCCGCTTCTGGGCGGTCTCCTGGTAAACCTGCAGGATCTGCCCGATGATCTCTTCCGGCTCCACCAGCTCGGGATTGACGCGCAGGGCGTGGCGGTCCATGCGCGTCAGATCGAGAATATTCTCCACCATGGTCTCCAGGCGGTGGGTCTCTTGCTCGATGGTCTGCAGGTAGTGCTGCTGTTTTTCGGGACGGCCCTTGCGGGCCAGCGTCGCATACAGCTTGATGACGGCCAGCGGCGTGCGCAGCTCGTGAGACACGTTGGACACAAACCGCGACTTGAGCTGATCCAGGTCCTGGAGCTGGGCATGCTTTTCGCGGAGCTGGCGCAGGTGCTCGACGCGTTCCCGCTCCAGGATCTTGAGCGGGGTGACGTCCTCGACGATGGCCACGAGGCTGTCGCCGCCACCCCGGGCGATGCTGGCGGGCGACAGGGAGAAGCGCAGGTAGCGATGGTCGCCCTGCTCGGAGCGGGCGCGCGCATCCACCTGGCGGCGCGACCCGCTGATAGCCACCTCTTCCAGGGCCCGCACCACGTGCTGCCCGTCACCGCCCGCCAGCAGGTCGGCCAGGTTACGGCCCACCAGGCTGCGGTTAGCCCTGGAGAGGAGGCCTTCCAGCACCGGGTTACAGAAGAGGACGTCGCCCGTCACCGACAGCACGGCAATGCCCAGGGGAGAGGCGCGGAATACCGTCTCATAGTCGTAGGGCTCGCTGGGTGGGCGCTGCTGGTAGATCCGCTCGACGATGAGGGATGCCTGGCTGGCCAGGTGGGTCATCAGGCGCATGGCATCCCGACCAAAGCTCCCGCCCCGGCGATGCTCCCCGACGCCCAACATGCCCACCTGCTCGCCCGACACCCGCAGCGGCAAGATCAACGTGTGCTCGATCCCCAGCCCGAGCATCACCTCGCGGTCCGTCTTGCCCGCGTTGAGGCCTTCGGACGCGCGGGCGATGGGCACGCGCCAGCCACCCAGGGTGCCATCGCCCCGCAAGCTGGCCTTCAGAAGCTGCTCGCGCTGCTCGCCCGTAGCGGCGACGCATTGCAGGCGGCTGCTGCTCTCGGCCAGGAGGAAGACAAAAGCATGCCGCGCCTCGGCAAAGTCCGAAGCCTCGCGGACCACGGGCTGCAGCTCGGCTCCCGGGTCCAGGCTTGCCGACGCGGCGCGGGCGTGGGGTGCCTCGTGCTCGCGGACGTGCCGGCAGGCGTCGTCCAGCAATTGTGCTCGATAGAGGATAGGAGCGGCGTGGCGGGCAGCCTCGGCGGCCAGGTGGGTGTGCTCCGCGTGGAAGGCTCCAGGCTCCAGGGCGGTCCATTCCAGCAGCCCCAGGGTCCATTCCCCTGCGATGAGGGGCACGCCCAGCCACGTCCTGACCTTCTCCTCGCCGGGCACTTCTTGCCAGGCCGGGTCGAGGCTCGTATCATCCACCAACGCCGGCCGGCCACTGTCCAGCGCGGCGCGGGAATTGCCTATCTGGCCCGCGGGGAGGGTGAGGCCCTGTAGGGGGGCAGTGGTGCCGTGGACCGCCAGCACCTCCAGGTGGTCGCCGGCCAGCCACATTGCCGCCGTCCCATCGCACGGCAACAGCGCCGCCGCCTGCTCCACCAGAACTCGCAGCGCCTCCTGGAAGCCCGTCGCCGCGTTGACCTGGTAGACCACGCCCAGCAATCGACTGTTCAATTCGCTTGAGTCCGTCTCTTGGTAGCTCACCTTGTTTTTCTCGCTGGCCTATGACTCCCGCTCATTATACCACAGATGTTATCGAGCGCAACTTGTCTTTTACGTCATCCAGGCGGTTGACGGACCTCATCACATGTGCTATAATAATCGTGCTGCTGTCCCTCATTCCTCGGGGTAGCCCGAGCTCTACAGCAGCGCCGCAAGACTAGCGTAGCACTGCCGCCTCGCTCAAGATCGCTGGCGTCACAGTACAATCCATCATCCGAACAGAACAAGCAGAATCGGTTACGTTCTTGGCCGCACCCTTTCAGGCGCGCGGCACCAGGACGCACGGCCCGGTTGTTATGCCGTGATACGTCCGTACCAGGGCCAGGAAACAGATGAGAAACAAGAATTGGACGACCATGAGTGCCACCATTTTGTTAATCGACGACGACCAGGACATGGGACAAATGATGCATGACGCCTTGACCCCTGGTGGGTACAAGACCCTTTACGCGCAGGACGGCCTGACAGGCCTGGATATTCTGCAGGACCAACCGGTGGACCTCGTGTTGCTGGACTTGATGCTGCCCGAGATCGACGGTTGGGAGATCTGCCGCCGCATCCGGGAGTTCTCCGACGTGCCCATCATTATCATCAGCGCCCTCGGCCGGGAGCAGGACGTGATCCGCGGCCTGGAATTGGGCGCCGACGATTACATCACCAAGCCCTTCAGAATGGGCGAGATCAAGGCCCGCATGCGGGCCAACCTTCGCCGCTGCCAACGCCCGTTCGCTGCCGAGCCGGTGGTGCACATCGACGATAGGTTGGCCGTAGACCGGTTGACCCACTCTCTCATCGTCGACCGGCAGACGGTAAGGCTGTCGGCCACCGAGTACAAGCTCCTGAATTACTTCCTGGACAATCCCGGGCGCATCCTCACCCAACAAAACCTGCTGAGCCAGGTGTGGGGTTGGGAATACATGGACCAAACCGACTACCTGAAGGTTTACGTGCATCGCCTGCGCCGCAAGATTGAGGAGGAAGCCAATGAACCACGATACATCCTCACGGAGCGTGGCTTTGGGTACCGTTTTCAGGTGCCGGGTTCTTAAACCAAGGTCAACACATTCTCCAACGCTATTTAAACGCGTTGTTTACCAGCAATTTACCTTCCGTACCTATACTGACGTTGCCTATCCTGCTGAAGGTTAGGGGCAAGGTACGCCTTTGGTGCGAACCGGGCCCTGGCTCAAGTAGGCGGAATACTTGGAACTTTCAAAGAAAGGTTGACGAGACGCGGCTGGGGCCAGTAGGTGTCGGGAGCACTGGATGAACGTCTCCCGAATAGAGCCTGGTAGGTCAGGGCGAGGAACAGAAAACTACCGCAGGTAAACACCGGTTCCTTGACCTGTCATTTGCCCACAGCTCGCGGAATTCGCAGACGAACCCCCGAGCCAAGATCCACCCATTTGCCCTCCATAGCTATCGGTGGCAGAAAATCATAGAGAAAGGCGCGAGTAAGGCATGGCTAGCGAGTTGTCTTCGTCCAGCTATAACTATGTGCTGTCGATTGCAGAGAAGCGCGACCAACGAAGGCTATACTTTTCGGCAAAACGGTCCTTGGACGTCGTAGTGGCTGCGATGGCCCTCCTGATTCTATCGCCGTTTATGCTGCTCATCGCAGCCTTGATCAAGCTCGACTCGCCGGGGCCGGCGATTTTTACACAAAAGCGTGTGGGGCTGCGCCGCGTAAATCGGAGCAACGGCCAGGGCACCGGCAGTGAGGTCCGGTGGGAAGTGAGCACCTTTGACTTCCACAAGTTCCGGACAATGAAGCAGGACGCCAGCGCCGATGTGCACCGCGCCTACGTACAGGCGTTTATCCGCAACGATCGCGAGGCCATGGCAGCCGTGCAGGGCGCGGACACCGATGTGCGCAAGCTTCTCAACGATCCGCGGGTGACGCGCCTCGGTGCGTTCCTGCGCAAGAGCAGCCTGGATGAGTTGCCCCAGTTCTGGAGCGTGCTCAAGGGCGATATGTCGCTGGTGGGGCCCAGACCGGCGCTGCCCTACGAAGTGGAAGCATATCAGCCCTGGCACCGCAAGCGCCTGGAGGCCACCCCCGGCATAACCGGGCCGTGGCAGGTGTCGGCACGCAGTTCCGTGGACTTTGACGAGATGGTCAAGATGGACATCGACTACATTGGACACCAGTCATTCTGGCTGGACGTGAAACTCCTCGCACAGACACCGCTTGCCGTCCTGCGCAGCAGAGGGGCGGTGTAGAGGAATCTAGGAAGGTGGACATGAAAAAGCTTAATGTCGGCGTCATCGGCTCTGGTTATTGGGGGCCGAACCTGATCAGGAACTTTGTCTCTTTGCCCGAGTCAAGCCTGGCGGCCGTGGCCGATCTGCGACAGGACCGTCTTGCGCATGTCAAGTCGTTATACCCCACCGTCCACGTGACGGACGACTATTGGGAGCTGTTCTCTATGAACCTGGATGCGGTTGTGGTGGCGACTCCCCCGACCACCCACTTTTCCATAGCTCGTGACTGCCTGCAACACGGCCTGCACGTCCTGGTGGAGAAACCGCTGGCACTGAACAGCCGCGATGCTGAAGAACTGATCGAAATCGCAGACCGAAAGAACTTGACGTTGATGGTGGGCCACACGTTCGAGTACAACCCGGCCGTTCGCGAGCTGCGCCGGATCATAAGTAGCGGCGAACTGGGCAAGATCCATTACCTGGATGCCGTGCGGGTAAACCTTGGCCTCTTCCAACCGGACCTGAACGTGTTGTGGGATCTGGCCCCCCACGACATCTCGATCCTGAATTACATCCTGGGCAAAGAGCCCCTCAAGGTTAGCGCCCAGGGCGCGGAATGTGTTGTGCCGGGCAAGCACGATATCGCCTACCTGAACCTCGAGTTCGAGGACAACGTGCTGGCCCACGTGCGCGTGAGCTGGCTCGACCCCTCAAAGGTCCGGCGCATCACCGTGGTCGGCAGTAAAAAGATGGTCGTGTACGACGATGTGGAGCCCGTGGAAAAGCTCAAGATCTATGACAAGGGCGTGGAGACTCCATCCTACGCCGACACCTACCACGAGTTCCAGTTCAGTTACCGCCATGGCGATGTGGTAAGCCCGGCCATTCGCATGGCCGAGCCGCTGAAGGAAGAATGCCAGCACTTCCTACAGAGCATCCTCGAAGAGAAAGCACCGCAGAGCGACGGGCGGGTGGGGTTAAAAGTCGTGCGCGTCCTGGAGGCCGCCGAGCGATCGCTTCGGCGCGGGGGTATCCCGGAATTTCTGACCTGGTACGAGACCGCCCCGGGCTCTGACGGCAGGCAGCCGGACGCCTGGCAGCTTGGGGAGGAACAAGTCGAATCCTTCGCGACAGCCGAAGCATAGGAACAAGGAGCAACCTTGAACGACACATCCTTCTCTACATATCCAACCGGCGACCCGCTCCATCGAGACTGGGACTCTGCGCCCCTCGCCGAGGCCGTTTTCCTCGGCGAGGGGCACCAGGTCGATCGCGGCGCCATCCTGGGCTATCTGACCGGCCGCAAGATCGAGAGCCAGGTATTGCGCATCGGACCCCGGGCGAGGATTCGCTCAGGAACGGTCCTGTATGCGGGATCGACCATCGGTGCCGGCCTGGAGACGGGACACAATGTCGTAATCCGCGAAGAAAACGTCATCGGCGACAACCTCAACATCTGGAACAGCTCGACCATCGACTATGGCTGCCAGATCGGCGACGGGGTCAAGATCCACTGCAACGTCTACGTCGCCCAGTTCACCATCCTTGAAGACGACGTGTTCCTTGCGCCGGGGGTGATGGTCGCCAACGATCCCCATCCCCTGTGCGCCCACCACTTGAAGGGACCGACTATCAAGAAGGGCGCCCGGATCGGGATCAACGTCACCCTCCTGCCTGGCGTCGTCGTCGGAGAGGGAGCCATGGTGGGGGCGGGAAGCGTTGTTACGCGCGACATTCCGCCCTTTACCGTCGCCTACGGCAGCCCAGCGCGGCCGCAAAAGGCGGTGGAAGAGGTAATGTGCTCGTACCAGTTGGCCGAGCGAGGCCGTAGCGCTGGCCTGGGGACAATGCCCGACGGCCTGGGCGCCTTGGAAAGGAGCTGACAATGCGAGTGCCATTTGTCGACCTACAAGCTCTACACCAGGACCTCATCCAGGAGCTGGACGAGGCCATCCGGGGCGTGTTGACGCGGGGCGACTTTGTCTTGGGCCAGGAGGTGGATTCCTTCGAGCAAGACTTTGCCGCCTACTGTGGCTCGCAATACGCCGTGGGGGTGGACAGCGGTCTGTCCGCACTGGAGCTCGGCCTGCGCGCGTTTGGCATCGGCCCCGGCGACGAAGTGATCGTGCCCAGCCACACGTTTATCGCCACGGCTGCGGCCGTGAGCTTTGTGGGCGCCACCCCGGTCCTGGTGGATGTGGAGGAGCAAAGCTACAACCTGGACGTCTCCAAGCTGGAAGCAGCCATCACGCCCCACACGCGGGCAATCATCCCGGTGCACCTTTACGGCCTGCCGGCCGACATGGACGGCATTATGCAACTGGCCGAGGAGCGCGGCCTGGTGGTCATCGAAGACGCCAGCCAGGCCCACGGCGCGACCTACAAGGGGCGGCGTGTCGGCTGCCTGGGGCACGCCGCGGCCTTTAGTTTTTATCCGACCAAGAACCTGGGGGCGGCGGGTGACGCGGGAATGCTTGTCACGAACGACGCCAACGCCGCCGACCAGGTCCGGGCGATGCGCAACGTCGGCCAGCGAAAAAAGTACCACCACGAGCTGCCGCCGTTTAACCACCGCCTGGATACGCTGCAGGCTGCCGTCCTGCGCATCAAGTTGCGCTACCTGGACGGCTGGACAGAGGCACGCCGTCGCAACGCGGCCCTCTACCGGGAAAAGCTTCAGGGGAGCGACCTCCTGATCCCCGTGGAGACACCCGGGGCGACGCACGTCTATCACGTCTACGTGGTTCGATCGCCCCAGCGCGACCGGCTCCAGGCGCATCTGCAGGAGCGGGGGGTCGGCACAGCCATTCACTATCCGGTGCCGATCCACCTGCAACCCTTCTACGCCGGCAACGGCTTTCGCCAGGGCCAGTTCCCGGTGACCGAACAGATCTGCAACGAGATCCTGTCGCTGCCCATGTTTCCCGGAATGACCGCGGAACAGATCGAGTACGTGGCGGCGTCGGTGCTCGAATGTTGACTCGTCTCTCTGGCGAGGATGTTCGAATCTTGCTCTGGTGGTAAAGGGAGAGAAGAGTGGAAAAAAGCTATCCTGCCATACTGTGGCAAAGAAAGTGGCTCATCTTGGCGACGACCATCGCGACTGTACTTGTCGTGCTGGTGGGCATGCTTCTCGTCACCCCACAATACGAAGCCTCGACCAGGCTGCGCGTATACACGGCGGCCAGGGGCTCCGTGGACTGGGTGGACTATGACATCGCCTACACCGAGCGGTTGATGAATACGTATTCTCAACTGGCCACCAGCCAGCCGGTGCTGCAAGAGCTGGCCCAACAGCTCAACCTGGCGAACCTGCCCAGCATCAGCGCCCAGGTCGTCTCTGACACCGAGTTGATGCAGATTAACGTGGAGGGGGCTGACCCGGCGCAGGTGACAGCCGTGGCCAACGGCCTGGCCCAGATCCTCGTGGCCCGTAGTGAGGACTATGCCGGGGGTGGCCGGACGGCGCAAGACATCCTGAGCGAGCAGTTGACCCAGGCCGAGGACGAACTGAACCAGGCCCAACTGGCCTACGTCGAGGCCGTCGGTTCGTCACCGGCCGACTCGGCTCGCGTCGCTGCCCTCAGCCGCGCGGTCGACCTCAAGCAGGAGGTCTACACGGCCCTGCTGCAGCAGTACGAGCGAACCCGGGTGGCCGAAGAGCTGCGGACCAACGCGCTGACCATCGTCGAGCCTGCGATCTTGCCGCGGGAACCGTCCAAGCCGAACTGGATGACCAACCTGATCTTGGGCGGCCTCGTCGGCCTGGTTGCCGGCGCCGGCCTGGCGTTCCTGTTTGAGCGGCTGGACACCCGCGTCCAGTCAACCGACGAGATCGAGGAACTCACGGCCCTGCCCACCCTGGGGCGCATTCCTTACGTTCGCAAGGGACCGGCCCACGTGTTCCTCGGCGATGCCATCCCGGCCCAGGAGGCCTACCATCGCCTGCAGGCCAAGCTCGAGGCCCGCGTCCAGGCCGACGGCCTGCGGTCCATTCTGATCACCAGTCCCGAACCGGGCGAGGGCAAGTCGGCCATCGTGGCCAATCTCGCCCAGGCCCTGGCCAACGCGGGTCGCCGTGTCGTCGTCGTCGATGCCAATCTGCGCCGGCCGATCATGCACCAGATTCTGGACGTGAGCAACAAGGTTGGCCTCAGCAACGTCCTCAGCCAGGAGTGGACGGTCAAGGAAGCTGTCCAGACGACCAGGACACCGGGGGTATGGGTTCTCACCAGTGGCACGCCGCACCCGAACCCGGCACAGTTGCTCAACTCGGCGGGCATGCCCAGCCTGTTCGAGGAGCTTGCTGCCCCCTTTGACGTGATCCTCCTCGACTCGCCGCCCGTCCTGGCCGTGGCCGACGCGACACTCCTGGCGCCGCTGGTGGACGGCGTGTTGCTGACAGTGGGCCGGGCACAGACCAAGCGCGACTCGATAGAAGCGGCCATCGAACAGCTTGCGGGCGTGCAGGCCAGGCTCCTCGGAGTCGTCGTGAACTGGGCGGAGCGCACCAAGGACCTGCGCCACTACCGACACTACGAGCGAGCGCGCAAACCCGCGGGCACCAACAGCCAGCGCGCGGTCTCTCGCCCCGTCGTCACCCAAGGTCTTGAACGAAGTGAAAGGCAAGGTCTTGAACGAAGTGAAAGGCAAGGTCTTGAACGAAGTGAAAGGCAAGGTCTTGAACGAAGTGAAAGGCGCAGCATACCGCAGGAAGCCGCCTTTGCCGGCAACACGCAGCGGGCCGACCAGGGCCGCGAAGAGCCATTGGCCTAGGTGGACAGGGGTCAGAAAGAGCCATGTTGAGCCGAATCGTCGGGCGTGCGGCCCAGGATTCCAGCGTCTTGCCAGTTTTTTCCTCGGCGGCGTGGCCGTGGACCGTGGGGGCTGTTGTCGCCGCACTGGTGGCGGGAGCCCTCCTGGGCGTGGCCGTCCTGCTCACCGGCCCGGTGCCCGTCCTCATGGGCGTCGTCGGGATCCTGGTGGCCCTCCTGGTATTCCGCTATCCCGAAGCGATCGTCGTGCTGATGCTGGCCCTGGCCTCGCAACTGATCCCAAGCCGGTTCAACATCTTTGTGGACCTGTTCGTGGGCCGCTTCCAGGTGTCCGACCTGCTGCTGTTCTGGCTGTTGTTCGTGACCGCCCTGCGGGTCATCATGGAAAAGGACTTTCCGTACAGAAGAAGCCGCCTGGACCTGCCTATGGCTCTGTTCTACCTCGCGGTGCTGGGCGGCCTGGCAACGGCCGTGTTCCTCTTCGGGGTAAACTTTCGTTACGCCACCTACGAGGCGCGCACCCTGGCCTACTACCTGGCCTTCTTCCCCATCACCACCCTCGTGCGGACGCGCCGCCAATTGGTGCGGCTGTCGATAGGTGTCATGGGCGTCGCGGTCCTTATGGCCGTCTCGATGCTCCTGCAGTCCACGATACAGCCCGGCATCCTGGCCGACGACTGGACCCTGGACGTGGAAGGCGTCGTGCGCATCTTTCACCCCGGGTTTTCGGCGGTGTACGTTGGCCTGTTGATGCTCGCCGGCTACGTGGCCACTCGCAGCGGCCGGGAGAGAGCCTCGCGCGGCGTTCACGACTGGGGGTGGCTGCAATGGGCCATCATGCTCGTGCTGGCCACTGCCCTGTTCTCTACCCTGGCCCGCAACTTGCTCATCGCCGGCACCGTCAGCTTTGGCCTGCTGGCCTTGTTGCTGGGCAGCGAGCAGCGCCGCAACCTGATCCAGATGCTCCTGCGACTGACCGTGTCGCTGGCTGTGGTGCTGGTGTTCCTGGCCCTGGTGTTCGACACGTCCACCCTCATCACCCAGTACGCCGCGGCCTATGTTGGGAGGCTGGAGCGCATGTTCTCCAGCGAAATCCTGACGCGAGAGGAGAACCTCTTTTCCCGGTGGGAAGAGATGCAATTCGCGTTTCAGAGGTTGCAGGAGAATCCGATCCTGGGCACGGGGCTCTACAACCCCTACCGGCCGGCCTTTTATGAGGGAGAGCCCATCACCCTGCGTCACTTTATCCACAATGCCTACCTGGGCATCTGGCTGAAAACCGGCATCGCCGGCCTGGTCTCGTTTCTCTGGTTCTCGGCCGCGTTCCTACGCCAGGGCCTCCGAGGCTGGAAACGCGTCTCGCACCCACTCTTGCGCGGCGTCGCCCTGGGATCGCTGGTGGCGTACGTGGGCCTCTTGATGGCCAATTTTGTGGCGCCCTCGTTTCTACAGCCTGGCAGCCTGGCCATTATGGGCGTGACCCTGGGACTGACCACCTCCATCCTGTTGCTGGACGGGGGCCCTGATCAAGAAATCTCGGAAGGCGAAGTCTTGAACGAAGTGAAAGGAGAATCTACGTGAGCACTCGAATACATGCCACTACTGCCATGGACACAATTGGGACGGACAAAAGCCGGGAAGAACCATTGATCCCGGTCTTTCGGCCGTGGTATGACAAGGAAGAGCTGAAAGCCGTCAAAGAGGTCTTTGACAGCGCGTGGATCGGCCTGGGTCCCAAGACGACCCAGTTCGAAGAGCGTTTCGCCCGCTACGTTGGGGTTCCTTACGCCGTCGCCCTGAACTCGGCGACTGCCGCCCTTCACCTGGGGCTCGCGGTTCTGAACGTCTCTGGCGGCGAGGTCATCACGACGCCCATGACCTTTGTCTCGACGAACCACGCCGTCCTCTACAACAACGCCGAGCCGGTCTTTGCCGACATCGAGCCCGACACCCTGAACATCGATCCCAGGTCCATCGAGGCCAACCTCACGGACCGCACCCGGGCCATCGTCGTCGTGCACTATGGCGGCCACGCCTGCGACATGGACACAATCCTGGACCTGGCGGAGGAGCGGGGCATCCCGGTTCTGGAGGACGTGGCCCACGGCGCTGGCGGCACCTACAAGGGGCGCAAGCTGGGATCCCTGGGAAACCTCGGCTCATTTAGCTTTCACGCCGTCAAGAACCTGGCCACGGGCGACGGGGGAATGCTGACCTTTTCGGACCCGGAGTACGACGCGCGGCTCCGGCGGCTCCGCTGGGTGGGCATCGACAAGGACACCTGGGACCGCTCCGAGATCGACCAGAAGTATTCGTGGTACTATACCGTCCAGGAGCTTGGCTGGAAGTATCACATGAACGACATCACGGCAGCCATCGGCCTGGTGCAACTGGAAAAGCTGGACCGCGCCAATGCTCGCCGGGGAGAGATCGTGGCCTACTACAACGAGCGATTCGCCGACCTGGAGTGCCTGGAGACCCCGGTGGAAAAGAGCTATGCCCAGAGCGCCTTCCACAACTATGTCATCAAGCTGGACCGGCGCGATCAGCTCATCGCCTACCTGCGCGACCGCAACATCTCGACAGGCGTTCACTACATGCCAAACCACCTATACAGCATGTACCGCGGCTTTCGGGCCGATGTGCCGGTCACCGAGAGGGTCTGGCAGAGGCTGGTTACCCTGCCGCTCTACCCGGGCATGACCGACTGGGACGTGGAACGCGTCGTGCGGGGGGTACGGGGCTTTTGCAGCAAAAGCTAGCGACCAAGGCGCAACCTGCGCCGGGAAAGTTGAGCCTGATGCACATGCCAAAGCGGCTGGTCCGCCGGGGAGCATCCCTTGGCAGGCGGGCCCTCGTGAACGCGTCGGGCGCGGCTTTCCAATGGCGTGCGATGCTCGCCTACCGCCTGTGGGGCATCGAGGGCATCGATAACCTGCTGCTGCAGTGCCGGCCGGAGCAGGCAACCTGGCTGCTGCGGCGCTTTGGCGCCCGCATCGGCCAGGGCTCGAATCTGTACGCGCCCCTCATCGTGCACAACGCGCTGAAGAGCTATGCGCACCTGCGTGTCGGAGAGCAGTGCCACGTGGGCAAGGACGTGTTCCTCGATCTGCGGCAGCCCATCGAGATCGAGGACCGCGTGACCATCTCCATGAGGGTCACAATCCTCACTCACCTGGACGTCGGCCACAGCCCCCTGGGGGCGGGCAGCCTGGCCCCCAGGGAAGCCCCGGTGCGCATCCGGCGCGGCGCCTACCTGGGTGCCGGCTGCACCCTGCTGCACGGGATCACCGTGGGAGAGTGTGCCGTCGTGGCTGCCGGCGCCGTGGTCGTCGGCGACGTGCCGGCCTATACCGTGGTGGCCGGCGTTCCGGCGCGGGTGCTCAAGACGCTGGGCAAGGACCGAGAATCTTTTAGATCAAGTCTTGAACGTAGTGAAAGAACACAGCCTATGGCTGGCGGCGGGATCGAACAGGATGAGCAACGTTAGGACCATCGCCAAAAACACAACGTCTCTTCTCGTGGCCGAGGGCATCTCCCAGGTGCTGCGGGTCGTCTACTTTGCCGTCCTGGTGCGCTACATCCAGGCCGAGGGGATGGGCAAGATCTCGACGGCCCAGGCCCTGGTGACGATCCTTTACGTGCTGGTCACCTTTGGCTTCGAGCAACTTATGGTCCGGGACGTCGCCGGGGCAAGGCAAAAGGCGGCCTCCTACGTTAGCAACGTCGCCTTCTTGCGGCTGTTCCTGTCGATCCTCTTTAGCCTGGGGCTCTGGGGACTGGTGCAAGCCTTTGGCTACCCGGCCGAGCTGGCGATCATCACCTACATCTATGGCTTTGCCTTCGTGGTCAAGGCCTTCACCGACGTTGGCCTGGCCGTCTATCAGGCCTTCGAGGTCATGGAGTACAACCTCCTGATCCGCGTGGTGCGGGACCTGGTCAATATCGGTTTGAGCCTGCTGGCCATTGCGCTGCAATACAGTCTCATCGTCATCGTCGGCGTCACTGCCCTGGCCAATATAGTGGAGATGGTTCTGACCTTTGCGCTGCTGCGGCGCCGCGGGCTTCCCTTCCGGTTTCAGGTGGACCTGGGGCTGGCCAGGAGGTTGCTCATCATGGCCTTGCCCTTTGCCGTGGTGTCGGTCTATCCCCTGGCCCACTCGCAGCTCAACACGCTCATCCTGTCGGCCACCAGCACCATCGAGAACGTGGGCTGGTTCGCGTCGCCCAGCACACTCATCGGCATGGCCATGCTCATCCCGGCCGTCTTTATGCGGGCGGTCTTTCCCGTCTTCTCGCGCTACTCCCAGCGGTCAGCGGGCGCCCTCCAGACCACCTACCAGAAGTCGTTCACCTACCTGTTGATCCTGGGGTTGGCAGTCTCCGTGGGCACGTTCCTGACGGCCGGCCGGCTCATTCCGCTGGTCTTTGGCGAAGGGTTCGAGGAATCGGTGCCGGTCCTCCAGATCCTGGCCTGGCAGCCCATCTTTGGCTTCGTGGGCCACGTCAACGGCAACCTGCTGATTGCCACGGGCAGGGAAAAGTTCTTTATGGTGTCGGAAGGCCTTTTTGCCGGCCTGTACGCCCTGCTGGGCTTTACCCTGGTCCCCCTCATGGGGATCATCGGCGCGGCCATTGCCGTCGTGGCGCCCACGACCGTCGGTTTCTTTTTCTATTCCATCTACTGCCACAGGGTCCTGGGGCTGGCGTTGCCCTGGAAGCGCATCCTGGCGGCAACCGTCGCCGCGCTGCTCATGGCAGTGGCGGTCTATTCCGCGTTGCAGCTCGGGGTGAACTTTTTCGCCATCGTGCTGCTCATCGCCCCGGCCATCTATGCCGCGGCCCTGGCGCTGCTGGGCGTCCTCTCGCGCGAGGACGTCTCGCTGCTCAAACAGGCGCTGAGACTACACTAATGGAGGATGCAAGGTCTTGAACGAAGTGAAAGGCAAGGTCTTGAACGAAGTGAAAGGAATCGTGAATGCCCAAGCCCCCAAAGTCTGGGCCATCACCCTCAACTGGAACGGCAGGGAGGACACCCTTGCCTGTCTCGCCTCGCTGGAGGGGCTCGACTATCCCAACTATGACATCGTCGTGGTAGACAACGGCTCGACCGACGGCTCGGTGGCGGCCATTCGCCAGGCGTTTCCAGGCGTGAGCATTGTCGAGAACGGCGAAAACCTGGGATACGCAGATGGCTTTAACGCCGGGCTGCAGTTTGCCTACGAACGCGGCGGCGACTATTTTCTGATCCTCAACAACGACACGGTCATCGATCCCCAGGCCCTCACGGAATTGGTCCGGGTGGCGGAGGAGGACGAATCCATCGGGTTCGTGTCGGGCAAGGTCTACTGGCACAACAAGCCCGACACGCTCCAGACCGCCGGCCGGTTCAACGATCCCATGATCCTGGCGGGCAACCACGTCGGCGGCGGCGAGGTGGACCGCGGCCAGTACGACACCGTCACCGACTATGATTTCGTCGACGACGTTTACCTGCTGGTGCGCCGCGCGGTTTACGAGCGGGTAGGGGGCTACGATCCCAACTTTTTCCTCTATTTCGAGGAGACCGACTGGTGTGCCCGCGTGCGCCAGGCCGGCTTTCGCATCGTCTACGCGCCCAAGGCCAAGATCTGGCACAAGGGCAACATCGGCGGTGGCAGCACCACCCTGAGCCCCGAGCGCCACTATTTCCTGACGCGAAACCAGGTCATCTTTGTGGCGCGCAACGCCTCCCCGGCCCACCTGCGGCGCTATCTCCTCTGGTCGCTACGGACCCAGGCCGTGGACGCCGCCCGCTACGTGAAGCACGGCTTCTTCAAGCACCCCATCGCCCGCCTTCGAGGCCTGGCCTCGGGCACGTGGTGGTGGTGGAAGAACCGCAACGCCGTGTCGCCCGGGGGAGCGAGCCGAGCCGGTGGGGCCGCGTCGGGGGCCTTGCAAGGCAAAGTCTTGAACGAAGTGAAAGGAGAGGCCTATGGCCCGTAACGGCGCGTACCGGGACGACAACCACGGCAAAGACGTCCTCTACATCGGCGGGTCGGACCTGGTACGCTCTCCAAACCACCGCGCCCATCACTTTATCCGCTTCCTGGAACAGCATGCCAGGCGGGTCGACGTCGTGTCGCTGCGGCCGTTCTACGCCGGGCCCTACCCGGCCAGCCCCCTTTCCAAGCTGCGGCGGGGAATCGGCACCTACACGGCCGAGCCGGTGAACGTGACCGACACCCGGGTGGGCACCGAGTTCCAAATTCACAAGCTGCCCAACCGCATGGATCCGCTGCTGCAGGACGTGTGGGCCTACTTTCACCTGGGCGAGCTGGCCCGCCGCCACTATGACGTGGGGATCTTTGGCAATCCCGATAACGCCATCCTGGCCTGGATGCTCAAGAAGCGGGGCATCGTCGACAGCCTGGTGTACGACGATTGGGATTATTTCGCCGGCTTTGATCGGCCGCTCTATTGGCGCCTGCCCATGGCCTGGCGCGAGCGGTTCTCGGTGTCCATCGCCGACAAGGTCATCTCGGTTGGCAGCCTCCTCGCCGAGTTGCGGCAGGAGCAGGGAGCCAGGGAGACGTTCGTCGTGCCCAACGGGGTCAACTACCAGGTCTTTGCCCGGGCCCAGGAAAAAAAGCCGCATCCGCCCACGCTGATCTATACCGGGTCCATTGAGGAATGGGCTGGGCTGGACGTCTCGCTGGAGGGGTTTGCCCGGGTGCGGGCCGAGATCCCCGCGGCTCGGTTCCTGATCATCGGCCCGAACCAGAACGAGTACGGCCATGCCCTCCGGAAGCAGGCGGACCGGCTGGGCCTGGGCGACAGTGTCTGTTTCCTGGGATACCGGCCGTACGAAGAGCTCCCGGAGTTCCTGGCCGAGGCGGATATTGGCGTCGCCCTCTTCTGGCCAACGGACCAGATGAAGTACGCCTTCCACCTGAAGGTGGTGGAATACATGGCCGCCGGGCTGGCCGTCGTGGGCACTCGCGTCGGCGAGACAGAGAGGATCATCCTCCAGGCCGGCGCCGGCCGCGCAGTGGACTTTGCGGCCGAGGCCTTTGCCGGGGCCGTCCTGGAGATGTTCCGCGATGAGCGCGCCCTGGCAGAGTACGGGGCCCGGGGCATCGAGTTCGCCAGGCCCTACGACTGGAACCTGGTATTTTCCGATCTGCACGAGATCATTGGCTTGAGGAACGGACGATGACGAAGGAAATGGCCAACCTGCACGTCGGCCTCGTCGCTGCGGCCGACATCGAATCGATGCTGGACCTCGCCAATGTGCTGCACGAAGCGGGCGTAAAGGTCTCCCTCTACCTCTCTTTCGCCAGGGCGGCCCGGCTGGTTGCGGTCCCGACGGGGGAGGATACGGGGCCCCAGGCCGAAGGAGAGGTTGCGGAACGCTTCTACCAGCGCAACCTCGTACCCCGGGAGTGCCGGATCCGCCTGATTCACTACCCGCGCCTGCGGGACCCGCGCTCGCTGGGCGTCATGCGCCGCGCCATCGGTACCATGCGCGCCGACGGGGTAACCCTGGTGCACATCAGCATCGGCCCCACCGAGTTCTGGCTGGCCGTCCTGGCCAACCTTGTCCGCGACCTGCCGGTGGTGACCACCTATGCCCAGCCCAAGCCCAACGTGGGCGAAACCCGGCCGCCCTGGCTGGACATGGCCATCAACCGCCTGATGGCCCGCGGCGCCGACATGCTGGTGGTGACCTTGCAGAGCATGGTACCCTACATTCAGAAGGCCTATGGCATCCCACCCGAGCACACGGCCTATGTTCCCCTCTGCCCGCGAGTCACCGCCGTTCGCTGGGCAGACCCCACGGGCCGGTCGGCCGAGCCGGTGCCCGAGGAGCCGGGCACGGTCCTCTTTTTCGGCGGCGCCCGCCGGCACAAGGGTCTGGAGTACCTTGTCCGCGCCCAGCCCATGGTGAACCGCGAAGTTCCCGACGCCCGGTTTCTCATCGCCTCCCATGGCAGCGACCTGGACCGCTGCCTGGCAATGATCGAGCAGCCGGAGCGGTTCGAGGTCCATCGCGGTTTCGTGCCCGGCGACCAGATGCCCGCCTTTTACCAACGTGCCAGCGTGGTGGCCCTGCCCTATATTTCGGCCGGGCCGAGCGGCGTCCTCCTGGACGCTTATGGCTTTGGCAAGCCGGTCGTCGCCTCCGAGGTCGGAGGCCTGCCCGAGTACGTACAGGACGGTACCACGGGCATCCTCGTGCCGCCGGGCGACGAGCGAGAGCTGGCAGCCGGCATCATCCACCTGCTATCGGACGACGAGCTGCGGCGCCGCATGGGCGACAATGCCAGGTGCTGGATCGCCGAATTAAAGCAGTCCATCGCAGAGCGCTGGTTGGAGGTCTACGAGCAGGCCATGTCCTTCCGACCGCCGGCAGCGCCTCGGCCACAACCCAATCCTTTGGAGGAAACGAACCCATGACGGACACCAGACGCGCCGGCCAGGCCGGCAACCCGATCCCTTCCGGCAACAACGGCCGCGGGCAACACGCCCCGCGCCTGGCCATCGTGGGCTGCGGTGCCATTGCCGAGCAGTATTACCTGCCGGCCCTCGCGCGGCGCCCGGACGTGCTGGCCAACATGATCCTGGTGGATCGCGACGCCGCCCGGGCCGAATTCCTGGCGAGCAAGTTTGGCGTGCAGAGAACCGGCACCGACTATCGCGAGGTCATCCCCCACGTCGACGGCGCCATCCTTGCCGTGCCGACGCACCTTCACCATCCCATCGCCATGCAGTTCCTGGCAGAGGGCATCCACGTCTATTCCGAGAAACCCCTGGCCGAAAACGCGATCAAGGCCAGGGAGATGGTCGAACTGGCCGAGGAGCGGGGCCTGATCCTGGCCGCGAACTACCAGCGGCGGCTATTTCCCCCCCTCGTCAAGGTCAAGGAGCTGCTGGACGACGGCACTCTGGGCGAGCTCCGCTCCATCCGCTACCTGGTGGGCGAGCTTTTCGATTGGGAGGCCGTCACCGGCTTTCGCTTCAATCAGGGGACCTCGTCGGGCGGCGTGCTGCGCGACCGGGGCGCCCACGTCATGTACGTCCTCTCCTGGTGGCTGGGCGGCAAGCCCGCCCTGGTCTCGTCGCAGAACGACTCCTTTGGCGGGCCGGAAGCCGTGGCCGACGTGCATTTTCAGCACAAGAGCTGCAGCGGAGAGGTCAAGTTGAGCTGGCTCAGCAAGTTCACACCCCGCTTCGAGGTAGTGGGCGACAAAGCGCGCGTCGAGGGTGGTATCTATGACACCGACAGCGTCCTGCTGACGACGAGCGGTGGCCAGAAAAAGCGGCTGAAGTTGCCCCCAACGCCCCGCACCTATCTCGAGATTGCCTACGGCATGGTCGGCAATTTCATCGACGCCATCGAAGGCAGCGCGCGGCCGCTGGTCTCTGGCCGCGACGCCCTGCCCTCCATCGAGTTCATCGACGACTGCTACCGGGCCGCCACCCGCTTTGACATGCCCTGGTACGAGGTCCTGGAGACCCCCGCCGCCGTGCCTGCCCTGGAGGTGACCCATGGCCGCTAGAGAGACTTTTCTCATCACAGGCGCCAATGGCTTTATCGGCGGCTGGCTCGCCGAGACGCTCCATTTGCGCGATGGCGTGCCGGTCCGCGCCGGGATGCGCAGTTGGTCCAAGGCCGTCCGGTTGGCGAGGTTCGGGCTGGAGCCGGTCCTCCTCGATGTCATGAAGCCCGAGCAGATCGACGCCGCCATGGCCGGCGACGAGTCCGCCGATCCGGGCGCGCTGCGGGTGATCCACACCGCCTACAGCTCTCCGCGGGTCACCATCGAGGGCACCCGCAACATGTTGGCGGGCGCCCTGCGGGCGGGCGTGGGCCGTTTCGTCTACATCAGCTCCGCCGACGTATACGGCACGCCCCGGGGCAAGGTCGACGAGACCTACCCGCTGACGCCGACAGGCATCGAATACGCCGACTCGAAAATCGAGGCCGAGCGGTTGTGCTGGGAATATGCCGAGAAGGGGCTGCCCGTGACGGTCCTCCGGCCGAGCATCGTCTACGGTCCCTTTAGCCGCACGTGGACTGTCGAGATGGCGGCCAAGCTCCAGTCGGGTAACTGGGGCGTTTTCGAAGGCTATGGCCAGGGCATCTGCAACCTGTTGTACGTCTCTGACCTGGTGGAAGGCCTCCTCCTGGCCGCTCGACACCCGGCGGCCGTCGGCCAGGCCTTTAACCTGAGCGGCCCGGAGACCATCACCTGGAACGAGTACTTTGCAAGGTTCAACGCGGCCATGGGGCTACCCCCCCTGCGCAAGATCGAGCCCAACAGGACGCGCCTGCGGGCCACGCTCATGAGTCCAGTGCGCAGCGCTGCCCGGCTGGCCAAGAAGCGCTATGAAAAGCCATTGCGGCGGCTGGCGAGCAAATTCAGGCCCGCCAAGGAAGCCATGCTGTCGGCCGAAAAGTCTATCCGCGGCACGCCGAGCCTCGAGGACCTGGGGCTCTACAACCGCGATGCCCTGTACGTGACCCAGAAGGCCCAGGAATTGCTGGGTTACCGGCCGCGCTTTGGCGTCGATGCCGGGTTGGAGTTCACGGCCGCCTGGCTTAGAAACGTCGGCCTGGTGGAGTGGGACGAGGTCCAACCGGGCGGCCTGGTGCGGCGAAACGGGGACGGCCGGCGAGACAGAGACCGCGCCACGGATCCCACCGGCGGCAACGGAGACCGTGTACTTCCGATGGGAGAGCCGAGGTGAAAAAGACGAGCTTTATCGCCTGGGTGCGCTACGACCGGAGACCGGACCTCCTGGCCGAGCGGTTTGGCACAAAGCCCCACTATATCGTCGTAGGGCAACAGGGCAAGCTGTGGCAGGCGCCCCTGCGCTACCCCATCCAGGCGTGGAAGACGTGGCGCTTGCTGCGCCGCGAGCGGCCCGACGTGGTCTATGTGCAGAATCCGCCCATCTTTGCCGTCCTGGTCGTCTACCTGTACGCCAGGCTGCACGGCGCGCAATACATCATCGATTCCCACACCAGCGCCTTTATCGCGCCCCGGTGGCGCTGGGCGCTGGGGCTGCTGCGGCGCCTGGCCCGCGGCGCTCTGACCGTCATCGTTCACAACAAGGCCCAGGCTGACATCGTCAAGCAATGGGGGGTCCCTTACGTGGTCATCGGCTTTCTGGCCGGCGACTACCCGCCCGGCTCGCCCTACCCGCTCAAGGAGGCCGGCAACGGGAATCACGAGCCCTTCCACGTGGCGGTCATCAGCACCTACGAGCTGGACGAGCCTCTGGACGTGGTCTTTGAAGCGGCGCGGCAGATGCCCGACGTCAGCTTTTACGTCACCGGCGACTCCCGGCGCATTACCCCGGACCTCCTGGCGCTGAAACCGGACAACTGCCACCTGACCGGCTTTGTACCTTACGATCAGTACATCGGGCTGCTGCGCCAGGCCGGGACCATCATCGACCTCACCACCCGCAACCATACCCTGCTCATGGGCGGCTTCGAGGCCGTCTCCCTGGGCACACCGCTGATCACCTCCGACTGGCCCATCCTGCGGCAGTACTTTTCCAGGGGCACGGTCCACATTCCCAACAGCGTGGAGGGTGTTTGCCAGGGGGTGCGCTACGCGCAGCAGCACGAGGCGACGCTGCGCAAGGAGATGGCGGCCCTGAAGGCCGCCCTGGACGCCGAGTGGCAGGTCAAATCCGCCGAACTCTGGGAGCTGATACACGATGAACAATAACGCCATCACCAGCGAGCGAAAGCGACCGGGCGCCGCGAAACGGCACTGCATGATCGTCCACGCCTACTATCCCCTGGGAGAGACGCGGGTGCAGCGCCAGGCCGAAGCCCTCCTCAAGCGCGGCTACCAGGTGGACGTTATCAGCCTGCGGAAAGAGGGCGAGGCGGCGCGGGAAACCTTCAAGGGCACCCGCATCTACCGCCTGCCCGTGCGGCGCTACAGGCGCGGGGGACTGGCCGCCCAGTTCCTGGAATACGTCGCCTTTCTCTTCATGGCCATGGTCACGGTTTCCTGGCGCCACCTGATCACGCCCTACGCCACGGTCCAACTCCATAGCCCGCCCGACTTTTTGGTCTTCGCCGGGTGGCTGCCCAGGCTGCTCGGTGCCAGGCTCATCCTGGATCTCCACGACTTGATGCCCGAGTTCTACATGGGCCGCTTCGGACGCGGAGCGGGCAGCCTGCCGGTGCGCCTGGTCCGCCTCCAGGAGCGACTCTCCACTCGCTTTGCCGACCACGTCATCACCGTCAGTCACCACTGGCGCCAAAACCTCATCGAGCGCGGTGTGCCCGGCGAAAAGGTGAGCGTGGTGATGAACGTCGCCGACGACGCTATCTTTGTGCGGCCTGACGGCGAGGGCCCTGCCCTCAACGGCGCCGGAAGCACCAATGGTTCGGGCCAGCGGAGCGGGCTGCGGCTGATCTACCACGGCGCCGTCGTGGAGCGCTACGGCCTGGACCTGGCCCTGCACGCCATGGCCTGCCTGGAAGACCAGGCGCCCGACATCCACCTCACCATCCTCGGCCGCGGCGACTACATGGAGAGCCTGCGGAACCTGGCCAGGGAGCTGAAGGTGGACGGCCGGGTGGCCTTTTACTACGAGCTGCGCCCGGCCGAGGAGCTGCCCGCCATCATCCTCCAGGCGGATGCCGGCATCGTGCCCTACCGCGACGACCCCTTCACCGACGGGCTGCTGCCCACCAAGCTGATGGAGTATGCCGCCCTGGGCTTGCCGTCCATCGCCGCCCGGACGACCGCCATCGAGCGCTACTTCGAGGGCACCATGGCCGAGCTCTTTACTCCCAACAGCGTGGAAGACCTGGCCAGCGTGTTGAAGGCGCTCTATGCCGACCGGGGCCGCCTTGCCGCCCTGGCCCGCAGGGCCGATGCCTTCAATCGCACCTACAACTGGACCAAGATCGGCGCCGAGTACGTGGACCTGGTCGAGCGCCTGGGAACCGGCGCAGCGGCGTCCCGTCTCCCGGCGCCGGTGGACGCCGAAGAGAGGAGCGCATGAAAATTCGGATCGTTCGAACCCTCGACCCGGGCAACTGGAGCCGGTTCGTAGAGGACCATCCCCAGGGAAATATCTTTCACACGCCCGAGATATTCCAGGTGTTTGAGCGTGCTGCCGGGCACACGCCCGGTTTGTGGGCCGCCGTCGAGGCCGACCGGGACGGCGAGCACAACCCGGGAGAAGAGCGGATCCTGGCCCTGTTCCTGCCCGTCGAGATCACTGTATCCATCGGGCCCGGGGCAGGGACCATCCTCGGCGGCCCGCTCCGCCGCTTCACGACGCGCGCCGTGGTTTATGGCAGCGTGATCGCCGCGCCCGGACCCGAGGGCGAGCAGGCCCTGGACCGCCTGATGGAGGCCTACCGGCAAGCGACCGATGGGCGCCTGCTCTTTACCGAGTTGCGCAACCTCACCCCTCTGGACGGGCTACAGCCGATCCTCGACCGGCGGGGTTTCACCTACGAAGGGCATCTGAATTATCTCGTCGACCTGGATCGCCCGCCGGACGAGATCCTGCAAAACATCAGCCGGCGCACGCGCAAGCAGATCCGGCGCGCGCTGCGCAAGGGCGACGTCGTGGTCGAGGAGGTGCGGGACCGCCAGGGTCTGGCCGACTGTTACGAGCTGCTGCTCCAGACCTACGCCGCCGCCGAGGTCCCCCTGGCCGACGGTTCGCTTTTCGAGGCGGCCTTCGATCTGCTGGTCCCGCGCCGGATGGCCCGCTTCACCCTGGCCCGCGTGGAGGGCAGGCCGGCGGCTTGTTCGGTCGAGCTTCTCTACAAGGACACGGCCTACGGCTGGTACGGTGGCATGGACCGGGACTATGGCGCCTACGTGCCCAACGAGGTCCTCACCTGGAGCATCCTCGAGTGGGCCGCCCTCCGGGGATACCGGGTGTATGATTTTGGCGGCGCGGGCAAGCCGGACGAGGAATATGGCGTGCGCGACTTCAAGGCCAAGTTTGGCGGGGAGCTGGTTTCCTACGGGCGCAACACCTGCGTGCACGCACCCGTGCTGCTGAACGCCAGCAAGGTGGGCTACAAGCTCTTTCGCCGGTTGGGGCTCTTTGGCGCTGCGCGCCCCGCCGGCACGTCCAGCTCCACGCAGGCCAAGCCCACCTGGCCCGGGGGCCTGGATGAGGAACCGAAAACAGATGGCCCGTTGCCTTCCTCGGGGGCACGCCGTCGTGAACAGGGAGTAACAGGCAGATGAAAGCAATCCCGGCAGTTGTGACACCCCTCGACGAACACATGGGCCTCGACATCGCCCGCTCCCTGGCCCCGCGCGGCATTCCCGTCTATGGCGTCGACGCCCACCCGGATGCCGTAGGCAGGTTCTCCCGGCATATCCGGTTCGTGCGGAGCCCGAACCCTGAGCGGGACGAGGCCTCCTACCTGCAGTTTCTCGTGGACCTGGGCAAGCGCCTGGGCAGGGCCGTGCTCTTTCCGTTGAGCGACATGCACGTCCTGCTCTGCTCGCGGCACAGGGACGTTCTGAGCCGGTACTACGAGTACGTCATGCCCGACCACGAGACGATGGAGAGGCTGACCACCAAAGACGGCCTGCGGGCCGCAGCCCAGGGGGTAAACCTGCCCACTCCCAGGACGTTGCCGGTGAACGGGACGATGAGCATCGAGGAGATAGCCGCCGAGATCAGCTACCCGGCGATCCTGAAGCCCACGGAGAGCACCTACTGGCACACGCCCGAGTTCACCAGCATGCTGCGGCGGGGACTTTTGCAGGGCCGGGCCAAGGTCGTCCTGTGCCACGATCCGTCAACCCTGGTAAGAACCTACCGGAGCATCGCTGTCCACGATAGCCGCCTGGTCGTACAGGAGGTCGTACCCGGCGAAGACAGCCGCCTGGCCTACATCGCCTTCTACCTCAACCGCGAGTCGAGGCCGCTGGGCATCTTTGCCGGGAGAAAGCTGCGCGTCATTCCAACGGGGTTTGGCTCGGCCAGCTACGTGCGGACCTTTCACGATCCCGATCTCGAAGCCGCGGCCCTGCAGCTACTCGAGGCCAGTTGCTACCAGGGGTTGGGCGGCCTGGAGTTCAAGAAGGACCCCCGGGACGGAACCTACAAGCTCATCGAGTTCAACACGCGCTTTGGCATGTGGGATGGCCTGGGCGCCCGCTGTGGCGTGGACCTGGCCTACCTCGCCTATCAAGACGCCCTCCGGCAGCCGGTGGAACCACAACTGGCCTACCGCGACGACATGATCTGGGTGGACTGGCAGCGAGACATGAGGGCGGCCTTTGACTACCGGCGCAAGGGCCAGCTATCCATCGGCCAGTGGCTGGGCTCGCTGCGCGGCGAGAAGATGTGGGCCATTTATTCCAGGGACGACCCGGGGCCGGGGGCGGCCTTTACCGTGGCGCTCCTGGGCAAGATGTGGGAGAGAATCAAGGGAGCAGCCATCCGCCGATGAACGTGAATCTATGGAGTTCCAACACCCCGGCAAGATTCTGGCTCCTGGAGCCAGGGGAGAACGGCCAACCGGTCGTATCGCCCGATGACTGGCGCCAGGCCGTTGCCCGGTCGGTCCACGTCCTGGAGCTGCCGCAACTGCCCGACACCATCGAGCCGGGCTCGTACGACCTGGACGCCATCCTGCTTCAGACGCTGGGCGAGGGACAGTTCGGCCCCGAGCGCTGGCGCCTCGGCGCCACCCGCCGCGCCTACTATACCCTGAAGCCCTTCCTGCCACGCGCCGTGACCCGGATGCTCCGCCGCCTCACAAGCCGGCCTATGCAGGACCAGTCGCAATTGGGCTGGCCCATCGAGGACCGCTACGCCCGCTTTCTCTGGGAGGTGGCAAAGCAGATTCTGATCGCTACGGGCAAGAATTCGCTGTCGTTTCGCTACTTCTGGCCCCACGGCCGGGCCTATGCCCTGGTGCTTACCCACGACGTGGAAACCGCCGAAGGACAGTCCTACGTCCGGGCCGTGGCTGACCTGGAAGAACGCCTCGGGTTTCGCTCTTCTTTCAACTTTGTGCCCCAGCGCTATCCCGTCGATGAGGCGTTGCTGGCCGAGCTGCGACAACGGGGCTTTGAGGTCGGCGTGCATGGGCTAAAGCACGACGGCAAGCTCTTCCGCTCCCACGCCGAGTGGAGCCGGCGCGTGGCGCGCATCAACGACTACCTACACCGGTTCGAGGCCCGGGGCTTTCGCACGCCCCTGACCCATCGACAGCCCGAGTGGATGCAAGACCTGGAGATCGACTACGACCTCTCGTTCTTTGACACCGATCCCTACGAGCCGATGCCCGGCGGAACCATGAGCTTCTGGCCCTTCCAGGTCGGCCACTTCCTGGAGCTGCCCTACACCCTGGCGCAGGACTACACGCTGACTTCCGTTCTTGGCGAGGAAACGCCCAGGCTCTGGCTACAAAAGCTCGAGGTGATACGCAACTACCATGGCATGGCCCTTCTCAACAGCCATCCCGACTACCTGCGGGAGGAGCGGACCCGGGCCGTGTACGTCGACTTTTTGCAGACCGTGAAGGAGAAGAGCGGATATTGGCACGCCCTGCCGGCCGAGGTTGCCGCCTGGTGGCGTGAGCGAGGCAAGAGCAGGCCAACGCTGCCGGCCGGACAGGAAGGTTTCGAGCTTGAGCCAGAGGCGACTTTGCCTGGCATAGCCTCGCCTGGCATAGAACGAGGCGAGATCCGCCTGCGCGCCGGGGTGCTGGTCGTCGCGCCCCTGGCCGGCCCCAAGGTGGAGGCGGACGTGCAGCCCGTCCTGGCCCGGGAAGTGCCGGTGAGACCATGAAACGAGAGATGAACCGAGATCTGGAGCTCATGTCCCCCGGCCTGGCACAACAAGAGGCGATCCGGGAGCGCGCGTACCATCCCACGGGCACGTTCGTGCTCTTTGCTCCCCACGAGATCGAGCAGTCGCTGGCGGGCCGTTTCGAGGAGCAGGTACGTAAGCACGGAACCCGGGTGGCCATCAGGGTCCACCGGGAGGACGACGGGCCGGCAAGCCGGCAGTGGACCTACGACGAGCTGAACCGCGCCGCGAACCGGCTGGCACACGCCATACAGTCGCGCGGTGGCAAGGATGTGGCCCCGGTGGCACTCCTGGTGGAGGACGCTGCCCCCACCGTGGCCGCCATTCTTGGCGTCTTGAAGGCGGGCCGCATCTTTGTGACCCTCGACCCGGCCTATCCCGACGAGCGGCTGGCCTACATGCTGCGCGATTCGGGCGCCGGGCTGGTTCTGGCCATGACCGGAGAAAACCAGGAGGGCCCGCAGGCAACCGGCGAACTGGCCGCCCGCCTGGGCGTGCATTCCGACCAGGTCATCGACCTGGGCGAAGCGATGGCCGAGGGCTCGGGCCTGCCGGACGAAAACCCCAACCTGCAGGTGCCGCCGGAGGCACTGGCCTACATCATCTATACCTCGGGCTCCACCGGGCAGCCCAAGGGGATTGCCTTCGACCACCGAAGCGTGCTGGCCGGCATCAGGAACTATACCAACGCCTTCCACATCACCACCGACGACCGTCTGACGCTCCTTCACTCCATCAGCTTTTCCTCGGCCATGGTAGATATCTTCTGTGCGCTTCTCAACGGGGCGACCCTCTACCCGTGGAACGTCAAGAAACAGGGCCTCGCCGGGCTGGAAGATTGGCTCGACGCGGAACAGGTGACCATCTGCGATTGGGTGCCAACGCCTTTTCGCTATTTCGTGGACGCCCTCAGTGGCGAAACTCGCTTTCCGCACCTTCGCCTGCTGGTGCTGGCCAGCGAGGCGGTTACCAGGCGAGAGGTAGAGTTGCATCGGGCACACTTTGCCCCGGGCTCGATCCTCGTCAATCGCCTGGGAGCCACCGAGACCTACAATTACCGCCTCTTTTTCATGGACCACGACACGCCGCTCGCCTTGGGGGGCAACCTGGTGCCGGCCGGTTACCCCGTGCCCGACAAGCACGTCCTGCTCGTCGACGAGGCCGGCCGCGAGGGCGCACCCGGCGAGCCGGGCGAGATCGTCGTCAAGAGCAGGTACCTGGCCCGTGGCTATTGGCGGCAGCCAGAGCTGACCGTGGCGGCCTTTCGGCCGGATCCGGAGGGCGGCGACGAGCGGCTATACTGGACGGGCGACGTGGGCCTGATGCACGCCGACGGCCTGCTGGAGTACCGGGGGCGCAAGGACTTCCAGGTAAAGATCAGGGGCTTTCGCATCGAGGTCGCCGAGATCGAGCGGGCGCTGCTGGCGGTGGATGGCATCGAGGAGGCTGTAGTAGTGGCCGAGTCCAACGGAGCCGGCGATCCCCGGCTCCTGGAGCCCGTTCCGGGTGCGGACCCCGCGGCGGCCGAGACGGCCGAAAATGGCACCGGTGAAAAGCAGCTTGTGGGCTACATCGTACCCTCCGGCGGGCGCGCCCCCTCCGGAAGCGAGCTGCGCGAGGCGCTGCTGAGGGCCCTGCCCGACTATATGGTTCCGGCCGCCTTTGTCACCGTCGATGCGCTGCCCTTGACCGCCAGCGGCAAAGTGGACCGCAAGGCCCTCATGGCCCTGGGCGCTAGGGCCGGGCACCCGGCAGGCCACGACGCCGGCCGAAACGGAGACTCCGGCCAGGGGTCCGGATACGGCGACCTCCTGGAGCCCCGCGACGAGCTGGAGAGGCGAATGGTGAGGGCCTGGCAGCAGGTGCTGGGCCGGCAGAAGGTGGGTATCAGGGACAACTTTTTCGACCTGGGCGGCCACTCCATGTCGGCCGTGCGCCTCCTGGTCGAGATCGAGCGCGAGTTCGGACAGAAGGTTGCACCGCCGACGTTCTACCAATACCCGACGGTCGAAGAGCTGACCCAGGTGGTGCGCGACAGATCCGGGGCCCCATCAGAGCGGTCGGCTACCGGGGGAGAGGGGTCACCCCTGGTTAGCGTCCAGCGCCCGGCAGCGCACGGGCCATCAGCCGGCGCCCGGCCCCCGTTCTTCTGTCTGCCTGGCAACCTGGGGAACGTCTTTACCGACCTGGGTGACCTGGCCCGATTCCTGGGGCCCGATCAACCCTTCTACGGCTTCCAGGATGGGCCCCACAATCCGGCCCAGATTCCGGCCGTCGCTTCTCTGTACGTACGGGAGATGCAGCGCGTGCAGCCCCACGGCCCCTACTTCCTGGGTGGTGTCTGCCTCGGCGCCGTCGTAGCCTACGAGATGGCGCAGCAGCTCGTGGGGCAGGGGGAGCGGGTGTCTCTCCTGGCCATGGTGGAGCCGGCACGCCCCTGGCGGCCGGGACCAAAGGCCTACCTGAGTTTCCTGCGCTATCTCTACGACCGGTTCCTTCGACGCGTAGGCTATGCGCGGGAGGGAAACGCTCCGCAGGGCCCGGCGGAGGTGAGTGCTTTTGTCCGCTTGAAACTAAAGCTCGTGGCCAACGTGTGGGCACTGCGGCGCTACATCCCCCAGCCCTATTCCGGTCCGATCCACGTCTTTCTCTCCCAGGGCTCCCTTGGCATCCCGGACAATCCGCAGTTGGAGTGGCGGCACCTGGCCCGGGGTGAATGGTCGGTGCACGCAATCCCGGGCGACCACGGCTCCATCACGGGCGATAACCGGATCGTTATCGAGCCGGCGCACATGCGTGTCCTGGCCGGGAAGCTGAGACTGTTGATGGAGGAATATATCCATGGAGACGCAGGAAAGGCAAAGTCTTGAACGTAGTGAAAGGCAAGGTCTTGAACGAAGTGAAAGGCAAGGTCTTGAACGTAGTGAAAGGCAAGTCATGACTGATACCAAGGTGGCAAGACTTCCGGTGAAGCCGCTGGTCCTGGATAGAATGGGCACTTGTGTCCAGGCTGGCACGCGTCTGCTGGGACTTCTGGGTGCGGATATTCGGCACGCCGATCTCGCCTTCTCGTTCAACAACCAATTGTTATCCTACTGGGGACGTAAGTACCTATACGTGCCCTACTCGGTGCCCGCCGAGGAGTTGGAGAACGCGATACAGGGCATCCGCGCCCTCGATATCCTGGCCTGCAACGTAACCTTTCCCCACAAGGTAGCAATCATGAACTACCTGGACGAGATGGATGACTCGACGCGGCGCATGGGATCGGTGAACCTCGTCGTGAATCGAGAGGGTGTCCTGTGGGGGTACAATACCGACAGCATGGGCTTCATGGACGCCCTGCACGCGACAGGGCTCATGGACGACCTGGATAGCGCCCTCATCTATGGCGCCGGAGGCGCCGGGCGAGCCCTGGCCACCGCCCTGGCCGCAGCGGGCATATCCAAAATATGGCTCTATGACATCATCGAGGCCCGGAGCCACGCCATCGAAAGCCGGCTGAGCCACAACGGCTGCCGGGTATGCGCCGTCGCGCCGGAGGATATGCCGCACCTGCGGCCAGCCCTCATCGTCAATGCCACCCCCCTGGGGCGTGGCGAACAGGCCGACGTCTCGCCCCTGGAGGACCTGCGCACGGGACAGGATGCCCGGCTCTTTTTTGACCTCAACTACAACCCGGCCCGATCCAGGTTTCTGCGGCAGGCCGACGCCCTGGGCGTGCCTGCGGAAAACGGCTTGCGTATGATGTGCTACCAGGCCAAGCGGTCTATCGACGTTGCCGTCGATCAGGTCCCATTTGACTGGTTCTACACGGCTTTGAGAACGAGAGAGATAGAACAGCACATGGTGGCTGCCGGGTCCGCCCCTGCGGCAACACCCTAGAGAGGGAGCGGCAGAACGGGGGTGCCGGGCATGAAGGTGTGGGGAGAGGTCCCGACCCCTTCAGGTTCGACCAGCTCGATGACCGACTCGAAGGCGCCGATGTCGTGACCTCCGCCCCGGGGCCGGGCCTTGCCCGCGAAATCGGTGGTGACGTCGACGTCCGTTCCAGCATCGATCATGGGAGACAAAAGTTGCAGGCGAAAATCCCCCCCGGCAGCGTCCACAAACTCTGGATCTACCCCCCACAGGTCGCCTCGGGATGGTGATCCCAATGGCCGGCGCCCATCGCTGCGATAGACGTTGTTGTACCCGGCATCCAGGCTCCGCTCGGACACGGCATCGGGAGCCAGGTGCGGCCTCGCGATGTTGTAAAAGATATTGTTCTTGATCGTGACGCGCAGCGAGCGAAAGAGACCGATTCCCACCTGGGTCGAAAGATCAAAGTCCAGGTCGCTGACGAACGTATTGTTGAGGATCTGGATCCGGCGGCCGTCCAGGATGGTGATCTGGTTAAATGCCAGGATGACATTGTTCCTGATGACAACGTCCCGCACGAGCCCGTTCTGGGACTCGATCATGAAGCCCTTGCCCTGCTCGTCCGGTCCCTGGTACTCCAGGTTCTCGCAGCGGTTCCCCTCGAAGACAATGTCCACCGCCGGTCCCCAGGTCTGGAAACAGTCGATGTGGGGGTTTACGTTCTGGACGTCGTCGTAGCTGATATCGTGGATATAATTGCCCCTGATCTCATGTCCACGCCCGAAGAAGCGGATGCCATCGGCGTCCACCCAGCGGGGTGGGTCGGCCCAGCGTGGATGATGCTGGACGGTACCCCAGATCTCGTTGCCCTCAATGACGTGGTCGTCGCCGTGGAGCTCGATGCCCACCAGCCCGTTGCCAACCAGCAGGTTATTCCGCACGATGCAATCGGTGCTACCCGGCTCTCCCATCTCGCCAAAGAGCAGGATGCCACCCCGCGTCGCGTGACGAATCTCGTTGTCCTCCAGCACGCAGCGGCCGGCGTTGACAAAGATGCCAACGCCGTCATCCCACAGGTCCTCCGTGCCCGTGATCTCGAAGCCACGCACAGTGATGTCATCGGCCAGGATGGTAAACCCTCTGGTCCGTACCGCGCCAACGGCCTGAAAGATAACGGGCGCGCCGCGCTTGCCGGGCGTCGTAACCCGGACTCGCTCCTGGTAGCGTCCGGCCCGGACGTGAACGGTACTTCCGGCTACGACGGTGTCTGCCGCTTTCTGGATGGTGCGCCAGGGCGCCAACGCTGTACCGGGGTTCAAATTGGAACCCCGCAGCGCGTCCACGTAATAGTCTCCTGGCTGGGGCCGCTCGGGCCTCTGCCCGGGAACAGGGGTGGGCAGCGGTGAACAGGATGCAATTGCGAGTAGGAGCACGAGCCCGCAGACGATGAGGGTGTCTCCGCGTGGTATCTTGACCATGGCTCCCGGTACCGTGGCCAGTGGCTGGCCACATCGAGGCTTGCAGCGTCCACCGGAAGGAATTGGGGACGCAGAATATGCTTCATCCAAGGTGCCGGCTCGGGGACCCCGGGTAGGCGTATGATACCACATTCTGGCCCTTTGTCAACAGTGAAATGCTGCCAGAGCAAGAAAAAGGGCCTCTCTCGAGGCCCTTTGGTTCCTGTCTCTTGTGCAGAAGCCGTCAATGGTGGATCACAGAGAGATAGAGCTTCCACGGCATCATTCTGCTGGGCGGGGCCACGTAGGTCAGGCCCACGGCGTCGGCGACGACGTCCTGGCCAGACGTGACGTCGTCCTTGACGGCGATAGAACCACCGGTCTCGAATTCAAAGATCCCAATCAAGTTCCACTTCCCGCCGTTGATCTGCTGGTTGACGCGCAGCGTCCTGGAACTGGTGGAGCCGTTGACGACGTAGGGAACGTCGGCCGGGCGCCAGTCGCCACCGCACCACCAGGCATAGACGGCGTAGCGGCCGGGCTCGGGCACCGAGAACGACCAGGTGGCGACGTCCTCTCCAGTGCCGAGGAGGTGATTGTATGCATGGCTGTCGCCATAGTGCTCACCGCCGGCTTCTTCGTACCGCTCCCAGGCGTCTTGTTTGTAAGAGCTGGAAAAGGCGTTGCTCTCGTTGTCATAGATGTGATCGACCGTGGCGGGCGGCACTCCACCTGTGCACTCGCAGGCGCCGATGTCAAAGGCCGTGCCCTGGGGCCGGGCGATCCCGTCATAGTCCACGGGCACCGTCGACCCCACGTTGTATCCCGCGTCCACCGCCGCTGACGTCGTCTGCAGGTGAT
>MTKX01033722.1_pt1 | contig 61940 bp, 58 predicted proteins | sample 1042771 | NCBI WGS metagenome assembly MTKX01 (sample SAMN06212183, study PRJNA360534) | anaerobic digester metagenome | biome: Wastewater treatment plant; material: sludge; isolation source: anaerobic digester fed with sludge from wastewater treatment plant | place: Denmark: WWTP Randers ...
CACGCTTATGTAGCGCATGCCCGTTTTTTCTATTCTACAGTTACGCTGGAAATCACACATCCTTGGCCTCGACGCCGACGTCACCCTCCTGGATCGCATCGCCGCGGCTGGCCGGGAGGCGACCGATCTGCAGCGGCTCGACTGGCTGGGCCAGGAGGACCTGGTGACCGCGCTGGTCGAGGGCCGCAAGGCTGCCGGCATCTCACAGCAAAAGATCAGCTATGCCCTGAACCTGGGCACCATCCACAACGAGGCAACGATCATCCGCCTGGCGGCCCAGGGTCATACCAACGAGGCCATCGCCACGCTGTTGGATACGACCGAAGGCACCATCAAGGATCGCCGACAGCGGATCCGCCGCTGGCTGATGGCATTGGCCGAGCAGAAGGGCGTCGCCGACCTGGTTGAGGAGTGGGACAAGTCGGGTGGCAATCACCGGCGCGCCGTAGCGATTCGCTGCACGTACCCTGGTAGCCACAAGGCAGAAGCCGGCCTTTCCGAGGGCCCGGTGAGTTCGTCGAGTCAGTGATCGTCAGATCGAGCCTGATTGTTCAGGGGGAACCCGCGCATCTGGCAGGGGAACGACGGCGGGCACCGGGCCAGCTACGAGGTAACGGCCCGCACGGTACAAGTTCCTCCGAAAGCGCGAAGCGAACGGTGGTGCACCGGTGGGTGAGCCACCCCCAGCGGGATATGAGGACGACGACGCTCTCCCATTCTAGCTGCGACTGAGCATCGCATCGAAAACTGAATAGCCATCAGCGCAGGCCAGCCGCCCTCGTAGGAGGTCGAGTCACTGGGAAACCAGAGGCTCGACCTTTTTCTTTGTGGGCAGCCGTCAACCACCGACACAAGCCCCACGCCAGCTGATACGCCGAGCCGGCAACCTCCACCGCCGATGTCATTTGACTCCCTCAAGCTCGCGCCGCCCGATGGCTACGAAAGTATGTCCGAAGTCATACTCCCTGACTTTAACGTGCGCGAATCGCTGGTGTAATTCGTTTCCTATTGGACGGGCGAGATCTGTCATCGGACCATGTGCCGTCCATAGTATCAGTGGATTGAGAAACCGGGTGACTCCGTCACTCAGTTTTCCATCCAGCACGACAAACACTCCTCCGGGCTTGAGAACTCGTAGAACTTCATCAAGAGCTTGGTGGTAGGGCGGAATGACTTTGAGGGAGTATGTACAGATAACCCGATCAAACACTCTGTCTGCAAAAGGCAATTGGGCAGCGTTGCCCAAGGACAGAGCAACATTGCCCCAGCGATGGTGATTCACTCCTTGTTGAGCTTGTCTCAACATGCCAGGAGAGTAATCCAACCCTGCCAGAAGCCCGCTGGTGCCCAGCTTTGCCATGATGCTCTTGACATTTGCCCCTGCTCCACATGCTAGGTCGAGTATGTGTTCTCCAGGCTGCACATCCAATGCTCGAATGGCGTCACGACGATGAGGCATTGTGAACCGCCCTATGGCATCATGCCACTTCGCTATGAAGTCATACCGCGCTCGAATCACTGCTTGGCTTGGTTGATCCCGTTTCCTCTCTACCACTCGTCTCGCCTCACGTTGAACTGCTTGTCGGTGCGCCATCCAACAGACCATGGCGTATGCAGAATCCGCCTTTCTCTCCCCCATACGGTGCCACAAACCAAAGGGGCCCCGGCTTCTACGGTAGAGAGGTTCCTGGAGTCTTGCGTACCTCGCTCACTGTGTGTTGTCTTGCCGGAGGCTCTTCGTTGCCCTTTTTGCAGGGCGGTCATGTATTGAATCTACATCAAATCCTCTACAAGCCTTTCCCATTCATCATCGCTCTCTGTGCGAAGATCTCTCCAATGAATTCCAGCCAATCTCAGTGGGACATCGGTGGATTGCCGCAGAACTGGTATCAGTTTGCGTTTCTTGGCTGCTGGATCGAGAATCTGAGCCATTACATTTTCCAGTGTAGTCCAGTCACTCCCAAAATAGTCGGGGGTGAAGACAGCGATGACTCTACGGCTTTTCTTGACACCATCCTCCATTTGCTGTGGTCCAAAAGCTCCAGCCTTGAAGTGTGCATCCGTAAACACCGAGAACCCGTGTTTTTCGAGTCTGGGAACAAGCACGCCGTGGACCCAATCGGAGTTTTTGTGGCTATAACTTACAAAGACATCGTATTTGTAGCCTGTCATGTCATCTCCAGCAAGCAGTGTGTGAGCCCGTGTTTTTGCTGAGGCACGTGGCCAAATACCCTGATCTACAAAAAGCTGCACTAGGACAAGTCCAACTAAGACTACCAAAACTATCCCTATCGCGCACCCAACAAGCCAAGGATATTGAGTGAATAAGCTGGGCACTGTCTCAGAAGCGTAGTTTGTCAGGAGACCCAAGACAAACTGCATGATCACCAGCAATATTGCAACGACAATAAGACTCCACTTGAGAGATTTGACATTCATTATTTGTCACTACGCTTAGCCAGACTATACACCTAATAACTCCCTTATTTTCTCTTCTTTGGTTGTTGCTGAATCATAGAGGTTCTGCAACTGTGGTGAAAGCTCGAATCTATAGTCTTCAATACAGGAAATTGCATCACGAATATGCGCCCAAGCGTCAGCAGGCCGTTCGTCACTGATAGCCTCATCTGATTTCATGACGAGTAAAACGCTCTGTTCGTACACACTATAGGGGTTGTTACTGCCACGATATTCCCACATAATCGCCTGTGCCTCATCCAGATTTCCTTTCGCTCGGTATATCTTACTCCTAACCGAGTCTGCCACTTCGATATCGGAAGCCGATCGAGTATAACCATACTGTTCTTTATATATTCTAATCTTTTCCAAAGCTTGATCGAACGCTTCATTGGCAGCATCTCGCCTTCCGCTCGCTATAAGCTCCACTGCCTGATCAAAGAGAATATTGGCGTGAGTGATAAGACTGGGTATATATCCATTCTTGACGGCGCACTCTGCATGCTCTGTCGCTGCTTCATACTCTCTTCTTTTTCTGAGGATCTCTGCCTTGCGGAAGTGCAGTTTGCCATCGTCCGGACGGTACATCAAAGCTTCATCTAGCAGCGGGGCTGCGATCTCGTCCTTGCCAATTTGAGAAAGGGCCTCTACGTAGGCATCAAGATGGAACCTGTAGAAATTCTCCGGCTCCTTTTTTGCGATTTCCAGTAATTCAACAGCCTCACGCGCTAAAGCTTGCCTTTTAGGATCCCATTCATCTAGATTGTCGGTTTCTCTCAGAAGCAATCTAGCGAGGCCTGCATGCAGTTCCGAATAGGGCCTTTGCCGTCTATCGAAGTTGATCGCTTGCCTGAAGTGTGCTTTCGCCAACTCGATATCGCCTTCGTACTGAGCAATCAAAGCTTTCTCACGCATCAACCGCACCTGTACTTGCAGTTTGGGCTCTTCTGACTCCATTCTAGTGATCAACTCTCGGGCTCTCTCGAAATGATCCTTACCCCCTAATCTTCTAAGGCACCGGATTTGGTATAGCCTGATGTCAGAATCATCAGGATTGAATTGCAGCCACCTCTCAACATAGTCGAGAGCCCTTCTATAGTCCCTAACTTCCTGGTAGAAGTGGTAGACCAGTCCTCGCAAGACCCCTTTCGTTCGTATCGGCAACTGATCAGCTAGTTCGTCTTTCCCCACCAGTCTCAGAAGTCGATCGGCCGACAGCGAATAGCGGAAGACCTCATTTGAGAGTTGGACAACCCCTTCTTCGTTCGCCATCTCTTGCGCCGTGTTCAATCTGCCATGAAGTTCCGCTGCCTTGTCAAACGCATAAAGCCCGAAGTCGGAAGCAACATCCTGCCACAGCTGTTGGTCACTCCTGATTTGTCTGGCATAGTAAGTTGCGAGAAAGCCATGTAGGTAGATCAGCTCCCCTTTCTGTTCAAGCAATAGTAGATTCGATAACTCAAATAGAGCTTGCTGGATCACTTCAAGCGAAAGCCTATTTGTAAGTGCTTTGACTGACAGCATGTCGGACAGTGAAGCAGGCTCTCGAATTACCGCCAAGATTTGCAGAACCGAGCAATGCTCGGGAGTAAGGGCACTTTGCATTTCCCTCAATATGTATTCGGCAAAGCCAATACGAAAGCTCTCGCTTCTGTCTAATAACTGTTTTGGCGACTGCACTTTCAGATATTGAGCCAATCTCTTCGCAGCTAGTGGATGTCCGCCAACTAACTTAACTAGCTGTTCCGCCTCGCTAGACCAGTGCGAAAATAACCCCTGTCGTTCGTATCCTTCCAGCCATTGATAGATGATTTCTCTGATAAATTCACCTTCTAAGGGTCCAAGTGGATAGATGTCTGTTGTTTTAGTCAGTTCCGTGGGGTAGTCGGGGTTACGTGTCGTTGCTAGTATGAGCCAAGTGTCGATCTCAGCCTGTTGAAAATCCAATAGGAAATCATTCAGGTATGGCAACAGCCTATTCGACTCATCCAGACCATTCTGTGCACTATCAAGAAACAGTGCAAAACGGTGCCCACGCTTTCGCAAAGCGTCAATTGCGGATGCTTCCAGAATGTCATCAGAAAGAGATTCGCTGATGGGTTGGGGTGTCACATGCATCGCCCCGATTATCTCCCGCGCAAGCAAATCACGAGAATGCCCATGAGTGAGATCTATGCGGCGTAATCTCCTATTCTGTATAGCCGATTCGACCGAGTTTACGACAAAAGCCGTTTTTCCGATTCCGTGCCAGCCAATCACAAAGAGGATCTTGTTCCTCCTAGCTATCATCCGGAAGTAGTCTCTGTCAGACCCGCGTCCTTCATAAACCTCGAATTCGGGGGAATATGTCGTTGCAGCTTCCTCTATGAAACTGGCGATTTCCATAAATCCATCCTCTAGATCAGCCTTTTGAGTCAGGTCGAATACCGCATGTTCTGAAGCCTGGAGGGCTATTCGCAGATGCTGCGGGTATTCACAAGCATCAAGACGAACAATAATGATTCGGAAATCATCGCTCTCGAGTGAACGGAGTGTTCCGAAGTGAGCATCCTTCCTGATCCATTCACTCTGCAATGCAGCGTCGCTCAAAAGAATGACAAACCATTTGGCTTCCGTCATGGCAGTGTCAAGAATGCTGGCTACAAGATCTCCGCCGTTAAGGTCAAAGAACCTCATCCACACTCTCTCACCAAACCAGGCATAAAGGATCTCGCGCAACCTAATAGCAATCTCCTTGTCTTGGCTTGCGTAAGATATGAAGATGTCCTTGGCGTTCATCCTATCTCCTTATGCGGTGTTACAAACGAAGTGGTCTCGCGCGCTCTCGATTGGCTCTACTGCTAGCGTCATGGCATCCGTAGAGTATTATGCAACCTATATCGGCTAGGAAACACTCGATCTGATCATTGCCCGCACTAGGCAGAGAGCAGTAAACATATGGGCACGAAGGTCGCCCTCTGAGATTCCAGATATACTACGAATGGATGGCCGAAGTTCAGATTATGAGCTTGACCGTCCTAGCTGCCGTTTTTTACACACAGTTGGCACCTCAGTTGACTACCTCTGAGAAACATAACCAGTATACCACCATCTCGACAAGAGCGCAAATATACTTTGGCATCCTTTGGCGCCAACTGCGATCTAGACACAGCTGGCAAATGCCCCAACTCGTCGTCCATTTTCCGCTAGAGATATAGAAGTACACAAACGTAGGACGCTATCGCGTCCGGGTGCGTGGACAGTCAAGTGCCAGCCTGCTGTCCGATCCTATCTTTCGCGGAGGTGCATCATGTGTTTCGAGTTCGATTTTGCTCTGATCTCCGATGGAGGGAGTCTCGATCACGGAGCCGGGAATCACGGCTACGGCAGCTTGTGAGGTCCAACGTAAGTCAAGAAAAGAATGCCGATCCAGCGCAAGTCAGGAAAAAGTGCATTTCGGTCTGTGCGCCCGCATATCGCGCTTCCGGAGCTTCGGGGGGTGGACATGTCCANNCCGACTGAGTAGCAATCACGATGGAGGCAAGATCTCGTCAATCAAGAGAGGCGGAGCGCCGCACCCACTCACGTAACAGTGCATCAATCACTGGATTGTGGGTGCAGCCCCGAGTCAGGCCCGCCTCCTCAAGGATCGTACTGTGATTGAGAATCGCACCGCGTGCCACAAGCCGAGAGGCTGCCGCGTCGATCTGCTGGCATTGCGTTTTCACGCGTACGGCTTTCACATGGTCTCGATATTCCCGGACCGCTTGCTGGAGCATCATGTAGAGTTCAGGGTACCACCGCCTGAGCCGGTCGTGTGACAGACCGAGACGGTGATGGATTTCCTGGATGGAGAGTGTGCCATCCTCTTTTGCCTCTTCAATGGCTGCCAGTATACGCACCGCCAAGGCATCACAGCGGCGTTGTTTGACCTGGGCGTTGTGGGGTACGGCCACCTCTCGCACTCGATCCGCTACCTCACGATAGGCAGGCAGGTACCCTTTACCACATCCCAAGACCTCGCCGATTCGCACGAAGGTGATCTCCTCGTCCGGTTGGTTGAGCATCGACTGCAGGACCGCCTCCACACGGGCGAGCAGGAGTTCATGTCGGACCTGGACTTCTCTCGCGCGTCGCTCCTTCTGTGCTTGATGGACCTCTTCTTCCACCCCCAGGCAGATCCAGCAGCGCTGCGCGATTTGATGTCCGTACCCCAGCCGATGTTCGATTTCGCAGTTTTCTAGCCCTTGCAGTCCAAGTTCCACGAGCTGAGCAATCTCCTCGGGCGACTTTTGCGTGAGGTATCGCTGCTGCCTGCGAGGGGATAGGCTCATACGAGGGGACAAACTCAGAGGCATGCTTGTCAGTGTGCCGTCATACGTGCGGGTGAACTTGCGCTTGCACACTGTGCAGCGGAAGCGCGTCAGTTGATAGTCGGGTAGATCTCGCAACGCGATCACGTTCGTATCGGCTGTTGGCTGGTGGCCGGGGCATTCCGGATGAGGACAGATCCCCAGAGGCAGAAAGGGAGGTTCCTTGCGTTTTCTCACCGAATCGTCAGAAACCTGGAGGGCTGCAAAATCCGGCCAGGTCCAGCCCAAGAATTCAAGGTATCTCAGACAGAAGGCCAGAGATATGCGCTCAGCCTGTTCGAGTCCCAAGATCACTCTACCTGAGATGCCCATGGGCTGGGCCGCCTCCGCCATGGTCAACTCGGCCTGTTCACGCAAATATCGAAACTTGAGGCCGATCGCCTTGGAGCGACTCTCTGGCGAAGTATCGACGAGACAGACATCTGGATCCAGAAGAAACTGTATCTGGGTTTGTTGTTGACGCTGCGCTTCCAGCACATCTGCCGGGGCGGCTACGACCGGCAGCATTCGCAAGTCTGCCCCACATTCAGTGCAGCGCAAATGCTGATGCACCGGAGTGAGAACAGCCAGTGAACTGCCGCACTGGTGACATCTAGACTGCAGCAGGCATTGATGATCGAGGCACACTTGCACCGGCTCCAGGCGCCACAGTAGGCGTACATAAGGCTGCTCTTGCAAGCAGAGTGGACAAATCTGCAACAAATGACTTACGACCCCACGTAGAAAGTTGAAAGGGCTCACCCGATTGGGCCGGATCACTTGTGGTGGGGGACGAAACTTCTCGATCCAAGGTTCGACGGTTAGGCTCTTCAAGGTGGCCAGTGGAAGCTGAGTGCGCAAAGGGATGCGTCCCCAATCATCGATGGGATATTCTGTGCAAAGCAGTGAAATCTGCTTGGCAGATCGAAACAAAGGAAAGAGGTCACTGATGAAGCTCCACAAGTCGATGCAATGATTTGCCTCTGCCAGTCGAATCAGATACCCGCTCAAACACTCACCAGGGTATGGAGGCGGATGGCACGCCAGCACATCGAAGAACCAGGGTTCAGGCATGAAGTCCTCCACTTGTAGCGCGCATGTGGTCCATGAAATTGACAACCTTGGCTCGTTTGACGTCACGCCAAGCGCGATCCAGAACCTCGGCGGTCAGGCACGGTAGACCAACGTCCAATGCCTTGAAAGAGGCATCCATCACCAGGACCATGATTTCGCGCAGAATACCGTCGGTCCACCCTTCGATATAGTGAGCCGGTCCGGCCATTACCGTATGGCCCTCGGGGTCCAGGATAGTACGCACGCCCAGGCAGGAATCCTGCTCGAAAGGAAGCAGCAGATCCAGCAAGGCCAGGAAGGCATCCAGGCGTGGACCGGTAAACTGGGTCAGTTCAAAGTAGTCATTCCAACGCCCCTGAACTTCGGTGTCTCCTGCCGTCCAGGCGATGGGCGTACAGGAAGCGCAGGTGATGGGCACACCGGTCAGGTTGGAGAGTTCCAGTAGGCGCCGCCGCAGGTATGGTCGAGTGATGTGCTCGATCTCGTCGACGAGAAGCAGTTCTACGTTGCATTGTTGGAAAAAAAGTTCCAGTAATCGCAGGAGGTGCTCTTCATCCCCCTGCATGAGCGTTGCGCCGCAAGCCAGCAGCATCCGTTGGAACAATGGTTTGGGCGACGAGTTGCTGACAGGAGCGTCGATCTTGATCACCGGCACATGGTTCCGTTTGCCTTGGATGGTCGGTATGTGGTTGGCTGCGTACCAACTCAGGAAGCTGCTTTTGCCGGTGCCAGAGACGCCGCCCAGCAGCAAGCAGCGCGCCTGGCCCAAACTGCGGTAGCCGCGGATGGTGTCCAGTTTTTGGATGAGAGCCTGGAGGGTTGGCGTCAGGAGAAATTCGAGATTCATGAGCCACAGCTTGCGGTCGGCCAGCGCCAAGCGGGCATACTGAGAAGCCAGATGCTGCCGCAAAACGGTGAACCCCACCTTGCGCACAGCAAGGGGATCCAGATAGACCGGTTGCCTGGTGATCCGGCAGGCCAAGTTGCGGCGAATGCTGCCGATTTGGCTGCCCAGCAGTACGTCGCCCTCGCGATTGGGGTTCAGGTTCTCAACTCGCTGACGAAGGGCATCATCCTGAGTCTCCCAATCAACCAACCAGCGACCGAGATCAGCTAATCGTCGCTCCACATCCAGATCGAGATCCAAGCTGAGTGGCTCCAGGAATGCAACAGGCAATGTCAATGCGTCCATCAGAGCACCTCATCCAGTGTGTCGAATAGCAGGGTACGAGGGTCGGTGTTGGATGTGATCGTCATCTCCATTGCCTGTATCGCTTCCTGTAGCGAGGGCACTTCCAATTCTGGGCTTTGAATCGGCAAAGACCGGGGCCGTCCTTTCCGTCGCTCTCGCATCTGCTCTACCTTACGCCGGATGAGCTTCTTCTCGATCTGGCGTTGGGTGATTAGCTCTCTGGCTTCCAACAAGTGGACTACCCAAGAATGGGGTCGGGACGATTCCCGTTGCTCATGCTGCCGAGAGAGGGCCTGGGCCAGTTTCATCTCCCACACGCTGGCTGCTTGGTAGCTGCCATCAGGCAGGCGCAGCTCCCGTGCATAGCCGTCGCCCAGCCAGATGCCGTGCTCAAAGACAGCCACATGGCTCAAGTCGATTGGATCGTAGCGCAGGTGGAACTGCCGTCTTCGGCCTTGCCGGTCGAGGCCACGGATCCCGGCCAACTGTGGAGACCAGTAGTGGAGGCCAAACATGCATAGTCCGTGGCTTGTCGCCACCCGCGTCTCAGGATGCAATCGCCAGAAGCAACGCTCCAACTGAGGCGTGAAGGGCGGTAGTACCGGGATCATGAGCTGCATTCCGCTCAACCACTTCTGGTGTGGGGTCCGGCCATCAAGCTCCCGATGCGGCGTGTGCATGTAATCAACCACCAACTGGCTCACAATGCGAACGAGGTCGCCATACAGCAAGCAGGCTGCCTGGCTGGCATTGTGCCAATGGCGTTGATCGGGCTTCAAGACAGCGCCTGGCAGCATCTCCCGTAGTTGGCCAGACAGATTGCCAAAGATCCGCTCCACCAGGCCACCATAGCGCGCCTGGTAAGGCGGCCGGAAAATGAGTACCATCTGCGTGTAGCGGCCCCCACCGGCCAGCTCCCGCGCCAATTCCTCCAGTGAGTAGCTGTGATGCGCCCAGGCATTGTCCAGGAAAAGACGCTGTGGGATGCCGTAGCAAGTCCAGGGCAGATCGATGCCCAACTCATCCAGGCCGGTCTTGGGCCAAAGGGCGTGGCGTAAGGCCCCCAGGATGCTCTCGATGGTGGGGTCTTCGTAGGCCAAAAACAGGCCCAGGACCCCCCTGGAGAAGGCATCGATGAGCAGCGTCAGCCACAACCTGCTCAAGACCTCGCGGTATTCGTCGTCAACGTGCAAGACGTCGAGGCGATAGTGATCGGCAAAGACATACTGCAAGGGTAAGGTAGCCTTCTGGGCGAAGGTATCAAAGAGCAGAAAATTGTCTTCCCAGTCCGCCTGTCCGTGACGGGTGATGTACGTCTGCGTTCCCTCGCCGGGTTGAGCGCTGAACCACTTCACGTAGCCGTGAAACCAGGAGCGCGAAGGCAGTTTGATCTGGGTTAGCTGGGAGACGCTTGCTGGATCGGACAGCAATGCGTCGATCTGCTGGCGTACATCGATCAATCGTTCTACCAGTTCATCGGCAGTGTCCTCTTCCGCTTTCTCAAAGTTTAGCCACCAATGGCGATTGTGCTGCCACAACTGCTCGGCGACATTGTACACGGTCCCGGCGCGCATGGGCGGGTTGGTACGGTAGAAGCGGCGGACAACCGTGTCAATGAAATGTTGAGCATTGGGATCGATCCGGGTCCTGCCGTGGGTGCTCCGATGCAAGGAGGCCGCAATGAAAGTCCGGTTGCCACCATGATCCTGATACAGGGACCGATAGACGTAGTACCGGCTCAAGGAAATGGGTTCTGGCAACGCTTCGCATGCCTGGCGAGTGGCCTTGGTCAGGGAGAATGGCTCGGAGACAAGCTGACAACTGCGCCGGGTCCCTTCCACGTGGCGCTGCACGGCTTCGACAATGCGGATGACGCGATCGGCACGTTCCAACAGGTTGGCTGGCAATGTCGCCGCATCCATGATCTTCACCGCATCGCCGCCATCGGCATCCGGCATCGCTAACAATTCGGCTCGCGTGGGGGCAAACTGCGTGACAGGGGTAGGTGCAAACAACTCGGCCAGGGTGAAATGGTGGATGATATCGTCGTCTACAGCGCGGGCTTCGACTTGAAGAGGATCTCTGGCGTCCCAGGCGACGATCTGATACAGGCGTCCTTCCCTCCGAAACCAGTAGCCGATCTGAAACAGATCGGCAGCAGTGAGAGGTGTCGTGGTTTTCATGGCTATCCCTCCTGAGCTCGGCTGGAGCTCATTGTGTCCACGGGCAATTGAAGGTTGGCGGAAACCATGTCCGGTAGCCAGATGCATGCTGCCGGATGAAAATCACCTTGCCAGATGAACGGCTGGTGCCAATCCATCTGGACGATGCTGTGCCAGAGTAGGTGGTAGAGAACGTTGAGGAGAGGAGCCGCCACCAATTCCGATCCGGATCGGGATATGACCGAGCGGGGATGCTCTGGTTCTCCGGTTGCCAGTTGTTCCAACCACCACGCCATTCCTTCGGCGGTTGCATAACCCTGGGCGCGAAACGGAGCCAGAAAGTCGAGATTCGTGTACTCGTATCCGGAGGGCAGCGTCTCGTCGGTGTGAACGATGTAACGCCAGCCTCGCTGTTTGCAGATCACATGGGCGGCCGCTTCCCGTTGCTGCAACGACTCGCGGGCAACGCGCCGGGCTTCGATGGTCACCTCGTGCAGTTCGATACCGCCATCAGTGCGCCACACCTGAAAGTCCGGGGTGTAGCTCCGCTGTCGCCCGCTATCATCCTGGAAATGCAGGGTCTCTGGTTGGCTGGCGAAATCGGCTACTGTAGAGTCTCGTTCCAGGAGCAAGATCAGCTTGTGCTCCTGTTCTGACTCAAATTGAATGAGGTGACCCCGTTTGTTGGTGGTCACCCCACGAAAGTTGTTGCCGAGGCAAATGACTCGGCGGACGTTGCCTGGTGGTGGCTTGCGCTTGAAGGGCATGGAAATGTCTCCTTTCTTGAGTTACGCAGGACAAAAAGCCTGCATTCTTGAGTTACGGTGGACAAAGTATACGTCCGATGGCCCTCAAGCGCAATTTGATGCAGCATTTCAATTGTTTTGCTAGCTCAACAACCCTTACAAGCACAATTCTTTTCTTGAGTTACATTGGATCTCACACAGCTACCAACTGTCCAACAGAGACGGCTGCAGGCAGACGGTCCGTCTCGAGCTGGGCACGGCGACCAACAACGAGGCCGAGTACCGGACCCTGATCGCCGGCCTCAAGGACCTGTTGGGCCGCATCCAGCGGGCGGGCAAGGCCCCCTCGGCCTACAGCCTGGTGGTCCAGACCGACGCCCAGCTCGTCGTCGGCCAGTTGACCCAGGGCTGGCAGGTCAAGGCCGCTAACCTGCGCCCCCTGGTGGACGAAGCGGCGAATCTGCTGCGCACCTTCGGCCACACCCAGCTCGAAAAGGTCCCGCGCGCCGAGATCGTGCGCGTGTTGGGCCACTGAGCCGGAGGCCGCCATGCAGCGTTTCGTCGCTCTCCTGTTGTTTCGTACCCTGAGAATCGGAACCTGCCCATGTTGCGGCCGGGTGGGCCGCTTCTCGAAAGCCATCCCAGCCGTCTGTGGCCCCGTCCCGGCGGAAGTTGAGGGTGTTGTGCCCCTGACCTGCCGCTGTGAAAACGGCTGTACCAGCTCGGTGCGGGCTATCACCCACCGCGAACTGCGCACGGCCCAAGCGTAGAAGCCTGGCTCCCTCCGGGGAGCCGGGCTTTTCTTTTTTCCCCTCACCCCATCTGCGGCACTTGCCACTTCCGGCAGTCTGCCGCTTTTGACAGGGACCTTTTTGCCCGGAGATCGGATACACTGGCTCCCAGGAAATCAGCCCAGTTCCGAGTTCTTGAGAAGGAAGGAGATCGAACCGAATGACGGCCTTGCCCGAGCAGCAGAGCAACACCACCGCCGACTCACAGCGGCCCACCGACCGGGTGACGGTCCTCCTGCCGCCCTGGCTCTTCCGGCAGGTGGTGGCCGACGCCCGGCGGCGCATGATCAGCTTCAGCGCCGTCATCCGCGAGCGACTGGCCGAACACTACCGCGACGACGGGGAGCCGGAGAGCGCATGACCTCGCGCCGCGCCCTTGTTATTCTCCTGGCCCTGCTCGCCCTGGCAGTCCTGCTTCCGGCTGCCGCCCACGCCGCGTCCGGCCAGGCCGCGCCCATCCCCTGGTTGGACGAGATCGTGGCCGAGTTGCTGGCCTCCCTGGTCAAGGTGCTCCAGGACCTGATGAAGGGCATCGGCATTCTCTTCTGGGCGCTGCTCAAGCTGTGCGGCATCGTCGGCCTGCTGGGCAGCGACTTTTCCAGCCTGTTCGGCAGCGTCGTCGTCGAGGCCATCAACGCCGTGGTCAGCGGCTCCCTCGGTGCCGTCATCCGCGGCAGCCTGATGGTCAGCATCGGCCTGTGGGGCCTGTCGCTGCTGGCTAAGGCCCTGTGGCCCGATCTGAAGATCGTCTCCTTCCAGCGCATTGTGCTGTGGGGCACCGTCATCCAGGCCTACCTGCTCAATGCCCCCGGCATCTACACCGAGTTGGAGGCCATGCGCGTCGACCTGGCTGAGGAGGTGGCCAGTGCCGTCTCTACAGGCGCCGTGCCGGGGTGCAGCGGCTCCACCGTGGAGATCATCCTGTGCATGACGGGCACCAACCCTGCCGAGGTCCAGGCCCCCGACCTGACCGCCCTGCCCGATACCCTCCCACCCTACGGTGGCAGCGAGACGGTCCACGACCTGTACAACCATTGCGCCTACAACCCACCGGCCTACTACGGCGAGCCCGCCTGCGACCCTGACGACCCGACCGGCGATCCCTGGCAGGTCCTGACCTACGCTCAGGACGCCCTGGGCAGCCAGGCCCTGAGCCTCATCCTGGGGCTGCTCATCCTGGCCTACGGCGTGCTGCAGATGGCCCTCGGGCTCGCGGCGGGCATGATGTTCGTCCTCTTTCCCGTGGCGGCCATGTTCGCCTTCTACCTGCCGCTGGAGAGCTTTCCGGCCGGCGTGGTGCGCAACTACCTGGCCATCTTTCTCAAGAGCGTGGTGCTGCTCACCCTGGCGGCCGTGGTCATCCGCCTCTTCACCGTAGCCGCCGGCAACCTCATCTCCCTGGCCGCCGTGGGGCTGATCGCCCTGCTCTTGTGCGGCATCATGGCCAAGGAAGCGGTGGCCTCGCTCTTGAGCAACGTCAGTTTCGTCGGCAACTCGGTGAGCAACCTGGGCGCCGCCTTTGGGCTCACCGGTGGAGGCGGTGGAGGTGGGGCAGGCTACCCCAGCCCCGAATCGCGCATGGCCGCGTCGATGATCGGCGGTCCCATGGCCCAGACCTTGCTGGGCGCGCCCAACCCCTACCTGCACAGTGCCGGCGGGGGACTGGTCGGCGCGGCCACCGGTGCACCGGGCCGGGTCCTGGGCAGCGCCCGGGCCGCCGTCTCGGCGGCGATGGGCGCGGGCACCGGTGGCCTCGGCTTCGTGGTGGGCGCCATGGCCGCTGGTCGAGGCGCCGATTTCGGCAGCCTGGCCCTGGGCGGGCAGGCGGCCCACATCCTGGGCGGCCGCGACGCGGCCCAGGGCTTTACCCTGGGGGCCAGCCTGGGCGCCATGCGTCGGGCCTGGCGTGGCACGCCGTCCTCTGGTGCGTCTCGACCGGCAGCCACGCGCGCCAGCCGCACCCCGGCGCCCGGCGGTTCTCCGTCCGCCACGGTACCTCTGCGCCGTCCGGTCAGCACCTCGCCGGTTGCGCCGGCGAGCAGCGGGACGCCGGCGCCAGCCCCAGCCTTGGGCGCGATCCAGTCCATCCTGGGCGGAGCAAACTCAACACAGGCCCTATCCAGTTGGACGCCGGCTGCCGGCCAGCAGATCCAGGCTGCTGCCGCCACTCTAGGGTCGGCCCCGGCCGGCGTGCAGCAGGGGGCCTTCGATCTGATGCAGGCCAGCCACGAGGCAGCCCAGCGCTGGCAGGCTGAGGGCCGCTCTCCCTTCCTGACGGGTGGCTTTGTCGATCCCCGTTTCGTGGACGACGTGATCACGCAGGCACCGGCGGCAGCGCGGGCCTTCACCATCGGTCAGGCACGGGCCGGCATCCCCGCCGACCGGGAGCTACACCTGGTGGACGCCATCGCCCTGGGCGCGACCTCACCCACGCCAGCGGCGCCCGCACCGGCAGCAACACCACCGACCGAACCAGCACCGGCCACGACCTACGACCCGGCTCTCTTCGAACGGCTGCGCACCTGGCGGCGCGAAGAGGCCGATCGGCAGGGCAAAGCCGCCTTCCACGTCTTCCCCGACGCCACCCTGCAGCGCATCGCCGCCGCCCGGCCCCAGACCGAGGAAGAGCTGTTGGCCGTCAAAGGCGTCGGCGCCAAGAAGCTCGAGCAGTTCGGCCCGGCCGTACTCGACATGACGCGCGCCGAGCCCAAGGAGGAGAATCCCACATGAAACGACGCTGGTTGACGATTCTATTGATCGTCGTCCTGGCCCTGACCATTGCTTGCCTGTTGGCCCAACTGGCTCTCTCACCGCCAACGAGCCAGGCCCAGACACCTGCGCCGACCGGCACGGCCACGCCGATCCCTGGAGACGCCTACGAGCCGGACGAGCTCGATCCGCCCTGGATCGACGACGGCGAGACCCAGGACCGCTCCTTCTACCCCGAAGGCGACCTGGACAGGGCGCGGCTGTACGTCAAGGCCGGGCACTGGTACGAGGTCCAGACTCACGGCCTGGGTCCCCTGGTGGATACTCTCCTGACGGTTGAGGTGTCGGGGACGGTCTATGAAGACGACGACGGCGGTTCGGAGCCGCTGGCTTCGCGTGTCCTTTTCCAGGTCGCTGGCGATGGCGAGGCGGTCATCACCATCACCAACCGCCAGGCGGTCTATGGCCCGGCGCAGACCTACAAGCTCGCTGCCGGCGAGGCAGCCGCACCGACGGCCACGCCGACAAATACACCCAAACCGACGAGTCCACCGCCGCCTACGGCCACGCCGCCCAAGCCGGTCATCAATTTCTCGGTCACGCCCGAGCGGCTGGAGAACCCGGGCGACTGCGCCACGTTGCGCTGGTCGGTGGACCGGGCCAGCGAGGTCTTTCTCGTGCTGCCCAATGGCAACCAGGAAGGCGTCGAGGGCCTGGGTGAGCGCCAGGTGTGTCCCCTCCAGACCAGCGAGTATCAATTGAAGGTCAACGCGCCAGGCGGCAACGAGACGGTCCGCGTGCAGGTCGCCGTGCCCCTGCCCACCCAGACGCCGACGCCTAAGCCGGCGAGTAGCGGCGGCGGCAACCCCAAGCCAACCGGCAAAGCCACGTTGCACGTCGTCGTCTTTGTGGACAACAACGGCAACGGCATCTACGACCCCGACGAGGGAGTGAGCGGCGCGCCGGTCTATCTGCGCTCCCAGGCCGCGCCCGACCGGCTGGCAGTCCAGGCCACCGACAGCGAAGGCCAGGTCCATTTTGCCAAGACGGCGGCCGGCGCCTACGCCGTGCTCATCCCCCACCTGGGCCAGGCCCAGGCGGTCAATTTTCGCGGCGAGGAGCTGACGGTCAACGTGCTGCTGCCTGCCTTGCGGCTGCCGTCGCGCATTCCCTGAAGGAGAGGCTCGTGAGCAACGACGAAGAACGCCAACTGTGTGAGAGCTACTACAGCCGGGCCATCGCCGGGGCCGCCTCCGATGAGGAGGAGCTGGCCATCGCCCTGGCCCTACTGGAGGGTGCGGAGCGGGGTGGTGTGGTCAACGACGCCGGCACGGGCCTGATCTACATCAGCGAGCCCGAGATCGCCGTCGACGCCGACTACCTGCTCGACGAGGAGACGCCGCGGCAGCGCCTGCGCCGCATCTGGCCCATCGTGGGCGCCATGGCTGCCGTGATGCTCATCCTGCTGGTGCGCTACGGCAACTGGGGCGGGGAGGTCGAGCCGGTGCCGACCGTGACAGCGACGACTGTTGCCGTCTACCTGCCGACCATGACCCTCACCCCAATTCCGACTACGCCTGTCACGGCCACTCCCCCCCATACTCCAACCTCGACTCTGACGCCGTTGCCCACTGAGACGCCGACCCCGGCCCCGCCCAAGGAGGTCGAGGTCAAACCCGAACCGGTGAAGCTGGAACCGGGCGCGGTGATCCCCGTCTCGCTGGAAGTTGCCGGGCGCTACTTCCCGGTGGTGCCCACCACCCTGCGCGACGAGGCATGGGCCTACCTGCCCGACCCCGGCCAGGCCTCCTGGCTGGCGGGCAGCTACGTCAACGTCGTACTCGGCCTGCCCTACAGCGGCGAGAACCTGGACCTGGTGGCCAGCACCCTGGCCATCAGCGATACCCTCACACTGCGCAGCAGCGTGGCCGGGACCAACCACTACCAACTTGTGGAACGCCGCTCGGTGGGTGTGTACGAAATCGAGGCTCTGAACCAGCGGCGGGCCGGCCTGACCCTGGTCTTGCTCGGTGGCAATGAGGAAAATCCAAACAGTCGGCTCATCCTGTGGGCCGTGCCCGCAGAGAACAAAGAATAGAGGAGGCAAATCATGACTGGTATTCCGATCCTGGACGGCATCCTGGCTTTCATCGAGAGCTACAAGCTGGGCATCGCCATGGTGGGCGTGGCCGTGGTCGGCCTGGGGCTGCTGACCCGGGCCGTGGCCCCCGACTGGTCGCGGGACCACAAGCCGGCCCTGATCAGCATGATCGTGGGCGGCATTGTGCTGACCATGATCCCGGACATCGCGGCGCTCATCGTCGGGTAGAACCATGTACCGCGTCCCGTCCGAGTTCATCCGCCAGAAGACCGCCCTCTTTGGCCCGATCACCGTGGCCCACGCCGCGGGGGCCTTTGGGGGTTACCTGCTGGCCCAGTCTGCCGGCGACAGCCCCTGGCTGTCGTTGCTGGGCGTGGCCCTGGGGCTGGCAACCACGACGCTCAAGGTGCAGGGGCTGGTGCTCTACCAGTTCGTGCCCCTGGCCGCCGCCTTCTTGCTGCGCAAGCTGACGGGCGACCTGCTCGAAGCGGAAGAGGAACAGGCGGCCACCTCGCCGGCGACCTTCCTGGTCCGCGACGAGGAGGGCCGGCCCCTCGTCTTTGGGGAGGAATAGCATGCCCGCCCACGTGTTCCAGGTCGGCTCCTTCGACGTCAGCAAGTTCTCCGAAGAGGAGCTGTGGGCCAGGATGAACGGCCTGGCTCGCTTCTACGCGGCGCTGGGTGGCAACTTTCGCCTGCTGGCCTACTCGCGGCCCTATCCACTCGACGAGCCGCTGGAGCGGGTCAAGCGGATGATGGCCGAGGCAGCCGACCCCCGCGGCCGGGAGCAGATCGCGGCCTACCGCCGCTTCATCGAGCAGATCGTGCGCGCTGCCTGCCTGAAGGACACTGACTACTACCTGCTGCTCTTCAGCGACAAGCCGGCCCACCTGCTGGGCAACGTCCTGGCCGGCGGGCTGCGCCTGCCGGTGCGCCACGTGCCCGGCCTGCCTGCCCTGTTCCAGGGCCAGTACCGCGAGATGATCAACCACCTGGCTCCGGCTCGTTCCACACAACGCCAACCCCACATTGCCCTGCTCTACTCCTACGATCTACGCGGCCAGCTCAGCCTGGCCACGACCATCCACTTCCTGAGCCTGCCTTTCCCGCTCTACCTGGCCGTTGATGTACGGACCATCCACCCCAACAAGGCGGTGCGCACCCTGCAGTTCGCCTACAACAAGCTGCGCGCCGACGTGGTGGGCCGCAGCGGCAACGAGATGCCCGACCCCGAGAAGGAGCAGGCCTACCTGGACGTGCAGGAAGCGATGAGCCTGTTCAACGACCAGCGCCTGGGCGTGCATCAGGTGGGTCTGGGCCTGGCCGTGCTGGCCGACAGCCGCCCGCAGCTCGACGAGCAGGTGGAGCTGGTCCTGGCCGCCGCGGCCCGCAATCAGATCTATCTACGCCCGGCGTGGTGGCACCAGCGGGATGCCTACGGCTTTTTCACGGCAGCGCCGGTGCCCGACACGATCGGCCGCGCCTACCGCAACGTCCTGTCGCCGGGCGTGGCCTGCCTGACGCCCTTTGGCTACGAGACGCGCAAGGACACGGCGGGGCCGTTCGTGGCCGTCAACCGCGCAACGGGCTCGCCCCTGTGGCTGGACAAGTTCGCCCTGCCGGCCTACAACGAGGTGGTCCTGGGCCGCACCGGCTCGGGCAAGACCTTCATGGCCGGCCTGCGGGCCTACCGCGAGCGGATGTTCGGCGTGCAGACGGTGTTCATCGACCCCCAGGGCAACTTTCAGAAGGTGACCGAGGCGGTGGGTGGGCGCTACAACTTCTTGCGGCTGGGGGCGGGCACCGCCTTGAACATCCTGGACCTGGTGCACGACCACCCGGCGGCCCAGATCTCGCACGTCATCGTCATGCTCGAAGCGCTGCTAGGCCGGGCGCTGGGCACGCAGGAGAAGGGCGCGGTGGACCGGGCGCTCCTCGACCTCTACGAGGATGAATCTAGCCCTGGAGCCATGCCCCGCCTGGAGGACCTGGCGGCCCTGTTGCACGGCTCGGCGCTGGCGGCCGACCTGGAGCGGTTTGTGGACGGCTCGCTGCGGGAGATCTTTAACGCTCACACTACCCTCAGCTTTGACCTGGACCGGCGCTATCCCATCGTCACCTTCGACGTCAGCGACCTGGAGGGGGAGTTCCAACCGGCCCTGGTCTTTGCCCTGCTTTCGGGCGTGGAGCGGGCTATCCGCCGGCGCCGCAGCGAGCAGGTGCCAACCAACGTCGTACTCGACGAGTTCTTTATCCTGTCCCGGTTCCCGGCTCTGGCCCAGGCCGCCGGGGCGCTGGCCAAGCGGGTGCGCGCCTGGAAGGTGGGCATCCAGTGCCTGGACCAGAACTGGGACACCTTCGACACGCCCGCCGGGCGGCAGATCCTGGAGAACACCCTGGTCAAGGCCGTCATGCGCGTCGACGACACTGCCGCCCCGGCCATCGTCGAGGCCCTGGGCTTGACCGGCCACCACGCCGAGGTGATCCTGACGGCAGACGTGGGCGAGGGCATCCTGGTCGTCGAGAACAAGCCCTACCACGTCTACTTCCAGGCCAGCCGCGCCGAGGTGGAGATGCTGACGCCCTACGCCCGGCAGCGCGAGGAACTGATGCAGTTACCCACGAGGAGAAGATAACCCATGCCCAGAAAGAAACGAGGCCCGCAGAGCCACATCGCCGCCGCCATGTACGCCCTCAACCAGCGCCGATTGAAGGCCTGGATCCCATTCCTCAAGGCCAAGATCGCTGAGCTTCGAGCGCGCATCGAAGACAAACGGCTGCACGAGGCCGGGTGATGTCATTACGCACCTTTGTCCGCATCGCGGCGCTGGCCCTGGGGCTCCTTCTTTTTTCGCCCCTGCTGTGGCCGGCTGCCGGGCCGTGGCCGCTGTTTGCCGGGTTGGGTTTGTTGGCGCTGCTATCAGGCTACGTGCTCCTGGCAAGCGGCCAGCCGAAGATCACACGCTGGCAGATCCGCTATTATTTAGAGACAAGGCAGGCCAACGAGCGCCTGGATGCCACCCTCACCTTCCTGGTGGATCACGCCGGCCACATCGCCCTGGAAGCGAACGGCCAGGGGCTCTACCTGGAAGCGCCCGCCGCCTTTGACCGCTACGTGCAGGCCCAACTGGAGCGGGCGCTGCCCGAGGCCAGGGTCAGCCGCGTGGGCCACGACCACCATACGCTACGCGGCGGTGCTTTCTACCTCTGCCTGGACCCCCTCTCCGGTGATCCTCTGCGCTGGGCCACCGAGGCGCAGGATCGCCGGGTGCGGCTGCACCTCCACCGAGGGGTGTATGCCACACTGGTGGCCCAGGTTGCGCCCGAGACCTCGCTGCCCGGCGCCTGGGTGCGCATCCCCGCATCCAATCTGCTGGCTACCCGACTGTGGCACAAGCTCCCGGTTTGGGACGAGCTATCGACCCGGCTCGGACTCAGCCACCTGTTGCCGACCACCGGCGACGGCGCGGTCTATTCCAGCCACTCGCGCCTGCTCCACCTGGCGCCGCCCGACGGCTACCGGGCCAACGGCGACCGGTGCCTGGGCGAAACAACGGACGGTCGGGCGCTCTCCCTGAGCCGTTCGATCCCGTTGTTCACCACCGGAGCGCCGGCCTCATTCATGGTCGAGCAGGCGCACGCCGACCTGCGGGCCGGGCGGGCCGTGGTCGTCGTCTCGCCCCGGCGGCGGGTACTCCACCTCATCCAGCGGGGAGCGCAGGCGGTGACCTACTGGCTGGACCCCGAAAACATCCGCGCCTCGGCCCACCTGGCCGTCGCCGGCGCCGAGGAGTGGGACGGCCTGGAGGTGGAAACCGTCATCGGCCTCGTCGAGACCTTCCTGACTGACCTGGGACTCGACCTGCACCTGCCCGCCGTGCGGACTCTGGTCCGGCACCTGGTGCGCATCCTGGCTGCCTCGGCCCGGGCCACCGGTCACGACTTTGCCTTCACCGACCTGTACGCCATCGGCCAGAGCCCCCAGACCTTGCGTGCCTTCCTGGCCGACCTGCAGGACCTGGTGCCCGGCCTCGACCCGGAGACACAGGGCAGCATCGGCTACCTGGCCGAACAACTGGAGGGCGACGCCGGCTACGTCCAGGTCGTCACCGTGCTTTCCATGCTGCGCGCCGTGCTAAGCCCACTGCGCAGCGGCGCGGTGCACGTCCTCTGCCAGCCGCCCTTCGTGAAGGGGGCCCAGGTCTTGAGAAACGGTCGCCTGCTGCTGGTCCCCACCACCAACGCCGACTTTCCCGAGTACGACCGCTTTCTGGCGGCCATGCTCGACCTGACCCTCAACCGCGTGCTGGCGGCCAGTGGGGAGGATTTTCGCCTGGCGCTTCATCTACACGACCCCCACCGCTATGGTCCCCAGGGTGGGCGGCGGTGGGTGGGCCTGGCCCGGCGCGACAGCCGGCTCTCTTTGCTGGTGAACGTGCAGGACCCGCACGGGCACACTGTTCGAGGTGCGCAAGAAGGTGAGCTCGTCTTCCGCTGCTCCGAATCCCTGGCTTCCACCCTGGTCCAGGATTGGAGCCTGGGTTACACCGCTACGGAGCTGACCGAACTGCCCACTGGTACCGCCCTCGCCCGGCTGCCCGGCCTACCCGCGCCGGTCACGGTGCAGACAGGGGGTGAATCGTGAAGCGAAGGACCCTCGTTGCCATTGCCTTGCTGGCAGTTTTCGGCCTGAACGTGGCCGTTGCGTTGAAGGTGGAGCAGTCGCCACTTCTCGCCTTTGCAGGAGCGTTCCTGACCACTTTCACTGTGGTGACCACCGACCTGGTCACCGCTGGACTACGTAGGCGGGCGCGCCGCAGCCCGTTGCCGGTCATGGCAATGCCCACACAGCCTGTGGAAGAGGAAGTGGCACCGGCCACTCCTGCACCCATCGAACCCGAAGAGGAACTGTGGCTGCCCTCGCTGCCGGAAGCTGGCGAAGAGATGTGGGTTACCCCACCTCTGCCAGAGACGGAAGAAACCAGGGAAGTGGAAGCGCCGGCCGTTGCAACCACGGACCCTGTTGGGCAGAAGATCGGCCCCTACCAGGTCCTGGAAAAGATCGGCCAGGGCGGCATGGCCACCATCTACCGCGGTTTTCACGCCGAGTTGGACCGCCAGGTAGCCATCAAGATCCTGGCCGGGGCGCTGCCGACCACGCCCGAGTTAGTCCAGCGTTTCCAGCGGGAGGCTCGGACCATTGCCTCCCTGCGCCATCCCCACATCGTACAAGTCTACGACTTTGGCCCCCTGGGCGACACCTACTACCTGGCCATGGAGTACGTCGAAGGCAGCGACCTGGCGGCCGAGATGCGACGGCGTCGCGAGGCGGAGCAGCCTTTCAGCCGGGAGGAGGTCCTGCACCTGTTGAGCCAAGTGGCCGAGGCGCTGGACTATGCCCACACCCAGGGTGTCATCCACCGCGACGTCAAGCCCGGCAACGTACTTCTCACAGCGGGCGGTCAACCCATCCTGACTGACTTTGGCCTGGCGACGCTCCGCCGGACGCGGGCGACGCTGATCACCACCATCGGGCAGAACGTATTGGGTACGCCGGAATACACCGCGCCGGAGCAGGCCCTCGACGCTCAGGCGGCCAACCCGCAGTCCGACATCTACTCGCTCGGTTGCATCCTCTACGAGCTGGTCACCGGTCACCTGCCCTTCGAAGGCGACTCGGCTCTGAGCATCGCCCTGATGGCCATCAGCTCGGATCCGATGCCACCACGGGCGCATGTGCCCGACCTGCCCCTGGCTGTCGAGCGGGTCATCCTCTGCGCCCTGGACAAAGAGCCGAAGCGGCGTTTCGTCACAGCTCGGGCGCTGGTCGAAGCATTGCGCTGCGCCTGGGAGGAGGAGACATGACCTCATCGAACAGATTGACCACCGGGGTCGGAGCCGGGACCCCGCCGCTGACGCACTACTTCCTGCTGCTACGCAGGAATGGAAGGAACGCGCGTCAGCGCCGGGGTAGCAAGCTAAAAGGAGCTTGTCAGGGGGCGCCCCTGAACCCCATGTTCATGCGCTGTCGCGCCTGTCACAGCGTGGGTGCGCGATGACACGCCCACCCTCGCCGGCCCATCGCCATGGGACTCCCCGGATGTCATCCGGGGAACGTCCCCAGCCCACAGGGTGCTGCTATCGGCCTTTGGCCTCCCTGGCCTGCGGCCAGGCAGCAACGGCAGATGGAGGAACCAGTTGAGCGGACCCAAGTACGAAGCGCGCATCAACGTGCCGGTCACGGCCAGGATGTACCAGCTCGCCGACCTGCTGGCCAAGCGCCAGGACACGACCCTGGCCGACGTGGCCCGCCAGGCCATCCACGAGTATCTGGAGGCGCAGGAGGACCTGGTCAACAGCCGCAGCCGCCTGGGCCGGACCGTCATGAGCCGCATGGATACCATGCACAGCCAACTGCTGCGACAGCTTCTGCATCTCAGCAAGCTGCTCCTGGCGGCCGTCATCGTCCTGCTCTCCGAACAGGGTATCGATGCCAACCAGGTGGTCAAGCGGGTGACGACCGTCGCTCGCCAGCCGGCCCTGGACAAGATCCTGGAGATCGGCAAGTGAAGTCCATCTGCAACTTTGGTTACGCGCGTGCCAAGCGCAGCGGCGGACCCTTTCCCAACGTGCGCGGCCTGGCCAAGTATCTGCAATATCGCGACAACCGCGACGACCACATCCCCATGGCCGGCGGTCCCGACCGCTGGGTGGACGGCGGCCTGGGCACCTGCTACCAGCACATCCTGGCCCGCCTGGACGAGTTGAGCGCGGCCAACCGCCACGCCTACTGCCACGTGGTCATGGTCTCGCCCGATCCCGAGGCGCTGGACCAAGTGGAGGGTGATCCCCAAGCCCGCTTCGTCGAAGCGGTCAGGGCGGCCATCCAGGAGTGGGACGAGTGGCGGCTGGCGCACGACGACAAGCCGCAGGCCGGTCCCATCGAGTACAGCTTTGTCGTGCACCGCCCGGAGCGGGACTATGGCGAGCAGATGCACGCCCACGTCCTACTGGCGGCCGCCACCGAGGACTCGCTGACCGGCGAGCGCACGCCGCTGTACAACAACCGGCCCGAGATCGAAACCTTCAAGGAAATTGTCTACCGCCAACTGGATCGGGTCTATGAGCTGGACCGGGAGCGAGAACGCGAAGCCCCTGAACTTTCACTGGAGCGGGAGATTGAACCGGAGGCCGGCTTCGGCCTCGACCTGGAGATATAACCATGATTCACAGTCTGTTGTTACGTTTGTCCGAGCGCCTGCCTCTCTACCCGCCCGCCGTTGTCTTCGTGGGGGCGGTCCTGGTCATGGCCGTAGCCCTGTGGCTCCTGGGCCGGTCCCGGCAGACGGTGCTCTTTTCAGTCGCCGTGGGCATCCTGGGATTGGGCTTGGCGGTGGGCCTGTTTGGACTTGATCACCCTGGCAGTCCGGCTAGCTGGAAGGCAGTGGAGGATATCGCGGAGCGATTCATCGGCCCCGCGTCCTTCCGTCGCTGGGAACAGGTCACCGCCGCCGGCATCGTGCTGGCCGCCGCGCTCCTGGCCCTTGTCTACAACCTGGCCACCCGCGAGCTGCCCGGCGAACGGGCCAGGCGGATGCTGAAGCAGGACCAGGTCCAGAGCAGCGCCCTGGGCAGCGCCCACCTCTGTGCCCCCCGCACCTTCCGCCGCTGGAGCAAGCCCGATCCCTGGGGCTGGACCCTGCAGGGCCGCTTCTGGGGAGCAAGGGACCAGCTCCTCGGCGAGCGATTGAGCCTGGGCGGCGAGGACATATCCCGGGGCGTGGCCGTCTTTGGCCCCCAGGGCTCAGGCAAGACCCAGGGCGTCATCCTGCCGGCCATCGCCGACCGGATGCGTGACGGTCACAGCCTGATCGTCACCGACGTGCAGGGAGAACTCCAGCCCTACATCCAGAAGCTGGCCAGCCTGACGGGTCACCTGGTCGTCGTGCACAACCCCAGCGAGCCGAAGGGGAGCTGCCGCATCAACCTCTGCAACTGGATCCACGACGTGGCCGACGCCCAGGCCATGGCCGCCGTCCTTCTCTCCGCCGATCGACAACACGGCGGTGACTCCTTTTGGCGGCGGGCGGCTACCAACCTGCTGGCAGCCTGTGCCCTGCACTACCCCAGCCTGGGCGCGGTGCTCGACGCCCGCCAGGACCTGAAGCAGATGGCCCGCGACCTGAAGGCCAGCGCCAGGCCCGGCGCCGCCGACCTGGCTGCCGACTTTGCCAACTCCATGGCTACAAAAGATCCACGCCTGGCGCTGAACATCATGGCCACCGCCTTTGAGAGTGGGCTGGCGCCCTGGGCCGACCCCGTACTGCGAGCCATCACCGACCAGACCGACCTGGACCTGGCGACCCAGTTGACCCGGACCCGCACCGTTTTCATCCTGCGCTGCGCTCGCCGCCACACCGCCGCTTACGGTCCCTACCTGGGCACCATCCTGCGGGTGCTGGTCAGCCGCCTGGACGACCTGGGCGAGCAGGGCGGTGGCCCGCTGCCCATTCCGGTGGGCCTGATTCTGGAAGAGTTCCCGGCCCTGGGCCGCCTCGACTCCCTAGTGCGCGACGTCAACCTGGTGCGCAAGCGGCGCATCTCGGTCCTGACCGCGGCCCAGTCCCTGGCGCAGTTCGACCACATCTACCCGGCTCCGGGCGAGACCGACCAGCTCCTGGCCGGGCTGGCGACCAAGATCGTCTTTGGCGGGTGCGATGGCCGGACGGCCGGCTACTTTTCCGAGTTGAGCGGCCAGCAGACGGTAGCCCTGACCTCGGTCTCCCGCTCTCGGCTCCCCGGCCAGAGGATGCAAGACAGCAGCACGGCCAGTCTGCGCGGCCGCGCGTTGTTGCTGCCCGATGACATCATCCGCCCGGAGCGAGGGCATGCCACCGTCTTTGCCGCGTATGGAGAGAGTGGCCGTGCCGAACAGGCCATCTTTCACGCCGAGCTGACGCCCTTTTTCCGGCGCAAGGACTGGAAGCTGGACAGTGTGCAACCAACAGCCCCGACGACGGCGCCCCGGCTGCCAAGGTCGAAGCCGGTCGCTTCTGCGCCTGCGATGCCAGAGCCGGCGGAGAAACCGCCGCAGACGTCCGAGCCCGAGCCGGAGGGCCTCGACCGTGACCTGGAGCTGACCGAAGCCCTGACCCAGTTCGAGGTGGAAGGACTGTAGTATGGACCGACGAGCACTGGTCGCCGCCGCCGCGCGGCGCAGCGATCTGACCCAACGGCAGATGAATCAGGCCCTGGATGCCACCTTGGCGGCTATCGCCGAGGCATTGGCCGCCGGTGAGACAGTGGTTATCTCCAGCTTTGGGCGCTTTGAGGTGCGGGCATATCCGGGCCGCAGACTGCGGCGCTTCGACGGGCCGGGTCACTACACCGTGGAGGACCGGCGGGTCCCGGTCTTTAAATCGTCGGCCGCCCTGCGCCGCCGGGTGAAAGGAGAATCAGCGTGAACGATATCGCTCCCCTCTTTGTCATCGTCTACCTCGACGAGGGCTGTCCCCACGCCCCAGGGAAAATACTGCGGGATCAGGTCCGCCCTCGCTGGTGCAGCCTGTGCGACCGGCATCTGCCCCAGCGCCGTCTCGGCACCGTGCTGATCACCGTCTCCGAGGCAGGTGAACTGACTGCCGAGGCATACGCAGCCGGCCATCCGGGAGAGACTGATGAGCAATAGCATCGGTTCCCGCCAAGGACTTGTCGTTGCCATCCTGGTCTTGACGGCCACACCGCTGCTGGCCTGCAATCCCAACGTGGTCACCGCCTGGGGCGACCTGGTGGAGACGGCCAAGATCATCTGGGCCGGAATCTGGGCCACGCCCGAGCCGGACTACTACGGCATCTCCATTCTGTGCAGCGAGGACCTGCTGGCTGCCCACGGCAACCCGCCGGTGCCCTACGTGAACCGCATCATCACCACCACGGAGGAGATCGCCGCGGCCTGGGGCATCGCCCAGCCCTACTCACTGACCTTCACCCTTGGCCCAACCTACGCCAAGCCCGACGGTTCGGGGCGGATCGTGGCTCCTTTCCAGTTCACCAACCCCTACAGCGGCGTCTACGGCGTGCCCTTCGGGGCGCCGTTGACCGGCCTGTGCCTGGAGTTCGAGGAAGTGGATGTAGAAGGTACACCGGTGCCCCTGCTGGCCGACGGCTACCAGGTGGCCGACTACGTGTTGCCGACGACGACACCGCAGGTGGGCTATTCGGAGTGCCCCAGCGGCATCACACCCACACCCACACCAACCCCGACACCGCTGCCCACGAGCACGCCGACGCCCGCACCCGGCGACGGCTACGAGCCCGACAACCCCTACCCGGACTACCACTCGGACATTGCCGTAGGCGAGTCGCAGAGTCGCACCCTGGAACCATACGGCGACGAGGAGTACGTCCACCTGTGGGTCTGGACTGGGCTGCACGTACAGGTACGCACCCACAGCCTGGGCGGCTGGGCTTCGACCAACGTCGAGATTCCCACTTGCAGTGGCACGTTCGCCGACATAGACGGCGGCGAGAGTATCATCGAATGGACATCCGTTTGCGATGAGGTAGTAGTCATTACCGTGAGATCGGCAAACGGCTATTACGGGCCAGGGGAGACCTACACCCTGGAAGTCGAACAATTACCCTAACCGGGTCAGACCCGAGAAGAGGAGAGAACTATGCCTTACGATACCGAGTACACCTTCGAAGAAACGACCGAACAACACGCCACCCGGCTGGGGCAGGCGCAGCGCTGGACCAAGATCCGCCGCCGGGCGCTGCTGCTCAAGCTCGATGGCCTGACACCCGGCCAGGTGCAGGAGCGCATGGGGCGCACCAACTGCCCGGAGGACCTGGCCCACGCCGGCGTCGAGGACCTGCTGGCCGCTCTGGCGGTGACCCTGGGCAAGGGACAGTCCGTGCTCGTCCCCGATCCCGAGGCCCTCTTGCCGTGCCTGTCCGGTTTTGAGCGCACGCGGCAGGTCTTTGGCCAGCACGATGGTCAACTGTCCGACAAAGAGGGATTGGCCCGCGCCGGGGTGATGCTCAGCCAGCCCTACGGCTACGCCAAGCGTGGCGGCCAGACCATCGTGGTGGCCCACCAAGCCGATGCCGTCCGTTTCCTGTTCGACAGGTACATCCAGGGTGGGTCCTTCCCCGAGATCGCTGCCGACCTGAACCGCCGGCGGGTTCCCACCCGTTCCGGCAGACCCTGGAGTGCCGATACGCTGCGCGACATGCTGCGGAATCCGGTCTATGCCGGCTACGTCCTCTACCGGGGCGCGCAGGATCGCAACCGCCGCGACGCCGGGATGCTGTACCCCGGCCAGCACGAACCCATCGTCTCCTGGGAGACCTTCTGCCAGGCCCAGGATGTGCGCGTGCGGCGCGATCCCCACGATCCGAAGCCGTTCTGGACCTGCCCGTGGGAGAACGCGCCCCGGCGAAAGGAAGAAGGGCAATGACCAAAACGCCGCCGCATCGCCCCCAAGTAACACGGGAGCCTACCCTGGCTGTGGCTGTGAGCCCGTTGGATCTGCCACTGTTGGCTCTGGACGTCCCGGTCGGCGTGCCGTCCTTTGCCCTACTCGGTACGTCTCCCGCCGGACGAACCGGAGGGCAGGGAGAGCAGGCACTCGCCGGGCCGTGTTCAGGCCGAATGCTGCTCGCCTGCCACGAGATGCGCACCCACACGGCGTCGGCGTCCCGACCCGCGCCGCGACTTTTTCCTGGAACGGGGTTGCCCCGCGCCGGTGGCTCCCGGAAGTTGACTGTTTCGTTATCGGAGGGAGGATGAACGAAAACAAGCGTGAACGGGGGCAGGGCCTGGTTGAGTTCGCCCTGATCCTGCCCATCCTGCTGCTGACCGTGCTGCTGTTCATGTACTTTGCCCAACTGTTCAACACCTGGTCGGGCCTGCAAGCCGGAGCCGTGGCCGGAGCCAGGCAGGCCAGTGACAGCGGCTCGGCAGTTGGCGTCGAGGTGGTGGTCCAGGAGACCCTCCAGGCCCACGCCGTGGATCCGAGCGATGTGGTTGTGTCCACGACGGTGCTGAACCCCGACGGCAGCCCCAAGGTCTGTTGGGTGGAGCCCTGCCCGGTGGAGTTCGGCGACCTGGTGCTGGTCGAGGTGGTCAAACCGTTCGAGATCCGCGTCCTGGGCTGGCGCGCCGAGGGGGAGCTCCCGGCCAGCCACCAGGTGCGGGCGCAGCATGGGGTGTGGCTGCCATGAGGCTGCACTGCGTGAAGGAGCGAGGTGAAGAAGGCCAGGAGATCGCCCTGTTCGGCGTGCTGCTGGCAGCCGTCATCGCCGTCGGCGCCGTGCTGGCCGTGAACCTGCTGTGGCTGCGGTCGGGATGGACGGCCCTGCAAGAGGCAACCTTTTCCGCCGCCGCGGCTGGTACGCTGGAGGTCGGCGGCCTGCCCGGCGCTCGGGCATTAGACGCCGACCGGGCGGAAGATGCGGCGCGGCGGCTGCTGGCCGAGAACCTGGCGCGGCTGCCCTTCCTGGACGGCGATCCGGTGGAGCTCGCCAAGGATGCCGAGGTCCACGTGCTGAACCCCGCCTCGGGCGAGTGCCTGCCCGATCCGCTGGGCGGGCCGTGCCACGAGGTGCCCTTTGTGACGCTGCGGGTCCAGATGCCGCTGCGCCTGCCCTGGGGGAGTTGGCCGGTGACGTTGCCCGGGCGGGCGGTGGCCGAAGCGGGGGAATCGCCCGAGTAGACAGAGACTTGAGATAGAGATAGAGAGGAGAACCATGAAGGGAAAGATGAAACTCGGACTTAGAGGGATAGGCATTATCCTGGTGCTGGTGGCGGTGTCGGCGCTGGGTGGGCTGTGGTGGGTGAACACCCAGACGGAGGTGGTCTACATCGCCGCCGTGGACCTGCCGCGCTATGCTCAGGTGACCGCCGAGGAAGTGGCAAAGGTCGAACTGCCCAAGCGCCGGGCGGAAGAGATCGCCGTACTGCGCAGCTCCCCCCAGGACCTTTGGACGGTGGTCCACGTCCCGGTTGGCACCCTGCTCAACCCGGCCATGCTCAGCGACGTGCCGCCCGAGCGGCGGGTGCTGGGCGAGGTGCTGCTGCCGGTGGGCTGGCGTGGCTACGTGCTGGTCGTCCAGACGCCTCTGACCCAGGAGTTGGTGCCCGGCGACCTGGTCGACCTGGTGCTGGTCCAGGACGAGGCCGACGAGGGGTTGCTGCTGCTCCAGAAGGCGCCCTTGCTCAAACTGGAGAAGAAGGAAGAGCAAACTATGGCCACGCTGGCCCTGCAAGTCGAGCAGGCGGTGGTCCTGGACGCTTACCTGGCTTCCGAGGTCGAGCCGGTGCGCCCGCTGCTCTTGCTGTCCCAGGACGCCAACCCCGACCTGCCCGCCCTGACCCGCTACGACCTGCGGCGCATCGCCCCGGAGTTGTTCCAGCCCATCGGTCCGGCTGAGGCCTGGGAGCCGGAGGAGGAAGACGCTCCATGAGAGCCGTGCTGGTCGGCCCCAACAGCCATCGCTCCTGCCTGGAGGAGCTCAAAACGACCTACCGGTTGGAGACGGTGGCCCACTTTCTCGAACCGGCAGCGGCCCTGGCCTTCGTCCGCGCCGGTGCCGAGGCCCCGGCGGTGCTGGTCGCCGACGTCTCCGGCCTGCACGATCCCGGCGCCGACCGCGCCCTGGTGGAGCTGCTGGATGCGACCGCCGCCCGCTGGCCCGGATGCCGGACAGCGGCGGTGCTGGGTGAAGCGCAGAGCTACCTGCGGGATGAGCTCCAACATGCTCAGGCGCGCACGTTCGGGCCTGGCCAGGTGGACGACCTGGCCGCCTACCTGGCCCTGGTGCGCCGCCGCGAGGCCATGGCCCACGTCGTTCTGGCCCTGAGTGCAAAAGGTGGGGTGGGCAAGACCTCGCTCATTGCCAACCTGGGCACGGCGCTGGCCATGCGCCACGGGCTGCGGGTGGCGGCCGTGGACGGTGACCTGACGCGGGGCGACCTGGCACGCCTGTTGGGTGTGGAGCCCACGACGACGGTGCTGGACCTGGTGGCCGACCGCGCGCCGGGCGGCATCCGCGCTGCCCTGGACCGCTACCTGGTCTCTCTCTGCGATGGACGACTGGCCCTCCTGCCCGCGCCGGGTGGCGCCCTGAGCGGCGGCCAGCCCTGGACGGCGCTGACGACGCGCCACGCCCAGGCGGTGCTGGCTGCCCTGGGCGAGCGGTTCGACGTGGTGCTGTTGGACACGCCGCCCGATCTGCAGCGCAGCTCACCCTTTCCAGCAGCGGTGCTTGGCGGCAAGGGATTGCCTTTTGTTGGCCTGGTGGTCGTCCAACCCCAGCCGATGGAACGCTGGGGAGCCAGGCAGGTGCTCGATTTCGTGACCGCCCACGGGGCGGACCATGGCCAGGTCCGTGGCGTGCTGGTGCACCGCAACCCGGCGACGGGCAACGCTCGCCAGTTGGAGAGGGTGCTGGGGGTGGAGATCGTGGAGGCCATCCCCTACGACCCGAAGGCGGCAGGAGCCCATCACGCCACTGAGCTGGTCTACGACTTCAACAAGAAGCGGCTCAGCCCTCCGGCGCGGGCCTATGCCAGGCTGGCGGAGTGGTTGGTGGAAGGTGGGCAGCCATGACCCTCGACTGGACCGGCTACGACTATCTGGCTGCCCGGCTGGAGCGCCAGCCCCAAGGCTATCTGCTGACGGCGCAACAACGTGGAGAGCTGCGTCGCTATCTGCTCAGGACCTTGCCGCCTGCCACCTTCAACCCCGGCGAGACGGGGCACGGCGAGGCGATCCGCGCTGCCATCGCCCAGGCACTGCGGGAGAAGGTGCTGGTGGACGTCACCCTGTCGCCTGACCCGTCCACTGTCGGTCGTCTGTATGCCGAGACGGTTGGCCTGGGTCCGCTGGACGCGTTGCTCGCCGACGAGACGGTGACCTCGGTCATGGCCAATGGGGCAGGCCTGCTGATGGTGGAGCGCCTGGACCGCAGCGGCGTATCCTTCGTGCCCGGCTTCGACACAGGCGATTCGCTGTTGCGGGCCATGGACGCCCTGGCCCAGCGCGCCGGGCGCTCCCTGACCCCCGCTGAGCCGGTGATTGACCTGGTCTGGGACGATCCCGACGGGCCGGCCACGCGCGTTCACCTCAACCTGCTGGGCCGCAAGGCACCCTTTCTCGCCCTGCGGCGGGGGCGGCGGCAGGCTTTTCCCCTGGGCCACTATGTCGCCGGGGGAAGGATGAGCGGTGAGATGGCTGCTTTCCTCAGTGAAGCAGTCCGCGCTGGCGTGTCCATCGTCGTGACCGGCATGCCCGGCTCGGGCAAGACGGCCCTGCTGGAGGCGCTGTTGCACCTGACCACGCCGGCCGGGGGCCACGTGGTGCTCGTCGAGGACGATCCGGAGGTCAACGTCGGTGGCCTGACCCACGTCTCCGCCTTCCAGGTGCCCAGGCCAAGACCCGGTCAGGAAGCGCCGGTTGGCTTCCTGGGGCTGGTGCTGGCGTCCCTGCGCATGAACTGCCGCTCCATCCTGGTCTGCGGCGAGGTGCGCGGTGCCGAGGCGGGGGCCATCATCGCCGTCATGCCCTCCTACCGGGCGGTGTGGATGACGGTGCACGGCACATCGCCGGTAGATGGGCTGGAGCGGCTGGTGGCGGCGGCACAGATGGGTGGCACGCGGCCGCCGTCGCCCTTCAGCGGTGGCCGCCAGGAGCATCTGGTACGGCGCAACCTGGCCGCGGGCCTGCAACTCATCGTGCAGATGGATCGGTTGGCCGACGACCGCATCGTGGTCGCCGGGATCTACTGGCTGGAAGGATTGGGGGACGAAGGCCAGGGATGGGACTTGATGCCCATCTTCCAGGTGCGACAGCAGGTCGAAGCTGGCGAGTTGATCGTTGACTGGCAAACAGAGCCCGGCTTCCGTTGGCCCGATGAGGTCGCTGCCCGGTTGGCGATGGCCGAGCTCCAAGCCGGGAGCCTGGACGAAGTGACTTTCCAAGCAGAATTGGCTACCGCTCAAGCCGCCCTGGAAGGCAATCAGGTCATCGAGGCCACGCGACGACTGAACAACCTTTACCATCTGACGCCGGGCGAGGAGGGACGCCAGGCGGTGCTGAGACTACTGCGCCCGGCTCTGTTGGCCCAACCGGCGCGCTGGGAAAGGCTCCTGGAAGACGCGCTGGAGATGAAAACTCGGGTAGAGCACCTGCTGGAAGGAAGGGACTGGATGCAGGCGTCTCAGATTCTCGATGTAGGAGGACAGGATCCTGAGATGGATGTGGCTCTGGAGCAGTTGGGAATGGAAACGCTTCGCGCCCAGGTCGCTGCCGGCATGGAGGCTCTGGCCGATCTGGCGACTGCAGAGGACCGGGTAGCCAGCTTGGCCGAAGCAGGGCATCACTGGCAGGTGCTCAGTACGCTGGCCGGGCTGCCGTTGGAGAAGCTGTCTGCCGAGGCAGCTATCCACGTGGTCGGGATGCAGGCCGAACAACTCAATGCACTCCGGATCAGGGCCGATGCCGGACAAGAGGATGTGGAGCGAGTGGCCCGCGCCACCCTTCGTCTCCTGCCGCAGGTGTACGAAGACTTGCGCGCCTGGGCAGAGCGGCACGTGGACGGAGCCTGGCAAGCAGAGGCGGAGGCCCTACCCAACACAGTGCCGAACCGGAGACTGATGCCGTCTGGTGACGATGACGAGCGCCAAGCGCTCTACACCCAGGCTTGCCTGGCGCTGTCCGCCGGCGACCGGGCGCAGGCCCGGCAGCTCCTGAAAAAGGTGGGCGGCTACCGGGCGGCGCAGCGACTGCTGCAGAGTATGGAGGAATGACGTGGAACGAGCCATCACAGTACTCTTGATCACGCTGGCCGGTCTGGGGGTAGGGTTAACTCTGGCTGGCGCATGGCGGAGCCGGGGGCCGGCCGAGTCTGAACCCGGCGAGGAGAGCCAGCCGTGGCGCGCTGTTTCTCCACAGGCCATTGCCGGAGTGTTCACTGTCGCCAGCCTGCTGGCATTGGCGATACTGGCCCTGGTCGGGCCGATCCTGGCCGTCGCGGTGGGCATCCTGCTCTTCGAGGTGGCTATCCTGGTCCTGCAAGCTCTGCGCATGCGCCGCGAGCAGCAGATCCACGACGAGGCCATGATCCTGGTCGACACGCTGGTCACCGAGACGACGCTGGGCACACCCCTGCCTGATGCTCTGCGGGGCTACGTGCAGCGTCATCCCCAGGCCCACCTAGCCGGGGAAGTACAGCGTTTTGTCCTGACGCCTCTGGCCAGTGGGGAATCGTTGGTGACTTTGCTGAACCGTCTGGTCGAGGGGCCGCGCTACGAGCCCTATCCCACTTTCCACCGGTTGCTCCTGCAACTGGCCCGCGCCGTGCGTGGCCGGCTGACGCCGGAAGAGACGGAGCACACCCTGCGCGCTTTTCTGGACACGGCCGAGATGGTCGACGAGGTGCAGCGTGAGCTGGCCGTGGACGTGACCCAGACCCGCTACAGCCGTTGGACGGTGGTGGCCATCATCGCCGGCGGCATCTTGTTCATGGCCTTCGTCATGCCCGATGCCCGCCAGCATTGGCTGCACGACCTGGTGGGCCAGGTGACCATGCTCCTGGTCTCGCTGTTCATCGCTCTGGCGGTAGGCATGGGAGAACGGCTGTCCCGGATGAAAGGCTGGAGGTTTTGAGAGATGGAGACACTTCGTTGGGCCGGATTGAACCTGATTCTGCTGTTCGCCGCCGGTGCTGTGCTGACCATCGCCGGTGCCTGGCGCCAGGAACTGAGCGTGCGCGAGACCCTGTCCCGCCTGCTGTACGGCAGCCAGGAAACTCAAACGCTGGGACCGCCCCAGCTCTCACGCTCGCGGCAGTTGACGCTCTTCCTGGGCATCCTGGGCGCCGGGGCGGCGCTGTCCCTCTTCCTGCTGCCCCTGAACCGTATCGCGGCGGCCCTGGGCGGAGTGGCGGCCATTGCCGTCGGACTGCTGTTGTCTCGACGGCTGTCGGGCAGCCGGGAGAAGCAGGCAGCCGCCGAGGACGTGCTGCCCCTGGTGGCCCATCTACGGCAGAGCCTGGGTCGGGGGGCAACCATCCCCGAGGCATTGTATGCCTTTGCCCGAGAGGTCGAGCCGGACCGCGCCCTGGCCCACCGGGTGGAGGGTTGCCTGGGCGCCGTCGAGATGGGCGTGGACTTGCACCAGGCCTTCGACGCCTGGGTAGCCCTCGACGACAAACACCTGCAGGCCCTTGCCTCCCTGCTGCGCGAGGTGAAACGCAGCAGGGAGCCCCAGGCCACGCTCGATCGCCTGACCCGCAAGATCGTGGCCGACCTGCGCCAGGAGATGCGTTTCCAGGTCAAGCGCCAAGCGCTGCTGAGCATCGTCGTCACCGTCGTCGGCCTCTTTCCGCCGCTGATGCTGGCCCTCCTGGAACCGGCCGCCTACCGCCTGGCCCAAAGCATCCTCTTCGGCGGCGCGTTGGGAGGGGGATGATGCCAGAGACAAGGGACAAGAACCCGCCGGCCGTCACGGGCGAGGAGCCAGTGGAAGAGGCGCTGAAGAAGGTCATGGCCCACCTGGGCACGCCGGATCGCCAGGCGGCCGTGCGCCACCTGGCCCGCGTCTGCTGGACCGGACCCCTGGAGCCCTGGATCAGAGAGTCCGACGTCGTGGATCTGGAAATCGGCAACGGCGGGATGGTGATCGTCCGCCGTGCCGATGGTGCATTGCAAGTCACGGAGCAGAAGCTCAGCCCGGAGTGGCTCGAGTTCCTGGTCAGGCTCTGGCGCCTGAACCGGGGCAGCGAGCGGGTCAGCGACCCGCTGACCGCCTCCACCAGCCGTCTGTTCCGCTTTACCTACGTCTCGGCCCGCCACTCGGTGCCCCGGCCGTCGCTGTCGGTAAGGCTCCGGCAACGGGCCTGGACCCTGGATGACCTGCAGGGGACCGGGACCTTCGATCCCGAGGTCGGCGACTTATTGGCGCGCCTGGCTCGCTCGGGGGCCAACGTCCTGGTCTCGGGCGGCTCGGGCGCCGGCAAGACGGCGGTGCAGGAGGCGCTGCTGCGAGCAACAGCAAAGGCGGAACGGATCCTGGTGGCGACGATGGAGTGCGAGTTCCTGCTGCCGGAGCATCCCCGCTCGTTGGTCTGGGAGCTGTCACCCGACCGGCCCGAGGTGACGATGAGCGACCTGGTGAGCCAGGCCCTCAAGTCGCAGCCGGACCGCATCGTCGTCGGCGAGGTGCGTGGCGGGGAAGCGGCGACCTGGCTGTACGCCCTCAACGCCGGCGTGCGGGGCGGCATGATCACGGTGCACGCCAACGCCCCGGTCGAGGCCCTGGACAAGATGCTGGCCCTCGCCCGGCTGGGCTCCGACTGGCCGGCGCGGGAGCTGGCCCGCTGGCTGGTCGCCGCCCGGCCGGTGGTGGTCCAGGTTGGCTTCGAAGATAGGAAGCGGCGGGTTACCCAGATCGGCGAGTGCGTGGGCTTTACCGAACGAGGTGGCGAGGTTCACTTTTCGGTTGCCACCCTCTTCGATGGGCGGCAACTCCACTACCAGGCCGCCAGCGACGAACTGCTGGCCCAACTGCCAGCCAAACGATGGAGGAAAGAGACATGAAACGGAACCTGTTGTTGATCTGCCTGTTGCTGGCGACGGCCATCGGCCCGGGCATAATGCCTTTACAGGCTCAGAATGATCTATTCGTCGAGGGCTACGTCTTCCTGGACGCCAATGGCGATGGCCAACGCCAGGCTGAGGAACCGGGCGTCGGCGGTGTCACGGTCACCGTCACACCGTCGGGCAGCCCCACGCCCTTGACGGCGGTCACCGACCTGCTGGGTTACTACCTGGTCGAGAACCTGGCCCCCGGCGCCTACCTGGTCGAAGCTCAGCCGCCGGCGGGCTACCTGTGCGTGGACTGCCAGGCGCAGATCGACCTCCCCGCTGACCTGTCCACCCCGGTGAACCTGGCCCTGGCCCTGGTCGTGCCCTGGACCCCCACGCCGACCCAGGCGCCTACGGACACCCCGACCGAGACGCCGACAGAACTGCCGACGCCGACGGAGACGCCTTTGCCCACCGACACGGCGACGCCATTGCCCACCCGCACCCCGGCGCCGACCGCCACACCCGGCAATCCGGTCATTACCTTTTACGCCTCGCCCGACACGACTCACTTCCCCGACTGCACGACCCTTTACTGGTGGGTGGACCGGGCGACCGAGGTCTTTCTTATCTTGCCCAGCGGCCAGATCGGTGTGGAGGGCAGCGGCCAGCACCAGGTCTGCCCCCAGGCCACGACCACCTACCGGCTCAAGGTCAATGGCGCCAACGGCAGGCAGGAGATCGTCGAAGCCCAGGTGACCGTTCTGCCGCCGCCCACGAGCACGCCGGTCCCGCCACCCAGGGTGAAGCCGACCCGGCAGCCGCTGCCCACCGCTACGCACACCCCGGTCATCACAGCGACGGCCACGCTTACACCCACCCTCACACCCACGCCGACGTGGACGCCGCTGCCTACCGTGACGCCGGAGATCGACCCACTGCTGGCAGGGCTGCCGGTGCGTTGGGGAACGATCGCTTTGCCCATCCCAGCAAATGCGGACGGGCAGTGAGGAGTTCGATATGGAAGACAAGACCACACCACACCTGAAACCGGAAAAGCACCAGGCTATTCTGAGCGGCAGCGACTTCTTGACCGGCCGGGAAGCCCATCTCCAGGCGCGGCTGGACGAACTGCAGGCTGAGTTGGCCGATCTGGGAGATGTTCCGGATGAGGTCGAGAGCCTGGAGCAGCAAGCCCTCGATGCCCTGCGAGCATTGTCGGACTTGCTAGAGCCAACAACCGCCGTGCCGGCGAGAACTTCTCCACCCGAGCCGATGCCGGCTTCCTTGCCCGCAGTGCAGCCAGCCAACCACCGGAAGCCCCCCTGGCGGGTTGCGGGAATCGTCGCGGTGCTGCTCGTCGTCGCTCTTTCAGCATTCTCCCTCATCTGGATGTATGGGCCTGAACTGGTGAGAGACAAGAGCCCGGTCGCAGTTGTGGCCCAAGGCACAGCTACCTACACTCCCATGCCGCCGACTCCAACTGCCGCCAGTCCCACCCGGCCACCGGCCACCGCGACGCCGATCCCTGCCCCGACGACCGTCGCGCCGATTATCCCGGAAGCACCGGTCCGAAGCAGGGAAGTCATCCAGGCTGAGCGGGTGCAGATCCTCGATGTGTCCGGCACGCTGCGGCTAGAGCTACCGCTGAGCGTCATGGCCGATACCGTCCAGATCGTTGAGGGGATGCCGGTCCTTCAACCGCTGCTGCCGGCCAGTGGGGCAGGCGTATACCGGGGATCTGCCCCCTTTGGCGAGACAGGCAACGTGATCATCATCGTCCCGCCAGAGACGGCGCCCGCGAGCCTGTGGCAGACGCGACCGGGCGACCGGCTTGTCGGCTGCAACAGCGACGATGCCTGCCACGACTACCTGGTCACCGCTGCCGATACCTGGCCCATAGAGCGGCTACACCAACTGCTGGCGGACTGGTCCCCAGACGACGAAGTGCTTCTATATGCAACGTTCGACGAGTCGAGTGCCTGGGTCATTCAGGCCCAACCACAACACCAGGAGGGGACGAGATGAGACTGAAGGACTTGCCCCTGGATCTGCTCCAGGAGACTACTTCCGCCCTGGACCGCTACGTCCGGGCGCGGCGCAAACAGAAGCTGCACCAGGAACAGGCGCGACTGCTGGACGAACTGCAGGACATGCGCACCGACCTGGCCGAGATCCAGGCCCTGGCTACAGGGATTCCCTGGACCACAGAAGGAGGAGAGAACCATGCCTAGATGCAGACAGATCCGGGCCCTGCTGCTGCTCGCGATTCTGCTGGTTAGCTGCAACTGGCCCCTGTCCCACCCGGAAGCCGAGCCGCTGGCCGCATTCAAAGCATCCTCGCCAGAGGCCACGCCTGCCCCGAAGGAAAGTGGGGGACGCCAAACCGGGGATTCGTCCGCCGTCACCGGCCCGGCGACGGCCTTTGTCAGCCCCCTGGCCACACCCGACCAGGCCGCCTCGCCACCTGCCCCGGTGGCCATTGTCGCGCGCGATGGGCTCTTTTCCGGGCGGAGCTTGCGCTTCAACCTGCCGGAAGGCTATCGCGTGTTGGAGGGGCTGGACGGCGGCTGTTTCCTCTATCACGAGTCACTGCCAGGCTTCTTGATCCTTTACCCGCGGCTGGGTGAACCGGGCGAGATGCTGGCCGAGTTGCTGAACACCACAACCGGCCTGCGCCGCACCGAGTCGCCCCTGGAAGTGGATCTCAACGGGCTGACCTTCGTCGGGTTGTTCGTCGAGACAGACGCCGGCAGTCGCCTCTTCCTGGCCGCTGCCGACGGTTGGGTGCTGGTTGCCCAGGGACCGGCGGAGAGCTGGCCCAACCTGGCAGGCGGTTTCAACCAGGTGCTCACGTCCCTATCGTTCAAGGAGGGCTTCTAATGGCAGACGATGCAGACCTGTATCTGGAACCGAAACGACGCCTGACCTGGCGGTGGTGGTTCATCCTTGGTGTGGTCGGGCTCCTGCTGCTCGCAGCAGGCGGTCTGGTCCTGGTGTTGGGGGCCGGATACTTTTTCCCGGAACCCACTACAGAGGCAGTGCCGACCATGACCCTGGTGCCGACCTTTACCCCTCGGCCCAGGGCCACGGAAACGCCCCCCGTGCTCACCCTGTCAGTCCAGCCCTGGACCGACGACAGCGGGCCGGTGGGGCTGGTGGAAGTGACCCTCTCCCTGCCGGCAGGCGGCCAGGTGAATCACGAGCCACCGTCTGGCTTTCGCTACTGGCGCGGCGACCTGCTCCAGACCCGCCAGGGATTGGCCTGGAGTGGGAATTCCGAAGCCAATGTACACTGGTACCTGCTTCGCGAGCCAAGCGCGGTCCTGCCGGCGACCCTGGAGGTGGGGGTGAACGGTCAGGTGCTGGCCGTCAGCCTGCAAGCGGCAGTGCCGGCGGCGACGTCGGTCCCGGTGGAGTAGGCGCCTTCCTCTCGCCCGCCCCACGCCCAGTCCAGGCGCTACCGCGCCTGGGGCGCGTGGACGGGCTTTGGCCCGATACTCGACCTGGAAAAAGAGGAACACAGAACGATGAAAGGAAACACGACCATGAGACACAATTCGATAGCCGGCAGGCTTTCCGGACCGGCGCGCACGCTGGTTCTGCCCCTGGCCCTCGTGGCCCTGGTTGCCCTGGGCTTGACGATCCAGGCCGGCAGCGGGCCGTTCGACGGATCGTCGGTGGTGCCCACAACGGAGGAGGTGAGCGTGGGCCAGCAGGTGGGGTTTGCCCTGTACCTGGTCAACTCGAGCCCGATCACGGCCACCGACGTCCTGCTCTGGAATCCCCTGCCGCCGGACACGACCTACGTCTCGGCCTCCGGCGGCGCCTTCCCGGTGGTGGAGGGGACGGTAGACGATGGCCTTTTGGCCGCACCGCCCGAGAGCCAGGCTTACGACGCCCGGTTGCGCACGGCGGTCCCCCTGACCGATACGGGCAGCGTGACCGGCATCGCCTGGGTGGGCGACGTGTTACCCGGCGAGATGCAAGCCCTGGGGCTGATCGTCGAGGTGAACGACCCTGCCGGGCGGTTCCTGGTGGATGAAATGTCCATCTACGACGACCGGGAGCTGGTCGGCCAGTTCTCCGGCCAGGCATGGGTGCCCCCGCACGAGATGTTCCTGACGCTCATCCTCAGCCGCTTCGAAGCGCCCAGCCCCACGCCGACGCCGGTGCCCACTCCCACCACGACGACGATGACCTTCACCATCCCCTACGGCCAGGGCCTCGGCTTCGGCGGCGGCAGTCTGCATCCCGACTATGGTCAGGCGCTAGCCGGGATGGATCTACGCTTCGGCGACGACGACGTCTACCTGGGCCAGGCTCCACCGTCGGGGCCCTACTTGCCCTGGTACGCGATTGGGCGGGCCTACGGCGGCTGGGATACGGGGGCGCTGCCTGATGACGCAGAAATCCTGTCGGCCACGCTGGTCCTGGACGTGGGCTGCAATCCGCCCACGACGACCTTCGGTACGACGGTCTACCGAGGTCTTTGGACACCGCCCCTGGCTGAGGAGGCCTGGCACGTGCCGGGTTACGAGGCGGTAGGTACCTGGGGCACCGCCGACTATCCGTGCGGTGGTTGTCCTTCACCCACCCCTTGCCTGGTCCGGATCGATCTCGATCCGGACGCGGTCAACCGGGCCGGGCCGACCTTGTTAGAGCTTCGCAGCGACCGGGAGGGCACACCCCCGACGACGCCCGAGCAGGTCTTGCTCAACCGTTCCGCCGACTTTCCGGCGCTGGTGGTCACCTATCGGGAGGAACAATGAAACAAAACAAACACCTGCCTGTCCTGGGAGCAGCAGCGGCGGTGGTGGCCATTCTGCTGTTCCTGCTCCTTCAGCCTCACCCTTCAGCCAGGCCAGGACCTGGGGAACAGCCTCTCGGCGCGGGAAGTGGGGAAGTGACGGACGCGCCAGCGGACGTCCTGTTCCCAGCGGAGAGCACCCAGCCGGCGAACACAGTCGCCGTGCATCGTTTCGGAGCGCCGGACGAGTGGTTCGTGGCCGGGGCGATGGGCGAGACCTACACCGAGGCCCTATCGGGTGCGGGCTTTCGGGCTGGCGAAGCCGACGTCTACCTGGGCCAATCGCCGCCGAGCGGCCCATACCTGCCCTGGTACGTAGTTGGCCGGGCCCACCCCGGCTGGGACACGTCCGTCCTGCCCAACGACGCCGAGGTCCTGTCCGCCACGCTGGTGCTGGAGCTGCCGGCCGGCGGCGGACGCGAAGAACCCCTGGAGATCGCCGTCTACCAGGGAACGTGGAATCCGCCTATCGACCTGAACGACTGGCTGGCGCCGGACGGCAAAGAGGTGGGACGCTGGCAGTTGGCGCCCAGCCGTGCCGAAGACCGGGAGAGCCTGTCTACTGCGCAGGACGTGACTCTCTACGCCCCGGAACCGGCGGGCACCGTGCGGGTGAGGCTGGATCCAACGATAGTCAACACAACCGGCGTCACCCGCCTGGAGCTGCGCCACGCCCAGGAAAGCACGCCGCCCACGGCAGCCATTGTAGTCCTGCTTGGAAAGACCATGATCTCCTTGGAGGTGGAATACCGGCCATGAAGACAAAGCGAAGAATCCTACGACCGGCCTTCTGGACGGCCCTCGTCGGGGTTTCCCTGCTGGCCTTCGTGTGGACCTGTCACCAGATGGAACCGGTCGCCGTGCGTGCCCAGAGCGGCGCCTGTCCCCAGGGACCGGTCGACCAGGCGGGCGGCACCTGGCACACCTACTACTGCACCCAGTTCAATAGCCTGAGCACCTCCGAGGACGTGCCGCCGGTGGCGGGCAACAACGGCTCGTGGCTCACCGGCGCGCCATGTGGTGGAGACTGGCAGATCGCCGTCGAGTACGATGCGACTGCCAGCTCCAACGTGCTCAAGATGACGGCCGTCAACAGCCGCTGCTACGGCTACGCCTGGCGTGACGACGACGAAACGGGCACCGGCAGCGGCGGCTCCCACCCCCAGGGTGGCACCTTCCCCCTGCGCACCAGTGGGCGGGACGGCGTCCGGGTGCGGATGCGGCTGCGACCGGCCCAACCCGCCTTCCCCTACACCTTCTGCAACACGGCCGGCTACGGCGTCAACGGCACGACCGGCTACTGGCCCGGCTCGAATCCCAACCTGGTCCTGTCGATGCTGGGCCTTTACGGCCAGACCGGCGGGCCGTCGCGCTGGTATCGGGAGATGAACGGCGGCTATGCCCAGAACCAGAACTTTTCCTGCAGCAGCCTGCCGGGCTACGTGGACCTGCTGCTCACCGGCCTGGAGGCGCCGGGTGGGGGTACGCCTACCTGGACCTACCAGCTCAGCAGCGACGGCGGGACAACGTGGCAGACGGTCTGGAGCCACACCGGCGAGATCGGCTGGCCGCTGGCCGTCTCCTTCGGCGACCCGACGCTCCAGACCTGGCCGGGGCTGTGGCCGCCGCTGTACGTCGATTTCTTCTCGACCGAGTACTGGACCCAGGCCACGCCCACGCCGCCGCCGACGGCCACACCCTACGTGCAGGCCTACGCCCGCAACCCTCAGGGCCAGGCGGTGAACGTTGCCGGCATGGGCCGCTCCCGCTTCGACGTGGGTGGGCCGGGCTACGCCTCCTTTTACCCCGACCGCTCCTCCTACACCGGTGCGGCGCTGGACTATGCCGGGCGCGACGACCGGGGCGCCTTCTTCCGCAGCTACGGCGACCAGGTTCTGATGGGCGTCACGCCTTCACCCAATGGGGTGGCCTGGCAGAGTGGAACGACCGACCTCTACTACGGCTGGCCCAACTGGTATACCGGTGGGCGGAGCGTGGTCGCCGTCTACGCCACGGCGACGCCCACCCCGACGCCCACGCCCTGGCTCGACGCCCACGTGCGCAATCCCCAGGGAACACCGGTGGCGCAGACCGTGTGCCGCGCCCGCTTCAACAACAGCGGCAGCCCCAGCTACAACACCTGCCAGACGACGGCGGACTACCAGTCTGCGCCGATGAGCTATGGCAGCTACACCTACCGGGGGGCGAGGATTGCGCCCTCGGGCAGCAACGTGGTCCTGGGCGTTACCCCGGCACCGGTGAGCGGTACACGGCGGGACGTGTCGGGCGCGACCCTCTACGGCTGGTCCGGCTGGAATACGGGCGAGCGGGACGTGACCTTCGTCGTGGCCACGCCGACGCCCACCCCGACGCCGGTACCGCAGATCGCCGTCCACGCCGTCAATCCACAGGGCACGCCGGTGGCGGTCTCGCGGGTGGGCTCGGTGCGCTTCAACGATAGACCTGGGGCCTGGCTCTGGGACTATGACACGAACAGCTCGGACTACAGCGGCTCGGCGCCGCCCTACGGTTCCTACGACAACCGGGGCGCCTACTTCCGCTACTACTCGAACCAGGTCTTCCTGGGGGTGACGGCCACACCGGGTGTGACCCAGGTCAACCCGGCCACGCGCAACGTCTATTTCGGCTGGCCGGACTGGTATTCTGGCAACCGCGAAGTCTACGGTGTCTTTGCCACACCCACGCCAACTCCGACCAGTACACCCAGTCCGACGCCGACGAACACGCCGACCATCACGCCCAGCCCCACGCCGACGAATACACCGACCAACACGCCGACGCCTACACCCACGAATACACCAACACCAACGCCCACGCCGCCGCCCTACGTCCTGCCGCCCACTGTGCGGCCTTTCCTACACCTGCGCGGCCACGAGCCGCCCTACACCACCCAGCAGATCGACTACCTGGCCACGGATGATGTTCATCACTACACCCAGGTCTACCTGCACGCCGTGCCTGCCGCCGAGTTGGTCAGCCTGCCCCAATACTGTGAGTGGACCGGCAGCGGCTGGACCTGCACCCCGGCCAACACCTTCGAGTGGCTGGACTATTCCTTCGAGGGCGTGTGGCGCGCGGGCTATTGGTTCCCCTCGCCCGTGGACGAGGTGACCAAGGCCTACAGTTCGGCCGAGCACACCTTCGACCCCTACCCGCGCTGGACCGACCCCGACTATCGCTGGCCGCGCGAATTCCTGCACCTCTACTTCAACCTGCCCGCCGGCAGCACGCCGCCCTGTCCCGTGTCGGGCCTGGATGGGCCGTGCATCGTCTACGAAGATCGGGCGCCGGGGGAGGAGATCCTGGCCACGAGCCTGCGCGGGCGGGCGACCTGGACCTCACCGCCGTGGAGCGAGGAATTCAATCTGGCAGTCGAGTATCCGTTGATCCTTTCCGCTACGCAGTGGGAGGCGCCCTGACATGGCTGACACCCTTGCTACCTGGCCGCGACAGGAACTTCTGCTGTTGCTCAATGCAGCCCAACTGATGCTGCTGACGGTGGTCGGCTGGTTGATCAGCCGCAGGCTGGGCCGCCACATCCGCTTCCAGCAGAAGCTGGCCCAGCAGCAGGTAGAGCTGACCCGCGCGGCGGCAACCTACCGGGCGCGCGGCGAGGACCCGCACACCACGGTCCGCCGCATCGCCACCAACGCCACCCGACGGCCCATCGGCGAGCTCACCCCGCTGCGGGGCGGTGTCGCGCCAACCTACATGCTCTTCCGCGAGGACGCCACCCGGCGCCGCCTGCTGCTGGCCGCCGCCGACGACTTGAAAGCAGCCTTGCGCGCCGAGGGAGTCCGGCGCAGCCCTCTGCCGTGGAGACGGCCCTCGGTGTGTGTCATCACGCCCTTCAACAGTGGCGCCCTGGCCCTGGAAGAGATCGCCGATGCCTGGGCCGCCCTGGCCGACAGGCTGGGTCTGCTCAGTGTGTTGCCATCGGTCCGACGTTGGGAAATCGTAGAACTGCCACCGGAGGAATTCGAACGATGAAAGAGGAACCCTTACCTATGAGCGAGAACGACGTGACCACAGACGCCCTTGCCATCGCCCAGGTCCTGCGCGGCCTGGGACCCCGCGAGCGGGAAGAGATCACGGCCGCCGCTTTCGAGGCGGCGCTCCAGGCCCTGCCCGAGGCCGACCGGCTGGCGATCCAGCGTCTGGCGAACGTGTTGTCCGACCGGGTGCGCGGCATCGGCGACCGCATGGCCCTGGAGGTCCTGGGTGCGGTCGGCGTGTTATGGGCAGGCCAGCCATGACTCGTACCTGCAACTGCACCCGCTGTCCCGCCTTTCGGCTGGTCTGCGAAGGCTGTCCGGAGCCCTGCCGCTATAGTCAGTGCGACGGCCAATGCGCTGCCTGTCCCGTGCGCTGCGGACGCCGCGAGGATCTCGACGGCTGGCTGGAGGGCCTCGGCGGCCTGGCCCTGGATGTGCCGCTGCGGCCCCAGCCCCAGTTTCGGCTGACCGGCTACTTTCCCCAACTGCTCAACGGCTTGGAGGTGCCCGCTGCCCTGCAGCGTGCGCCCGACGTGGGCATCGGCATCGCCAAGGTGCTGACGCCCAGGGGCCAGATCTCGCGTCGCGCCCTGCCCCGGGAATTCGGCCCCTACAACCTGCGGGTGCAGTGGGGCCTCAACGAGCTGACTCGGTTAATCTGCGTCGGCAACTACCTGGACGACTACCTGGAGCAGCTCTGGGTTGCCCAGAGGGAGGGGGACGTTTGGCTGCGGGTCCGGGTGCTGGGTTTTGACTTTGCCACCAGCCTCAACTTTTCCATCTACCTGGACGATCCACGCATGGAGCACCTGGTCAACATCAAACGCACCTGGCTGACCGTGGCCCGGATGCAGGCCACCAGCAGCCTGATCCCCATCCCTCACCTGCAATGGGCTACGATCCTCGACCTGCAGCGCCAGCTCCACTACGCCCAGGAGCAGGGCTTCCACACCCTGACGCTGAACCTGCAGATGACCAAGCGCCAGGGCTGGGACGTGGTGGCCATGGGCCTGCCCCTCATCCAGGCGCAGATGCCCGAGGGGCACCTTCTTTTTTCCGGCGTCGTCGGGCTGAAGCGGATGGAACTGCTGGCCCGGACCTTCCCTACCGCCTCCTTCATCAGCACCACGCCTCACTACCTGGCCCAGCGCCGCGTGCGCCTGCAACGGGACGGTACGCGCCTCATCAAGGAACCGGTGGAGGGCCATCCCGACCTAGTTCTGGCCGAGAACACGTACCTCTACCAGGAATTCCTGCGTGAAGTCACCGGTCGTGCTCAATTCGAACTGAGACAGGTCCCAGGGGGGGAGGTTGCCCTGCAAGAAGCCTTCGCGGAGGTCACATCTGCCTTGCAGGACCGCTTCGGGTTCGATACGGTTGCGGCCTGCGACGCTTTCGACCTGCTGGCGGCGGACCCTTCCATCCTGGCCGCGTTCCGAACCTGGCTGCACAGCGAAGATGTAGATCGAGACCTTCACGGCTGTGATCCTCAGTCCCCTACGATGGGTGAACTCCTGGACGAGGGCGCCGATCCCATCGACGCTTTTCTACACCTGGGCCACCTGGCTCGGCAGACGGACGAGGAGATCGAGGTCCGCGTCGGCGAGGCCGGGTACTGAGGGGGCGGAATGGGTTGGAAAAAGTCGGCAGGCACGTCCAGGCGCAAGCCGGTGTCCTATGCAACCTCGGCACCGGCCGGCGCAGCACTGCACGAGCGACCACCGGGCGGCAGCGGGGCAGCACCTGGGATTGCCTCCGGGGCAGCCCAGGATGATACCCAGACAATGCAGCCAGAACGGGCAACTCCATCGCTCGACGACGGAGAGCAAGTTCGCCCCCGGCGTGACCGCCGTGCCCTGCCGGTCTACGACGTGGCCAGCGGCGAGGATCTGGAGACGCCGGTGAACCTGGACAACACCCTGTTGCAAACCATGTTCCCTGATCTGCAGATTGCCCTGGGCCAGGTCCCGCCGCCACCGCCTCGCGCTACAGCGGAGCAGCTTGAAGCGCACTGGCAGGCAGCACTGGAGGATCTGGCCAAAGATCTCGCCGGCCAGGAAGGGCTCGCGGGCCAGGCTTCCCTGGCCTTGGACGTCGCTACCGGTGCCCGCAAGGAGGGCCGCTTCTTGTTCACCGACGGCCAGGTGGGTCGCCAGGTGGCCGACACCTTTGAAAAGATCATGGCTTACGGCGGCCTGCTGGCCTCCCCCTGCCTGCGGCCGCCCCAGCTCGTCGAGGGCCTGCGCGTCCTGGTCGTGCCCGAGGGCGAGATGGGCACCGGCGACTGCGCCGGCAAGATGAGCGCCGAGCTGGCCCGGCTCTTTGACAAGGACGGCAGCCAGGCCGGGCAGTTCCGGCTGGGCGTGAGACTCGACGAGGACACGATCCTGGTCGGCAAGGGTACCCTCAAGCGTATGCACTGGACCGACGTGGACGAGAACGGATTGGGCTACGATCTGATCCTGCCCGATTCCTCCTTCAAGGGCAACGCGCCTGAATTCGGCGAGCACACCTGGGACGTGCACCTGGGCTTTGTCGCCTGGTCGGGGGAGCGTCGGACCAAGCTAAGCTACCAGGTCTTGCAGTGGTTCGATCCGGCGCTGGTCGAGCAGTGCATTATCCCCCGCGCCGAAACCAAGATCCCCCTGCTGTTGGAGGCGATGGCCAGTAGCGAGGGCGCTCGCCATTTCCTGCAGATCGAGCGCCAGGATCGGGTGGCTGAGGTGCGCGAGACCGAGCGCGGCGAACTGGAGGCTGAAGATGCTCACGAGCCCTCCACCTTGGAGCAGGTGCTGGCCGCCGACGTCACCGGGCAGATGATCGACCATCCCTACGTGCAGAAGGGGCTGCGCCGGCGTCTCCAGCAGACCTGGCACGACCTGGCCGTGGGCGGCGGGGTCAAAGTGCCGTCGTTCATGGGCCTGCCCGATTCCTTCGCGGGGCAGGTGGACTGGCTGCCGGAGGGCACCATCGTCTGCCCCGATCTACCCGCCGGCGAAGTGCTGGCCACCCGCTATCCCATCCGCACCAAGCACGACGTCCAGATCTGGCACAACCTGGACTGGAAGGCGTTCCAGAAGCTGGGCATGGAGACCGGCCTCGACGAGCGAGAGGTTTCCCGCTTTTTCCGTTACGCCCGTGAGCACGAGGGCGTGGCCTTCATGAGCCACGCCACGGCCAAGCGGGTGGGCGGCGATTTCGACGGCGACGTCTTCCAACTGATGCCGGTGACGCTCCACAAACCCCTGGACGAAATCGCCAAACCCAACCGCGACTGGTCCGACCTGGCGCCGCTCGTCGACCAGGTGCGCAGCGAGGGTTGGGGCCAGGGCGAGATCACGCCCAAGGTCAAGCGCCGACTGGCGACCCACGTCGCCCCCGAGCGGCCCGAGGAGGTCACCGCCGGGAATCGCAGATGGCTGGCTTCGGCCGCCATCCAGCAGGGCGGTCACCGCAAGCAGTTCTTCACAGATCTAGGCCACTACCTCGATACCCAGCCTCTGAGCGCGGAGCGCAAGGCGGAAGTGATGCAGACCTTGACCTCGGTCGCCAGCGACGCCGACCACAGTCTCGACGAAGCGGTCGAGATCGCCGAGGCCCACGGCTTCGACGCCCACGCCTGGGTCGGCCGTCGCGAGAGCGACCTGTTCGGCCTGGCCCGGCGCTACAACCGCACCCAGGCCGCCCGCCAGGCGTTGAAGAACATGGACTCGGCCTTGGGCCAGATCGTCTACACCGTGGCCCGCGTCAACGCCTCCGACCGCTTCACGCCCGAGGAGCAGGAGCGGACCATCATGCGCCTGGCCGAGGAACTCCAGGCCGAAGTGGATAAGTTCAAGTACGATACCTCGGCGGACATGGCATACGTGGACGCCATCCGAGAGCGGGTGGGCCGGGAACTGGTCTGGCTGGACGTGCACAAAGATCCCGACGTCTTCGTCGGCCGGACCGAACTTTCGCCCGGCGACGATGCCGTTTCTCACCTATGGAACCACGTCAGCCGGCGGTTCCGGGCCTGGGAGCGGGCGCCTCAGCCGCCGCAGCACTTCAAGGACATGCTGCCGGCCGAGTTCAGCCGGGAGCAGTATGCCGTGGCGCGGCAGCAGGTGCGGGCCTACAACCGGGCCATCTGGCGGGCGGTGCAGACCGACGACGAGAAGGCCCTGGTCAGCGCCATCGAGACTCTGCGAGGCTGGAGCGATACCTACACTGATCCGGGGGAGCGGCGCATGATGGCCCAGGCGGTTTGGCACGCCGCCCACGACAATGACCGGCCCGGCGCCACGGCCTCGGCGGCCTTCCAGGCCTTCCAGCCAGAAATGCTGGCCCAGTTGCGGAGACCGCAGCCTCGGCCGATGAGCGAGATCGTGATTCTCGGCGCCCAACATGCTTCCAACCTGGGAGAACAGGTCGCACACTACGACCAGCCGCGACAGGTCAGGATCCGGGTTCTGCTGGAAGACTATGTCGACACTTATGGCCGCACCGAGCGGCGCCTAGCTGCCTACGAGTTGGATGACTCAAATACCCCTGGCCTGCGTATTGGTTATCTGCCCAAGGATGCGCCACGTCGAGAGGGGAACTACCTGGTTTCGCTTCACAGGCCGGAGGGAAAGAAGCGCGTAGAGGGTTGGATTCAGATGTGTTAGTAGGGTGACTGATGAGCTGAGCGGAGACTCCCCGAACTTCAGTACCTGTTAAACAAAAACGGCCGGTCAGTGTGCTCTGGAACGAGTAGATGCCACAGCATGTCGTCCCTCGGAATCGACGGTCGGTATGGCCTGGATATACACAATTCTGCGTTCGAGATTGATCAGGTAGCGAGGGGAAACAGCTACCTATCCGCAGGTCCACAGGGTCAGCGGATAAGCTAGCTCGCGGCAAGAGGAACGACTGACACTGTCGTTCACCTATCCCCGCGCGAATTGTGAAGTCGGCCTCTTGGCGCTTGAGTGCTGCGCTGTGCATGTGCGGAGCAACAAGAATGGCCGGACGGTACGTATGAGTCCGGTTCTATGAAACCGAGTTGCCTGTAGCTCGCTTTCGGTAGCAAGGTGAGGAGTTCGACATGAGGCAGAACCAAGAGCCCTGGCAACCCAGAACGTTCATTCCAGTAGAGGCTTTATCGTGGATCTGTTCATGCGTAGGTCAGGCAATATCTCTGGATTCTAGTTCATCAACTGAATCATCGTCTGCATTATCTGCAGGTATGAACACCTGCCTCTCTCTAAAAGCAATGTGTCCTACTATCTTCCTATCCTGCCTGACGGTGCACATAGCTTCCAGGCATTTCGAAAAACTTTTGAGCAGCCTGTGCAAAAGCTTGTTCATGTCTGTCAATTTCCGCGGTGGCATACATAACCAAATCTTGCGCTAAGAGCAGGAGCATGGCATCCTGATAGTTGGTAAACTAACCAGAGGGATACGGTGACTCCTGGGAATGATAATACCCAAGAGATCAATTTCTGTCAAAAGTTTCAGGCCATGCTTCATGAGAAGACTCGTTTTACCGTCCGATTTGTACTCATCGCTGTTGAAACGGAGCCAAAAAATGGCTGCTGCTTTTCGCACCGAGAGCAGTAGCTTGTGTTGAGTCTCGTAAAGTCGTACCGGGTAAAGTCTCACAAAGTCGTACCGGTTTCGGCGCTGAAATGCGCTGGAGCAAGATGCTGGCAGAGCTCCCAGCATGGTCTGTGCTGCCCAAGGTGAAGCTTAACGCTGATATCAGCCCAAAGTGACATGATCCGTTCACCGACCTGCTCCTAGTGCCTCGTTAGGCAAGATTTTGCCGATAGTGCCAATGCTGATATACTGGACAGCATGGGCAAGCATTTGACTATTCAGTTCACCGAAGCGCAACGTGCTGAACTTGAACAACTGATTCACGCTGGCAACGCAGCGGCCCGCAAGCAAACCAGAGCGCGTATCCTGCTTCTGAGTGACCGCAGCGGCGGCCAGAAGCGCACGGACCAAGAAGTTGCCGACGCTGTCTTGTGCAGCACGAGTACGGTTCGCAACATCCGTCGTCGGTTTGTCGCTGGCGGTCTGCCGGCGGCATTGGATGACAAAGGTTGGCCTGGCGCAACACCCAAGTTCACCGGTGAGGTGGAAGCGCAGCTGACTATGCTGGCTTGCAGCGACCCGCCCGAGGGTGCTGCTCGCTGGTCGTTGCGACTCCTGGCCGACCAGATGATCAAGCTCGGGTACGTGGAGTACATCAGCCACGTCACAGTGCGCGAGTTGTTGAAAAAAACAGGCTTAAGCCTTGGCGCGTGAAATCGTGGTGCATCGGCAAGCCATCGGCGCAATACATTGCCAAGATGGAGGACGTGCTGGACGTGTATGCTCGGCCTTATGATGCCAAGCATCCCGTTGTGTGCCTGGATGAAACCAGCAAGGAGTTGCACGGCACGCCGCGCGGCACGTTGCCAATGGGGCCAGGTCAGCCACAACGCCAGGATTACGAGTATGAGCGACACGGCGTCTGCAACCTGTTTCTGGCTATCGAGCCCCTACGCGGTTGGCGCAAGGTTCGCGTCACTGACCGACGAACAGCGCTGGACTTTGCCGAGCAACTGCGCGTCCTGGTCGATGAAGATTATCCTGACGCCGACAGGGTGGTGTTAGTCGTGGACAACCTGAACACTCATCGTCCGGCCTGTTTGTATGAGCGTTTCAAGCCGGCCACAGCTCGACGCATTGCGGCTAAGTTGGAGTGGCACTACACGCCGGAGCATGGCAGCTGGCAGAACATTGCCGAGTGTGAACTCTCAGTGCTGTCCAGTCAGTGTCTCAAGCGGCGGATTCCTGACAAGGGGTCCTTGATCCGAGAAGTAGCCGCCTGGGAGCTGCGACGCAACGCATCGTATGCTGGCGTGGACTGGCAGTTCACGACAGCTGACGCACGTATCAAGCTTAAGCGTCTGTATCCGGTTTTAAAAGAGCAAAATGCGACCTAACAGGGTACTAGTGCCGGTCTGCGACGGTCTATTTACTGACTTTGTCCCGCAAACCGGCACGACTTTTCGAGACAATAGGGTGATACAACTTTATGAGACTCAACACTTGTCAATGTTCTATGCGGCGATCCGTGGTCTAAAGTTCAGGAGAATCTCAATGCCGGTTCAGCAACCGTGCCCCTAGCTTTTACACAGCATCTGACACACTGCCCTGTTCCGGTTGCTGAAAGGGACATGCAAACAGGCAACAGTAATCTACCAACTCTTCAACAAGCTGTTCAAAACCCCCAGGAAGCAAGTTGCATCCGGGTACTTGGACAATTGGTGTTATACTGCAGGCATGATGGTTCTCTCCTTCTCAACAGCAAGTGGTTGGAGAAGAAACTCATGTCTATTTCTTCTTGGCTAACCTAAAACTGCAACCTTGCGCTGCAATACTAGAGACACTTGGTCAACTCGCTGATCAGTAGCTCGTCTGGTTGTGTCCAGGGTATCGTCTGCAGATGATCGTACAGGTCTCGCAATAGGGACATCCGTTGAAGCTCAATCGACTCCTTAGTTGAGCCAGGATTGGAGAACTCGCTGCCTTCATTGAGCACCGTCTTCAGGAACATCAGATCTTGATACCGAAGCAGCCTCAGAAACCTGTCAGCATACGTCGAGGCCAAATCGGTGCGCTCCACGTGCCTCAGGGCGCTATAGACAGGGTGAAACCGCATGCGCCACTGAAGACACTTTTCCGCAATCCTAGCAACAGTCTCGTTCGCATAGCTCCATTCGTATGTCAGCGAGTCCAGATCGAATTCTCCTAGCAAGTTTTCCCTACGCACCCAAGTCTCATACGGTGTGTGGGAGTACACGTTGAGGAAACTCAGGATGGACTTTATATCCTGCCATAGCCCAGTTGATTCTAGCACCTGCACATTCCCCCTCAGCTCGCGCAGGCTGACAAAAGGATCAAACATGATGAAACCAAGCTCCAGTTTGAGCCGCAAATCCTTAGCAAGCTTCACAGCCTTCACGAGATCACTCACTGCCCTGGTTCTCTTGCCATATCTTCGCAGTTGTGAGGTGACAACAGATTCGAGTCCGCAGTATACCAGCGAGAGCCCGGCTTGTTGAAGCAGCTTCAAAATCTCTTGCCGCATCCAATTCTCCTTGTCCGTAGCATGACTCTTATAGAAGTCGTCTATCATGGCAGAGAGCGTGAAGCTCATGCCACCTATCTCGAAAATGCGCTGAGCCATGAGTTCGACTTCGCTGAGATCAGCGCCAAAAAAATCTTCATCAGCAAATGTGAAGTGGGTTATCCCAGTCCGTTTCAAACTCTCAATCGAATGTAACGTTTGCTCGATGGGCATACGGTGCCAACTAGAACTGTCGGAAAGTATGCGTTCGCTTCCCATCGGTCGAAGGCAATATGTGCATTTGTTGTAGGAGCATCCACGACTTGATTCGATCCTGTTGAAGTAGAGAGTCGAATTAATACGTGCTGGAGATCTCGCCTCAAGCTCCCATCTGCCCTGTGTACTGAATATCATGCCCGATTGTGCATAATAGATGCCTGGAGCCTCAGTCAGATCTAGTCCCTTCCTATGGTCGACGAAGTACTTGAGCGCATCCTCTCCCCATCCCCGAACACAAATCGACCAAGGATATCGCTGCAGGAACGTCTCTGGTGCATTGGAAGGCAAGGCATGACCCAGAAGAACTATCGGTCGATTCGCATCATTGAATAACGTGTCGATCTGATCGAGTATCTGTCTCGCATGCTTCAGTGTGCCTTGCGGAATTGAAAACCCAATAATGTCATACTTCGCGGTTCGCAGGGTACGTAGCAGATCGTCTATCTTCTTGCTATCCTGAGATTGGTCAATGACGACCATGTCTACTCTAGCGCTTGGACACTCATCGGCTAGCGACCCAGCCAACACCTCTATCGCAAAAGGCTCCACGTTCGGGGGCTGGAGTCGGCCATAGAGTTGGACCAGAAGTACTCGTGTCATTTCCACCGTCCTGTCAACTTCCAACGAATTGCTAATGGCGCTTCGACCACCGCTGCCTGGGTTAATGTAACCCACATCTCTCGAAAAGAACCTGTTCAAGCATGCAGCTTTTTCCAGGTCTGTTCTTCAAGGATTGGTTTTATGAAGTCAGACTTGTATAAAGAAAGCCATTCAGAGACCAGATTGGCACCCTCCATTCTGCGAGGCTCTGAATGTTCAGCGATGAATCCATGTAGACATTCGGCGAGATATGCAGAACCAACGTTGAATGACTTTGTGGCTCCTTTGCCGCATTATCATCTATACTGGACTTTGGCCAATTTCGCCGGGCGAATGGTTTCACGCGATTTCTACTCGACCGGCACATAGGACTTGGTGCCATTTGGCGCATGAATCGCCTGAAATTGCACGAAAACGTACTCGGTATTGGCGACGATCCAAAAATGGCCAAAGTCCAGCTATAGAGCCTAGTACTTCATCATTGTGATTTTGATATGCTTCTCTCCTGTGGTATACTATGGTCGAGTCAACCATTGACAGGAGGGAAGTTATGCCGAACAAGATATACGTGGTCGATTTGACCGAAGAAGAGCGCGCTGTACTACTTGAACTCATTGGACAGGGCAGTCCACCGGCTCGCAAGGTCAATCGTGCACACACGCTGTTGCTCGCTGATAAAGGCAAGACAGACACCGAGATTGCCGAAGCATTGCACACGAGTGTACCTACAGTGCAGCGCACGCGACGGCGGTTCGTAGAAGGTAATCTGGATCGGGCGCTAAACGAAGACCCGCGCCCCGGAGCGAGCAAGACGCTGGACGAGAAAGGAGAAGCCGTTCTGGAAATGCTGGCCCGCAGCCAGCCGCCTACAGGGCAGAAACGCTGGACATTGCAGTTGTTGGCTGACCGGCTGGTTGAGTTGCAGGCTGTAGACAGCATCTCGTACGAGACGGTGCGGCAAGAGCTAAAAAAAAGCGGCTTAAGCCTTGGCTGAAGAAGAAATGGGTGATTCCGACGGTGGGTTCGGAGTTCGTGTGGCGCATGGAGGATGTACTGGACGTCTATACCCGTCCCTATGATCCGAAACGACCTCAGGTCTGCTTCGATGAGCAGCTGGTGCAACTCATCGCTGAGACGCGCAAGCCCTTGCCGGCCAAAGCGGGACAACCGGAGCGCTTTGACTATGAGTACAAACGCAACGGCACGCGCAACCTGTTCGTCTTCTTCCAGCCCCTGGCGGGTCGTCGTCATGTCGTGGTTACCGAACGGCGAACGAAGCTGGACTACGCTGAGGTAATGCGTTGCTTGGTGGACGAGATCTTTCCAGAAGCGGAGGTGGTTGTAGTCGTCCAGGACAATCTGAACACGCACACGCCCGCAGCGCTGTATGAGGCCTTTGCGCCAGCCGAGGCGAAGCGTATCTTGGACCGCTTGGAGTTTCACTACACGCCCGCACATGGCAGTTGGCTGAACATGGTCGAGATCGAGTTGAGCGTCCTGTCCCAGCAGTGTCTGGATGATCGCATTCCTGACGATGAGACGTTGCGACGCGACGTCCACGCCTGGGAAGCCAGACGCAACGAGCAGCGGGACACAGTCAATTGGCGATTCAGTACTGCTGACGCACGAGTGAAGCTTCAACGGCTTTATCCTAACCTATCAGAATCATCATGATGAGGTACTAGACGAAAAAAGGAATCAGATTCAAGGCAGCAGCTCCCATGCACATCAAGCACGGTTCCAAGGAGGTGTACAGGGCAGTACCCAATACATTGTCCCAGAGAAACATCCGATTCCTAATTATCAGTGTCATGTCTGCATGAAATACAAATCCTCTCCTGGAGTCCGTGGTATTGTGAGCGCTGTCGACTACTGTGCCAGATCGAAGTAACCAACACAACTCCTGCTGGGGAATTGCCATCTGCTGTAGCTTTCCCAGCCTCGGCTGCGGCAGTTGACAACTAGCTCGACTTTGGCCATCTGCATGCACTCGGCACCACAGGCGCAAGCATCGCCATTAGCGCATGTCACGGTGAACCCACAACGAGCCCCTCCTATTTCTGGTCTGATTCGGCCCTGAGCGTAACGGTCAACCGAAAATAGCCAATGTCCAGATCTATCTATCATGCTCCCTGATCGGCTGACGTATCTTTTGGTGACGTGGATTTTCGCAGACTATGTATCCAAAGGCATAGCCAAAATTTGAGTCAATCTGCGAAAATCTGTGTACCAACCTCTTCCTTCCAGGCACCCATTGAGTTTTGTCGGTCAACCAGATCATGCTCCACATTTGTGGTTATGTGCTGACCAATCAACCCAAGGGGCGTTTTCCTAGGCAATCTCCGTCAGCCTAGCATCTGTCATGTCTACAGGCACCCGGTTGACACGAAAAATCCAACCCGCTGATAAGAGCCACATGCGGCAGTAGCTCGAAGTGCGGTTCGTTTCCAGAGACTGGCAGATGCCGCCGGACCCACGTAGATGACAGACAGCATCGCACTGCTGCTGCCTCTTGAGTGGTAGGGTGACTTAGCTAGGCAGTCTCGGCATTTCTATCCGGTTGAGACTCTTGAATTAACAGGCCGTGTCCGATGATTCGCAAGTCGATACCACTAGGTCAAGCTCTCAAACCGCATTCAACCAACTCGCTTTGCGGAGTCGGCGAAAACTTGTTTTTGTCAATTGAAAACAGGGCCAGTTGATCACCGAAAACAGGACCATTTCCGTCATTCCGCTTGATCCGTGATCATCGAAAACAGGACCATTTGATCACCGAAAACAGGACCACCCTGCCAGCGGCGCGCAACCGCCGTAGGGGCTGTGGGCGGTGTGGTCAACTCGCGTCGTTTGGCGAGTTGTCCACACCGTCCACAGCCCAGCCACCTCTTGCTCATGACCCGCCATCCCCTCCTTTGCCCTCTCGTTGCATCCGCTGCCGAAATCGAAACGACTCGCCGGTGAACTCCAGAATGTGTGCTCTGTGCGTGAGCCGGTCAAGCAAGGCAGCCGTGAGCCGCTCGTCGCCAAAGATTTGCGTCCAGTCAGTGAAGCGTAGATTCGTCGTGACGATCATCGACACTCGTTCGTACAACGTCGAACAGAACTGAAAGATCAGCTGCGCCCCGATGGGCGAGAATGGAATGAAGCCCAGCTCGTCCAGGACAATGAGGCGATGCCGGAGAGCCGTGGCCAGGAACCTGGGCAACTGATGCTCGTCCTGGGCCTGGATCAGCTCGTTGACCAGGCCCGCGGCATTGTAGAAACGGACTCGGTGGCCCTGCCGGCAAGCAGCCAGCGCCAGGCTGGTGGCGATGTGGGTTTTCCCGAGACCGGGGCTACCGACCAGGATGATCGACTCTGCCTTGCTCAGATACTCCCCACGAGCCAGCTCCAGCACCCGCTGCTTGTTCAAGCCAGGCACGCAGGAAAAGTCAAAATCGGCCAGTTCTTTGAGCACCGGGAAGCGAGCGCCGTTGATCCGCCGCGTCTGCCGGTTTTCCTCCCGCTGGGCGATCTCCTGCTCGGTGAGGGCCAGTAAGTAGCGATCGTAGTTAAGGTTGCCCCGAGCCGCATCCTCGGCGAACTTGGCATAGTTGTGCAGAAAGGTTGGCAACCGCAGTCTCTTGAGGTATGTCTCCAGGAGCATACTGTTCTCCATGGTCATACCCTCTCCAGCAAGCGGTCGTAGCAGGCCAAGTCCGGCGTTTGCTCGCCTACGGACGCCCAGGGCGGCGGTTCGGTCCAACTCACAGCCGGCCTGCTCGGCTCCGGCTCCAACAACTGGTGGAGACACAGCCTGACCCCATCGGCGTGAGCACAGCCATACTCCAGGGCCTGTGTCAACTTTCACCTGCTAATGTACCACTTGCTTTCGGCAAGGATGCGCCATGTGTTTTCGGCAACGATGTACCACCGATTTTCGGCAGAATGCACCACAGTCTTGCGGCCGAAATGCCATTTTTATGATGGAACTCCTGTCTCGCACGCTGGGCGTCGGTGCGGGGCAGCCACGGGCCCGTAGCCGGCGCCGGGATTTGCGAACCCGGCGAGGCGGCTCCCACGCCTCGGCGACGTGGGAGCCGGAGTGACCGGTTCGACTCAGAAGCTTGTCTCTGTGGCTGACAGCACCTCCTGTTCTAGGCGAGGACGGCCTTGGGCGCGAAAGCTGGCGCCGCGGATGATGACGATCTCGGCCCTGTGAGTCAGCCGATCCAGGCCGGCCGAGGCCAATAAGGGATCACGGAACAGGTCCGGCCATTCCGCCGGTGCTCGATTGCTGGTTAGCAGAATGCTGCCGCGCTCGTAGCGTTCGTTAATAACATCATACAGATCCTCAGGAGCAGGATGCGGCAAGGGCTTGAGCCCGAAGTCGTCCAGGACAAGCAGGTCAGGGCGCAGGTAGACCTGCAGCCGCCGTTCCCAGCTTCCGTCCGCCCGACCGCCGTTCAAGTGCTGCAACATCTTGTGGGTGTTGACGAATAGCACCTGAAAGCCCTGGCGACAAGCTTCCTGGCCCAACGCTTGGCCCAAATGTGTTTTTCCAACTCCGGTCGGCCCGCAGATCAGCAAGTTGCGCTTGTCGCGGATGTAATCGCAACTGGCCAGAGCCAAGACCTGCTGGCGGTTGATGGCCGGGTTGAAGAGGAAGTCGAAGGTTTCCAGGGTCTTGGTCGAGTTGAGGGTCGCCCGGCGCAGGCGCAGGCCAAGCTGTTTCTGTCCCCGGCGCTCGACTTCGTCCTCCAATAACCGGGAGAGGAACTCCACGTAGGACCACTGACCTTCGATGGCCTGGCGGGTGCGCACGTCCAGGGTTTCGAGGATGCCGGAGAGACGCAGGTGCTTCAGGTCGGGGATGAGCTGGTGTTTCAGTTCCACGGCTCACCTCCCAGGAGGTTGCCCAGCAGCTCCTCGTGAGGGCGGACAAAGGTGGTCGCCGGCGGCAACTCCACCACATCTGGCAGAGGCTGGCCGTCGAGGTTTTGGGCCAGGATGCTCTTGACTGTCTTGTATGCCGGGTCGTCGCCGTCCAGGGCCCGTTGGCAAGCCGCTTCCAGGCGCTCGGCGCCGTACTTGTTCCGCAAGCGGAGCAGCCGGCCCACGCTGGGCAACCGGTCAACCACCGGATCGCCGAGGAGCGACTGCACGACCTGGCTGGTGGCGGGCCCCACCTCGGCGGCCGTGGCGAGGCAGTCGTCGCGGTCGAGAAACAGACCTGGAAGGAGGTAGGGCGGCAGATGATCGGGATGGGTCAGGCGCTGACCGGGTTTCTGGGCACGCTCGTGGGTCGCTACCCGCTTGTTCTTCATCGTGTAGATGCGCACCTGCTGGATCCCGCCGCAGACCCATAGCTCCTGGCCCTTTAAGCGGTGAGGCGCGGAGTAGTAGGCGTTGTCAAAGACGACGTAGCAGTCCCGGGGCAAGGTGACCTTCTTCCAGATGGCCATGTCGTACGGCGTCTCCGGTAGCGGCTTGAGGCGAGCCTGTTCGACTTCCTGGAAACGGACCAGGGGCTGCTCCTTGGTTGTACCGTGAATACGGAGCCCGGCCTGGCCGTTGCACCAGTCGAGGACGTCCTGGTTCGCCTGGGTGATGGTTGTCGGTTCGCGGCCGCCGAGGAAGTTGCGCTTGACGTAGTGCACGCCACCCTGCTCCACCTTGCCCTTGTGCTGAGGAGTGCGCGGCCGACAGGGTGAGATCAGGAAGCCGTAGTGTTCGGCGCAGCCGCGGTACGACTGCTGGACTTCCGGATCATCCCAGTCGGCCTTCACGATGGCGGCTTTCAGGTTGTCGATGACCATACGTTCCGGGGCGCCGCCAAAGAAGTTCAGGGCATTGCGATGCAGGCGCAGCCAGGTCTCGAGCTTCTGATCAAAGACGAACTCGACGTACTGGTGGCGGCTCCAGGACAGGGTCATCACAAACGCCCAGGCCCGGCGCAACTCGCCGGTGGCTGGGTCGATCATCCGGCCGGCGAAGCCGAAATCGACCTGCCCTTCTTCGCCTGGCTTGCGCTCCACCCGGACGGTAACGTCGGGCAGCTGCGGCCGGATGGTGTTGACGAAACGATAGACGGCCGAGTAGGAGCCGGTGTAGCCGCGTTCGGCCAGGCGGCAGTGGATGGCAGCGACTTCGACGCTCTCCTTGACGAGTTGGGTGACCAACTCCCGGTAGGGCTCTACGGAGGATTCGTTCTGCGGTGGAATTGGCTCCGGCAAGGTCAGGTCAAGGAGCGACTGAAGATCCTCTAAAGGAGGGAGTGGCCCGGCCAGCAAGCCCTGGGCCGTGGCCCAGTCTCGGTAGCGCTTCACCGTGCGGCGGTCGACGCCGGTGTCGCGCTCAACTTGCCGGTTGCTGGCGTGAGCCTGGATGTGGAGCAGCAATTCGCGGATGTCCATGGTGTTCTTTCTCCTGTCTGTCATGATTTCTCCCGAGACGATTGGGATGGTCCCGGAAGGATACCCGAGAGACAGGAATTCCGCCACTGTGGCCTGGTACATGCCGGCCGAAAAATGATGGCGCATAGTTGGTGAAAACCGCTGGTACATGGTTGGTGAAAACACCCGGTACACTGTTGCCGAAAACTACTGGCACATTCTTGGTGAAAACACCTGGTACATTATGGAGCGAAAGATGAGAGCCTGCTCGATCGCCCGGGTGACCAGGCTGGCCGGATGCTCTTTGTGCAGTTGCAGCACATGGACGAACTCGCGAACACCCTGGCCGTTCTTGTCGGCTTGTAGTTGTCTCAAGAGATGCTCGTAGGCGGGTGGCCACTCCTTCCGCCAACGCCGGATGGGCTTGGCATGCTCAAAGGCACCCGGTCGCTGCTCCAGCAGCGGCAGGTAATGCAGCGGGTCCAGGACGTCTTGTTCTTGCCCATAGCACCGCGGATGGCTGGCAATGACTTTGTCCATGTAGGCGATGTCGACGCGGAACGGATAGGCTCGCAGCACCAGGTTGCGGTAGGCCTGGTCCGTCGGCACCGAGTAGCGATT